>OCZU010002641.1_pt1 | contig 11401 bp, 12 predicted proteins | sample 1539001 | NCBI WGS metagenome assembly OCZU01 (sample SAMEA3539306, study PRJEB22396) | soil metagenome | biome: tundra; feature: field; material: soil | place: USA | collected 2010-05 | depth 0.15 m
AGGACGGCCCGTAGCGGCATCGGGTTTCCCTCCCCGTACTCAGCGGGAACCGGGGACAGCAGCACACACCTGCTCCGCAAGCGACGCCGTTCATCACCGAGCAGGACGCGCCCGGCGAGTGACACGCGTCAGCCTCTGTGCTCGGCTGGGCTTGCGGCCCGGCGGCGACGGGGATGCCCAGCCAGGTCGTGACATCGGCGATAACGAGCCGGGCGGCCCGGCTGGGTGTGGCTTCGTGCTTGCCGTCGCAAGGGGCGGAAGGCGCGGCGGGCGTAGTTGCTTCGCCGGTAGTGGCCGCCGTCGGGGCCGAGGAAGATGTACTGGCCGCTGCCGTCCTGCGCGGCGCAGGCGCACCGCTGGCCGGACCGGGTCGTTATCTGCTGGGCTAGCAGTTCGTCGAGGAAGTCGGGGATGCCGACGGGAAGCTTGGGCTCCCAGCGCGGGCTGCGGTAAGAGTCGTCTTTGGGCGGTCCACGGTGTCGCCCCGGCGCGCGGCGGGTCGCGTTCGAGCCTGCGGCCGGTTCTGCGACCGCGTTTTAGCTGCGCAGAATTCGGCAGTCTTAAGCCTGCGTACTTTCCCGCGATTATCCCAGGGCGCGGAATTAAGTGGCTACCAGGAGCGGTACCGCGCCCACTCCCGCGCGTTTGCCGCCATCTGCAGCTTCCACGGCTGCGGGTCGTCGCAGGCGATCTGGTCCCACAGCCGGGACCCGGAGCGGGCGAACGCTGTGACAGCGCGGGCGGGCACGGTGATCCAGGCTGGCAAGGCGCTCGCCCACGTCTCGGCCTGCGCGGGACTGTGGCCGGCTGCCATCAGGCGCAGGACCAGGCTGGCGGGGTCGATCCAGGCAGCGCCGCGGGTTGGCCAGGCCCAGTCGATGATTCGCGCGCCGCCGCCGGTGATCAGAACATTGCAGGGGTTGAAATCGGTGTGCAGCAGGCTGAGACCACAGAAACTGGCCAGGTCAGCCTGGTTGTCGGCATAGGCGGCCCAGCGCTGCTCGGCGCACTTGACGTGCGGCACCGGCGGGCATGGAATCTCGCTGAGCCGCCGCATAGCGTCGATGACCAGCGGCAGGTCAGCCAATCCGGGAGCGTAGTCGGCGTGCCGTCCGGCGAGGTGCTCGAAGCCGAGCAGATTCCACCCCCCGGCATCGATCCGCCACAGCAGGCGAGGGGCGATCCCGCGCAGGTAAGGGTTGACCGCCGCCTCGCGCTGCTGGGTAATGACGCCCGGATGATCGTGGCGCAGCCCTTTAACGAACACATGCCCGTCGGACGTGCGCAAGACGACGGCCATGGCGGAATTCATGCCGGCCGGTACGGTGCCTGCGCTGGCGACGGGACCGGTACGGGCCTGAACGGCGGTGCGGACAGATGCGGGCAGGTCGTCCCAGTCGGTACGCGGCAGCATGCGACCCTCCGGCGGCTCGCGCCGCGGCGGCGCGGCCTCCGGGGAAGGCTACCGGGCCGGGCAGCGCACGGCATCTGGTCTCCTTATGACACGCCGGGTCTGCAACTGGAGATGTACCGCTGGGTCAGTACGGGTTGTCGTCGCCGGCGTTGCAGCTGCACATAGTTGTCTCGACGATCTCGTCCAGATCGCTGATGTGCTCGATGCCAGCTGGCTCGCCGTCGGCGACTCCGGGGGGCGGTGGGGGCGGTGCGGATCTGGAGGTCCATCAGGACTGGTGTCACGGCATTTCCTGTCTCTCTGCGTGCTGGCAATACCTGCTGAGCGGGGCCTGGGCTTTGCGGTACAGGGCGGCAAGAGGCATGCAGGTGCCGCAGGTGCCGCTGAGGGTGCATCCGGTGCAGCCGCCCCGGCGGAGCAGCAGCCCGTCGGCAATCGCGCCGAGGCGGCGCAGCCCGTCGACGCCCTCATCCATCAGCGGAATCTGCGGATCGCGGCCGACTTTGCAGATGCTGGCCCTGCCGTGCGGGTCGACGTGGAAGAAGGTGCGGCCGGCGTTGCAGCCGGTGAACGGCTTGCGCTGACGCAGGTGCCCGGCCGACTGGGCGGGCAGCGGTGAACGGAAAGCCCACTTGCCGGGCGAGGGCTTGTGCGCGCAGTTCCGAACGCCACCGACGGGACGCCAGGTTACGGCGCCAGCGGCTTGCGGGCCTCGATAAGGAATCGCACGGTCGTTGCAACGAATGACCCGTCGGTCTCAATTCGCTCGTGCAGCGAACGAAGCTGGCCTCGGTAGGCCCCCACCGTGAATTCCGGCACGATCCAGATCACCTTCCGAAGGAAATGAACCACCGCGGATATGTCGTAAAACTCCATGCGGCCACGGAACTCACGCAGGTCCACGACATCGAGCCCAGCCGCCTCGGCGCCAATCACCGACCACTTTGGATCGCGCGTCGGCCCGTCCTCCTCCGGCAGCGGACCCATCAGAAACTCGGTCAGCTCGCCGACTGAGCCATGCCCCACATCCTGCGAGAAGTAGGTGCCGCCTGGCTTCAGGACACGGGCGACCTCGTCCCAGCGCACGCCGACCGGATGACGGCTCACTACCAGGTCAAAGGCGGCGTCGCTGAAGGGCAGGTCTCCGACGGGGTCATCCACTCCCACCACGCGGACGCTCAAGGGTGCGAGATTACGCCGCGCTACCTCGACGTTCGGCGGCCACGCTTCCGTTGCCACCAGGATCGGCGGCGGGGCCGGTATCGACGCCAGGACCTCACCGCCGCCCGTCTCAAGGTCGAGCGCTGCCGCATCGGGCACCTCGGCCAGCTGAGCCATCCGCTCGCCAAGCATCCGCGCGTAACCCCACGGTGGCCGCTCCTCCATGGCGCGGCCCTGAAACCAGGAGAAATCCCAGCCGTCCACTGGCACGGCCGAGCCTTCCGCCACGAGATCATCAAAGCTGGGCATGCACGCCACGCGCCTTCCTCGCCCGTGTACCTACGATCAAGATGGGGCCTTGCAGGCGATAACGCGCGGTGCCCCGGCTCCAGAGGCCTGGCGAGGCCACCCCTCACGATTACCAGTCGGGAAAGGTCGATTGTTCCGTGGACGGAATGAGCCTAATACAGCAATGGCAGGGGTGCCTATCCGGGCAGCCGGATTCCCCCTGTATGCCGAAGTCACGGACATGCTGCGATCCCTCACAATGCAGCGACAGACAGGCGTCACCTCCGGGTGGAGATGACGGCCCGGCGTGCGCCCGGACAGCCCTGAGAACAGGGCCTCTGGCGGGGACACTCAGGCTCCGGGAGGGAGAGGGCCTGATCATCCCGTCACCGTCGACCCCGGCAAGCCGAGCGGGCCAGGCCCATGAAGAACAGGCCATAGGTCCTGCTGCCGCGCCGCGTCGTGGATCCGGCCGGCGTTGCCGCGGCCGGAAGACGAAGGTGCCCGGCGCAGCGAACTCTTTGCAGGCGCGCGTCACCCGGAGCACCGGCGTGTGGTGGCCGCGCGCCTCCAGGACGAGGCGATCGATAGCCCAGCCCTTCAGCGGTCTGCAGGGACAGCATGGCTGCGCTGTTCCGGTGCCGCTGCTGCCGAGCGGGTACCCGGCGTGGTATTGGCTCATGACCGGGGCAGGCCTGGGCGCGGGGTACTACGCGATGCTGCTGCCCGGCTGGTGGGCTCTGGCGATCCCGGCGGCGCTCGGGATGCTGCTGGTCATGGTGGCTCGCGCGGCGAGCCGGGCTCGCGGCGTCTGCGAGGGATGGCCCCGCAGCTCAATGACGTGCCGGGACAAAATTGTCCTGTACAGGCCCGCGGCGGTCGTGATACTCGCGAGCGCGGTCGCATCGAAGTTCACCTCATGGCCGCCGATTGTGGCCGCAGCGCTGATATTCATGCTGTTCGCCGGCACCGGACTCACGCTGAGCGCCCGGGCCGCCCGCCGGTGAGCACAGCACACGACACCGAGCCGACCACGGCGGCGGACGCGAACGGGTTCGACCACCTGATCCACGCCCCGGCCCGGCTGCGGATCTGCGCGGCCCTGGAACCCGTGCGCGAGATCGAGTTCGGCGCCCTGCTGACCCTGCTCGACATCAGCAAGTCCGCCCTCAGCAAGCACATCTCCGTGCTCGCCGATGCCGGCTACGTCGCGCAGCGCCGCGCCGTGCGCGACACCCGGCAGCGGGTCTGGCTTCGCCTCACCGAGACCGGGCGATCCGCCTACCAAGGCCATGTCACCGCCCTGCACCGCATCGTCGGGCGCATCCGCGCGTAGAACCTGAAGCGCGATCGCCGCGTGTGCGGCGCTGGTACCGGGAGCATCTGGGCAGCCGCAGGCGACGGGACCGGCGGAGCTGAACGGGGTCGGCCGAAGCGGCGGACCGGCTACTCGGATTAGGATTCGGCAACGAGATGGGCAGCGAACGACCACCACGACCCCGGATGCTGCCGTCGGGCCAGAGGCGAACTCCGGGCCGGTGTCCGGGCCTGTCTGTCCACGCTGGTGTGCGCTGCCGGGTCCTGCCCGGTCGCATGCGGCGTTCAGGGAATGCCCGTGGCCGCCTGCATCGTGAACTGGCAGGAATCGGTGCCGGGCTCCACCCGTGACGAGCCCGGAGCAGCCGGCGGAGCACGGTGGCGATCTCCTGCGCCCCCTCGTCACACTCGCGTCACACATGCGGTTCCAGACTGCACGGGCCACACGGTTCCCGAGACCGGGAACCGCCCGATCTACTGCCCCATCTCAACGGAGAACAGCAATGCGCTACCTTCGCACGACCCCGCCGCCGCCACGACACCAGCCCGGGACTGGCGCCCCATCCGGGAACGGGCTAGCACCTGTCCCGCTCGCGCTCTGGCAGATAGCACCGCCGGCGCCTGCCGGCGGCCTGCGATCCGCCAGGCCCGCCCCGCAGCCACCAGCACCGGGCACTCACGAGGGCACCCGGTGAGCGGCCGGACCGGACGCGGCTCCCCGCAGGACCGCGCTGACCTCCAGACTCGCACCGGCGCCGACGTAGCGGCCGCTGCCACCGCCATCGCCGGGCTCCGCTGGCGGCTCCGGCGCCAGAGCACGCTGGAGCACCCCGCCGTCCGCCGCGAGCTGCGCCAGCTCGACGAGCAGCTCACCGCCCAGCTGGACCGCTCCGCCCGCCCACCAGGACGGCACCGCTTCCCGGCCGCCCGTCCGGCCGGGCCGGACCCCGCCACGACGAGAACACCGGCCAGCCCGAACCGCTGAGGTCCTGCGAATGCGGCGGACCAGTGATTGGAAGGGAGTCGCGGTCACTAACGGTCACGCCACGTGGGCACTCACCAGCGGCAGGCCAGATCAGGCCGCCGTCTCCACGATCTTTGCAAAGCAGGACGCCAGGGGCCTGGCCATACATCGAGCTTCCTGGCGAACTGCAAGGATGACGAGTCATGACGGATGGGTCTGGCGTGGTTGTAGCGCCGCATAGCGTGCGGGCAATCGAGCCGGACAGCGTATTGGCGTGTCATCGTTGCCCCGGACCTGCGCCATTTGCCGGGGGGTAGGCAGCGCTTGGTGGACTGTCTGACGCGGCAGCTGGCGCCAGTGCCATTGATCTCGCTGTTCTGCTCGGCCGGTCTTGTCCCGTTCTACTCGGCCAGCAATTTTAGTCCAACTGGCCAGGTGGTGATGCACCGACAGGCCTGATCATCGTCCAACGGGGCGTTCCCACTCGCCAGGCTGGATCCCGAGCAGTTCGGTCTCTCGATTGGTCAGGCGGTGTCTTCTAGGGCGTATGGATTGAGGATCTGCCTCCCCCACAGCCGGTCCCGTTCGACAGCGGTGAGCCGGGCAGCTTCCGCGGCCTCGTGCCACTGAGAACGGATCGTGTCTACCTGTTGGTCGACAATGTCCTTCGCCTCGGCCTCCGACAGCAGATAAGTCTCGGTGCCAGCGGCGACGCAGCCAGCGAGCTGGCTATAGCGGTACCCGTCTCGGCGTATCGCCATGGCCTGCGTCGATTCCCCGCCAGAGCGGGGTTGCGGGCAGATGTCGTAGGCCGGGGTGAGCGTGAGGATCTTGCCGTCCCAAAATGCAGCGTGGTTGCGGGCATGGTCGTCTGTATTACTGACACAGATGTTGAAGATGATGCGGGAAAAAAGCTCACGGAGCGTTTGCTTGGGTTCGGCGAAGCGGTTCCGGATTGCATCAGCTAGGTCGTAGTAGGTGGCGTAGCGGGCCATCATGAGATCCAGGCTGAGGATGGTCAGGCCGGAGATGACCATCCGCCGGAGTCGTCCGCCTGCGGGACGGTCGAACCGGTCGACGAGGAGGACGTCGTGACCGAGCACCTCGATCACCCCCGTCCGTGCGACATCCAGTCCGACCCGTCGGGCGAGTTCCATGGCGACCGCCTCGGCCTTCACGACCGGATAGGGGTCCGAGCGCGAGGGCAGCTTGACGATGAGCTTCCGGTCCCCATCGTTCAGCAGCACCTTCGGCCTTGCGCCGCCGACCGACGTCCCGTGCAGCAAGGCGGTCCCGAGCACGGGCGGGAGCGGCAGGCCGGCTTCGAGCCGATCGGCTGCCATCACCAGATCCTCGAGGGTAGCCGCCGAGGTCCGTGTCTCGTAGGCGGTCGCGCTCATCTGGAAATCGAGCGCCCCGATGCGGTCGGAGCCGGATTCGAGCAGGTAGGTGAGCAGGCTGAGATCGCCCGTGTCACTGTCCGTCGTCAAGTGCCCGACGTGTCGCTGCAGAATGACCCGCTGGCCCCACGCGTCCGGGCCAGCATCGCGGATGCATCCAGCGACGGTGAGTCCGGCCAGCGGCCGGATCCGGCCCTGGCGGAGCGGCAGCTCTGGAAGGTACAGCGGGATGGCGTCGGCACGGTCCAGGTAGCTGCGCCCATAGCTGAAGTAGAGGATCTCGCCGCTCGTTTCGAGGCGACCCGCGATCACCGGTTCGCTGGCGTGAGGGAGCCACACCCAGACGAACGCCTCGGTCGGGTCAGAAGTCATCGCGCACCGGATCAGTGGGCTCGCGGACACGGGAGGGCAAGAGCGCGAGCCGATCGCGGCCGCGCTCGACCATTGAGCGCAGTCCATCACGGTCGGCGCCGAACAGGTTGATCCCGAGGATGGTCGCGATCTCGAAGACCGTCCCGATCCCGACGGTGGGCCCGCCGCGCTCAATGTTCCGCAGCGTGACAGCCGAGATCCCGGCCCGCTCAGCAAGCTCGGCTACGGTCCAGCGCCTGGCGCGCCGGGAACGTGCCACCTCTAGGCCAAGGACCCGGACTGCGTCGATCGTCTGCGATGAGTAAGGATGAGCGCGGCGCATGTCGTTATACCTTCGTTCAGAGGCATTATCGATAGTATAACGACTATCGAGCTACGTCGCCTCACCGGTACGCCAGCACGTACGTGCAGCTGGTCACCGTCGATCGCGCCGGGCTGGTGGCGCCTGTGCTGGCCGCCGGCATCGGTCCAGGTCAGGCGGGCGAGAAATTGGCGGGGATAGAGGGAAACCAGATAGCTCGTTCCAGTCGTCCAAGCAGTCGGGTGAGGCGGCGGAGCGGAACCTGACCGGTCGCTTGGCCTAGCCTGGGCCCGGGCGGCTTCCGCCGCGAGCACGAGATCTCAGAGAGGTTGTGGCGATGACCGGGAACGAGCAGGACGCCCAGCGGATCCGGCACGGCAGGCGCGCCGTGGCGGTCGCAGCGGCGGTTGCGGCGGCCGTGCTCGGATCGGTCAGCAGCGCGCTCGCGTCCCCGAGCGCGATGCTCGCCGCATCGTCGGCGGCAGCCGGGATCAGCCGCACCGGGCAGGCCACCAGCCCGCTGGCTGACGGATCCCGCATCCCGGCCGGCTGGGCGCCCGTGCCGTACCGGCGCGCGCAGCTGTCCGTGCCGGGATTGTGGCTGGTCGAGAGTCCGCAGCAGTTCTGGTGCGGACCACCACAGTCGCACGGCATGATCTTCGTCGGCAGCAGGCCCGTGGTCCCGAAGGGAGCGGGCTGCGGCCTGACCGCCAGCGTGGCCTGGATCCGGCCTGCCGGGCACATCCCGCCGGGAATCAGCCGCCGCACGCCCGCCGCCGTGATTCACGGCATTCCCGTCTACCGGCTGCCGGGTGGCACGGACTCCGTGCTGTACCTGGCGCCGGACCTAGGTGTGCGAGTCGGGGCGCGAGGACCGCTGGCCAAGCGGGTGCTGGCTACGCTCACCCGGTCGCCGCTGTCCGTCGTGCTCAGGCGCGGTCCGGCAGGCGCGGTGCCCGCCAGCTGGATCTGGCGCCAGTTCGGCGGCGTCCGGTTCGCGACCCCGCGCTGGCATCTGCAGCGTGAGAATCAGTGGGCCACCTGCGGAACCGGGCTCGTGCCGCGCTCCCTGCTCCTGATCGACGCGACCCGGCCGCCGGCCTACCTGCCGTGCCCGGCTCCGATCCCGTTCGCCGTCGCTGAGCAGGCCCAGCCGGGCCTGACGGTGGTCACCGGGAAGTACGCGGCTAAGTCCGTCGGCGAGGACTTCGCCCGCTGCCAGGCGCGCCGCGGCGCCCGGATCTGCCTGTCGACCATCACCGGGCAGGGCGGCTTCGCCAGCGGCGTGCTGATCTTCTCGGTCTCCCGCCCGCACGAACACGTGTCGGCGTTCTTCCTGCTCGGGCTGTCCGGATCCGGGACGCTGCCGCGGACGATCTTCGGCTCGATCAGCGTGCCACGGCACTGATCGCAGCGCCGGGCACGATCCTCAATCATTTTCGCTCAACAAATGGTCCGGGCTGCGATCTCGCGCTGCCGCTGGTGCCGGGGGGACCGGCGTCGCGTGCCTGCGCAGGAGGTAGCTGTACAACTCGGCCGTTATCGCGGCCCAGAGGTGATCATCCATGCCTTGCACGCCGGTATCGCCGCCGGTGTGCAGACCCGAGGAGCAAAGCAATGATTGTCTGGATCAACGGCGCGTTCGGAGGCGGCAAGACGACGCTGGCCGAAGAAGCTTCATCGGCGGCTGCCCCAGGCAATGTCCTTCGATCCCGAGTACGTGGGTTTCATCCTCGTCAAATGGGTGCCCAGGCCGGACAGCGGCGACTTCCAGGACATTCCGCTCTGGCGTCGGCTAGTCGCGGACTTCATCACCGGCATGACGGCCGAGTACGGCCGAACGCTGATTATTCCCATGACGCTGGTGAATCCCCGATACCGCGAAGAGATCTTCGGGCTGATCAGCAAAGCTGGCGATGAGATGCTGCACGTCTTCCTGGATGTGCCCGCCGACGAGTTGCGCCGCCGTATCGACGCGCAGATCCTGGTCGAGGATGATTCCGAGCACGACGCGGAGGCCCGCGCGTTCAGGCACCGCAACGTTGAGCGCTGCGTCGAGGCTCGTGATGAGCTTCCGGCCAGCACCTTGATCCTCCGCGGAGATCAGCACACCCCCGCCGCGCTCGCGGACCTCGTCCTTGAGGCTCTCGCAGGACAGGAGTAGAGCCGAGCCAGCGTCGGCGGTCAGGGAGGCTGGCCGCCGACGCTGGCTGGGCCGGACAGGCATGACCGAGCGTGACCGAGGATCTGTCCGTTGCCGGTCGACGAGAACCGGCGGCCACGTAGATTTGCGGGCTCCGTGGTAAGCGTTTCGACTCTCTGGCGGGTTAACCGGTTGTGAGCCATGACGAGACGGAGTTCGCCGAGTTCTTCCGGGCGAGCTGGGATCCCTGCCTGAGGGCGGTTGCTGCCAGCACCGGCAACGTGCTGCTGGCCGAGGACCAGGTCGCGGAGGCGTTCGCCCGAGCCTGGGTGTCCTGGCGAAAAGTCAGCCACCATCCGGCTCCCAGGGCTTGGGTGGTTCGCACCGCGCTCAATGCCGGGGTGTCGTGGTGGCGCCGGCGCGGCCGGGAGCTGCCGCTAGCCGATCATGACGTCGCGGCGCCCGGTAGCACGGGGACCGGCCTGGACGCCGCGGTGCTGACCGCGCTGCGGCGCCTGCCGGCCCGGCAGCGCGAGGTGATCGTGCTGCGCGTCTTCCTTGACCTGGATATCGAGACAACCGCCAGGCAACTGGGGATCGCGCCGGGAACGGTCCGCGCCCACCTGTCCCGCGCCGTAACGGCCTTCGCGACGAGCTCGCCCCCAAGACCCCGGAGGTCGATCCATGTACGACAGCGATCAGATGAACGACAGCGCCGTGCTGCGCGAACTGCGCGACTCCTTGTCTGGCGTAGCCATGCCCGGGCCGCCGCAACTAGAGGCGATCACGGCCAGGGGCCACGCACACCGGCGGCACCGGCTCTCCGGAGTTGCGGGCCTGTCCGTGGCTGGCACCGCTGCGGGTGTCGCATTGGCACTCGGCCTGACCGGCGTCCTCGGCTCGGCCCCGGCCCACAGCAGGGGCACGATCCGGACCGCGGCATTCACAATCGTGAGCAACGCCAGCGGCACGGCCTCGCTGACCATTAACCCGCGTGTGCTACTCGACCCCAGCATCCTGCAGAGCGACCTCGCACAATACGGCATTCCGGCGATGGTCACCACTGGCAGCTTTTGCTCCTCCGATCCCGCGCCGACCGGTTTCTCGCAGGTCGTATCATTCCAGCCGCAGTTCCAGGGTAATGGGGAGCCGCAGCACGTGACGGATCCGACAATCACCATCAATCCAGCGGCCATGCCATCGGGCACGGAGCTCAGCTTCGGCAACTTTCAGCTTTCCACAAGCCAGCAAACCTCGATCGCGCTCATTGCCACGAGCTCCTATACCTGCACCAGCACCGCGCCCACCACACGCCCGCCCGACGGCGCGCTGTTGCACTACGGCCCGGCCGGGCCATGATCAGCCGAAGTCGACGTCCTTGGTCTCGACCGTCCCGGCCGTCCGCCCCGGCGCCGTCTGGTAGGTCCAGTACAAATTCGTGTGCGCGATGACCTGGCCCGGCGGCGGCGCCCCCCACTCCGACTGGTCTTCCGTCGTGTGGGCGTCGCTGACAAGAGTCGCGTCGTACCCCCGGACGAACGCGCCGTGGAGCGTCGAGCGGATGCATGCATCGGTCTGCGCGCCGACGACGACGAGCCGTCCTGCTCTCAGGCCCGACAGCACAGTCTCTAGGGTGGTGTCCTCGAAGGAGTCGCCGTAGATCTTCTCGACGAGCGGCTCGGCATCGCCCGGAGTCAGCTCGGAGACTATCTGCCAGTCGTCGCTCCCCCTCGCAAGCTGCTCGTCGGAGTGCTGGACCCAGACAACCGGGACTCGTTCCCGCCGGGCCTTCTCGACAAGGCTTCTAACGTTCGCGACGACCGCATCGCGCTCGTGCGCCCCCTCGACGACGCCGTTCTGCACGTCGATAACGAGGAGTGCGGTGTTCGGCCGGTTCTCGAGCGTGGTCATGGTCTCCGCCTACCTACGATCGGCTCCTGTGTCCATCCAACATTAGGACTACCCACCGACAGTGGCCGGAACGAACCTCAGACCGGGCGGGAACGGCGCCGCCTGACCAGGACCCCGAAGGCCGACCCTG
>OCZU010002642.1_pt1 | contig 11400 bp, 10 predicted proteins | sample 1539001 | NCBI WGS metagenome assembly OCZU01 (sample SAMEA3539306, study PRJEB22396) | soil metagenome | biome: tundra; feature: field; material: soil | place: USA | collected 2010-05 | depth 0.15 m
GAGCGCTGTTGCCGCTGATGGTGCAGTTGACCAGTGTCGCCTTGACGGAAAAGGCAGGTTGTCTGACCTTACTTGGCCGATACGACGAAGCGGCGAATCTCTATGAAGAGTCGATTCGGAGCGACGAAGAAATCGGTGACGCGAGGGGCGTCGCGGTAGGCAAATGTCAGTTTGCCGCTCTGCGGCAACTTCAAGAAGAGTATCCCGAAGCGCTGGAACTTTGCATCGAAGTACGCGACATTTTCACGCAGCTTGGTGAACCGTCCGCGGTGGCGAACGTGTGGCGCCAGATCGGCACAGTTCATAGCCAGATCGGTCAGTACAAAGCGGCGGAGAAAGCCTATCAGGAATCCCTGAAAATCCACGTCGAGGTGGGCAACCGTGCAGGGGAGGGGACAACGCTTAACGAACTCGGCTCTCTCTATTCGCAGATGGGGCATAGCGAGGAGGCTGTCCTGTTTTACCGCCAAGCCGCTGAAGTGTTCGTCGAAGTCGGAGATCTGAGGTACGAAGGCGCCGTGCGAAGTAACATGGCAAGTGGGCTCATTCGCCTGACCCGCTTTGAGGAAGCGCGCCAGCAGCTCTTGCGCGCCGTGGAGTGCAAGAAGCCTTTTGGTCACGCGGCATTGCCTTGGACGACCTTCGACATCCTGAGCGATCTAGAACGGGCCGTAGGCAATCAGCCGGAAGCGCTCAAGGCCCGCGGCCAAGCCATGCAGGCATATCTTGGCTATCGCCGGGACGGCGGCGAGAGCCAAAATCCCCGCGCACAACTTTGTGCTCTCGTCGCACACGACCCGGACGCTGCCAGGAGCCTTCTTGCCGAACCACGTCAAAGGCCGGACCTGCCGGACCTCACCGCCTTGATCTCATTGCTGGAAGCGGTCCTCGACGGCTCCCGCGACCCGGCCCTTGCCGACGACCCGAACCTCAATTACGACGACGCAGCCGAACTGCTGCTCTTGATCGAATCGCTCCGCTGACGGTCGAGCGCCCAGGCGATCGCCGCGAACACCACCGGGGCGGCAATCCAATTCGCAATCAGCGCCGAGCGGCCCACTGGTTCGGTAGCAGTTGCCTGTCCGCCAATCGCCAGAGCCGCCAGCAGGACGACGTAAATCACCATGCCGATGCGGCGGCCACGGGAGTGATCCTGGGCGGCCCGCAGGTACAGCACCAACGCCGCAACGGTCATCAGCGCCTCTAGAGTCAGTTCGACAGGCAGGTTCCGCCACAGACCCAAACCCAGTTCGGGCGAACCGGGGCCGGCATGGGAAGCCCTTTCAGATGCACCACACCGTCCAACACGAAGTGCGAGACCACGGCAATGCCTACCAGGATGGCCGCGCGGGGTTCCCGGCGGAAGACCCATACCAGTGAACCCAGCGCAACGGCACAGACCAAGTCCGGAAGCAAGCCGTGCGACCAGGGAAACGTGAACAGCATGTAGTGCCTGGAAGCGAAATCGGGCGGGTATTGGTAACTCTCCCAACCTGCGAGCACGAACCAGCCCAGAAGGAAATCGGCGAGAAATGCGCCAAAGATCAGAATTCCGGCATTGAGGCGGCGGTCGGCGGCCTTCAACCCGAGGCCGACAGCCACGTGTCCGATGCCCATAATCCTCCGTGGGGCCAGGCCGGACCTACTCCTTCTTGAAGAGGCGGTCGAAGGCGCTGCGGGCGGCGTCGGCGTTACGAGGCCCGGGAGGGCCACCTTGGGGCCCGGAATGCGAGGGCGTTGGCGAAGGCGGGGGAGCGCTGGCCGTGCCGTCCCGTGCCACAGTGACCCGCGGCGTAAACGAACTACACTCGTTGTTCTTGTCCTTTTGGGCGATGCGCACCGGAATCGGCTTGAGGCACTGGAAACGGATGGAGGGCTCGAAGTGCGAGCACTGCTTGCAACAGTGCAGCGCTACGTTGCACTTCGGGCAGTTGCCCGTGAAGTCGACTCCTTCCGGGAGGGCCGTGGAGCAGTTGTAGCAGCGAGACGCAGCCACGTGCTGGACCAGACGCGGCAAACGGGGGCCGGTCACGTCAATGGGAGGGCGTGGCCCCGGGGGCTTGGAACGGTCATCGCCGCGAAAGCCTTTGGAATCGCGGTCTGTATCCATGTAACCGTGTTGTCGGTACTTGCGATCGCTGTCCATGGGGAGGTTGCTCCGTAAAATCAGCAGGACGAAAAAGACGTTTTTGCGAAAAAAACCTAAGAAATCAAAGCGCCCGGGTGCCCGAGCCACCGATTCTTTCCCCACGCCTGGCCGCGAGCGAGACAGGGCGACGGCGGTTTTCGTGGGATTACGAGTCTGAGTGGGGCAGGCCGCCCGGCCTGTCCGGACAGGCCAGGAGGCCTGTCCCACTTCTACAAATACCTATTTACCACGGATCGGGTGTCATTTGCATTACACTTTGGTCTTTTACGCGCAAATGATTTTTTAGGCGCAAATCATGCCACTCAAACTTTACACAAACTCAACTCGACTTCGGGCAGACAAATCCCTACGGGATTTCTGCCCGGCCCCCCTGGACAGGCGAACACTGAGGCAGCCCCGACCGGCCAACACGCACACCACGATGCCAGCGAAAGGCGTAGCCGGCTGACCGAGTCGAAAGCCGTGGCGCTGCCAATCCTGGCAGCCAATCCTGGCTGCAAGCCGCCTTTCAGGCGGCTGGACCGGCTGGAAAGCCGATCCGCGGGCTGGATAGCCCGCCCCACATTTCTCATGAAGTTTCGCGGGCCGCCGGCCTTCGGCAACCGGCGACAAAGGGCGATCGTCCGCCCGCCTACTGGCTCCATTTGAGCAGACTCGTGCAGGGCCGGGTCAGCGGATCGTCGAAGTGGTTGGGGCTCACGCGCAGTGCATAGCCCAGCCGGCCGGTCCGCTCGAAAACCACTTCCTTTCCGAACACCGTAACCGAGCCCTGATGTTCCATCGCCGGCAGCACCATGACTTCGGTCTGTTCCAGGTGGCCGTTGTTGTCCACACTGCCAATCACCACCTCCACCCGCACATCCTCCGGCGTTAAGCTCGCCAGGTCGATGGCTGCGCGCACTGTCACCGGTTTGCCGCTGATCACCGTGCCGGCTGGTCCGGGGCCGGCCTCCACGAATCTCACGCGGTCCCAAAGCTCCCGAACCCGCGCGTTCCAGCGTGCTTTTTCGCGCACATGGCTGTAATTGCCCTCCACCGCGCGAAGGTACAGCGAGTGCGCCGGCTCGTAGAGCTCGGTCATGTACTGTCGCACCATGTAGCGGCAATCGAAATTCGGGCTGATGTACATGAGGGACTGCTTCATCCGGCGAATCCACTCGCGAGGCGTTTGTTCCTTGCGCTCATAGAACATCGGCACAATTTCATTTTCGAGCTGGTAGTAGATGGCGCTGGCATGCAGCCCGTCCTGGTCCTCGGAGTAGGGTTCGCGCTCGCCGATCGCCCAGCCGCCCAAATGCTCATAGGCTTCATCGAACCAGCCATCCAGGATGCTCAGGTTCAGCACGCCGTTGATGGCCGCCTTCATGCCGCTGGTGCCGCAGGCTTCCTCGCCGCGCCGCGGGTTATTGAGCCAGAGGTCGACGCCTTGCACCATCTCACGCGCTACCTTCATGTCGTAGTCTTCCACGAAGACCACGTGCTTCCAAAGGTCGGGATCGCGCGAGAACTGCACCACGTCGCGGATGAAGTTTTTCCCCGGCTGGTCCTTGGGATGCGCCTTGCCGGCAATTACCAGTTGTACCGGCATGTCTTTGTTCAGCAAGATGCGCTTGAGCCGCTCGAAATCGCGGAACAGCAGGGTGGCCCGCTTATACGTGGCGAAACGGCGGGCAAACCCGATGGTGAAGGCGTTGGGGTCCAGCACCTCGCTGGCACGCCGTACTTCGGATGCGGAGGCCTGGCGCCGCAGCGCCGCGGCGTGCTGGTGTGAGCGTACGAAGTTGACCAGCCGGCGCTTGCGCCGCCGGTGTACCTCCAGCAGTTCCTCATCCGGAATCTCTTTCACCTGCTCCCAAATACCGGGTTCGTTGAAGCGTTGGCTCCAGTCGGGTTCCAGGTACTGGTCGTACAGCGCGGCGAGTTCGTCGTTGAGCCAACTCGGCAGGTGTACGCCATTGGTAATGGACGTGACCGGCACTTCCCACAGCGGCAACTGCGGCCACAGGTCATGGAACATCTCCTGGGAGACCTGACGGTGCAACCGGCTCACGGCGTTGCGGAACGACGAGGTATTCAGCGCCAGGACCGCCATGGAGAAGCGTTCGTCGCGGTTGTAGATGTTGCGGCGCCCGAGCGCCATCAGTTGCTGGAAATCGATTCCCACTTCGGAGCAGTAGTCCGAGAAGTAGTGGTACATCAGGCCGGGATCGAACAGGTCGATCCCCGCGGGAACCGGCGTGTGGGTAGTGAAGACGTTGCTGGTGCGAGCGGCTTCCTGGGCCTCTTCGAAAGTCAAATTGTCGTCCCGCATGTAGAGGCGGATCTGTTCCAGCGCAAGAAACGCCGAGTGGCCTTCATTCATGTGGAAGACCGTGGGTTTCAACCCCATCGACTTGAGGGCGCGCATGCCGCCGATTCCCAGCACGATCTCCTGGCGGATGCGCGTATCGATATCGCCGCCGTAGAGGGAATCGGTGATGTCGCGGTCCTGCGGAAGCACGTTTTCCGGGATATTGGTGTCGAGCAGATACAAATTGATGCGCCCGACATCCAGTTTCCACACCTGAATGAAAACGTTACCAGTGGGGAGCTTGACCGTCACCTTCAGATCCCCGCCATCCGCTTGTTTCACGGGCATCAGCGGCAGAGTGTAGAAGTCGTTCATCGGGTAGCGCTCCTGCTGCCACCCGTCGGGGTTCAAGAACTGGCGGAAATAGCCCTGCTGGTAAAGCAGGCCGAGGCCGATTAACGGATAGTCCTGATCGCTCGAGGATTTCAGATGGTCGCCTGAGAGAATTCCCAGGCCGCCGGAGTACACCGGCAGGCACTCGGTGAGACCGTACTCCGCGGAAAAATAGGCGATCAGCTTCCCGTCCGGCGCGGCCGGGCCTTTCCGCACACGATTGTCATAGGCCTCGCAGGCACTACGGTAGACTGCCAGGTAGCGTGGGTCGGTGGCGGCTCTTTGCAGCGTGGCTTGGGGCACGCGGCCCAACATCAGTACGGGGTTGTAACCGCAATCCCGCCAGAGGACCGGATCGAGGCGGCGGAATACCGACCGCACGATCGGCTCCCAGCTCCAAAGCAGGTTGTAGGCCAGTTCGGCCAGACGGGCCAGCACGTCGGGAAGGGCGGGGCGAACCAGGAACTCGCGGATCGGTTGAATATGAAAGGGCATACCCTGGGGCTACCTTCAAGATAGCAGATCGGCATAAACGTTCCAGTACTGCACGTTCCAGCCCCAAAATACGTCAGAATAGTTGTATAGCCCCGATGCGCTTCCCTGGACTCCTGCTTCTGTTGGCCACCGGCGCCGCTTTTGCCGGCGAATCCGCCATCCTCACGACGGGTGTGCGGCTGCACGTCGATCGTCACGAAATCGACGGTGATAAGATTCGGCTCTACGACGGTCCCGGATATATAGAGATGGAGGCCGCGAAGGTCCGGGGCTTCGAGGCGGACGAACCGGCTTCCCCCCAGCCCCTGGCAGCGGCTTCGGACGTGGCCGCCAATCCCACGGGCCCGGCTACCGCTCCGGCGGCGCTCTCGCCGCAACAGCCGGCGGCGCTCTCGCCGCACCAACTGGCGGATGCCGCGGCGGACAAATACGGGTTGCCCCGCAAATTGGTGCATAGCGTTATCGCGGCCGAGTCGGCCTTTCAGCCCAAGGCGGTCTCACCGAAGGGGGCGATCGGGCTGATGCAGTTGATGCCTGCGACCGCGGCGACGCTCGGCGTGGACCCCAACGATCCGGTGCAGAACGTGGACGCCGGGGCGCGTTACCTGCGCGACCTGCTGGTGAAGTATGACGGCATGCTGTGGCATGCACTGGCCGCCTACAACGCCGGTCCGGGCGCGGTTGAGAAGTACAAAGGCGTGCCGCCCTACCGCGAAACCATCGACTACGTCAAACGGATCGACACCGAGTACAAGAGGTAGCGCGTAACTTTTTACCGGCGGCCGGCGAATCCAACCAGTGGAGCCCATCAATGTTCTCACCACTTGAATCACACGGTGTCGCTCGAAGGGCGTTTCTGTTTATGCCGTTCGCGTTCGCCGGGCTGGTCGCGTTTTCGCAGCGCAAGGAACGTACTCCGCCGGACGCCCGGAAGAGCGGTACCGGGCCCACGGTCAGAATCGTAGTCTTCTCAAATAATGGGGAGCAGAGGGAGATTGTCGAAGTGAACAAAATCGTGAAATCCGACGCCGAATGGCAGAACGAGTTGTCCGCGGAGGAATTCGCTGTGGCCCGCAAGAAGGGCACGGAGCGCGCCTTTACCGGCCGCTACTGGAACAACCACGCGGCGGGAACTTACCAATGCGTCTGCTGCGGCACCGTCCTGTTCCGGTCCGGCGAAAAGTTCGAATCCGGTACGGGGTGGCCGAGTTTCTGGGCGCCCGCCGCTGAAGAGAACGTCAGGACCGAGAGCGACACCAGCTTGTTCATGCAGCGCGTGGAAGTAATGTGCAGCAAGTGCGACGCCCACCTGGGACACCTCTTTGACGACGGGCCCCAACCGACCGGCCTTCGTTACTGCATGAACTCGGCGAGCCTGCGTTTCCTTCCCAAGTCCTGAGCCAGGCGTCCGGCCAGGTATCCCGCAAGCCCGCTCAACGGAATGACGGCGATGTGCCAGACCATCAGGTGCATCGCCTTCAGAATCGGGCAGTGCAATTCCAGCATTCCCAGCCCCGCCAGCCCCGCCAGCGTACCGATAGCCACTCCCGCCGCAATCGGATGCAGGATGAGTCCCCGGCGGAGCACCAGCCAGAGCAGAAATCCGGCCGTGCCGGCATCGAGCAATCCGATTGCGAGGCAGTTGATCCCCTCCGCCACGAAGCGGTCCAGCCTGAAGTCGTGAAACAGTACTAAAAACACAACGGCGAACACCCCGGTGCAGCTTGCCAACAGAATCCAAGGGTCGATCAGGGTCTTGCTACCCGGCACCATCTCGGCGGCGCCGGCCGAGGATGCCATCCGCGCGACCGAACCCAGCACCCAGAACAGCAGCGCGCTTTCCGCGCCAGTCAGCACATGAACCCCGTTGAAACCCAGGAGCGTGGCTCCGAGTATGGCCACTATGATGAAGATGACCTGCAAGCCCAGGGCGAGGACCCCCGGCGAAGGCAGGGGCCGGACCGGCCGCAGGGACCGCAGAACCATCTGGGACACCTGCTGCACCACCGCCCCGTCCACGGCATGCGGAATCTCCGCCGCCCGCTTGAGGATGCTGTCCACTTCTTTATCCGTCACGGCGATCTCCGGTAGTTGTCCTGGTGAACCCTGCCAGCAACCCGCGCAACTTCTCATAGGCGCGATGGGCCTTCTGTTTGACCGATCCGACACTCGATGAGGTGGCGCGCGCAACCTCCTCGAGCGACATGCCCGAGACCTTCAACATGACGATCACTTCGCGCTGGCTATCGGGCAAGGCTGACAGGATGGCTTCCAGGTCCGGAGCCCCTGCTGCCGATATCGGTTTCCCCCCTTCCGGAAGGGACTCCACCTGTTGCTCCCGGGTTTCCACCCGCTGCACTTTCCGATACTGATCCACGCGGACGTGCCGCGCAATGGCGTACAGCCAGGGAAGCACCGGTTCGCCGGGCCGATAGGTGTGCCGGCCTTCATGGATCCGCAGCCAGGTCTCCTGCAGCAGATCGTCGGCGAATCGGCGGCTGACCACCTGGACCATAAAATAGCGATGCAGCATGGGGCTCACGCGCTCGATCAGAGCCGCGGCGGAGTCGGAATCTCCTTGTTGATAGCCAGCCATCAGTCCGTCCAGATCGGCATACGGGTGCATGGGGAGAAAATCGCTCTCCCCATTATGCGGGCTAATTGGGTTTGTGGGACAGGCCTCCCGGCCTGTCTTCCTGTCCCCACAAGACAGGCCGGGAGGCCTGTCCCACAAGAGACCACCCCACATTGGGGTTTCGCATGGCAGAGCACAAAAGTTACATATATCGTAAATTAGTATCTATATGTGGATGCGAGCGATCCGGTGGGCGGCCGTCCTGAGTTGCCTGCCGCTGTTCGGCGCCTCCGTCCCCCAGCCTTCCGACTGGGTGCCGGTCCGTTGGCCGTGGGCGGACGCCCAGTCTCTGGAATTGCTGGCGGGTAGTCCCGTCAACTGCCTGCTGCTCAAAGCGTATCCGGCGGAACTGGTGTCGGCGGCGGCCAGCCAGGGCCTGGCGACGTTGGCCCTAATCTCCCCCGGTGAAGACGCGGTCGCCGCGGTGCGCAAGGCCCTGGCGGCAAAGGTCGGCGGCATCGTGCTGGAAGGCGATTTCGCCGACGATGTGGCGGCTGGCGTCCGCGATGCCGCGGGGGCAGCGCCGGTCGTCGAATTGACGGCGCGCAACCACATCGCGCTAGGCTCCGGCGCTCCCATACTGGGCACGTACCAGGGCGTGTGGCCAGGCGTCTCGGCGCTGGACGATGGCGGGAAAAAGGCCGGACCCACGGGTTCGGTCTGGATCGACACCAACACCGGGTTCATCCGCGCGGTGCGCGCCTGGGGCGACGCCGCCCTGTGGATTGGCAACGAGCCGCCGGCCAAAACCATAGTCTCGGGCGTGCGATACCTGCAGGCGATCGGCGACGCCGCGATCTCGGGCGCCCGCTGGGTGCTGGCCTTCGATACCGGCTTCGCGGCGCGCCTGCACCGCCGGGAGGCCGACGCCCTGAGCGACTGGCGGCGCATGGGCGCGCTAATCCGCTACTTCGAAGAGCATCCGGAATGGCGGCACATGCAGGAATATGGAAAACTGGCGGTGGTGCAGGACCCGGCCAAAGGCGGCCTGCTCTCCGGCGGCATCCTGGACATGATTGCGGTGAAGCATACCCCCGTGCGGCCGATTCCGCGGCAGCACCTGACGCCCGAATCGCTCAAAGGCGCCACCATGGCGGTGAACGTGGATGCCGAATCGCTCACTCCCGAACAGAAGGAAGTGCTGCGCAGCTTCGCGCGCTCCGGCGGCACGCTGCTGACCGGACCTCCCGGTTGGAAGGACCCCGCTCCCAACGGCAAGATCACGCTGGAGAAGGCCGAGCTCGATCGCCTCAGCGACATCTGGCGAGACGTGAATGCGATGGTGGGGCGCCGCAACCTGGGAGTGCGTCTGTTCAACGTCTCCTCCATGCTTTCGAACCTGCTGATCTCCGGAGACGGCAAAACAGCCGTGCTGCACCTGTTGAACTATTCGGATTATCCGGTGGAAAACGTGGCCGTGCATTTCATCGGCGACTACAAGCACGCGGCTCTGACCTCACCCGAGGGGACGGAGAAACCGCTGGAGGTCTATCCGACCGAAGATGGAGGAGGCGTGGACATCGACAAGGTCTCGGTCTGCGCTACCATCAGACTGTGGTGAAGTGGCACGGGCATTCGTGCGTGTGTTGGTTTTGTTGGTTTTTGGTAACTGTTGCTGTTACGGAGCACTATCATGACTCGCAGAGAATGGCTTGCGATGATCGCCGCGGCGCCCCTCCTGAACGCCGCAAACCCAGAAGCCCCCGCTTCCCCCGTTTCGATCGCCAGGTGCGCCTCCTATGACGAGGACGTCCAGGCGAAACTGACGACCATGTTCGACCAGCTTGGCGGTCTCGATCGCCTGGTCCGCAACAAGACGGTCACGGTCAAGCTCAACATGACGGGCAGCCCGGGACAGCGCTTCCAGGGCCTCGCGCCCGCGCTCACGCACTACACGCATCCCAAACTGGTGGGCGCCACCGCATACCTGATGGGGAAAGCCGGAGCGAAGCGCATCCGCTTTGTGGAGAGCTCCTGGGCTACCGCCGGGCCGCTCGAAGACGTGATGCTGGATTCGGGTTGGAACGTGCGCACTCTGCAATCGGCCGCCAGCGGCGTGGAGTTCGAAAACACCAACGCGCTGGGCAAGGGGAAGAGCTATTCGCGATTGAAGGTGCCGTCTAACCCGTACATGTATCCGGCCTACGACCTGAACCATTCCTACGAGGATACGGACGTCTTCGTGAGCATGGCGAAGCTCAAGAACCACGACACGTGTGGCGTGACGCTCTCGCTCAAGAACTGTTTCGGAACCATCCCGGCGTCCATTTACGGCGACACCGCCGGAGTGGATGAGCCCAACGAGCATCCCGTCAACGGCCGGCTGGCCGTGGGGCACGAGGGGCGTCGGCAGCCGTCGAAGTCCGCGCCGCAGGAGCTGCACTTCGGCGTCAACCACGACCCGGGATATCGTGTGCCGCACATCGTGGCCGACGTGGTTTCGGCCCGGCCGATCCACCTGGCGATCATCGACGGCGTGCAATCCATCGCCGGCGGCGAAGGTCCGTGGATTCGGGGCGTACGGATCGTCAAGCCCGGGGTGCTGATCGCGGGCCTGAACCCGGTGTGCACGGATGCCGTGTCCACTGCCGTGATGGGCTACAATCCGCGCGCCACCCGTGGAACCGCGCCCTTTCAAACCTGTGACAACACGCTGCTGCTGGCCGAAGGGCACGGCGTAGGAACCACGGACCTGAAGCGGATCGAAGTCCGCGGGGTTTCCATCGAACAGGCGCTGTTCCGATATTCGTAGGGGCAGGCTCGCCTGTCCCCACCAGCCAGACCGTACCGCTACCATATTTAATACATGGCAGTTCGCAAACGGGCCAAGCGCTCCTACCGCGTCTTTCGGTTGGCATCCTGGGAGGCTTTTCTCAAACTCGTTACCAATCCGCCCTATTCGCATTGGGCGTTTCGCGGCGAGCGCGACGAGCGCTGGCCGCTCTACAGTTCGCTTTCCCGCTACCTGCAGAATTTCGGCGTGGCGCCCAAAGCGTGGCCGGCGCAAGAAGCCCGCATCCTGCGCATCTTCAAGCGTAAAGCCCACCAGTTCCTGGACAAGCCGCCCGATCCCGACGACGATTTCCAATGGCTGGCGCTGATGCAACACCACGGCGCGCCGACCCGGTTGATCGACTTCTCGTGGTCGCCCTACGTAGCGGCATTCTTCGCGCTGGAGCGGACCCTCGCCGACGGCGTAGTGTGGGCCATGAATCCCGCGCGTATCGACAGCAGCCGTGCGCCCCGGCCGGTCCGCATGGATCCGCGGGTGAAACGCAATTTCGAGCGGTATTTCCTGAAGGGCAACCATCACTTCATCTGGATGGGCGAGCCGCACACCATGAACCGCAGGCTGATCGCGCAATCCGGGACGTTCGCGGTACCGGGCGTTCTGGATGTGCCGATCGAGGAGATGTTGAGCGACGCGGACCAGGAGAA
>OCZU010002643.1_pt1 | contig 11399 bp, 8 predicted proteins | sample 1539001 | NCBI WGS metagenome assembly OCZU01 (sample SAMEA3539306, study PRJEB22396) | soil metagenome | biome: tundra; feature: field; material: soil | place: USA | collected 2010-05 | depth 0.15 m
GGCGCATGATGCTGCCGTCGCCGTAGGCTTTGGTGATGGAGGAAATGGCGGCTTCAAGATCGCGCTCGCGCGCGGCGGACACTTTCGCGACTTCGGCGTTTTTGTTCTCGGCAGCGGACGACTTTTCAGGTTTTTCAGCTCTTGGTGGCATAATGGTTTTGTAAGTTAAGTTCTCCGATTGAAATCGCGAACAGTGTAAACAGTCGCTCGCGATTCGTCAACGCAGCTGCGAAAAAATTTAAATGCGCGAAAACTCCTCATTGCAAATGGACCGGCGTTCAAACAGCCGCCAGGTTTTGGACTGCGCCAGCCCTCTGGCGCTTTCGACATACTGACGACGCTCCAAGAGCGCCAGAGGACTGGCGCAGTCCAAGACGCTGGCGCGCCAATGTAAACCCTCTTCGGTTCCGGACGCAACGCAAGCCGTTCGTTTGGAGTCCCGCCTTTAGGCGGTCCGGACCGGCTGAAGCCGGAACCCCAAACCGGAGTTTCATTTGCCGCCATCCCAGCTCAACGTCTTCCCTTTCGCGATTTTCACTTCGTGAATCTGGTCGCCGTATCGCAAACGGCACGGATTGCCCGAAAGCGAATGCACGATGGCCGAAACCAGGCGGCCGTCTTTCCATTCGACGTCCACGGTGAAATTGCCGCGGGCGCGCAGCCCCTTTACGCTGCCGACCGGCCAGGCTTCTGGCAACGCGGGCAGCAGATTGATTTCACCTTCGTGCGATTGCAGCAGCATTTCGCAGATGCCGGCGGTGATGCCGAAGTTGCCGTCCATCTGCATCGGGGGGTGCAGGCCGAACAGATTGAGGCAGGTGTTGCGGTTGGAGAACAATTGCTGCAACTCACGGTGCGCGTCTCCGCCGTCATGCAGGCGTGCGTAAATCGCGGTGCGCCAGGCGAACGACCATTCGCGCACGTCGCCGGTGTCGCCGCGCGCGTCAATGGATTTTTTCGCCGCGGCGGCGAGTCCGGGTGTTTTCGTGACGCTGATCTGCCGTCCGGGATGAACCGCAAACAGATGCGACGTGTGGCGGTGATGGTCGCCGGGCGTGTCGAGCTCGGGATATTTGGGATCATGCTTTTCGGTCATCCATTCGAGCAATTGCCCCCAACTGCCGATGCCCGGCGTGGCGAGCCGGTCGCGCAGAGCGGCGATTGTGTCGCGGTAATTATTGTCCGCGCCGAGCGCGTCCGCCGCCTCGACGTAATTGTTGAACAAGTCCCAGACAATTTCCTGGCTGTAACTCACGCCGTCCTCGGTCGGGCCGTGTTCGGGCGACCACGCATCCGGCACGACGAGCCGGCCATCGGGCAAGGTTTTCAAGTGGTCTTCCCAAAATTCACAGGTCTCCTTGAGATAGGGATAGGCGGTCTGCTCGAGAAAACTTTTGTCGCCGCCGAAGGCGTAATGTTCCCAATAATGCTGGCCATACCAGGCATTCGCGGTGTTGTCCCATTTCCAACCCATCCCGCCGGAAATATTGTGCGACGTGCGGATGGCAAAACCGCGCGCGGCCATCGCGCCGGATTGGGTTTTGAATTCCTTGGCCGCCGCCGTCGCTTTTCGCCATGCCGGAAGCTGGCTGTCAACCAGATCAAAAAGCGGGGCGGCGCACTCGGCGAGATTGGCCGGCTCGGCGAGCCAGTAATTCATCTGGATGTTGATGTTCGCGTGATAATCCGAATGCCACGGCGGATTGTTGTTGTCGTTCCAAAGCCCCTGCAAATTCGCAGGCAATCCTCCGGGACGTGAGCATGAAATCAAAAGGTAGCGGCCATATTGGAAAAGCAATTGTTCCAGTCCAGGATCAACCGTTTCGGCGGCTTTGACTTTGCGCGCGTCCGTGGGCAACGCGATTTGTCCGGCGGAAGATTTTCCCAAATCGAGTGCGACACGGTCGAAGAACGAATGAAAATCCTTTTCATGTCCTGCTTTGAGCGCGCGGTAATTTTTTGCGGCGGCCTTTTCAACCTGCCCGGTCACGCGCAGATGCGGATTCTCGCCGCGATAATGGCTGGCGTAGTCCATCGCGTAATCCGTGCCCGCCGCGATGACGATCGTGAGGCTGTCGCAGTTTTTGAATTCAAGGGCCGAACCGTTCGCCTGCAACGAGCCGCCGTCGTTGCGCGCGATCAATTGCGCTTCGTATTTCATGCCGTTGACCAGCGCGCCCGCATCCGTGAGCCGGTTTTTTTCCGCGACGGTTTTTGCGCCGTGCGAATCATCCAACTCGATGCTGCCCGTATAACTGCCGGGTTTGTCCGCCGTGAACCGGACGACCAGGACTCCGGCGGGCTGGCTGCAAAAATACTCGCGCTGATAATTCACACCGTTGGCCGCATAACCGACGTGCGCCAGCGCGTCGCCGATGTCGAGATCGCGCCGGTAATTGGTGGCGTTTTGGTGTCCCGGTAAATTGATGAGCAAATCGCCGAGCACCTGGTAAGCGCCCATCGTGTCGTAATTGCCGCTGGGATTTTCGCCGCCCGTCCACAGGCTGTCTTCGTTCAGCGCGATGCGTTCGTGCGCGGTGCCGCCGGCAATCAGCCCGCCGATGCGCCCGTTGCCGATGGGCAAGCCTTCGTCCATGAAATGTGATGCCCTGCCGCCGCCCATGCCGACGGGCGGCTGTCCCTTGCCGCTGGTCAACGGCTCGTCGGTCAGGCCGCCAACGGGCTGCTGATACCAAAGCACGAGGTCGCTCGCGAATGCAGCCGCGCCCGCGCTCAAAAAAATTAACCCGGCGAGAAAAGGCTTTTTCATTCTTGGAGGAATTCTATTCGAGATTTTCGTTCAACCGGACCAGGCCGCCGCGTTTCGTGTTCAGCTCAACGAGCTTGTCGCCGTAACGCACGCGACAGGAGTTTTTGACGGGCGAATGAATGGTAGCGGAAACCAATTTCCCGTTTTTCCATTCCATATCCACATCGAAATTGCCTCGCGCTCGCAATCCCTTCACGCTGCCAGTTGGCCAGGCCTTGGGTAATGCGGGCAGGAATTCGATTTCGCCGCTCTGCGATTGCAGGAGCATTTCAGCAATGCCGGAGGCGCCGCCGAAGTTGCCGTCAATTTGAAACGGCGGATGCGCGTCGAACATGTCGGGATACGTGCGCTGCGGACTCAATAGAAATTCCAAAATGCTAAAAGCGTGGTCGCCGTCGTGGAGCCGAGCCCAAAGATTGATGCGCCAGGCGGTCGCCCAGCCGGTGGCCTGGTCGCCACGAATCTCCAAGGATTTTTTCACGGCAGCGGCCAGCTCCGGCGTGGTGCGGAAATCAATCTGGTCGCTCGGATACAAGCCGTAGAGATGCGAGACGTGGCGATGATGAATGTCCTTCGCCTCCATGTCCCAATCTTCAAGCCATTCCTGAAGCTGTCCCGCCTTGCCGATTTGATACGGCGCAAGCCGCGCGCGGATTCTGGTGAGTTGCGCGCGGAGGTCTTTGTCCACGCCAAGGATGTCCGACGCGCGGATGCAGTTGGCGAACAGGTCGCGCACAATGGCCTGGTCCATCGTCGGCCCGGCAACGATGGCCGTGTTGCCCTGGGGATGCCCGTTCTCCGGCGAGAGCGACGGGCTGGTGACGAGCCAGTGATGCGTCGGTTCCTCGACGAGCGCATCGAGGAAAAATTCCGCCGCGCCTTTCATGGCGGGATAAATTTTCTTGAGATATTTTTCGTCGCCGGTGAACAGGTAATGCTCCCACAGATTCTGCAACAACCACGCGCCGCCCATTGGCCACATGCCGGAGTTCGGCCCGTCAATCGGCGCGGCCGCGCGCCAGAGGTCGGTGTTGTGATGCGCGACCCAGCCGCGCGCGTCGTAGTGGACTTTCGCCGTGCGGGCGCCGGTTTCGGTGAGGTCCTGCACCATGGCGGTGAGCGGTTCGACGCACTCGCTGAGATTGCACGGCTCGGCGGGCCAGTAATTCATCTCGGTGTTGATGTTGATCGTGTATTTGCTGCCCCACGGCGGGTTCATCGAGTCGTTCCAGATGCCCTGCAAATTCGCGGGCTGCGTGCCGGGGCGCGAACTGCAAATCAAAAGATAACGTCCGAATTGGAAATAAAGCGCGGCCAGTTGCGGGTCATTGCCATCGGCGAAATGTTTGATGCGCTCGTCCGTCGGCAACTTCATCGCGTCGGTCTCGCCGAGGTTCAATTCCACACGGCGGAACAATCGCTGATGTTCGGCAACATGTGCCTTAAGCAAGTCGTCGAAGGATTTCTTGGCGGCGGCGCGAATTTGTTTTTTGACGATGGCTTCAGGATCGCCGCTCACATCCTTGTAATTCTTGTAGCTGGTCGCAGCAGCGATGAACAAGGTGGCGGAGTCAGCCCCAGCGACGGAAATTGTGTCCGCTCCGGCGGAAACTTTTCCACTCGACGCGAGCGCGAACACGCGCGCCTGAAATTTCAGCGCGCCTTTGATTCCGTTAGCTTCGCCGTTGACGCCGCTCATCACCAAAGTGTCCTGGCCTTCAGTTTTCACCGAGGCGTTTTGCGGTGTTGTCATGCCGGCGGTGAACGAAATTTGCCCCGGCTGATCGGCGGTGAGGCGAAGCACGATGACCTGATCCACCGGACTCGAAAAAACTTCACGAGTGAATTTCACCCCGCCGCTCGTGTAGTTCACGCGCGCGACAGCAGTGTCCAGGTCGAGGTCGCGGCGATAATCCGTGAAGGTGGAATTGGTCGGAAATGACAGAAATAAATCGCCGACCGTTTCGTACGGCATTTGCCGGACCGGCACGGCCATCATCTTGTCGCTGATGAGTTTCGTGGCGGCATCGTATTTGCCATCAAAGATCAGCCGCCGCACTTCCGGCAGCGCGGCCAGCGCGTTGGTGTTGTCCGGGTCGTAGGGCCCGCCGGCCCAAAGCGTATCTTCATTCAGTTGCAAATGCTCGCGACCCGCGCCGCCGAAGATCATCGCGCCGAGTCGTCCGTTGCCGATGGGCAGCGCGCTGGTCCAGTTGGTGGCCGGGGCGGAATACCAAAGCAGCATGGGATTTTCCGCGCGAATGTTCGTGACTGCGGTCAGCGTCATGGCAAAACCAATCGCGATGAAACCTCGAAGTGTTTTTGGGCGCATGCCATGAGACTAGAAATTGATGGATTACTTCGCAACGACTTTCAGCGCAATCCATATTGTCGGAGCGTGTCTGAACACACGCACCAAATGGAAACAACTCCCTCTCCCCGCCCGAGCGGGGAGAGGGTTGGGGTGAGGGGATTTGAGCTTGAAAACATTGGCCTCCTCACCCCGGCCCGGCCGCAACTTATTTTCCACCGAGGCTCCGCCCGCAGCTCCCTCGAAGGAGGAGAGGGAGCAAAAATGGCGCGTGTACTAAGATGCGCCCGGTCAATTCACGCAATATTTTGTCGCGGGCAAAACGGATTCCGCTTAATTCTTACGCAGCATAAATCAAAACCACCTCGCATCATGGCAAACACGAAAGTTCGCATCGGATTATTTGGCATTGGTCTCGACACCTACTGGCCGCAATTTGACGGCTTGCTGGATCGCCTGACCGGGTATCAAAAAGAAATCGCCGGCAAGTTGCGCGGCAGCGGAGTTCAACTCGTGGACGCGGGCATGGTGGACAATCCAGCCAAGGCCCACGCCGCCGCGTCGCTGTTTCGCCGGAAGGAAGTTGACTTGATTTTTCTCTATATCTCGACCTACGCGCTTTCGTCCACCGTGCTGCCCGTCGTACAAAAAGCGCGCGTGCCGGTCGTGGTGTTGAATCTTCAGCCGGTGCCGCAGCTCGATTACGAAAAATTCAACCAGCTCGGCGACCGCGGCCTGATGACCGGCATCTGGCTCGAACATTGCCAGGCTTGCTCGGCGCCGGAGATTGCCTGCGTCTTCAATCGCGCGGGCATCGCGTATCATCTCGTCACGGGCTATTTACAGGACGAAGCCGCATGGAAGGAGATTCGCGATTGGGTGGACGCCGCGAAGGTCTTGATCGGGATGCGCGAAAATCGAGTCGGCGTGCTCGGCCATTATTATTGCGGGATGCTCGACGTTTACAGCGACATGACGCAGCAATCCGCCATGTTCGGAAATCATTTTGAACTCATCGAAATGTGCGCGCTGCACAAGCTCCGCGAAGCTGTCACCAAAAAGCAGGTGGACGCCAAGCTCGCGCAATTTCGCCACGACTTCGACGTGGCGAAGGAATGTGAAAAGGCCGAACTCCTTCGCGCCGCGAAAACTTCCTGCGCGCTCGATGCGCTGGTGGAAAAAAACCGCCTCGGCTCGCTCGCGTATTACTACGAAGGCGAGGACGGCAATCCGTATCGCGACATCGCCACGAGCGTGATCGCGGGCAACACGCTGCTCACGGGTCGCCACGTCCCGGTCGCCGGCGAGTGCGAAATCAAAAACGTGCAGGCGATGAAGATCATGGATTTATTCGGCGTGGGCGGATCATTCTCGGAACTTTATCTCGGCGACTTCACGGACGATGCGGTATATCTCGGCCACGACGGCCCGGCGCATTTTGCGATTGCCGAGGGACGCGTCGGACTGGTTCCGCTGCCCATTTATCATGGCAAACCGGGCACAGGCCTTTCGATTCAGATGACGGTGAAGCACGGCCCGGTGACGCTGCTCTCGGTGGTCCAGGGCGCCGGCGCAAAAATTTCGTTGCTCGTCGCGCAAGGCGAATCCGTGGCGGGACCGATTCTGCAAATCGGCAATACGAACAGCCGCTATCGTTTTGACATCGGAGCGAAGGCGTTTCTCCACGAGTGGTCCATGTCCGGCCCGGCGCATCATTGCGCCATCGGCATCGGCCACATCGCGGACAAAATTGAAAAGCTCGCCGCGCTGATCAGAGTGGAAGTGAAGCGGGTTTGTTGATGGAGACACTTGGGAAAGCCGGCCTCAAAATGCGCCTCTTCGCCATCGGTGACATCCACGGTTGCTATGCGGCTCTGCTCGCACTGGACGCGAAGGTTGGTTTCGGCGCGCAAGATGTCGTCGTTGTTCTCGGCGATTATGTGGACCGGGGCCCAGACTCGCGACTGGTGATTGACCACCTGATTGCATTGTCCCAACGCACGGCGCTCATTCCACTGTCAGGCAATCATGAGATTATGATGTTCAATGCGCGAAAGGGTGGCGAGGATCTGCTCGCTTGGACAGATTCTGGGGGCGACGCCACGCTCAACTCGTACAAAGCGCAAACCCTCGATGCCATTCCAGCACGTCACTGGCAATTTCTGGAAACCTGCCGTCCGTTTTATGAAACAGACCGGGACTTCTTCGTCCACGCCAACACGCATCCGGATCTCACGCTTCCAGAACAGTCCGATGACATGCTGTATTGGGAGACAATCGGAAATGCTCTGCCTCATCGTTCTGGTCGGCGCATGATTTGTGGGCACACTGAACAACGCAGCGGCAAGCCACTCAACCTCGGACATGCCGTGTGCATAGATACATTGGCGTACGGAGGAGGATGGTTGACCTGCCTTGAGGTTCGCTCCGGTGTTTACTGGCAGGCCAACCAGTTTTCACAGATTCGCACCCGCACACTCTGACGGCAGCATTGGGAAAACTCGGCGCGCCCGAAAATATGTTGCGCGTCTCGAAGCGACTCCCTCTCCCCTCAACGGGGAGAGGGCCGGGGTGAGGGGTGAGACGGCGGTAGGTCGTCCGATTTTTTCAACCGCGTCGGCAACCGCCTGCGTTTCTCTGGTTGCGCATTTTCCGGATGCGGCGCCCGTGCCTGCAAATCCGACCAAATCGTATCGCGCACGAAACGCACATCTTTTAACTGCGAATTCCAAAACCGCTGTGTCTGGATATTGCGCGATTTCAAATATTCATCCCGCGCTGAGTCTTTCGCGTGTTGTTCAGGAAAGCCGTGCTGGCTGCCGTCGAGTTCCAGGTTGTAGCGGGCTTCGGCGCAATAAAAATCAAGATAGTGTTCGCCCATCTTGTGCTGCCGGCGGAATTTATAAGCGGAGAAACGACGGTCGCGCAAAATCGCCCACAGCTTCTTCTCGGCCCAGGTGGATCGCTTGCGCAGGACATGGGCAATGGGATTCATCGCCGTTGGTTTAGCGGATGCTTTGGGAGGATTCAAGCGTTCACCTGCGCTCCCACCCCTCACCCTCAATCCCTCTCCCCGTTGAGGGGAGAGGGAAGTCGCAACGGACGTCACATCATGATCCCCTGCATCGTTGCGCGATTGGCGTCGGCCACATCGCGGACAAAATTGAAAAGCTCGGCGCGCCGCTGGGGCATCGAAACGAAACGGGTTTGTTGATTCACAACCAACCGCTCTACATATTCCAATTGCCAAATTATTTTTTCCTGGCACAGAATCAAATTCATGAAACCTGACTGGATTCAGATTGCCAGACGATTCAGCCCATTATTGGTATTGGCGGTAAGCCTTGTGCCAACGGGTTGCACAACTCCAAAGTTCAAACCAGAAACTGACGTGCCCCAGGACAAAGTGTTAGTATACATTTATCGAAAAGCTTACTTGAGCGGAATCGCCGGTAATCATCACATATTTGTTAATGGCCAACCGATTACCAGTTTGCACAACGGCAGCTATTGTTCGTACTTGGCTTCGCCCGGAACGAACAGATTCAACTCCAAGGCATTCAGTCCCGCTGTGATGATTGATATGACCATGAATGCATCCTTCAAAGACGCTTTACTCGAATTAAACGCGGAGGCGGGCAAGACGTATTACATTCAGTTTAAAATCGCCACCACCTGGGGTCCGAAAATGGTGGAAATGGACGCTGATACTGGAGCGCGCGAAATCGCGAAGTGCAGATTGGCAAAACCCCTGTAAAAAAGTGTTGGGCAAAATCTCCTCGCCCAACGCCTTTTCTTAATCCTTTGCTGCGCCTCGTTGAATCAACCCACGCCCATGTTGAGCAGGAATTCGATGTTGCTCCGGGTCTTCTTGAGTTTGCCCAGCATCAGTTCCATCGCCTCGACCGGCGGCACACCCGTGAGCGCGCGGCGGAGCAGGACCACCTTGTTGTATTCGTCCGGATGATACAGCAATTCTTCTTTGCGCGTGCCGGAGCGCTCGATGTTGATCGAGGGGAAAATGCGGCGGTCCACCAGCGCGCGGTCCAGATGGACTTCCATGTTGCCGGTGCCCTTGAACTCTTCAAAGATGACTTCGTCCATGCGCGAACCGGTGTCCACGAGCGCCGTCGCAATGATCGAAAGCGAGCCGCCTTCCTCGATGTTGCGCGCCGCCCCGAAAAAGCGCTTGGGCTTGTGCAGCGCGTTGGCGTCCACGCCGCCGGAAAGAATTTTGCCGGAGTGCGGTTGCACGGTATTGTAGGCGCGCGCGAGACGCGTGATGGAGTCGAGCAGAATCACGACGTCGCGTTTGTGCTCGATCATGCGCTTGGCTTTTTCGATGACCATTTCGGCGACCTGCACGTGACGTTCCGGCGGTTCGTCGAACGTGGAAGAAATCACTTCCGCCGGTTTGCAACTGCGTTCCATGTCGGTGACTTCCTCGGGGCGCTCGTCAATGAGCAGGATGAAAACATAGGCCTCGGGATTGTTTTTCAGAATCGCGTTGGCGAGTTTCTGCATCAAAACCGTTTTGCCGGTGCGCGGCGGCGCGACGATGAGACCGCGCGAGCCTTTGCCGATCGGACAAACGAGATCGAGAACGCGCGTGGACAATTCGTCGGCGACGGTTTCCAGCAAGTAGCGCTTGTTCGGGAACAGCGGCGTGAGGTTGTCGAAATGCGTTTTGTCCTTCGCCTTGTCCGGCTCCTCCTGGTCCACGGCCTCGACCTTGAGCAGCGCGAAGAAACGTTCTTTTTCCTTCGGCGGACGAATCTGGCCGGCGATCAAATTGCCGGTCTGCAAATCAAACCGGCGAATCTGCGACGGCGAAACGTAAATATCCTCCGGGCAGGGCAGGTAGTTGAAACTTTGCGAGCGCAGAAAACCGAAGCCTTCCGGCAAAACTTCCAGCACGCCTTCGGAGAACAGCACGCCCGCGCGTTCGGCATTTTTTTGGAGGATGTGGAAAATGACCTCGTGCTTGCGCATGGTGCCGAAGTTTTCCACGCCCAAATCCCTGGCCATGCCGTTCAGCTCGGTCATGGACATTGCCTGGAGCTTGGCAATGTTCAGCGATGCGGCGATGCGGTCTTTTTCGCTCGCGGCGGGCGTGTCGGACTTGTCGCCCGCGGTCGCTTCGACGGGCGTCGTGGGCGGTCGCAATTCATCGCTGGACGGGTCCGAAATCGCGGTTCCGGTGGTGGTGACGGCCGGGGCGGCTTCCGGCGCGGCGATTTCCGGCGGCGGTTCCTGCGCGCGCGCCTTGCTCGCCTTGGTGGTTCTGGGTTTTTTCGTAATGACTCTAGGCATAAATCAGATTGTTGAGATCAATTTCTTTGCTGGTAAAAAACATCCGGCTGTCTCCAGCCCAAACACTTGATTGGACGGCCAAAGCTTTGGTTAGTTCAAATTGGAATGACTGCCAACCGGGAGCGCGCCGCGAGGTTCGATTTTTATTTTTAGTAAGGCAACGGGAATCTCGCAGTGAGTTCCCGGACACGTTGGCGCACTTTGGCCAGCGTGTCAACATTCTTAATGTCCAACAGCGCCTCGCTGATCATGTCGGCGACGGCGGCCATCTCCGGCTCTTTCATGCCGCGCGTGGTGGAGGCGGGCGTGCCGAGACGAATGCCGCTGGCCTGGAACGGTGAGCGGGTCTCAAAAGGAATCGTGTTTTTGTTCAAGGTGATGCCGGCTTCGTCGAGCGCGATCTGGCAATCCTTGCCGGTCAAATTGCGCGCGCCCACGTCCACGAGCATCAGGTGATTGTCCGTGCCCCCGCTGACGAGGCGAAAGCCGTTGCGCTTCATGCCATCGGCGAGAGCCTTGGCATTGCGGACGATCTGTTCCTGGTAATTTTTGAAGGACGGTTGCAGCGCCTCGTGGAAACAAACGGCCTTGCCGGCGATGACGTGCATCAGCGGTCCGCCTTGAATCCCGGGGAATACCTGCGAATCAATTTCTTTCGCATATTTTTCCCGGCATAAAATCAACCCGCCGCGCGGCCCGCGCAACGTCTTGTGCGTCGTTGTCGTCACAAAATCCGCGTGCTCGATCGGGCTCGGGTGGTTGCCCGTCGCCACCAGCCCGGCGATGTGCGCGATGTCCGCGAGCAGCAGCGCGCCGACTTCGCGGGCGATTTCGCCCATGCGCTTGAAATCAATGACCCGCGGGTAGGCGCTCGCGCCGACGGTGATCATCTTCGGCTTGTGCTCGCGGGCCATTTTCGCAAGTTGATCGTAATCGATACGCTCGTCCTCCTTGCGCACGCCGTAGTGGACGATCTCGAAAAATTTGCCGGAGAAATTCGCCTTG
>OCZU010002644.1_pt1 | contig 11396 bp, 13 predicted proteins | sample 1539001 | NCBI WGS metagenome assembly OCZU01 (sample SAMEA3539306, study PRJEB22396) | soil metagenome | biome: tundra; feature: field; material: soil | place: USA | collected 2010-05 | depth 0.15 m
AGATCTCCGGTGAGCGCGCCGCGCGCGATCGGGGAGGCAAATGCCGATGAGGGCGAGGCGGCGGCGAGGATCATGACCGCACACGCGAGCAGCGCGGGTGCTTTCGCGCGCGGTCTATAGCCTGAGCGGCCGGGCCGGGCGTGACCGGTCGAATTGTGCTCGCGGGGTGCCACGGTCGTGCGCAATTTGGACATTTGAGGGATGCCGGTAAAGCTCATTGTCAGTAGGGTGAGGTCGTCCTCGGAGCGGTGGGCACCGGGATTACCACGTAACAGTACGTACAATCAGTATTCATCATGGGCGAGGTTGTCGATTTGAAAGCAGTCGCCAAGGGGGGTTCGGGCCCTAGAACACGCTCGCGCTCCAAGCGGAGCGCTCCCGCGAGAACTTCCAAGCGCAGCGGGCCACGCCGCGACAAGACCGCCTTGGTGCTCGGTGGTGGCGGCTTCACCGGCGGCGTCTATGAGGTCGGGGCGCTGAGGGCGCTGGATCTGCTGGCCGCCAACCGCACGATAAACCAGTTCGACGTCTATGTGGGCACCTCCGCTGGGGCCTTCGTCGCCTCGCTTTGCGCCAACGGGGTGACGCCTGAGGAGATGATGCGAGTAGTCACCCACCAGGGACCTCAAGCCTTCAGGGACATCGATCTCGGCGACCTGTTGCGCCTGAACATGGGCGAGATCTTGCGCACCGGCGTGCGCTTGCCCTTGCGCGTCGCCTCGCTTGCACGCCAGCTGATTCCCCAGCTCGGCCAGGTCTCGCTGATCGACATCCTGCTCGGGCTCGCCGAGGTGCTGCCGAGCGGCGCCTATACCGGTGATGGCATCGAGCGCTACCTTCACAAGGTGCTGGCCGAGGATGGGCGCAGCGACGACTTTCGCGAGCTGGCCCACGAGCTGTATCTGGTCGCCACCGACCTGGACTCCTGCGAGCGGGTCGTCTTCGGCGCCGACGGCTTCGAGGACGTGCCGATCTCCCGCGCGGTGCGCGCCTCGGGCGCCCTGCCTATGGTCTACGCGCCAGTGAAGATCGGCAGTCGTGAGCTGATCGACGGTGGGATCGTCTCCACCACGAACCTGGACATCGCCGTCGAGGCCGGGGCGGCGCTCGTGATCGTGATCAACCCGATCGTCCCGTTCGTCAACGAGTGCGCGGACGGAGGAGACGGGCCGCCCGCGCGACGCATCTCCGACATGGGCTTCTCAAAGATCGGCTACCAAGCGTTCAAGCTGCTTGGCCACCGCCGGCTGCACGAGCTGGCCAGCATGTGGGAGGAGCGCTATCCCGGCGTCGACATAGTCTTGATCGAGCCTGAGCCGACCGATGAGCTCATGTTCGAGACGTCGATCATGAGCTTCTCCTCGCGCATCGACATCGCCCGTCACGGCTTCCAGTCGGTGACCTACCACCTGCTCAACGAATACGAGCGCTACAGCGAGATCTGGGCTCGTCACGGCATCGAGATCTCCGAGCGCCGCGTGCGCCGCGTGGTCAGCCACTTCGAGGCCGAAGAGGAGCACGTCGGGGCGTGGCGCAAAATCCTCGAAGGCACCACGGGTGCTCTGTTGCGCCAGTCCGGCTCCGCTGGTTAGGGCGCGCGAAAGCGGGCCCTTATGCGAGGGCGCGGTCGATCGCGTTCATCAGGCGAGCCGAAGTCGCTTCGTCGTGGATCGCGATACGCACGTGGCGCGGCTCCCCGAGTGCCTCACCGGCTGCCACGAGGATGCCAGAGCGCGCAAGGCGCGAGGCGAGCTCGCCGCCGTCGAGCGTGGGGTGGGCGACCCAGAGGAAATTCGCCTGACTGTCCGATACCTCAAAGCCGCGCTGGCGCAGCGCGGTGGTCAGGCTTGCGCGCTCCTTGGCGACGCGCCGCACGCGCTTTGCCAGCAGGTCAGAGCAAGAGCGAAGCGACTCGAGCGCTCCGGCCTGGGAGATTTCGCTAACGCCGAGGTCTGGTTCAAGCTCGGCAAGCAGTGCCTCTGCGCCAGGCCCGCCGAGCGCATAGCCACAGCGCAAGCCCGCCAGCCCCCATGCCTTTGAGAAGCTGCGAAACACGATCAGGCGGGGATTGCTCTCGAGCAAAGCCAGAGAGGAGTCGATCGGCTGCGCGTCTGCGAACTCGACGAGCGACTCGTCAAGCAGAACGCCAACGTGGTCCGGCAGGGCGGCGAGGAGCCGCTCGAGTTCAGCGGTGGCCAGCAGCTCACCCGTGGGATCGTTCGGGCTGGCGAGCGCCACCACGCGCGTGCTCTCCCCCACGGCCTCTAGCAGCGCGTCCACACCGCCGCTGACCGGCACGGCACGGCCGTGCGCGCGGCGCGCCATGATCGGGAACAGCGGATATGACGGCCAGGAGGTGACCAGCTCCTGGCCCGGTCCAATCAGCGCGCGCGTTGCGGAGCTCAACAGCTCGGCGGCGCCGTTGCCGACGATCAGTCGCGCCGGATCGACGCCGTGGCGCTCGGCAAGCCGTGTGCGCAGCTGTGAGCCGCGCATGTGCGGATAGCGCTGCATGCCGCGCCTCGCAACGAAAGTGATCGCGCTGACCACGTCGGAGTGGGGCAGCTCAAGCCATGTTGTCTGTGAGAGGTCGAGCGTCTCAACGCGCGTGAGCGCCTTGCGCTTGCGCTCCGCCGCCTCCTCGCGCAGGCCGCTGTTGACCTCATCCTCGGACATCCCCTCGAACTGCTTGTAGTAGTCGAGCAGACCCATGTGCCTGCTACGGCTTGTTCCCGGGCATCGTGCTCGAGCCCGGTCCGTGGATCACCATGAACCAGAAGGAAAATGCAAGCGCGCACACCATCGCCGTCGCACCGAAGACGCGCGGCAGGGCTCCCGCGCGCTGGTCGTGGCCGGCGGCACGCCGCACAAGGATCCAAGCGTTGTCAAGTCGTCTGAGGATCATCAGTGTGCCGAACAGCAGCACGCCCAAGGCAACAAGCGCTACCAGGACTCCAAAGGAGACGCTCCCGGTGAGGTAGGTGGCCTGAGCGCTGATCCACAGGCAGGCAAGCGGTATCGGTCCCCAGCAGAGCAGGCTGCCGACGATCATTCCAAGCAGGATCAGCTTGGCGAGCGCATTGTCGATGCGCTGCCTTGAGCTGCTTCCGCGCTCGGGCAGCGCACGGAACCGCGTGGGTGCGGTGCCGGGTCGACGGCCAACGAAAAGCCCGCCAGTCTCAGTGGGGTCGGTGCGCATCTTCTCCGTGTATGTTCGCAGCTAGCGGCGGTATTGCCCTACAGCAGAGATATTGGAACCCCGAAGGACTGCCCCCCTATGCGGGCAGGCCCTCGTGGCACAGGCGTTCAACTAGCCGGCGTAGAGCGAGTCGAGGACATCGGCATACTTCTCGGCCACTATGTTGCGCTTCACCTTCAGCGTGGGCGTCAGCTCGCCCGTCTCCTGTGTCAGGTCGTGAGGGAGAATCGCAAAGCGCTTGACTTGCTCCACGGGCGCGTAGCGGCGGTTGGCGCGCTCCACCTGCTCGCCGATCATCTCACGTACGGCGGACTCCTCGCAAAGCGAGGCGGTGTCCTCGGGCAGGTTGTGCTCGCGCGCGTATCCGGCGATCTCTTCCTCATCGAGCGTGATCAGCACGACGGGGTAGGGCCGCTGGTCGCCGTGCATCACCGCTTGGGAGATCCAGCGGCACTGCTTCAGGTCGTTCTCGAGGTTGGCTGGAGTGATGTTCTTGCCCCCGGCTGTGATGATGATGTCCTTCTTGCGCCCGGTGATCGAGAGGAAGCCGTCCTCGTCGACGCTACCGAGGTCGCCGGTGTGCAGCCATCCGTGCTCGATCGAGCCGAAGCTCGCGTCCGCGTTGTTGTGGTAGCCCTGGAAGATGTTCGGTCCCTTGATCAGGACCTCGCCGTCGCCCGCGATCTTGACCTCGACGCCCGGAAACGGTTTACCGACGGTGCCGAACTTGTGGTCCTCGACCGTGCAGACCGTGGCGGCCGTGGCGGTCTCGGTCATGCCGTAGCCCTCGAGCACCGGTACGCCGGCGGCCCAGAAGAATTCGAGAATCTCCTTGGCGATCGGGGCCGCGCCGGTGACCGCGTGGCGCACGTTGCCGCCGAAGATCGCGCGCACGTTCTTGAACAGCTTCTCGTCGGCGTCCTCGAAGGGCTTCATCAGCTCGGCGGGGACCTGTTCGTCTTTGGCCTGCAGGGTGCGCACCTTCATGCCGAGCGCGATCGCCTTCGCTGCCTGCTCGCGCTCCTCGGGCGGCTTGGCTTCGATTGCGGCGTTGGCGAGCGTGTAGATCTTCTCGAAGATCCTTGGCACCGAGGGGAGATAGGTCGGTTTGACCTCCATAAGCTCGCCCACGATCTGCTTAGTGTCGCCGCCGAAGTAGGTGAGCGTCGCGCCAAGGTCGAAAGCGCCAAGTTGGATCAGCAGCGCGAAGGCGTGGGCGAGCGGTAGGTAGAGGTAGATGACCTCGTCGTCCTCGATCTGCCCGACGCTGCGCAGCATCTCCATCATCGAGGCGTAGTTGCCGTGGCTGAGCACGCAACCCTTGGGCGGGCCTGTGGTGCCCGAGGTGTAGATGAACGTGAAGGTATCCTCGGGCTTGACCGCGTCGCGTCGCGCCTGTAGCTCGGCGGCGTCGCGTGTGCGTCCGCGCTCGCGCACCTCGTCGAGTGTGATCGCGGGGACCGCGGGCTCGCCGGTGGGTGGCTCCATCACGATCACCGTGCGAAGGTTGGGGACCTGCTCGCGGATCTCAGCGATCTTGGCGAGCTGAGCGTCGTCCTCGCAGACGATTGCGCTTGCTCCAGAATCGGAGATCACCCACAGGCACTCCTCGGGGGAGTTGGTCTGATAGATCGGGACCACAACCGCGCCTGCCGAGGCGATGGCCATGTCGGCGTATGACCACTCGGGCCGCGTGTTGGCAAGGATGCAGATGCGCTCGCCTTGTTCGACCCCGAGGTCGATCAGCCCTAGGGCGATCTCATCGACGATCTCCGCGAGCTGCTTGTAGGTGACGTCCCGCCAGGTGCCGTCGTGCTTGTAGCGGACGGCCGCCCGCTCGCCGTGCTCGAGCGCCGAGCGTGAGGTCAGGTCGGCGATGGTTTGCGACGCGGTACTCGACTCTATGGCGCTGGCCTCCATTTTGCGGTTCTCCTCCTCGATTCCCCAATGAACCCTTTGGATGTTAGGGACTTTGGGTGCGGAGAGCCACGGAGATCTGGCCGCTGAGCCAGTCGTCTTCTCTCAACCGCTGGCGTGAGCTGGGTGGCGCTGGGATCGACCCTGACGGATGCTCGCCATGAACAGGCTCTTGTCGATACGTCCCCTGAAGATCGGGACGCCATTCTCAAGACACTTCAAGAGGACTTCCTTGCGTTCCAGGCCTGCTTCGCGGGCGAGTTCGGTGGGCGTCAGGTGGTTGGCCATCGGTAGATCCTCCTATCGAGGTGGTTTCTACTCGTACGTATACCCCTGCGCTCGGACATATGCAACGTGGGATTGCCGCAAGCTGTGCCTAGACCGGGTTGGGCACATCGATGAACGTGTGCTCCAGCTCGAAGCGCTCGCTCAGGTGCTCGCCAAGGGCCTTCACGCCGAACGTCTCGGTGGCGTAGTGCCCTGCGGCGATGAAGTGGATGCGGGCCTCCCGGGCTTCGCTCATGACGCGCTCGGCGGGCTCGCCGGTGAGGAACGCGTCGACGCCGGCCGTGACGGCGTCTGCCAGGTAGTCGTTGCCAGCACCGGAGACGATCGCGAGGCTGCTTACCTGCTCGGGTCCGGCGTCGAAGACGAGCGGGCTTCGGTGGGTGAGGTCCGTTACTCGCGCGAACAGGTCTTTCGCGTCTATGCCTTTGCCGGGGAAGTGTGCGATGAAGCCGATCGGCTCGCCGTCGTGCAAGGCGAAGGGCTTGAGCGTGTCGGCGCCGAGGGCGCGGGCGATCAGGGCGTTGTTGCCGACCTCGGGGTGCGCGTCGAGCGGGAGGTGATAGGCCGCGAGGCTCATGTCCGAGTCGAACAGGAGCTTCAGGCGGCGCTTCATGCGGGGGTCGATGGGGGTAGCGGTCGATCCCCAGAAGAGCCCGTGGTGGACTACGAGCAGGTCTGCTTGGGCGGCGATCGCTTGCTCGAACAGCTCCGCGCTTGCGGTGACGCCAGTGGCGAGCCTTCTGATCTCGCTTTTGCCGGGGAACTGGAGGCCGTTGGGGCAGTAGTCCTTGAAGCGCCCGGGCCGCAGGAGTTGGTCTAGCTCGGCGATGGCGTCTTGCAGCTGGCAGGGCATTGGGCGAGCGTAGCCGCTTGGGCTGTATCGGCGGGTCGAGACCGTCTTGCCGGAGTTCAGGAGCGCGGTGTGGGATACTACGGTATGCGTCGGGGCGTGGCGCAGCCTGGTAGCGCGCGCCGTTCGGGTCGGCGAGGTCCCCAGTTCGAATCTGGGCGCCCCGATTGGTTAGAGAACCGCGAAGGCCAGCGAATATCCCCGAAAACGCTGAGCATCGCGGGAGCGTGTTCGCTTGTGTTCGCGGCTGTTCGGCGGTCTGGAGACCGCAAACCGACCGCAGGGAGAGCGAAAAGGGACCGCAAGGGATCGCAGCGTTCGTGGTGGGAGTGCTGGCATGGTTGGCCGGCCCCGTAACAGCGGCGCGGGTGGCTTATGGTCTAGCCTGATCGTCGAGCGGCGAGGGTTCGAGTTGTCGGGTCGTCCTGCTCGTGGAGCTGGCCATCGGTCGCTGACGGTCTTGATGCCCAGTCGTGCGGTAAGTGTCGTCGGGGCTTCCACGTACAATCGGAGGATGATCCAGCATCCAACGATATGGACGGTGGGCCACTCAAACCACGACTTCGAGCGGTTCGCTGGCTTGGTGGACCGCCACCGGATTGCCTTTCTGCTGGATGTACGCTCGTATCCGTACTCGAGATTCGCCCCGCACTTCAACCGTGAGCAACTTCAGGCCACGATCGGAGCCCGCGGCGTCAGTTATGTCTTTCTAGGTCTCGCGCTTGGCGGACGCCCACAGCGCGAGGAGCATTTCGATGCTGACGGGCACGCGCTGTACTCGGAGATGGCTCAGGAGCCCGCATTCGTTGCTGCGATTCGTCGGGTCTTGGAGGGCGCTGGAAAGCACCGTGTCGCGTTGCTGTGTAGTTGCGGCCAGCCGCAGGAGTGCCACCGCAGGCTCCTGATCGGCAAGGTCCTGTGCGATAACGGCGCGGAGCTGCGCCACATCCTCCCTGACGCGACTGTGCTGACTGAGCGGTCTGTCTCAACGGACGAGACTGTCCCCGAGTCGCTATTCGGGCATGATGAGCAATCGTGGAGATCTACACGATCGGTTTCACACAGACGACGGCTGAGCGTTTCTTCAGCCGGCTAGCCAATGCGCACGTCAAGCGTTTGCTTGACGTGCGACTCAACAATACCTCGCAGCTCGCTGGGTTCGCGAAGGCGAAGGACTTGCCGTACTTCGCCCGCGAGCTTCTCGGCTGCGAATACGAGCACGAGCCACTGCTTGCACCTACCCAGGACATTCTCGATGCCTTCAAGAAGCGAGGAGGGGACTGGTCGACCTACGAGGCTGCCTTTCTGGAGTTGATGGAGACTCGTCGCGTGCATGAGACGCTCGACACCGAGTCGTTCTCTCGCCGCACGGCGCTGCTTTGTAGCGAGGCCACAGCCGAACACTGCCATCGCCGGCTGGTAGCTGAATTCCTCGCCAAGCGCTGGCCCGACGTGCGGATCGTGCATCTCTGATCGCCCATGCGGATCATCGTCAACCATGTGACGCGCATGAAGACCGACTCACGGATCTGTGTCGCTGGCATCAACGCTGACACTTTCGAGCATTTCAGGCCAGTCACGCCACGCAACGACCCGTTGACGCGCACACTGCTCCGCGAGAACGGTGGTCCGTTTGGGCCCGGCGCGCTCGTTGAGCTCGGCGAGGTCACTGCGTGCCCCAACCCACCAGAGACCGAGGATCACACATTTGCGACGGTCGATGCGAGGCGCGAGGAAGACCTCACGGATGAACTCTATCTAGCGGTCCTCGATGAGGTCAGCGATCTGGACATTCCGGCGGCGTTCGGCTCTGATTTGGAGGAGATACGACCGCGCAAGCTGGCGGTCCGAGCCGGCCACGGCAGGCGCTCACTCGCGGTCGTGCCGCTGGTGAAGCCTCGACTGCAAATCGAGTTCGACAGCCTTTTCTTGAAGCTCGACACCTCAAGCCTCACGGCCACGATTCGCGTCAGCGACTACCGCTTCTACGAGTCAGATCACGTGACGATCAGGCGCGACGTGGTCAACGATGTTCGTCGGCGGATCTCAGCAGGGGTGCCGCTTTACGGGATGCTCGGACTGGCTCGTGCTGTCGAGGACGCGGAAGCCGGTTACGTGCACTGGCTGATGGTCAATGGCCTCTGCTTGGCGGACCGTCCGGTAGGGGACAAACCCTAGAAGCCCTGGGACGTGGGTCTGCGTGGCCACCTAGAAGACTTCGGTGCAACATACGTATGTGTCGGATGGCATACGCAGGGTTTCGACGGACGTGAAGCCCGGCACGTGCGCGGTATGGGGACCGCAGATGGGACCGCAGGCAGCCGAAATTGCCTGCGGTTATTGGTTCTCTAACCGTTCGCCCCGATATAAAGGTCTTCACGTTTCGCCTCTCGCTCTGACGGTCCTGGTCATGGCGGTGCCGGATCGTTCGAGATCGACCTACTTGGCGCGCTCAACGATCCGGCGGACCGCCGCCCGACATAGCAGGAGCTCATCGCGTTCGAGAAGGTCGCTGGCCGGCGTCGGGCATTGCTCGCGGGCCGCGCCGTCGAAAAAGATTTTGGCCGGTCTGACGGGTTGGCGGTCATTAGGTGATGTGAGCGGACGAAACCCGAACGCAAAATCTCCTATGACGGCCGCTCGTCAGCCGCTGCCAGAGCGCTACGTAGGGCGGGCCGAGTTGGCAGCAATCATGGCCGTGAGCCTGGCGACGATCGATCGCATGGTCATCGAGGGGATGCCGTCGGTGACGTGGGGGAGGCGTACGCGCCGTTTCCGGCCATCTGCGGCCATCTCCTGGGCCTCGGAACGGGAGAAGGCAGCCATGAGCGTCGTGAAGCTCCCATCTGGTCGCTGGTGAGCCCAGGTCTACGACCCGGCGACCGGCAAGAACCTCAGCGTCTCGGGTGTCCTCGGCGGTCCCGGCACGTTCGCGACCAAGACCGAAGCTAAGCGCGCACGAGAGCGGGCACGCGAACGCCTCGGCGCTGTTCGCGCACGAGACGTGACTGTGCGGGCCGTCCCAAGCGCCAGGGATCATCAACGCAAACGCCTAGACAGGAGAGCTTGTTCTGATGGTCGAGAGTGAGGTTCGTGTTCGCTGTCGGAAGGCTGACGACTACAAGGCTATCCTCGTATATACTGACGGCATGAAGGTCGTGAAGATCCGCCGTGTCGGTAACAGCAATGTGATCTCGATTCCGCGCGAGTTCGAGGCGCGGGGCTATTCACCCGGCTCATCGGTCCTGGTGGAGGAGCTACCGGACGGCGAGCTGCGGATCATGTCCACCGAGAAGGTGAGCGAGCGCATTCGACAAGTCGGAGCACGCCTGGTGGCCCAGCACGGCGAGGCGCTGCAGATACTCGCCGATCACGACCCCGACGCCTCGCGGCAATAAAGCGGGATGGCTGAGGCTCAGCCCGGCGGGATCGAGCCGGTCTATCTGACGCTGGAGGATGTTCTTGAGCTGCACGCGCTGATCATTGGCGCTACCGCTGTCGAGGCAGCCGACCAGTTGCGCAACAAGGCTGGTTTGGAGAGCGCTCTCGCACGGCCTGAAACCTACGCCCACTACCAGGAGGCGGACATCGCGCTCCAGGCGACTGTCTTGGCGCATGGGATCGCGGAGGGCCAACAGTTCATCGACGGCAACAAGCGTACGGCGCTGATCGCCATGTTGACCTTCCTGGAGATCAACGACTGGCATATCGAGGCATCAGACCGCGAACTGGCGAACTGGATACTCAGTTTTGGTGCCGGTGCGACCCCCGAGGCCGTCGCCAAACTCGTGGCCTCAGCGATGCACCGCACTCAATAAGCGGCGAGCGAAGTCACCCGGGAGGACCGCTCACGAAACCGCTCACGACCCTGAGAATCTCCAGCACCCAAGCCAACCACCACCATTCGCCCCGATAAGTTCGAGTTCTGCGAAGGCCAGCGAACACGGGCGAAAAGCCGCTCAATTACTGGCTTTCGGAGCGACAAATCGGCTGCAATCTTGCTACACTTGTGCGGTGTTGTCTCCTACCATTGCTCCCCATCCCTTTATCCGGGAGGCCGTATACCTGCACGAGATCGCTCAGCTCACCGATGCCGATATAGCCCGTGCGACTGGCGTTGCACGGAGCACGGCACGTGCGTGGCTCGCGCATACGCGGTCCCCGACAGGGGAGAGGGCCGAGCGGCTGATCGAGCTGTCTGCGCTCGTGGAGCGTTTGGCGCGCGTGATGGAGCCTTCCTACATCGCAGTCTGGTTGCGAAAGCCCGTCCCGGCGCTCGCCGAGGGCAAGCCGATCGACGTGATTGCCAGCGGCGACTACATGCGTGTGGCTGAGTTGGTCTCGGCGCTCGAAGAGGCTTCTTTCTCGTAGGCCCTGCCGTCGCGGGATCAGGTGTCCAGCGTGTGTCGGTGGCGGGTTCGTGGTGGCGTCAGGCGCCTCACGGTGGGGACCCGTTGTGGCTGGCATCCCCGCCGTCAAGTGGCCGTTGGCAGGTGGGCAGCAACTTGGCGGCGATCTATCTTGCCGATGAGCAGCAGACGGCCTGGGCGGAGTGGTATCGGATGCTTGCCGAGATTGGGCTTCCGCCCACCCATCAGATGCCGCGTGATCTGTGGCGGTGGACTGTCGCCGTGAGCGACATCGCCGATCTCTCCACCTCCGCCAAGCTGACGAAGCTCGGCCTTCCCGTTCCCCGTCCTGGTCGGCGGAGCTGGCCACAGTTTCAAGCCGTCGGCGAAGAGCCGCATAGAGAGGGATATCGAGGTGTGCTCTATCCGAGCGCCGCTCGTCCGGATCATCAGGGTGCCGCCCGCCGCCGCCAGGCGACACGAAGCACGCCCCAATAGGGGGCGCCGCGCTGGGCGGCTCCAATGGATCGCCAGCTATGTGCAGCCTTTGTACGGCGGACTACCGATGGACGGCGGCTCACTTCGTTGGAGGATGTCCATCTTGCTTCGCTGAAAGCCGGTCCTGACGCCTTAGAAGGAGGCCAGATGTCATCACAGCCGGCAGTGAGGAGTCATGGTGTTCAAGACCTGTAGAGCGCCGGCAGTCCTAGCGGCGATCCTGCTCGTCCCGATAGGGCTGGCCGCGTGTGGCGAATCGTCTGAAGAAAAGGCGACGGCGCAGGTGTGCTCCTCC
>OCZU010002647.1_pt1 | contig 11392 bp, 7 predicted proteins | sample 1539001 | NCBI WGS metagenome assembly OCZU01 (sample SAMEA3539306, study PRJEB22396) | soil metagenome | biome: tundra; feature: field; material: soil | place: USA | collected 2010-05 | depth 0.15 m
CGCCCCAGGCCGCAACTCCATGGATTCAAAGGCTCTGAACGCCGTTTACACTTTTCGGATAGGAGCCTTAAAAGGCTGGAGCGCGTCCAAGAGAAGCGGATGGATGTAAACTGGGCCGCGAGGCCAAAATGGGAATCCACGAGAACACTCGAGGGAAGGCCCGCAAGACTATTAGAAAGCCACTCAGGCTCGCAGAAGGGCAGCATGACTCTGGAGTTTCTTGGTATGCTCGCCGGCGTGGCCGGCATTTTGTTGCTGGGCGCCGTCTACGGCTACTGGATCGGCACGGCGGCTAATCGCCGTTCCTGGAGCGGGAAAAAGATCAAACGCGTAGCCGGGCTTCCGCCCGCATTGCTGGGAATAGTCCAATTGCGTCCATCATTTCCCACATTTTCCACCATTACGATGCAAAGTCAAATCCGGTGTGGGCGAAGTTCCCCTGGGTCTTCTGGGCCGTCGTGTCGTTCGTCGCGGTGTTTATCGCGGCTAGAGTGCTTTTGAATCTGCGAATCCGGGCGAGACCTTGCGGGCCGGGGCGTCTGTGCTTTGCGCTCGCTCCGCGAAGTGGAGACGGCCGGGAGGTTAGTGACGAGCACGGCGACACAGACCGGAGATCACGATCATGACCAGCAGGAACCTCGCGCGGCGGTTGGAACGGCTCGAAACTTCGTCGGCGCAACCGGAGGGGTGGTGAGCACACTCCGCCTGGGACCGGGCGGCCGAAGGGAATGGCGATTCCCGCCAGACGCCACGAGGACGGAAAGATGAAGGCGATAACCAGGCGGTTGGGCCGGCTTGAAGATCAATTCGGAATGATAGGGAATTCGAGGCTGTGCTAGTGAAGCTCTGTCCAGTCCCCCACGCCGCAGACATCGCCATTCTATACTAAGTCCACTGTGCTATCCTCACGTAAAGAGGAGACCGCCGCTGGCTCTGCAGCTTCCCGCTCGAATAGGAAAATACGAGCTTGAAGAATATCTTGGCGGCGGGATGTCGGAAGTCTACCGCGCGCGTGACAGCGTCATTGGCCGGACCGTAGCAGTCAAGATTCTCACGGAAGCGGGATCCGCCGATCCGGACGTCAAGGCGCGTTTCCTGCAGGAAGCCCGCCTGGCTGGCAACATCGACCACGACAACGTCGTCAGCATTTACGACTTCGGCGAGGACGACCGGCAGCGCCCCTATATGGTCATGGAGTTCCTGCGCGGAGTAGATCTCCGCCATGCCATCCGGGACGGCCATCTTGGCGACCTGCAGGCGAAGCTGCGGATCGCCCTGCAGGTCGCGAGATCCCTTGGATACATCCACACTCTAGGCATTGTTCACCGCGATATCAAGCCGGAGAACATTCACCTGACGACCAGCGGCGTCGTCAAGCTGATGGATTTCGGCATCGCCAAGGTCCAGGGGCTGTCCATGACGCGCACCGGCTGCGTGATGGGTACACCGTTTTACATGGCGCCCGAACAGGTGCTCGGCCAGGACATCGGCCCCGCGGTGGACATCTATGCCTTCGGCGCCCTTTTCTTCGAACTGTTGACGGGTGTCCAGGCCGTCGGGGGCGATTCCGTCGAGCGCGTCTTCTACTCGATCCTGAATGAGCCGCTGGATTTGGAGCCCCTTAGGGGCAGCGTTCCGCAGCCGGTCTGCGATCTGATTGCGCGCTGTACGGCGAAGCGTGCGGCGGAAAGACCTGCCAGCTTCGAGGCCGTGGCCGGCGAGATCGAGCGTATCCTGACTGCCATGGAGGCGCCCACGCTGCTCACGAGGCCCGCACCGCAACCAGTGGCGCCACCACCGGCCAGGCCCGCCATCGCTAAGGCATGGATGGGCGTGGTTCTTGGCATCGCGCTGTTGATCGCCATCGCGGTGCTGGTTAAGTTACTCCTCGCGCCGAGACACCGCCATCAGGCCTCGCAGCCGCTTGTGGTGGCGCTTCCCCTTACGAAGAGTACGCCCAGCGGCGATATGGTGCTGGTGCCGGCCGGCCAGTTTCTGTACGGAAAAGACAAAATGCCCGTGACATTGCCCGCCTTCTACATCGACAAGACAGAGGTGACCAATGCCGCTTATGAAAGGTTTTGTAAAGAGACGGGGCACCCGCTGCCGAAGAACTTCCAGAAGGATGAGCCGGACTATCCTGTAGTTAACGTGACTATCGCGGATGCCCGCGAGTTCGCGAGCTTGGTCGGGAAACGCTTGCCCACGGCGCAGGAATGGGAAAAGGCGGCACGCGGCGACCAGGGCCGGTTGTTTCCCTGGGGTGACCAGAGGGATCTCCGATTCGCCAACGTCCATGACAATGCCTCGTCAGCGAAACACGAGATCATGCCGGTCGGCAGCTTCCCGCAGGGAGCGAGTCCTTATGGAGCGCTGGATATGGTGGGCAACGTGTGGGAGTTCGTTGACGAAAGAGAAGAGCCCATCCCGGAAAATGTGAAGATTTTCGCGAAGCACCTCAAGCCGCCGCCGGAGCCGCAAGAGCCCTGGTATGAGATTCGCGGCGACTCTTTTGACCGAGATCTTGCTCCGTACGGGGGAATCTGGGATTGGAGCGCGGTACCGGCTCGCTGGCAGGATGAAAAACTTGGCTTCCGCTGTGTAAAGGACACCACCCCGGCGCACTAACCTACGGGCACTGCGGCAAAACTTTCTCGATTTTCTCGAGGTTCTGGCGTGCGAAAGCAGCCTCTTTCAGGTCCGGATTGATCAGGAGCATCGAGCGGAAGTGGGGCAGGGCAGCCGCCAGCATCCCGCAGTCGTGTGAGCGGTTATACTGGTATTCGAAGGCCAGCGCCAGGGTGTAGTGCGCGTAAGCATCGCGCGGATCGTAAGTCAGCGCTTTTTGGCAGTCTTCGATTGCACGGTCGAAGCGCTTCAGTAGGTGCTCGCTGTCGCACATACCGTAATAGGCCAGGAAGCGCAGTTCTTTCCAGATGTCTTGTTCTGCGGCCCGGTTCTTCCTGCCCATCCCCACCAGAAAGCCGAGCACATAGTAATTCAATTGGCCCGCCAGCTTGCTGTCGAAGTTACTCAGCCGCAGGTAGCTATCGTACTCGGGTATGGAGGGTTCATACTGGTCGCTCTGCCGCAGGCTCTCGGCCATCCAGAGGTGCGGCTCGGCTAACTCGGGTCCCAGCATGACCGCTTTGCGGGCCGATTCGATCGATTCCGCGTACATCTTTTTCCAGCGGTACGCTTGCGCCAGATTGGTCAGCGCCAGCACATTGTTGGGTTCCCGCCGGATGACCGTCTCGAACTGCCGGATGGCTTCGTCGGTGTTTCCGGTATCCAGCAGCATGCTCCCGAAGCTGGCGTGCGCCTCCAGATAGTCCGGATCGATTTCGATGGCCTTGCGAAAGTACTTCTCCGCGTTCTGTTCATCGAACAGAGCATTGTAGGCGCGCGCCAGATAGAGCGCCGCCTGGCTGTAATCGGGAGCCAGATCCAGGGCTTTTTGAAACTCCGCGACAGCCTTCTTATAGTTCTGCTCGTAACCTTTCCGGTAGAACTCCAGGCCTTTATCCAGCGCATCGGCCGCCGCGCGATTGCGGCGCCGCGCGATCATGATCTTGATGCTGACGGTGGTTTCCCGGCCGGGGTATGCGGTTTCTTCCCGCGGGCCGTCGGCTTCGTAGCCCATCTTCACACCCTGGATGGTGTGGGCTCCGGGCGCCAGGCCGGGCAGCGTGAGCACTTTGCCCTTATCCACCACGCCGACCGATTTGCCGTCCAGGAACACTTCCACTTTGTCCATGTTCGACTCAATAATGAACGTGCCCTCTTTGGGCGCGGGCGGAGCGCCGGGCTTGGCCCGGCTGGGAACGAATGCCAGCAGCATGTTAGGATCGAAACTGCCCTGGCCGTCTGTGGGGTTCTGCCGTCCCTGCGTATCTTGCCGCACATTGCGATACACGTAGTCGTAAAGCTCGTCGGCGGTCACAATGCCATCGCCGTTCTCATCCGCTTCCCCTTCGAGGCCTTTCACCACAAAGTAGGTGAAGATACCGTGCCCACCGCCCCACTGCTCGCTTTCGTAGGAAGCCTCCCGGTCGCGGCTGGCCGTGAACGAGAAAAGCGATTTGTCCAGGTCGATGAGGGTGTGGTTGATGTCCTGCAAATCCTCAGGACGTATGGCCCCGCTGTGGCACGAATCGGTCAGCAGGATCTTGTCTTTGGCCCGGATCTTCCCGGCGATCGTCGCGCCCAGGTCGTCCATGGGATAGCCGGTTTGTTTGACCCTGCTCGGATTGTAGTCGTAAGGGGCCAGGTAGCCGTGGCCTTCAAAAAGGCCACCATGGCCGGCGAAGTAAATGAGCACGCGGTCGCCGTCTTTCGATTGAGACGGCAGCCACACCTCCAACTCGTGGCGCATGTTGGCGAGCGTGGCTTTCGCTCCAATCAGGAGATGCACGTTTTCCCGGTGGAAATTGCCGCCTTCGGGGCTGATCAGAACGTCGAAGATGTCTTGCGCATCGCGCTCGGAATACAGCAGCTTGCGTACGCCGGGGTCTTGATAGCCTGCAATCCCCACCACCAGAGCATAGCTGCGTGGGATGATCACAGCGGTCGGCTTCGGCGCCGCGGGCAAATCCTTCTCGATTGTCAGATCGCGCTGCTGCTGCGGCTGTTGCGCCCAAAGCGGCGCCAGCAGGACAAAACACAAGCAGATGAATCGGCACGGCATAGCGGTCACTTGTGCGCCAAGCGGAACTCGTAAATAATCGGTCCCGTGAGCGGGACGGGAGAGGCCACCACGGTGGTCTTCTCCCGGCGCAGGAATAGCAGATCGCGCGGAGTCGCGGCGCCGGCGCTGGCCAGACCCTGCGGCAGTTGCTCGCCATTCGCGATGCCCCGCGGGCCGGCGGAACTATCCACGCAATCGCCGCGCGCGCGGAAAATAGCATCGTCGCAGCGCGGAATCAGATCGTCCGGCCGCGGTTTCGACACCGGAGGCAAGGGCGATGTGTCAGGCCCCAGTTTTGGGGCGTTGGTGAGTTCGACCGGGCTGGCCAACCAATAGATCAACTCGTGGCCCGCCGGTCCGGCAATGCGAAAGACCGTGTCGGTGGCGGGAATGGTGTATTCCTTCCCGGCGGCGATGCGATTGTCCTGACCGGTCTCCTCCCGCGGAAACAACTGCTCGATCTTGCCCGAGGTGCTCCGGTTCACGACGTACAGGTAGCCGGCGAAGTTCGCGCGATAGCGGAAGCGCACCTTGTCGTTCCGGGCAAAAATCAGCCCCGGGTCCACCAGTTTCCAAACGCCGTTTTCCAAGCGCTCGACCGTGATCTCCATGCGATGCTCGGTTTGCGCGGGAGACTGCGTTTGGGAAATGCCAGGCACCCCCGCGAGCGCCAACACGAGTACCAGCCAAGGTCGCATGCCAGGTTCACTTTTTGTGGGTCAGCGGAATGTCCGCGACCACGCGGGAATCCGGGCTGCCCTTGGGGTTTTCCACGTAGACGGACTTGTCCTGCTGTGGGCCGCCCTGCTGCTGGTCGTCCTTCTCGATGATCAAATCGCGCGAGTAGGTGGCCCAGATTTGGGCGATCTGGCTATCGTCGATCGGTTTGGCGCTGGCTGTCAGCACCTTGGAAACTGGCCGTTCCTTGCCGGGCTCCGCAGCCGGAGCCTGCTGACCGCCCTTCAGCGAGTAGATCAGGCCGTCGATCTCCTGCACGGGCTGGCGCGAGAAGATGACGAACAACCGCTCTACGCCCGGATCGCCGCTGAAGGTAAACTTATATCCTGTTGGCACGGTGTAGGCGCGCCCCTTTTGCACGCGATTGTCGCCATCCTCGATTTCAGGCGACGGAAACATCGCTTTCCATGTGCCGCTGGTTCCTTGGTGGATTATGTAAAGATAGCCTGTGTCGTTGACTTCCACGCTGAGTTGGATGCTTTCGCCCGAATGGAATTCCGCATCGACCGGTATGTCGGTGGTCTGATCGCCGTCTTTTTTTCGGATGGTGTAACGCAATACCAGCGGGACATAGCTTGCCGGAATGATATTCGCCGGACGCTTCGCCGCCGGTTGCCCGGACTGGGACTGGTCCGTGGCGGCCGCCTTGGCAGGCTTCGGCTTTGGTTTGGGCTTTACGGCGGACTTAGGCTCGGCTGGAGCTGGCGTATCCTGGACGCCGTAGGGCATTTGCCGCGGGTGCAGGAACATTTCCTTCGCGCTGGGCTTCTCGTTGACCTCCTTGGGCTGGTCTTGCCCGTATGCCGGCCAGTTGCACGCCGCTGCCATCAACATGAGGAACCCAGTGCGCATAGCCATAGATTCAACGCCCCTTCCCTATATGGAGTATACACCGCCCACTTGCGCCGGCAATCCGGCAGCGGCGGGGCTTGCCCAACATCGGTCGCGGCTCGCGCAGCCGGAAGCCCAGTTGTCGAAACATTCGCTGACGTTGCCATACTTCCAGACCGGCCCCATACTCCTGGTCGACCCGGACACCCAGAGTTTTGACGTCCCAAAAGATCTGCCCATTTCCACGTCCCGCGGCGCGCAGCATCGCATCGGCGATGGCAGTAGTGTCACGCTTTCCCGAAAAAACCGCCGATACTTGGTATACGCAATTATTTGCGTCGCCGATGTTCACCAAAAAAAGCTACAAATGGCCCAGCGTGTGATAGACTACTCCAAAGCGCAAACCGCGCTGGAACTGTCAAATCGGGGGTAAAAGCCATTGCGGACTTCAACAGTTTGGCGGACAGTCGGCTTGCTGCTTTGCCCTTTTCTGGCGGTACCGCCGCAAATGGCGCGTGCGGAGCAGGCCGAACCTCCTACGCAGCTCAACATCGTGATTGTCGAGGGAGAAGGGGCTGTCAACAACCTGCGTCAACGGGTCGTGCGGGAGCCCATCGTGCGCGTGGAGGACCAGAACCACAAGCCAGTAGCGGGCGCCGTGGTGAGCTTCCTTCTGCCGGGCGACGGGTCCGGCGGCACATTCGCCAATGGCTCGAAGCTGCTGACCGTCACCACTGACGACAATGGAAAGGCGGTGGCACGCGGCATGAAACCCAGCAATGTGAACGGGCAATACCAGATCCGAATCACGGCATCCGTGGGGACGGTCACCGCAACCGCAACGATTTCCCAGGTGAACGCCGCTGCTGCGACAGCGGGGGGAGCGGCGGCCAGATCGGGTGTTTCCGGAAAACTGATCGCCGTACTGGCGATCGCGGGCGCCGCGGCGGCGGCCGGCGCTGCGATATTGTTGACTCGCGGCGGCAAGACCGCGACTGCCCTGTCGCCCGGCGGCGCAACCGTCGGGGCGCCGCACTAAGACCGTGAATCGGAGAGATTCAGTGCCTTCTGATCGTTTATCGCGGGAAAGCATCTCAACCGCCGCATGTTCCCTGCCTGCCGGCGGCGGTTGCTGGCCTTCGATTCCCTCCAAGACCCCAAACAGGTGCATGCGCTGATGTTGAAACGCTCCAAAGAGTCCGCCTGGGCAAAATGCCTCTGGTTGCCGCTGCTGCTCAGTGTCGTCCCCAGCACCCACACCCTGGCCAACGCCCAGCCCCTTACGATTACTACCGCCGCCCAGTTGCCGTCCGGCACGGCAGGGGCCAAGTATTCGCAGACCCTGGCGGTGAGCGACGCGACACCGCCCTACACCTGGATGGTAGCCACCGGAGCTTTGCCCGCGGCCGAGGAATCAAAGAGCACAACATGAGAAACATGTTTATGCTGGGCGCCGCCGTGCTGTTTTGCGTGAGTGTTGCAAGCGCATCGACTTTACCCTGCACGATTAGCACGGGTGTGGACAACCCGGTCACAAGTGGCACCGTGATCGTGTGCGGCGGTCTGACGTTTGATAATTTCCAGGTCATGAATCCGACTGGTGGAGCTACCGGTACGGTCGACATTCTTGTTGGATCGGATTTCGATTCGGTGACGGGCGCCTCCAACCTGAACTTCAATCCCAACTTGGGGGCGAACCAGGGCGAGCAGTTCCTGTTCCAGGTGTCGGGCGGCATCGACCAGATCGAAATGTCGGTTGGTGGCATCAATGCGACCGTTACGGAGCTCGCCTGCGCCAACCCCATCCCCACGACTGGCGCTTTAGCGTTCACGTGCACCGATCCTACGGGCAGTATCCAGGCAGCGCCTCTGGCCCAAATCACGGTTTCCTCCGGCACCCCCAACCAGCCGGTGTCTTCAGCTTTTTTCCCCACCACTTCTCCCGTTTACATTTTCAAGTCTCTACAGACGAGCCCGAACGGACAGTTGAGTGCGCTGACCCAGGGCTTCGAGCCGGCCAGCCCCCAGGCGCCGAACCTCCTGCCCACGCCCGCCTCGATGAGCTTCGGCTACCAGCTGGGGGGCGCTCAGCCGGGATCCCAGGCGCTTGCCATAGCCAGTTCCAGTGCCGCCTCAGCGCTTTCGTTCACGGCGGCGGCGAGCACCACCAGCGGCGGCAACTGGCTGTCGGTGTCGCCCCTCAGCGGCACTACCCCCGCAGTTCTGATGGTCTCGGTGAACACTGCCGGGTTAGCCGTTGGCAGCTACAACGGAGCGATCACCGTCACCAGCGGCCCGGCTGGCAACAACCCGCTCAGCGTGCCGGTGACGCTGAATGTGACCCAGGCGCCGCAACAAGGTCTCGTTTGCACCGCATCCATCCCGGTGACACCCATGCTTCGTCACGAAGGGTTCACCGAGCTGACCGGTGATATTTTGCTGTCCTGTGTCGGCGCTCCTGGCGCTGCGCCGACGCCAACCGGCGCCGTTATACCACAGGCGAATATTTCGGTGTCCCTCAGTGCGCCCGTTACCAGCCGCATTCTTTCGGGGACGGCGACCGAAGCGTTGTTGCTGGTTGACGATCCCAGCCCAGCCAATCAGGACCCCTGCCTCTCGCCCACTAACCCGACGGTAGCGTGCCAGGTTTTGGGGGGAAAGCCCCCCGGCGCCACATTCAACTCACCGGGCCGGTTTAACGTTTTTCAAGGAATCGGGGGCGGGCCAGGGTCGTCCTCCGTTACGTTCCTGGGCGTGCCGGTTGACCCTCCCTCGTTAGGAATCACAGCGGCCTCCCGCACGTATCGCATCACGAACGTTCGTCTCGACGCCACGTCGGTTCCGGCCGGGGCGGGTGGGTTGAGCCCTGTCTTCGCATTCGTCTCGTCCGGCAGCCCATCCATTACGATCAACAACCCTCAGCTTACCGTTGGTTTCGCTTCCAACGGCTTGACGGTCCGCACGTCCGCGGCAACCCCGCCCTTCCTCCAGTGCCTAACCTACCCTACCACCACAGTAGGGACCGTGACATTTGCGGAAAACTTCGCGACTGCGTTTAAAGTTGCGGGGTTCACTGGCCAGAACACGGCGGGGACGGTCTACAACACTGAGAGTGGACTGGAGATAGCGGTTACTGGCGGTACAGCCGGAGTGGCCAACACCGGGACAAGGCTGCAAACGACGATTAGCAACATACCTTCAGGCGTCACGATCTACGTGGACAACTGGGCGCAATCGCCGGCCTCCGCCGGTTGCACGGCCCCAGGAATAAACAACACTGGTTGTACGCTAATCTCCGACGCCACCATGGTCACAGGGACGGGCACCCCCGTTGATCCTGGGAAAAACACGGTAACGGCGGTTACCAACGGTACTGAAAGCAGTGTGACGGTCGTCTGGGAAGTGACCAACACGAATTCTTCGGCGATTGATTCACTGGCGTTCAACATCTCCGCCTCTTCTACGGGCGTCCCTGGTTCGCCCAGCCTGGCCACCGCGGCGTTGAGCGGGTTCAGTCCGCAGTTTGCCTCGTACTCAAGCAGCGGTCCGATTCCGGAGTTCTCTTCCACGGTAAACGTACCGGCAACACCGAGCACTCTGTTCACGGTTTCGCTGTGCCCGGCGATCTCCGGGCAAGTCACCCTTTCCGGGAGCGGTCTGAGCGGGGTCACAATGGCTTTGAGCGGATCACAGAGCGCCTTTACGGCCACGAACGGCTCGGGTAACTATAGCTTCACCGTTCCAGGCGGCAACTACACGGTTACACCGTCGCTGAACGGATACACCTTCAACCCGCCCGGACAGACCTTCAATAACCTGAGCGGCAATCAGACGGCGAACTTCGCCGCCATTCTGGCCGCCCCAGTGATTACCAGCAACTCGCCGTTGCCGGCCGGCACGGTAGGCGTCAACTATTCGCAGACCCTGGCGGCCAGCGGCGGGACGCCGCCCTACATCTGGACGGTAACCACGGGAACTTTGCCCGCGGGCCTCTCGTTGAATTCGGCTACAATCAGCGGTACACCCACTACGGCCGGCGCTTCGAACTTCAGCATCCAGGTTAGTGACAGCCAGGGGCTGATAGCCACTAAGTCCTTCTCTCTCTCAATCAACGCGGCCCTAGTCATTACCACCAGTTCGCCGCTGCCGGCCGGCACGGTTTCCGCGAAGTACGCGCAGACGTTGAAAGCTACCGGCGGGGCGGTTCCGTACACCTGGGCGCTGAGCGGAGGCTCCCTACCGGCGGGGTTGTCGCTGAACCCGGCCACCGGCGCGATCGGCGGGACGCCCACCGCCAGCGGCGCCGTCAACTTCATCATCCAAGTCACGGACGCGAAGCGGGTGACCGCGACCGCGCCTTTCACGCTCACCATCAACGCGGCTCTTACCATCACGAACGCCGTGCTGCCGAGCTGCACGGTAGGAGCGAACTGCTCGCAGACCGTTTCGTTGAACGGCGGAACGGGACCCTATACCTACGTGGTGAGCGCCGGCGCTTTACCGGCCGGGCTGTCGCTGAATTCAACCAGCGGCCAGATCAGCGGCACGCCTACCACGAGCGGCGTCTCAAGCTTCACCATCCAGGTTACCGATAGCAACGGGGCGACGGCTTCCCAGCAGTACAAGCTCACGATCAACCCGCCACTGACGATCACCACGACGTCGCCGTTGACGGGCGGCACGGCAAACATCAGCTATACATTGACGTTTCAGGCTGCCGGCGGCACACCACCTTACACTTGGGCGGTCAGCGCCGGCGCGCTGCCGGCCGGGATACTGCTGAATTCGGCGACCGGTCAGGTCAGCGGCAAGCCCGCGGCCGGCGGCACGGCGAACTTTACCATTCAGATCACCGATGCCAACGGAGCGGCCGCCAGCGCGCCGTTCACGCTCACGATCGCGGCGAATCCCGCCATCACCACGGCCACGCTGCCGCCTCCGGCGCTTGGTTCTCCCTATTCCACGCAACTCTCGGCCACGGGATCGGGAGCTCCGTTTACGTGGTCGATCAGTTCGGGCTCTTTGCCCGGCGGCCTGACGCTCAGCACCGGCGGGCTGATATCCGGTACGCCGGCCGCGCCCGGAACCTTCACCTTCAGCGTGCTGGCCACCGACGCATCCAACAACACGGCGTCT
>OCZU010002649.1_pt1 | contig 11386 bp, 9 predicted proteins | sample 1539001 | NCBI WGS metagenome assembly OCZU01 (sample SAMEA3539306, study PRJEB22396) | soil metagenome | biome: tundra; feature: field; material: soil | place: USA | collected 2010-05 | depth 0.15 m
CCCGTACGAGGCCGGCGGCCTAACGTGCGCCTGTAACCTCGAGGCGCTCTGCCGCACGCATCACCGGTTGAAACAGCGCCTGCGTTGGCAGCTAGAACAACGCACTCCCGGCGTCCTAACCTGGACCACGCCTGCTGGGCGCACATATAGCTCGACACCCGACACGCATGCCGCCTAGAGCGTGTTCCGTGGATCATGGGACGGGGTCGCGTAGCCAGATGCTGATCGAGGCAACGTCGATGGTGCCCTGGTAGATGCGCTCGCGCTTGTGGTAACGGGTGGCCGCGGCGCGGAACTGCTGGAGCTTGCTGAAGCAGCGCTCCACGGTGTTGCGCTTCTTGTACCAGCCGGCGTCGAAGACCGGCGGCCGGCCGCCGGAGCGGCCACGGTTGCGGCGGTTGTTCTTCTGGTCTTCGTTGACGGGGATGACCGCCTTGATGCGGTGCCGCCGCAGGTAGGCCCGGTTACCGGCGGAGGAGTAGGCCTTGTCCGTCATCGCGCGGCCGGGCCGGCGGCGGGGCCTGCCCAGGCCGCGCCGCTGGATGCGGATCGCGTCCAGCGGCGGGATGAACCGGGGGGAGTCGCAGCGCTGGCCGGGACTGGTCAGCCGGGCAGCGGTCGGCTCCCCCGTCCTTCGGCCCGGCGCCCGCCTCAGCGATCCCGGCCAGCAGCCGCGCTCGATCCATCCGCCACCCCGACAATCACGCCCTTGTACCGCGCTTGTAGCGGCCGTGGAGCGCCACCCGTCACCATCGGGATTGCCAGGAATGGGGAGCCGGCTTTATGCCGGCAGAACGGAGGATCAATGATAGGAAAACGCATGCTGCTTCGCATTGTCCCGGTTATCGCTCTGGCCGGAGCGATGCTCGCCGGGACCGTTGGTACGGCTGGCGCGGCGACCTCGGGCGCAAGCCGCCAGGTAGCAGCAACGCCAGCGAATGCTCCCGCGCATCGCATTGACACGCTCGCGGCCGCAGAGGCCTATGTCAAGGCCCATCCTGCCACGCGCGCGCAAATTGCTGCTGTTGAGGCGTATCTCAGGGCCCATCCGATCCACCTGCAGGCCACACTGCTGAAGATGCCGGCTCCGTCCCGTGTGACGTCGAAGGGCGGCGTCAGTCCGAATGTATCGGTCAGTGTCTACTGGTACGGCGTCGAGGTCTTCCTGACACCGGCCGACACGGAAGCCATCTGGAATTCGATCATCATCGGCGGCCTCAGCGGCGCGGGAGCGGCTCTGTGTGCCGGAGGCGGTCCGGTCGCGGTGATTGCCTGCGGCGTCGTGGGAGGCATCATCGGCTACCTGATAGCCGATGCGGTCTACAACTGGTTCGACTGGGGTAGGTGCGGTCTCGACTTCTGGTACAACTGGGCAAACGGTCCTGGATATGGCGTCCGGTACTGGGACTGCCATTAGTACACAGACAGACAGTGGCTCCCGCCGAGGTGAGATATCTTCGGCGGGAGCCACCAGCTACGCAGAAACGATGGAATTCGGATGCCGATTTCAGGCACGTGCCTGCGGCCGTTGGCAGCTGAGTACCACTTACGAGACCGTCGTATTATCGGCGAGAAACCGGAGCGGCCGATATGCCTTCTGTATTCGCGCGGCGCCTGATCTATTGGGCCTCGCAGCTATGGATCGGGCTTCCCGTGGCCGTCGCCCTTGTGCTGTTTCAGCTCGCTTTGGGGCGGCGACTTGAACCGTCGGTCTTCGTCCTCGGCTGCGCAGGCGGTCTCGGGGCAGTTATCGGTTCTTTCCTTACCCCGTGGCGGCGGCGTGGCTCGGCGGACGGGCAAAGAACTGGGCCTCCTCGCGATCAATGATTGCGGTGACGCACCGAAGACGGATCATGACTTGGCGGCGGCTTCAACGTGACCGGGCCCGGCGTGGAACTGACCGGGCTCGGCTGCCGCGAGCTTGGCCCGGACCTGGGCGGCGCCGGGGTGGCGGAGGTCGTCGAGGATGGCCAGGGCCTGCTGCCAGGCGGCGAGGGCCGAGTGCAGGTTACCCATGGCCTGGCGCGCGTCGCCGAGATGGATCAGGGTGGCGGCCCGGTCGTACAGGTCGGGGAGCTCGTGGTACGTACCGAGGGCTTGCTGGTAGCAGTCGGCGGCCTGGGCGAAGTCGCCTAGGCGGTGGTAGGCGTAGCCCAGGCTGTCCCACGCGGTCGGCTCGCCGTCACGATTGCCCGATTCGCGGTGCAGCCGGAGCGCTCGCTGGCAATGGCGGAGTGCCTGCTGGTGATCTCCCAGGCAGGCGAAATACCAGCCGACCGCGTTCTCGGCGGTGCCCTGGGCGACGCGCTGGCCGACCGCCCGGAACAGGCGGAGAGACTCCTTTGCGTAGCCAAGCGCCTCGTCATGGTGGCCCTGGCGTTCGGAGACCACGGCGAGCACGAGGTAGACGTTGGCCTCGCCCTCCTTGTCGCCCAGCTGCCTGAACAGGTCGCGCGCGCGGCCGAGGTGGGTGCGGGCGGCTTCGTAACAGCGGAGCCTGGCGTGCGCACGGCCGAGGAGCCGGTGCGCGTACGCCTGCCCGACATGGTCCCCGAGGCGCTCCGCGGTCGCCAGCGCGGTGCGCTGGGTGCCGAGGAGATCGTCCCATTGCCCCCGCCGGTCGAGGAAGTTCGCCAGCGTCCAGGGGAGCTGCCAGCCATGGCTGTCGAATCCGGCGTCGACGGCCTGGGCCACGGCAGCGAGCAGCACGCGATATTCGGCCTCGAGCCAGGCCAGCGCCTGTCCATGGCTGGCGAAGCTCTCCGGCACCGTGCCGGGCCGGGGCGGCGACAGCTCGATCGCTTCCCGGGCCGGATGCAGCAGCAGGGCGGCTGCGTGGGCGGTGTGCAGATAGTGGTCCAAGACGCGGTGGAGGGCAGCGCGGCGGTGGTCTGAGCTGTCGTTGGTGCCGGCCTGTTCGGTGGCGTAGGCACGAAGGAGGTCGTGGAAGGTGTGCCGCCCTGCGGTGTACTCGGTGAGGAGGTGGGCCCGGGTGAGTTCTTTCAGAGCAGCGCGGGTCTCGTCGGGAGGGATGCCGGCCAGGCTGGCGGCGGCGGGTGCGGAAATGTCCGGGCCGGGGTGGATGCCGAGCAGCCGGAACAGCCGCGCCGCGGGCCCGCTCAGCTGCTGGTAGGACCAGGAGAATACGGCCCGCACATCGGTTGCCGCCTCGCCGGTCGCCAGCGCGTCCAGCCGGCCGCGCGCATCGCGCAGTTCTGCCGTCAGCGCGCCGAGCGCGGGCCCGGGGTGAGCCGCGGCCCGGGCGGCCACGATGGCGAGCGCCAGCGGCAGCCGCGCGCACAGGTCAACTAGCTCGCTGGCGGCCCCGGGCTCGCCCGCGAGCCGTTCGGCACCAAGACGGCTGGCCAGCATGTCAGTCGCCTCGTCCTCGGACAGCACATCTAAGGTAAGCGGCCGAGCGCCCTCGACCGCCGTCAGGCCCGTAAGCTGGCTCCGGCTGGTCACCAGCACCAGGCAGCCCGGGCTACCGGGCAGCAGCAGCCGCACCTGATCGGCGTCGCGGGCGTTGTCGAGCAGCACGAGCACGCGCTGGTCGGCAAGCAGGCTGCGGTACAGGGCCGCCTGCCCCGGCAGGCTGGCCGGAATCCGCTCCGGGGCGGCCCCGAGGGCGTCGAGGAACCCGCGCAGCGCCTCAGCGGGCGTCGCCGGCGATCCGGAAGGGTCAAATCCCCGCAGGTTCACATACAGCTGCCCATCCGGGAACCGGGCCGCCACCTGGTGGGCGAACCGGACCGCCAGCGCTGTCTTGCCGATCCCCGCTGTCCCGCCGATTGCCGAGATCACCACCGTGCCGCCGGTATTCGCGGCGTCATCCAGGAAGCCGTTCAGCAACTTGAGCTGATCTGTCCGGCCGGTGAACTGCCGCGGGGGCGCCGGGAGCTGCCGCGGCACGGAAGGATGTCGGCCCGGCCCGGCCGACCGAGCGGCCAAGAGCGTCGGCCGGGCGCCCGCGGCCAGATCAAGCGCCGGATCCCCGCGCAGGATGCTGTGGTGCAGCGCGGTCAGCCTGGGGCTAGGGTCGATGCCCAACTCGTCCCGCAACTGGCTGGTTAGCCGCCTAAAGGCCGCCAGGGCGTCGGCCTGGCGGCCGCAGCGGTACAGGGCAAGCATGTACAGCCGGTACAGGTTCTCCCGCCACGGATGGGCCAGCGTCAGGCCTACCAGTTCGGCCACGGTCTCGGCCGGCCTGCCTGCGGCGTGCTCGGCCTCGATGCAGTCCTCCCAGACCTCCAGCCGCTGCTCATCCAGCTGGGCGGCGGCCGTGTGCAGGCCCGTGCTGCCCGCGGCCAGGTCAGCAAGCGCGGGACCGTGCCACTGGGCCAGCGCGGCCCGGAGGAATGATCGGGCCTGGATGGGATCCTCGGCGAGCAACTCCCTGCCCCGGGAGGCCAGCGCTTGGAACCTGTCCCGATCCAGCTCATTCTGCTCGGTGTGCAGGAGGTAGCCACCCGGCCCCGTCACCAGTCGGGGCGGGGAGCCGGGCCAGGCCAGGACGCGGCGCAGGTTCCACACGTATGTCTGGAGGTTTCCGCGGGCCGAGACGGGCGGGCGGGTCTCCCAGACGACGTCGACGAGCCGGTCAGCCGGCACCACGTCGTTGGCCGCGAGCAGCAATGCTGCCAATAACCGCCTCGAGTTCGGGCCGCCGACCTTGACCGCCGTGCCTGTCTCGGTGCGGACCTCCAGCGGCCCGAGTAACTGGAACCTCATCCTGCCCCCGGAACGCGCTCGCCAGCCGCGGTCGAAACCCTCTGAGACAAGCCTAGTTGATGGGGGACGAGGGCGACCGGTTTACGTCGGCTGGAGTGATGTATGAGGTGCCTGCTCAGTCGTCACCGTTTCGTCCGTGATGGGCGCGCCGGGGTGACGTGAGGCGGCCACACTCCCCGGAGCGCCTGAATAAGGAGATCAGGCGCTCGACTGCGGCGCTTACCTATTGGTGCCATATGGCTATCCGTTGTAGCGGGCCAGCGCGATGAAGACGTGACCGGTACTTGTTGTTCTCGGAGAAGCCGACCGCGATGATCTTGCCGTCGGGCTGGATGACCATCGCGCCCACGCCGCGACCAGCTCCTCGCCTATGCCCGGTGCCGCCGGGCAGCCCTGCCCGCCAGGTTCGAGGAGTTCCGCAACGTCGTCATCCACGACACCGCCGACCCGCAGGTGATCATCACCCGAGTACGACCTCTCCGGAACCGTGACCACCACCAGCCAGCAGGCCACCGCCTCCTTCGTCTCCATCCTCACCGTCCGCGACGGCCAGATCGTGCACTGGCGCGAATTCCAGGCCACCCTGGGAATGGCAGCCGCCCTTCGGGGGGACAACCGGATCGTCAGGAGTGGCCGATGACCGGGTGCGGCAGGTAGGGCGCTTCCAGCCGCGCAACCTCCGCATCGCTCAGGGCCAGGTCTACCGCCGCGACCGCGTCGTCCAGATGACTCAGTTTGGTTGCCCCCACGATCGGCGCGCTCACCGCGGGCTTGCCGAGCAGCCACGCCAGGGCGATCCGCGCCGGGGGAGCACCGCGCTCGCCGGCGACCGCCCGCACAACGTCCACGACGTCGAAGTCGGCGTCGACGTACATAGCGTCGGCCAGCGGGTCACTGCCGGCCCGGACCGTGCGCTGCCCGCCAGTCCGTTCACGAGTACCGGCGAGCAGCCCGCGCGCAAGCGGGCTCCACGGGATGACGCCCACCCCCTGGTCGAGGCAGAGCGGGATCATCTCCCGCTCCTCTTCCCGGTACACCAGGTTGTAGTGGTTCTGCATCGAGGTGAACCTGGTCCAGCCCGCCATCGTGGCGACCTGCTGCGCCTTGGCGAACTGCCAGGCATACATGCTGGAGGCACCGATGTACCGCGCCTTGCCGGCCCGGACGACGTCGTGCAACGCCGCCATGGTCTCCTCGATGGGTGTCTCGTAATCCCACCGGTGGATCTGGTACAGGTCGACGTAGTCGGTGCCCAGCCGGTTCAGCGAGGCGTCGATGCTGGCCAGCATGTGTTTACGGGACAGTCCACGGTCATTCGGGCCTGGCCCCATCGGGAAGTACAGCTTCGTGGCCAGCACGTAGTCGTCACGGTGCGGGAAAAGCTTGCCGAGCAGCCGCCCAGTAATCTCCTCGGTCACGCCGCCGGAGTACATGTCGGCGGTATCGAAGAACGTCACCCCAGCGCCGACCGCCCGCGCCACGATCGGCTCGGCCGCGTCCTCGCGCAGATGCCACTCCCGATCAGCGGGATCGCCGTAGCTCATCATGCCCAGGCAGATCCGCGACACCTTCAGGCCCGACGAGCCCAGCCGTCCGTACCGCATCCCAGCTCCTCAGACCCAGCCATGCGGACCGTCCGCCACGCTTCGTTTCAATTAGCACTCAGACCATGATACGAAGGCAGACGATTCCGCTGAATAGCTAAACGTCGGAGCGCATATGGGTACACCATCAGAAAGAAGGAACGTTCCCCGGCAGACCTTCGAACCGCTCGACGCCCTCGATCTGCGCATCATTGAGGAGTTGCAGGCGGACGCCAGGCTGCGGATCGCGGAACTCGGCCGCCGGGTCGGGCTCTCCCCGCCGGCGGTCGCCGAACGGATGCGGCGGCTCGAAGACTGTGCCGTCCTCACCTTCCGCGCGGAGGTGAATCCGCGTGCCCTCGGCTATACGATCACGGCCATCGTGCGGGTCAGCCCGCTGGGCGGACACGTGCACGCCATCCCCGAGATCGCGCGGCAGACACCCGAAATCACCGAGTGCTACCGGATCACCGGCGAAGACTGCTACTTCATGAAGCTCCACTTGCGCACCATCGAGGACCTCGAGCCGATCCTGGACCGCTTCACCGCACATGGGCGCACAACAACCTCGATCGTCCACTCAGCGGCCGTCCTGCCGCGGCCGCTACCGGCCGCGGCCAACTTAGAGGTGGGTATGACGTCCTAGCGGTCCGGCGAGTCTGCCCGGCCCGGCCCCGGCAGGAACCTGCGACGCAGCACCGCGCGCTCGATCACCGTCCAGGCCGCCGTCGTGAGCAGGTAAAGCCCGGCCGCAAGCGGCACCACGGCAGCCACCAGCACGGTCACGAAAGGCATGACCCGGGCCAGCGCGGCCATCAGTTTGCCGGCCTGCGCCGCCCCGCCGGCCTGCGCCGCACTATCGGCCTGCGCCGCACCATCGGCCTGCGCCGCACCCCGCTGGGCGGCGCGCACCGAGAACACGGCTACCACGCAGAGCAGCGCGAAGAGTGCCGCGAACACCGCGCCCTGGGCGCTGACCGGGCCTGCCCCGCTGAGCCAGTGGCTGCCGAGCGGCGCTCCGAGCAGATCATGGGTGAGCAGCGTGTTCGGAGCCCCGCCCACCGTGCCGGACAAGAACAGGCGGTACATGACGCTGAAGAATGGCACCTGAAGCAGCATCGGAAGGCAGCCGGCGAACAGGCCAGTGCCCTCCGCCCGGTAGAGCGCGGCGACCTCCCGCTGCAGGCGTTCCGGATGCTGCGCGTGGCGCTTGTGCAGTTCCTGGACCTTGGGCTGCAACCGGGAACGGGCACCTTCCCCACGCAGCGCGTAGTAGCTGAGCGGCAACACGAGCAACCGCACCGCGATGGTGAAGACGATGATCGCGGCGGCGGCGGCCAGACCGCCGGGCAGCGGCCCGAGCACAGCGGCGAGCCAGCACACCAGGTGATAGGCGAGGTCGACAGGGACACCGAAAAGACTGGACATAACGAGAACCCCTCCAGCGGGTCGGCAGAAACCGGATGGCAGCTGGAGACGGCCGCGCGGGCACGCCAGGACCGAACGTCAGCGGGCCCCGCCCAGAGAAAGGTCCAGCGAAAGACCCAGCTCAGGGCGCAGCGATAACAGCCGGCCGACGCCGGATTGGGATTGGCGGGATCAGGCGACCGCCGGGCCCGCCGTGGGCGCTCTGGGGCGGGCGCGGCCAGGCGCGTCAGGGTCACATTGCGGGAGGAATCCGGCTCGCCAGGACTTGGCCCGCAACGCGGCGGCGCGGCAGCCGAGCGGGACCGCGGCAGCCGCGGCGGCAATCCGCGCGCCCTGCGCGAGCACCGCGACGAGCATGCCGGTCAGCGTGATCGCGGCCAGCACCATCAACCCGGACTGGCGTCCAACGGAAAACAGCGCGACGTTGTGCCAGAAAACAGAGAAATCAGCGGCCCGTCCGAAGACGGCAACAGGGCTGACCGCGCTGGCGAGCGCGCCCGGCACTCCTGCGATCACGGCAGCCTCCTGGTCGTGGCGACCTCCCGCGCAAGCACGCGCCGCACTTATTCCGCAGCGGGCGCCCGCAGTGGGCCCAGACAGCCCTCAGCCTAGCCACCGCCGCGGCACCGGGCCAGGGCTCAGCGCAGCCGGTCAAGACTCCGGCCGATCCCCTCCACCAGCGCCATCTTGCGCTCATCGTCGAGCAGGTTCATCCCCATCCGGTTCATCACGTAGGCACCGGCGACCCCGGTCTCCGGATCGGCCCAGGCAGCCGATCCGCCGGAGCCGTCGTGGCCGAACGCGTCCGGGTTGGGACCGTAGTGGTGCTCGGGGCCGGATAGCCCGAACCCGAGCCCGAACTCCAGCGGGATGCCCAGGACCAGGTCGGTGCACCTGCCCTGGCCGGTGCGCGCCGCCTGCACGGTCTCGTCGCAGATCAGCCGCTCCGACCCGTCGACCAGCGAACCGAAGATCGTGGCCAGGGCCAGCGCGGTCCCGTGCCCGTTCGCGGCCGGGATCTGAGCCATCCGCCAGCCTGGCGCGTTGGCCTCTTCGCCCGTCAGCGGCGGGTTGGCCAGCGCGGCCAGCGCCGCGGGATGGGCGTCGGCGTAAGCCCTGGCCGTCGCGGCCTGCTCATCCTCGGATGGCGTGACACCCTGCATGTCGGAGCAGCGGGCCAGATCCCCCTCGGTGAGCCCGATCTCGAAATCGGCATCCAGCGGGCCAGCCACCTCCGAGGCGAAGAATCTGCCGACACTCTCCCCGGTGACCCGGCGGACGACCTCACCGACCAGGAAGCCGAACGTGATTGTGTGATACCCGCTGACCGTGCCCGGCTCCCACAGCGGTTCCTGGGCGGCCAGCAGCGTTGTGATCTTCTCCCAGTCCTCCAGATCCACCGCGGTGACCGGCATGGCGAGCCCCGACAGCCCGCTGCGGTGGCTCAGCACCCAGCGCAGCGGGATGTCCGCCTTGCCGCCTGCGGCGAACTCCGGCCAGAACGACGCCACCGGCGCGTCCGGGTCAAGCCCGATGCGATCCATCAGGAGGTGCACACACAGGGCGGTCATCGGCTTGGTGGTAGACCAGACGTTGGTCAGCGTGTCCTCTTGCCAGGGCCGGGAACGGGCCGGATCGGCCCAGCCTGCCCACAGGTTCACCACCGCCTCGCTATGAGCGACGACCGCGACGCTGGCACCTATTTCGTTGCGCTCCGCGAAGTTCTCCGCGAAGGCCTCCCGCACCGGCTCGTAGCCGGGCGCGCAGGTTCCGTGGATCTCGGTCTCCGCCATGGTCATGCCGTCCTCCTGAACGCGTCGTTGCGCTGGCGCTGTGCCTTTGGGAGTTCCCCCCCGGCGGCACTCTAGGCCATTTCGGGAGCTCCGCTCGGGCCGGCGGGAGGGATCACCGGCAGGCCCGGCGGCGCCCCATGCTCGATGAGCGCGCGCAGCGCCCCGGTATCCAGATGATCCGCAACGAGGTCGCCGAGCGTGTCGAGCCGGGCCTGGCGGACGGCCGCGAAGTCAGTGCCGGGCGCGACCGTGAAGTCGCGCCCGGCGAGCGCGGCCACCTCAGTGAGGAACGCCCGCCGGAATGGATCACTCTCCAGGGTCCCATGCCAGGTGGTGCCCCATACACCCGCCACCCGGCAACCGCCGGGAAACGGCTCCGCGCCGGGCCCTACCGAGGCGATCCCGTGGTGCACCTCGTAGCCAGTGACCTGGCCGCCATACGCCGACCCGGTTGGCCGGCCAAGCACTTTGCCCGGGCCGAACGCCACCGTGACCGGCAGCAGCCCAAGGCCCGCGACGACGCCCGCCCCGGACTCGACCGGGTCATCGATCTCCCGAGCCAGCATCTGGTAGCCGCCGCAGATGCCAAGAATGGGCAGGCCCTTGCTGGCCCGCCCGCTGATCACGGCCGCGAAACCGCGCTCGCGCAGCCACGCCAGGTCGGCCACGGTGGCGCGGGACCCGGGGATGACGACCAGGTCGGCATCGGCCAGTTCGGCGGGTGCCGTGGCCAACCTGACCAGCACGCCCGGCTCGGCAGCCAGCGCATCCAGGTCGGTGAAGTTGCTGATCCGCGGCAGCCGCACCACGCTCACCCGCAAGACCTCATTCCCCAACGATTCTTCCCGCGCAATTCCCGTTCCCCCTGCGCGGTCGAGAGCCAGCGAGTCTTCCATGTCGAGGGCGAGCCCCTCGCGCCACGGCAGCACACCGAGTGTCGGCCGGCCGGTGAGGCCCCGCAGCATCCGGAGTCCCGGTTCGAGCAGGCTCGGGTCGCCACGGAATTTATTGATCACGAAACCCGAGATCAGCGCCTGGTCCAGGGAGTTCAGGAGGGCAATCGTTCCGAAAAATGATGCGAAGACCCCGCCTCGGTCAATATCGCCCACGACGACGACCGGCAGGTTGGCCGCCCGGGCGAGTCCCATGTTGGCGATGTCGGTGTCGCGCAGGTTGATCTCGGCCGGGCTGCCCGCGCCCTCGCAGATGACCACGTCGAACTCGGCGCGCAGCTGGGCCAGGCAGTCCAGGGCCACGCTGAGCAGGCGGCCGGAGTGCCCGCGGTACTCCAGCGCACCGACGTCGCTGTCCGGCTGGCCCAGCACCACGACATGAGTGCGCGTGTCGCTGCCGGGCTTCAGCAGCACCGGGTTCATCCGCGCGTCGGGCTCGATGCCGGCCGCCGCCGCCTGCATGGCCTGGGCCCGCCCGATCTCCGCGCCGTCGGCGGTCACGAACGAGTTGAGCGACATATTCTGGGCTTTGAACGGCGCGACCCGGACGCCCTGCCTGGCCAGCCAGCGGCACAGCCCGGCGGTGAGGACGCTCTTGCCCGCGTCGGATGAGGTCCCCGCGACCAGCAGCGCACCCCTCATCGCGGGCCCCGCGTAGCCTGGCCGTCTGCGCTCACGGGACGACAATAGGCGGCTCAGTCCGTGGCCGGCCCGTCAACAGCGTGTGTCCTTCGTGTGACCTTGGCCCTGCACAATGAATCACGGGCGCCTGTAGCTCAGCTGGACAGAGCGGCTGCCTTCTAAGCAGCGGGTCGCAGGTTCGAGTCCTGCCAGGCGCACAACGAGGTCTTCACGTTTCGCCTGGCACTATCTTCACGTTTGGGTCTGACAGTCTGCG
>OCZU010002650.1_pt1 | contig 11385 bp, 3 predicted proteins | sample 1539001 | NCBI WGS metagenome assembly OCZU01 (sample SAMEA3539306, study PRJEB22396) | soil metagenome | biome: tundra; feature: field; material: soil | place: USA | collected 2010-05 | depth 0.15 m
ACGGTTTGGGTGCCGGCCAGTTGGAAGGTAGATAGATCGAAGGCGCGGATTTGCCAATTGGTTCCGCTTTGGACGAGGAAAAATGCCCGTCCCGCGGCACCGTCAACCGCCTCAGGTCCGGAAACTGACATCGAGCCAAGGAGTGTGCCGGTGCTGGCATCCGCCACTTGTCCTGCCGAGCTGTAAAGCCTGCCGCTGTTGAACAGCAAGCTGTTCGGAACCGCCGTAAAACCGGGTACGCTTGTGGTGGTAAACCCCGAGGCATTCAAAACCATGCGTTCGAACGCGCTGCTGATGCCCGGAGACACGCAACCGAACAGGGTCGAGCCGTCGGATGAGAACGCGAGTCCGCGCGCGGGACCGCCGGAGTTTGGCCGCGCCACGCCGCCATCGTAAGCCAGTACGGTGCTCGGAAAACCGGCAGCCATATTATACGAGCTTAAAGACGCGGCGACGGTGCTCGCGTTGCCGGGCTGCACTAACAGGTCCTGGGCGTAGTAAATGTCGTTGGTGGAAAAACCGAATGAGATGTCCGCGGAATTTGCGAGGAGATTGAAGCGCTGCACGCCCATCGCGCCGTTCAGCGCCACATGGAGATAGCCGGAGTCGGTCGACAAGGAGATTCGATCTGGTTCGGAGCCCGCAGCGAGGGCGCCTTTCATCGCACCCGTTGCGGGATCGATTACCGCGATGAGATTGCCGCTTAATCGATTCGACGCGGGTGTTGAGGCATAAATCACATCGCGTAGGGAGTCATACACGAGCTGGCGCGCCGCCAGCGGAACCAACAAGGTGCTGCTGGTGCCGGGGGCGAAAACATTCACCGTGCCGATGGCGGCGTTATTTCCCCAGAACACATCGTTCAGATCGTGATTGGCGAAGGAGCTGACGCCGAGGGTGCCCGTTTGCACGGGCCGTCCAGACACGGAGAGCGTCGCCGTGTCATTCGCAGAAAAAATGCCCAGCTGCCATGAAACCACGCCGTTGGTGTAGCCAGCCGTTCCCGAAGATGGCGTCAGGATGACATTCGTCAGCGGGATGGAAAAGTTTTGGGTGACCGCCACACCAGAGGCAGTTGCCGGCCCGACGTTGGTGACCCGGAGAGCGAAGGTAATCGTGTCGCTGACGGTTGCTGCGGTGGGAGTGATGGACTGGGTGAGCGCGATATCCACCGGCGGATTGGTGGGAACCAAGAGGCCGCGGAAGATGATGACCTGAGATTTGGTGTTATACGTGGCGAGTCCGTTTGTGCCCCAGCGCAGTAATTTTTGCGGTGCACCGGACATGACCGGCAGGGAAACGGATCCCACTTCGATCCCTTGTCCGATATCGAAGGCGCGCAGAGCCCAGACGCTGCCGGAACCGGTCAGATAGAAAGCGCGGCCGCATCCGGCGTCCGGCGCGACCACGGAGGTGCTGGCAACTGGCATGAGGTCGATGCCACGGGTGGTGGTTGGGTTGATAACCATGCCGCCGTTGAAGAACAGCAGTCCTCCAGAGGATTGAAGGTCCGTGGAATTGGATTGTTTACCCGGTTGCGCAGCCGACAGGCTTAAACCGGCGGCGCCCGTATTCAACTGGTAGAGTTTCACGTTGCTGTGCGCTCCATCGCATCCGAAGAGCTGGCCGGTGGTGTCCAGAAAAGCGAAGAGATCCTGCGTGCTCAATTCATTGGCAAGCTTCACGCCGGCCACGTACAAGCTGGTCTTCCCATCTGGAGAGCGGCGAACGGCAACCATGTCGGAATTGGTCGGGCACACCGCCATGCGAATGACAGTTTGATTCTGCGGAACGGCGAAGGATCCGACGGAAGCCAGGCTCGGAAGTGAAAGTTTCTGCACCGCGCCCCCGCCATCCAGAGCCACATAGAGAAACTGGCCATCGGGGGACACAGCCAAGCGGCCGGGGTCGGAGCCGACGGAAATCGGCGAGCTGATGATTCCGTTGATCGGGTCGATCGTGACCACGCTGTTTGCCAGGGCTCCGGCGGTTGAGCCGAGGCTCGCGTAAATAACCGGGCGAACCGGATCGCGCTCAAGGTCCTTCACGGTGAAAGTGAGTGACATTAGACTGGAGGGTCCGTTGGTCGGCTGGATCCAGAGCAACGCGGCCTGCGAATTGTTGGCGAAATTAGGATCGATGGAAGACGCGGTGGCGATGAGCTGATCCGAGAGGACCCCCGTCGCGGGAACAACGAAGGTCACGCTGACGTTTACAACGGCACCGGGAGCAAGAGTGGAAATGGCGCCGGCAAGCGAGTTTCCGTTCGTCGTCAAGGTTCCCGCAGAAGCGTTGGCGTTTACGACCGCCGCGCCAGTTGGCAGCGCATTGCTCCACGAGATACTAGTGGCGACGTTCGGACCGGCGTTGGAAATGACGAGTAGCGACGTGATGTTGCTCCCCTGGAAATAGGGAGCGGCGCTTTGCTGCAGCGACACGGAGACATCCGCCGGTGGATTCGTCGGAATGAGACTGCTACGTAATACGGCGAGTTGATTGTTGCTGGTGAGCGCCGCGAAACCGTCCACGCCCCAACGAATGAAGCGCGTAAGCGCGCCATTGACGCCGGGAATGTTCCTGCTGCCGACCGGCAGCAACGTGGGGCCATCGAACGCGCTCAGCGTGGCTTGATTTGCTCCGGGACTCAGGAAGAACACGAGGCCCGACAGGGAGTCGTAGAGCACGCGCGAGCCAGTGGGAATGCCGGGAATCGTTCCACGCACGGTGAGATTGACGGGATTGATGACCGGACCGGTCGAAGAGTAAATCAGTCCGTTGCCCCACACTAAATCCATGGCCGTGGCGGCCGGGAGCAGGGTCGTTGAGGAGTCGAGCAACGTGGCTCCGTTTGTATCGATGGTGTATCGATTGAACCCGGAGCCATTATAAACGTAGAGCGGTGATGGAGCATTGCCGAATTGCAGGCTCAAAATCGTGCTGAAAAATGAATCGACCGTCGGGAGTTGTGTGCCGTTGGTAAATGCGGCGACCCAGGTGGAATTGTTCGCGGTGGTTTTGCTGCCGATGACGAGCATTTTGTTCGCGCCGGGAGCCACCTTCAAGTCATAAGCGAATGCGCCCGGACTGGTTGGATTGATGAGAAAGCGACTCGCTACCGAAACGGCGGGCAGACTTATTTCCGTGGCTCCGGAGTCGGTCCCGGCATAGAGAAACGAGTTATCCGCGGAGAGGGCGAGCCGGCCGGCGCTGGTGCCGAGAGCCGCTTGGAACTGAACGGCGAAAGAGTTGGGATCAACCGAGAGCAATCCACCCGCCCAATTGGGAATACCAGCACTGGCGGTCAGCAGTAACTTACCGAGATCTGGAGACCAGACGACGTCGTTTGCCGGGAGCAGAAAAATAGATGGGGTGTCGTCATTGATGGGCGCGCCTATGAGCACGATTGCCACTGCGGTGTTGTTGGACGTGAGGGGTTCAAACGTAGCAGTCGTGGCGGCGGAAATGACGGTGAGGAGTCCTGGTTGAACAGCCGTGCCGGCAAAGGTCAGCGTGGCGAATGCTCCCGGATCCAATGACGGCAACGACCAGACGACCGTTTGAGAATTGGTGGCCAACGTACCCACGCTCGCGGACGCTGTGAGCAGCGTTCCGCCGGCAGAAAGTGTGTTGGTGACGAATAGATTTGTGGCCTGGATGGTTCCTTGATTCACAACAGTTGCCGTAAATGTCGCGGTATTGCTGACTGATATGGACCCGACGGGACCGGTGAGATTCAGTACGAGATCGGCGAAGGCGTTTGTTACCACCAGGGGCGAGCGAACAATAAAAAGCTGGTTGCCGCTGGTTTGGAACGCGAGGCCGTCCGCGCCCCAGCGAATGAGTTTGCTGGGCGTGCCTATCACATTTGAGATCGTCTGGGCGCCGAGCAAGCGGCGCGTGGCAATGTCGTAGGCCTTGAGTTGCCAACCTCCGTTTTGCACCAGGAAAAAGACGCGGCCGCTCACTCCATCGGGCGCGACGAGGGTGGCGTTTTGCGCACCACTGAACAGCCAGTCGACTTGGAACGGAGCGTAATCAACCATCTCACCGCCATTGTTGAAAAGATGTCCGGCCGCATATTGGATGTCGTTACCAGCGCCAAAAAGCGTCGGATATTGTTGCACAAACGTGACGCCGTTCGCATCCAAGCCGCATCGGCGGAGGTCGCCCGCGTTGTAGGCGAGTAGCGTGTTGAGATCGGTATCGAACAACACCTGCCACGAACCGCCCATTTGCGTGACGTTGGGAGCCATGACGCCGTGCTCATATAAACCGACGCCATAGCCAAATTCGCCGGAGCCGCCGTTCACGTGGCGCACTGCCCATGCGACCACTGAATCAGGCTGCCCGGGGAGGACTGCCAGACTGCCCGCGTAATTTGTATACGGGAGATCGTAAATCAGTTCGCCGCCAATCAGGAAGCTGTAGTTTGACGTCAGGGTCGGAAGATTGAATTGTTGAACGGCTCCAGTGCCAGGCAGGGAGACATAAAGGAACTGGCCATTGTCGGACCGAGCCATTTTTCCCGGCGCCGGACTTAGCGGCACGAAAGATTCAGTCAGGCCTGTGTATGGATTAAAAATCGCTAGGCCATTGGTGGGCGTACCGCCCGGGCCGTTGGTAACGGTCAGCAACAAGCGGTCGCGCACCGGATCGTAAAGCAAATCCTGGCTGCCGTAATTGACGGCCACCGCGCCGAATCCAGTTTGCGAGAGTTGCGGGTAAAGCGGCAGAACCGCGATGTTGTTGGTAAAAACGGAATCGGCCTCATAGCCCAGAGCCCACGCGGTGTTCGTTTGCCAACCGGCCGTGTTGAACTGAACCGTCACTTGCAACGTAGCGTTGGAGCCAACTCCAAGATTGGAAACGTTCCAAACAAATGCAGAACCGTTGAGCGTCAGCGTTCCTGTGGAGAGCACGGTCTGACCAACCAGCGTATTGGCGGGAAGAGCGTTGGTGACCTGGACAAGAGAGGCCAGCCCGGGACCGGCGTTGAATAACGTGAGGGAGAAAGTGTAGTTCGATGCGACGATAGGCGCCGAGGCAGGTGCGGACACCCAGAGCGACAGGTCTGCCGGCGCCCGTGGCGGTTGCGTCGCGTCCGGCCGGATAAACCAGAGGTGGTTGTCGCCGGTGACATACGCGAGGAAATTTGTACCGCACCGAAGCAAGCGCGTCGGAGAGCCGGCGGCGGAAGGCATGGTCAACTGGAACAAAGGCTGAAATAGATCTCGATCATAAACCTTTAGTTTGTAAAACGCAGAGCCGAAATTGAAATAGCCGGTTAGGAAAAAGAGGCGTCGAAAAACGGGATCCACTTCCGGCAGCGCAGCGTAGTAAAACTGGTCCAGCATGCCGGGATACGTTCCCAATAGCGCGAGTGCCCCGGACGAATAGGCGTTGCCTTGATCATCGAAGATTTCGCCGCTACGGTAGATAACGGACTTTCCGGGGAAGTTGGGATTGCTGGCGAGGACTGCGCCCGTGCTCGCATCGCCTTTCGCCAATGGCGGCGAGAGTAACACCTGATTGCTGGAGTCCATACTCTCTACCAGCCATCCGCCGGCGCTGGAAAAATTCGGCAGCGTCACCTCGGAGTCACTGTCCCAGCGAAAAATTCCCTCAACCGAAATGTTACCAAGACCATCTCTCAATCGGGAGGCAACCACAACGGCATCGGTCATGCTCGGCGGGACGCAAAAATCATAGGCAAAGCGAGTGGATGTGCCGTTGGTGCCCAGAGCAAACGGAGCTCCGGCGAGCCGGGTGTTGAGGTTGAAGCGCTGAAGCGATATCCCGCCGTCGAGGGAGAGATAAACATAATTGCCGTCCGGCGAGATTTCAATTTGGCCGGGATTGTAACCGACGGGATAAGAATTGGTGGCCAAGCCTGTCGTCGAATCAATGGCCACGAGGCGGTTGGAATAGACGCCGCCATTGGCTGGCACCGACGCGAGCAGCGTTTGCGAACCCGGCATCCAAACGATGTCAGCCACCGATTGCGAACTGGAATAAAACGGCGGCGGGATGACGGTGAACGCATCGCTCTGGCCGGCACACTCCAGGCAGCCGATGCGAATTCCGTGTCCGGGAACCGTCACCAAGATGGTCGCATACCGTTGTCCTGCAGTGAAGTTTCCACTGTTCGTGCTCGCGAGCGGCAACGCGTCTTCAGTCCCGATCGCCGTCAATGTCAACGTGCCATTGAAATTGCTCTGCACAGAACCATCGGCATTGAGCGCGGTGATTAAAACAGTGAACCCGCTATTGGTATCGGTGATTAGAGGAACGCTCGCAAACCGAATGTGGTCCGGAGCCGAGTATGCCGTGCCCGCCAGCAGAAAAATAAGCGCCACACACACGCGGCCGATAACAAGTCGATAAGAGCGAGATAGAACCGGGATTGCGATGTTCCGACGGGAAATGTGGGATAGGCCTCTCATTTGTGTTTCACTCTTTGCGCAATGGTTCAAAATGCGACGCCCAACCGGGTTCGCAGATTTTACGTGTCGCACGCTCGGGATCCAAGTATAACACACGGCACGAATTGCGGCAACACAATTGAACCGGTTGGGCATGTTAAGTTGTTGTGACACTGAGTTGTAGTCGCACTGCACAAAGTGATTCGAATCCTTTTTTAATGCTTTAATCAGCAATCTTAAATATTTCCTCTTGCGAATCGTCTGGTCTGCGCTCGCCGTTTTCCGATTCACAAATTAAAGCTGTCGAGATTCCGACTTGCAGTTGTCACGCAGTCTTTTGATTTCCCCTCGGACTCCGGCGATTTGCGCTTTCCGCGGCAGCATGCGAAAAAATGTTATTTTTAAGGTCATCTGGTCTGTTTTTGAAACCCATTAACGCACAAAAATAACATGGAATATCGACGACTCGGCGGTTCGGGATTCAAAGTCCCGGTTTTGACTCCCGGCACTGGAACCTTTGGCGGCAAAGGTGATCTCTTTTCGGCGTGGGGAAACAGCGGCGTGCCCGAAGCGACGAGGCTGGTGGACATCAGCCTGGAAGCCGAACTGACGATCTTCGACAGCGCCGACGTTTATTCGGATGGCCTGGCCGAAGAAATTCTGGGCAAAGCCATCGACGGTCGGCGTGATAAAGTTCTTATCTCCACTAACGTCGCCAGTGCAGGTGCAAATCCTGCCACGAGCACCATTTTGGCCTGCAAGCATCAAAGGCGCAGTAGATGAGGCCACAAATTATCCGAATTTCTCGGTTCGCGGCATTTATTACAGCAAAGAAGTTCCCCAGGACGCCGCTGCCAAGATTGAAGAAGTTCAGACGGCGAATCCCGACATTGACGGTTGAGCGATGATCGGCTCGTGGAGCTTGTTCACCGACGCGCTGCTCAAATGGGAACCGAGCAAGGTCAAGATTGTGGCGATGGATGCGTTACCTGGCTAACTTCCTTACCTGACCAAAGGTGTCGTCCAGAAATTATATGCACAACAGACTTATCATTGGGCACGCGCTCCATTGAATTGCTGGCCGACAAAGTTATCCTCGGAAAAAAACCGGCAAACGTGATGGACTCCTCGCCCTGGCCCGCAGTGACGAAAGACGACGTCGCGCAATACGAGCAGAACTGGAAGAAATGGTTGCGCCAACAATAATTGAGGTAGAATGATTTCATGAAAATACCTGCATTAATCTTTTGGGCCGCGCTTACGCCGGGTTTGCTTTTCGCGCAAGGGGAGAAAGTCCAGAGGATAGATGCGATCCCGATTCAGCAGGTGCAGATTGACGATGCTTTCTGGTCGCCCAAGTTTGAGGTCTGGCGCGAGGTGACGATTCCCGATTGCTTCGACAAGTTTGATCGCGACGGCACGTTGGAAAATTTTGACAAGGTTCGCGACGGCAAAGGTGAACATCGTCAAGCGCCTTGGTTCGATGGCTTGCTCTACGAAATGATCCGCGCCGCGTCGGATTTTCTCATCGCCAAACCGGACCTGAAACTTGAAGCGCGGCTCGACAACTACATTGACCACATCGCGGCGGCTGCAGCCAAAGACCCGAACGGATTTGTCAACACCTACACGCAGTTGCAGGAGCCGACGCATCGGTGGGGGGCGAATGGCGGCAACGACCGCTGGCAGCATGACCTCTACAACGCTGGCGCGTTGGTCGAAGCGGGCATTCATTTCTATCGCGCGACAGGCAAAACAAAGTTGCTTGAAGTAGCCGTGAAGTTTGCCAATCACATGGCCGACGTGATGGGGCCGTCACCGAAACTGAATCTGATTCCCGGACACGCTTTGGGCGAGGAGGCGCTGGTCAAACTTTATCAGTTGTTTCAGGAACAGCCGCACCTCAAGTCGCGCTTAGCGGTGAAGGTTGACGAGAAGCGTTATCTTGAGCTGGCGCAATTCTGGATTGATGCGCGCGGTCATCACGAGGGCCGAAACAATTACGGCGCTTACGATCAGGATGAAATTCCCGTTGTGCAGCAGCAAACCATCGAAGGACACGCTGTTCGCGGGATGTTATTGTGCAACGGCCTGGTCGCCGCCGGTGTCGTGGCCAATCGTCCTGAATATTTGAGCACGGCTGAGCGACTGTGGACGAACATGGTCACGCGCCGCATGTATCTGACGGGCGGCGTCGGCGCGGTGGCCAATGACGAGAAGTTTGGCGACGATTATTTTCTGCCCAACTCCGGTTACGCTGAAACGTGCGCTGCGGTTGCGGCGGCGTTTTTTCATGAAAACATGAACCTTGCTTTCGGGGACGCCAGGTATGCCGATGAATTGGAGCGTGTGCTTTACAATGGTTTGCTGAGCGGTGTTGGCGAGCGCGGCAACTGCTACTTTTACGAAAACCCGCTGGAAGCCAGTTCGCAACACAAACGTTGGGACTGGCATCCGTGCCCGTGTTGCCCGCCGATGTTTCTCAAAGTCGTGGGCGAATTGCCCGGCTACATCTACGCGCAAGATGCGGATGGCGTTTTCGTAAATCTTTATATCGGCAGCAAAGCCAGCCTGGTCGTGAACAACACCAAAGTCGCGCTGCAACTGGCGACCGATTATCCATGGGAAGGCAACGTGAAACTGACGGTGATTCCTGAACGTGCTGCGGAGTTCGCGATAAATCTGCGCTTGCCAACTTGGTGCAACAGCCCGGAAATCCGCGTGAATGGTCAGCCGTTGAAAGACATCAAATTGCTTCGCGGTTATGCGAGCATCGAACGCAAATGGAATCGCGACGACACCATTGAATTGACGATGCCAATGCCGGTTCAACGCGTTTACGCCAATCCGAAAGTGGAGGCGGATCAAGGACGCGTCGCGTTGCAGCGCGGGCCGCTTGTCTATTGCTTGGAGGGAATAGATAACGGGGGAAATCTGCGTAATTTGGTGATTCCGCCGGATGCAAAATTCACCGCGGAGAAACGCGCTGATTTGCTGGGCGGTGTGACGGCCGTTCGCGGGAACGCCCTCGCACTGCATCAAGCGTATTGGGCGGAGTCACTTTACAAACTGGGTTCCACCGTGCCCGGCGCAACCAATGTCAAGTTCATGGCCATCCCGTTTTTTGCGAATGCAAACCGTCAACCGAGCGAGATGAGGGTGTGGATTGCTGAATCGCCTCAAAAAGCCAGTGCCTTGCCGCCAGCCACAATCGCAAGCGAGGCTAAGGCTTCCGCGTCTCATTGCTTTGCGAACGACACCACAGCGGCGCTCAATGATCAGCTCACGCCGAATTCATCCGACGACAATCAGATTCCCCGCTTCACCTGGTGGGATCATCGCGGCACGAAGGAATGGGTGCAATATGACTTTGAGAAAGCGGGAACGATTTCCTCCGTGGAAGTTTATTGGTGGGACGAGCGACGCATCAACGCGCATTGTCGCGTGCCGCAATCTTGGCGTCTGCTTTACAAAGAAGCTGCGACCTGGAAGCCTGTCAGCGATGACTCGGACTGGAAGCCTGTGCCCGATGCCTCCGTGTATGGAACGGAAATGGACCAGTTCAATCGCGTCACATTTACTCCGGTCACGGCGAAAGCATTACGGATGGAGGTGCAACTCCAGCCCGAATGGTCGGGCGGAATTCTCGAATGGCAGGTCAAATGAACAGATTCGCCAGGACTAAAGCCTTAATCATGACGACAAAAACTCTCATTTCAGCCGCAGTGGTTTGCACAGCCGCAAGGCTGGCGATTGCCAAAGAACCAGTCATCACCATTCATGCCGATCAGATGCTGCATACCAACTCACCGTATCTTACTGGCGCGTGCATTGAGGACGTGAACCATGAGATTTATGGCGGCATAGACATCGCGGATAATTTTCGCGCCACCACCACCGACGCCTTGAATGCTACCATCATCAGCCAGCGTCCAGCGGCCATCGTATGCCGTGAATCCTTTCAACGGCAGTTGCGCTGCGGGCTCGGCAAAGCTTTCGCCAAAAATCATCTGGCTGTCGAGACTTCTCTTCGATTTCAGTTAGGCGAGTTGTGCATGATTGCGGGAGAATATGGCGAGGCCGTCAAAGTCTATGAATCGCTTCCGCGACGGGCTTCAGACGAGGAGGGGGACGTGCCACTACTTGCAAATGCGTTTAATTACTCTGAGGCGCGCAGGAGAGCAGGACAACCAATTCCCACAGTCGAATTGAAGGAAATCGTTTCGCTTTATGAGCGAGGAGCAGCGACTGAGGGGGTTGGGTCGGCTGTTATCCGGTTAAACCACATGCAAGCAATGCACATTCCGTATGCCCTGCTCGGTGATTTAGAAAGATCCCGCCAGTTACTCCAAAACGTGCAGGAACTGGCTACAGCGGTCTCACCACGAGAACGAATCTTTTCAGTAGTTACTTACACTGAAATGCCTGCTGACGAGTTTCTACAACAAATACGGCAAATGCTCGATGCACTTAATTCGGGCAAACTCTGGGATGGAACTCTCCTGCCAGTGGCGAAAAGGCTCGTGGGTGCTCTGCCACGAGCGAAGATTTGAACAATGCCCACGCACGCCTACACCGAAGACCAGCTTGTCGAGCAGCCCGCCATCGGATTGTTCGCGGAGCTTGGCTGGATCACGGTGTCGGCACTGGAGGAAACCTTCGGCGCGACCGGCACGTTGCTGCGCGAGACGAAGGGCGAGGTGGTGTTGGTGTCCCGGTTGCGCGCGGCGTTGGAGCGGTTGAATCCTACGCTGCCGCCCGAGGCCATTACCGCCGCCGTGGATGAATTGACCCGCGACCGTTCGGCCATGAGCCTGGAGGCGGCGAACCGCGAGGTGTATCTGCTGCTCAAGGAAGGCATCAGGGTGTCCGTGCCGGAGACGGATTCGACACCTCACCCCGGCCCTCTCCCCGGTCGAGGCGGAGAGGGAGTCAAAGGCGGTGGGCAGAAGACGGAGCGGTT
>OCZU010002651.1_pt1 | contig 11380 bp, 9 predicted proteins | sample 1539001 | NCBI WGS metagenome assembly OCZU01 (sample SAMEA3539306, study PRJEB22396) | soil metagenome | biome: tundra; feature: field; material: soil | place: USA | collected 2010-05 | depth 0.15 m
CCATGGCGACCGGACCCAGGTCAGCGGGTTACGGGGACGCGGAACCACAGGACGTTGTGGATAATGCTCTTCTCGCAGTGCGGCGCGGAACAATTGCTCGGCGCGCGGTGTGACGCCGAGCGGGACCGTGTCCCGGAACCGGGTGAGCTGGTCTATCTCGTTCATGGCTGGGACTCCTCCTCGTCGGGAGCTGCTGGGTTGGTGCCGCCGAGGGCCCGGCGTAGTTTGCTTCGAGCCCGGCTCACCCGCGACCGCACGGTGCCGACCGGGACCCCGAGCGCCGCCGCTACCTCCTCATAGCTCAGGTCGCCCCAGGCCACCAGCAGCAGCGTGTCGCGAAGTTTCTCCGGCAGCCGGGCGAGGGCGGTGGCGAGCCGCCGGCTGGCCGCGCTCGCGCTGACCCGGTCGTCAATCCTGTCGGTGAACGGCTCCATGACCGGGTCGGCCCCCGTCCGGGCCAGCGCGCGGTACAGCCTTATCTCGGCGCGGCGATGGCGGCCGATGAGGTTGGTGGCGATGCCGTACAGCCAGGGCCGCGCGTCCGCGCGGGTCTGGTCGTAGGAGTCCCGCTGGCGGAACGCGAGCAGGAACGTCTCCGCCACGATGTCATCGGCCGCATCCTGGCCGAGGCGGCGCACCACGTAGCGCTGGATGTACGGCGCGTGCCTGCGGAACAGCACGCTGAAGTGCTCGGGCTCATGCCGGGAAAGCTGAACGACGGCCGCGTCGTCCGCGTCCGCGCTGGCTTCAGTTTCGGCCCGGCGCTGTTGTGTCATGCGTGACCCTCCGGATGTCGGCTAGGACACCCGTCATTGCCCGCAGGGGGCAAACCGGTTCCCTAATGATTGAACCGGTAGCCCATGCCCGGGTTCGGTCAGCAGGTACTTGGGCTGAGAAGGCTCGGGTTCTGCGCTACGGGTACCGAGGCCGAGGATGCGGGCGGCGGCCGATCGGCTCATCAGGTGGACGACTGCGGGAGTCATAGTCTGTGTTGCGGCGCCCGGCGGCTGACCAGTTCGCCGCAGACCGGGCCGGCGACCCCGTTCTCCGCCGTGAGCGGATCAGGCTGGACAGCTTGCCCCCCGCTCACCGCCCCGCACCCAGGCACTAGCCGCCCTCTGCGACCAGCTCACCCAGGCCAGCGCCCGCTACCCAGGTGCCGATCTCGTTCTGCGCTGCGAAGTCAAGCCTCACCAGGCACTGCATGATCCTTCTTTCTATGTCAGGAGTCCTGGACCTGGAAGCAGCCGGTATGGCATCCCGCGCAGCTCGGGCTCATCCCGGACCTCGAAGAAGGCCCTTAGTTGAAGGACGAAGAGAGGATGCCATGGGGACCACGACTGTCGTCGAGGCGGCCCGCCGGGCGCTGGGACCGGGCTGGCGGGGCAGGACGAGGCCGACCTGGTAGCTCACCAGGGTGCCCAGCCGCTCGCCCTGGACCCAACCCATGAGTCAAACATGACAACAATAATAATGGCTGCGGACCGCACGCAAGACAAAGTGCTCGGCCAGTACAACCAGTCTTACACCTGTCCACTCCCATTCAACACTAGGGAAATCCCTGTGCCCCCCTGGTTCGGTTACTATAGGGATGAGCACTCCGCGGAGACGTATCCGCTGGTAGGCCAACCAGAACACTGCCGGTTTTCTGCCCGCAGCACGTTGCGGTGAAGCGCCCCACGCCTGTTCTGCTACCGTCGTGCGGCGGCGGCCAAAGGACCAGCTTGAAATTTCGCTCATTTTCGATAGGCTCTCATTGATGTAGGTGGCCGAGCGGAGATATCAGGAGACAATGGTGACTGATGCGAGGCAGTTTCTCGTTTTCACCAACCCGGTAAAAGGCCGTGAAGACGAGTACAACAAGTGGTACGACAATCAGCATCTGCATGATGTCGTGGCGGTCGAGGGCGTTACTGCGGCACGCCGCTACGAGGTCGTCCCTAATCGGCTCACCGGCGAACCGACACACCTGTACCTGGCTGTCTACGACTTGGAAGGCGATCTCGACGCGACGCTAGACGGGTTTTCCAAGCACCGCGCGGACGGCCGGATGCCCTTGAGTGACAGCATGGACATGACGAATCTCGTCAGGTCGATCTGGAGCCCGCGCGGCCCGACACTGCACCGGCGCTGACAGCGGAGGGATCGCACGCCGCCCTCGGCCAGCCATGCCATCGCACGCCGTTCCCGGCGCTTGAGCCCGCTTGAATTTCCGGCAGGCCCACCCGACACCAATCCTGAGCCTCAGTCCGCAGGGCGCGCGATCGACTTGTACTCGAGGTAGCCCATGAGGCCCTCCGGGCCGAGTTCGCGGCCAATGCCGCTTGCCTTGTAGCCGCCGAACGGCGCGCACGGCTCAATCATGTACAGGTTGACACCAAAGCTTCCCGTCCGCACGCGGCGAGCAACTTCCATGCCACGTTCAGTATCCGCGGTCCACACGGTGCCAGCGAGACCGTAGTCGCTGTCGTTGGCGATGCGTATCGCGTCGTCTTCGTCTTCGTACGGAATGACAGCGAGCACCGGGCCGAAGATCTCCTCGCGGGCGATCCGCATCGAGTTGTCCACCCCGGCGAACACCGTGGGCGCGACATACCAGCCCTTCCGCCGCCCCGAGGCACCGGAGCCGCCGGTCACAACCTTCGCTCCCTCGTCCTGCCCGGACTTGATGTACCCCTCCACCCGGTCGCGCTGCCGTTTTGCGGCAAGCGGGCCGATCTTGGTCGCCGGGTCGGCCGGGTCGCCCATCGTTAGCCCGCTGACCATCGCCACGAGCGCCTCCACGGTCTCGTCATAACGGCTGCGCGAGGCGAGAATCCGCGTCTGCGCGACGCACGCCTGGCCGTTGTTCATGAGCGACGCCATTTCCAGCCGGCCAACTGTCGCGGCCAGGTCGGCGTCATCAAGGATGATCGCCGCTGATTTTCCGCCAAGCTCAAGGCTGCACCGCTTGACCTGCTGCCCGCAGATGGACCCGACGCGCTGCCCGGCGGCCGTCGAACCAGTGAACGCCACCTTGTCCACGCCGGGATGGGACACGAGATACTCGCCCGTCTCCCGCCCAGCCGGCACGACGTTGACAACGCCGGGTGACACCCCGGCCTCGTGAATCAGCTCAGCCAGCAGGTACGCGTCGAGCGGCGTCTCCGGTGCCGGCTTGAGCACGACCGTGCAGCCGGCGACGAGGGCGGGCGCGAGTTTGCTTATCGTCGTGAACTGCGGCACGTTCCACGGCATGATCGCGGCGACGACACCGACTGGTTCGCGGCGCACGGTTACCGGCCCAAACATGCCCGGGCGGTCGTCCTCCCAGGCGAAGGTCTTGCCGAGATCGGCGAAATAGCTGAGCATCAGCTGCGGCCGCTGCGCCTGCGCCACCCGGGAAAAGGTGATGGGAGAACCCATCTCTGCGGTGATGAGCTCGGCGAAGTCGTTAATCCGCGCCGCGTACAGGCCGGCGAGTTTGGCCACGATAGCGGCTCTGTCGACCGGCGCCATTCGTGGCCATGGGCCGCTGTCGAAGGCCTCGCGGGCGGCGGCAACCGCGCGGTCCATGTCTGCCGGGGTCCCGTCGGGCACCCTCCCCACCACCTCTTCGGTGTGGGGGGAGATGATGTCGATAGTGGCGGATCCAGCCGGAGCCATCCACGTCCCGCCAATGTAGAACCGGTCGTGCATTCGCATCGCGATCTCTCCTTGCTCTCGCCGGCCACAGCTAACAGGTGCGGATTCTCGCGCGCGTAGTTACGGACTAGATTTTACACCACACGACGCGGCTAAGAAAGGTTTTCAATCGGCTCGAACACGGTTCAATCGCCGGGCAGCACGGGAGATTGGGCGGGGTGGGCGGGCTGCCAATGATCGGTGCGCCTTGCCCGGGACGGTACGCCTCGCGCGAGCCGTTTGGTATCCAGGGTTAGGTTCCTTCTGTGACCTGACAAGACCGCCCGGCGGACCCCATCGCCGACCGGTACAATTTACTTATGAACTTAGGGCAAGGGCAAACAATTCAGGCGAACGGGATCTCGTTTCACGTCGAGGAGCACGGTAGCGGCGCCCCCGTGCTCCTCCTCCACGGATGGCCAGACTCGGCGTACCTATGGCGCAACCAGATGCCGTTCCTCGTGGCTAATGGCTTCCGCGTCATCGCACCGGACATGCGGGGGCTAGGGCGCTCCGACCGTCCGGAGGACGTGACCTCGTACGCGTTGCCGAACGTGGTCGCGGACGTGGCCGGAATCCTCGACGCGCTCGGCCTGGAGTCGGCACACGTCGTCGGCCATGATTGGGGAGCGGCCGTGGCCTGGCTCACGGCCGCGCTGAAGCCGGAGCGCGTCAAGAAACTCGTCGCTATCTCCGTGCCCCATCCGCTGACGCCGCGCACGATGCGGCAGAACGAGATGGCCTGGTATCAGTTGTTCTTCCAGTTCGCGGGCGTCGCCGAGGCGACGATCCAATGCGACGACTGGGCGTGGCTGCGCGACCTCTTGCGCGGCGATGGCGATCTCGAGAGGTACATAGAGGACCTGTCGCGGCCCGGCGCGCTCGCCGCGTCACTGAACTGGTACCGGGCGAACGTCGCGCCGCGGATGCCGGGGTCGCCGGTCCAGCTTCCGCAGGTCAAGGCTCCGACCTTGGGAATCTGGTCAACGAACGATCACTACCTCCAGGGCGAGCGGGTGGAAAAGTCAGGTACATACGTGGCCGGGCCGTGGCGCTACGAGCAGATCGAGGGTGCGAGTCACTGGATTCCCTTGGACGCACCGGATCGGCTGAACGAGTTGCTCCTCGAGTGGCTGCGCTGACACACGTTCGCGGGCGTTCCGCTGCCGCCAGCAGGCGTAGTCGTCGGGCACCCAGGGTTATCCCCAGTGCCGCCAGGCGACGCGGGGGCTTAGAGTTGCGCTCTGCTTCCATGTGGTTTGCTCGGAAAAACCTGATTCTAAAAGCGTCAGGCCGCGCCCTTCTGACGCCGCACGCCGAGCCTGCCGCCGTCACATGATCGGGAGTAATCACTGACCAGGAGTGGCATGCCTGACCCGACGAGAACCCGGCAACGTTATATCGCGGTTATGGCATCTGGTGGGGCCTTGCTCGCGATGCTCGACTCGACAGTTACCAACCTGGCCGTAGCCGCGCTGAGACGCGATTTCACGAGCGCATCGGTGACCGGCCTGTCATGGATCATCAGCGCGTATGTGGTGATGTTCGCGGCGCTCGTCGCGCCATCCGGCAAGCTGGCGGACGCGCTTGGCCGCCGGCGATTGTTCGTCATCGGCGTCGGGCTCTTCACGACGGCCTCACTCCTATGCGCCCTCGCCCCGAATCTGCCGATCCTGATCGCCGGACGGGCGCTGCAGGGCGCGGGCGCGGCGGCGATGATGCCGGCATCGCTGGCGATCCTGCTCCTGGACGGCCCGGCCGACCGGCGGACCGGCTCGATCGGGCTGTGGACCGCGGCTTCGGCGGCCGGGGCGGCGGTGGGACCGAGCATCGGCGGTGTTCTGATCACGCTTTCCAGCTGGCGCTCGGTGTTCATCATCAACGTCCCGTTCGGCATCGTCATGGTGATCGCGGCGCTGCGACTGCTCGACGCACCAGGGAAGGCATCGGTCAACCGGATACCTGACCCGCTGGCCATCGCGCTGATCGCGCTCGGGATCGGCGCCCTGACCCTCGGGGTGGCAGAAGGAGGGAACTGGGGCTGGAACAGCGGCAGGACCCTGGCAAGTTTCGCATTCGGCCTGGCTGCCCTCGTGTACGCAGTGCTGCGTTCACGCCGGCAACCGACGCCCGCGATCGACACCGAACTGTGGGGTAACCATAGCTACGCGACCGCGAACGTCGTCATGATGCTGTATGGCATGGCCCAGTACTCGTTCTCCCTTGCGACTGTTCTGTACCTCACCGGCATATGGCGTTTCTCCGAACTGCAGGCCGGCCTGGCCAACACTCCGGGCGCGATCTCGGCGGTCATTGTGTCACTGAGCATGGGCCGGCTCGCACCGAAGCTGGGCGGACCCCGGTTCGCCGCGCTCTTCGGCCTGGTGATGTTCGGTGCCTGCTGCGCCTGGCTGGCCTTCGGCTTGACCGTCCATCCGGCTTTCGTCACATTCTGGCTGCCTGCGTGCTTCCTCGCCGGGACCGGCCTTGGCGCAACGACGATGGGCCTTTCCGCCTCGGCCACCTTGTCCGCGCCCCCGGCCAAGTTCGCCAGCGCAAGCGGTCTGAACACGACGGCCAGGCAGTTCGGCGGGGCATTGGGCATCGCCACCATGGCGGCGATCCTGGAATACAGCGGCTCCGGCCACGGCGGCACCGATGCCTACAGCCATGTGTTCGTCTTCTGCCTCAGCCTGGTTGCTCTCGCCTTCGTCATCTCAGCAATCTGGTTGAGGCCCTCCCCGGCGCCGCCTGCCGTCACCGAGAAGGTGAGCGCCACCTCGGCACCCTCGCCGTTCGGAATCGAGGAGACGGCCGACTAACGTCTGGCTACACCAGCACGGCTGGACGAGACGGCGGCAGGACGAGACACGCTGCCTTTGCCCAGCGGCTCTGCCTCAGGAAGGGATGGCCTCGACGATCGTGAGCGCCCCAGGCGTGGGGATGACGCGGCTCAGGGTGAGGCCGGCCTGTGCGAGGAGCGTGGCCAGTTCGGCCTCGCTGCGCTCCTTGCCCTCGAATACCGCCATCATCAGGACGTCGGACAGCTTGGTAGAGACCGGATAGTCGCCGCTGCGCGGCCGGAGGGGGTCGATGATCAGGACCCGTCCCTGGCCGGACATGGCCTGGCGGCAAGCCCGCAGGACCTGCACGCTGTCGGCGTCGGTCTTATCGTGCAGGATGCGCTTGAGGAGGTAGAAATCGGCTCCCGCCGGGAGGCGGGCGTAGAAGTCACCGGTCGCAGTCTCCCAGCGGCCCTCGATCGCCGGGTCGTCCAGCCGGTGGCGCCGCAGGACGGGCTCGCGATCGAAAAGGATGCCGTGCAGCCCCCGGTTCGTGGTGAGGACCGCGTGCAGCAGACCGCCCAAACCGCCGCCTACGTCGACGACGGTCCCTTTCTCCGGGAAGTCGTAGCTCTGGACGATCCCGCTATGTTCGGTCAGGGATAGGCAGGCCATGGCATCGGAAAAGAGTTCCACTCGTTCCTGGCCGGTGGCCAGATAGTCGAAGAACTGGGCCCCGAAGATCTCGTCGAACACAGTGCTGCCCTTCCGCACCGTGTCCTCGAGGCGCCCCGTGGGCAGCCAGTAGAGCTGGTCGGTGAACAGCAGGATCAGCGTCCGTACGGGAAGGGCCGAGTCCGAGCGCAGCAGGCCGGCCGCGGTCGTCAGGTGGAAGGCACCGTTCTCGTCCTCACGGAACACGTCCCGCGTGGCCAGGAACCGCAGCACCCGCTTGAGGTGATCCGCGTGAACTCCGGCCAACGCCGCGAGCCGCTCCACCCGCAGCGGCCCTTCGGCCAGATGGTCGGCCACTCCCGCGCGCACGGCCACCCGCAATGCCGCCGGATACAGATATCCGAGCGAATCGCTTAGCAGCTGCCTTACCGCGTCGCCAAGCGCCGCGCGATCGATGTCACTCAACGACCCATCTCCCATCCGCCTAGGGCGCGAGTACGGTGCCGACGTTCACCATGTGACCGGGAATTCCTTGAAGTTGCCTAGTGTGGCGAAATCCTTCCACCTCAGGTCCTCCGGCGGAATCGCAAGCGCCAGGCTGGGAAAGCGCTCAAACAGATGCCGTATTCCGATCTGCAGCTCGACCCGGGATATCGTGGACCCGAGACAGAAGTGCGGGCCGTGGCCGAAGAAGACCTGCGAGACGGGCTGGCGGCGAATGTCGAAGCGGTCAGGATCGTCGAAAACCGCCGGGTCACGAAGCGCAGTCTCGTAGTTCACCACCACCGCGGAACCCTTGGGGATGACTACATCGCCGAGCTTGACGTCGCTCGTCGCTAGCCTTGGGTACGGCGAGATGCCCGGGATGCCGACCCTCAGCATCTCCTCGACCGCTCCCGGCATCAGCGCCGGGTCGGCACGCAACGCGGCGAGCTGGTCCGGGTGCCGGATCAGGTTGAACGCGGAGTTGGTGATCACGGTGACGCCGGTCTCGTGCCCCGCCACCATCAGGATCGTGCAGAGGCTGAGCAGCTCGGACTCTGTGAGCTGCCCCTTCTTGTCGCGCCGGCTGATCAAGACCGTGAGGAAGTCGTCGCCCGGATTCTCACGTTTGCTCGTTATCAGATCAACGAAATACCCACGCAGGTCGACGTATGCCTGCCCGAGCTGCGCGGCGGTCGAGTTGAACGTCATGATGACGTCGACCGTGTCAAGAAACTTGGCCCGGTCCTCGAACGGGATCCCGAGAAGTTCGCAGATGATGCGCAGCGGGAACGGAAGGCAGAAGGCGGCGATGAGGTCCACCGGCGGTGCCATCGCCGCCATGTCGTCGAGCAGTTCCACCACGATCTGCTCGATTCGGGGTCTCATTTTTTCGACCTGCCGTGGGGTGAACGCCTCGGCGGCCAGCTTGCGGATGTGGGTGTGCCGGGGGGCGTCCATGTTGAGAATGGTGTCCGGGTGCGGCCGGACCGCCTGACATCGCGGCGCGTCGGCGGCACACATTGCGCCACGGCTGAACCGCTCGTCGGAGAGCACCGTCTTGAGGTCCTCGTGACTCGTGACCAGATAGGCCGGATCCCCGGTCACGAAACTGGCCGGGCATACTGGCTGTTCGCCTCTGAGCCGCGTGTACTTTTCCGGCACCGCAGTCGGATCGCTGCGAAGCACAGGTAACGGAATGCTCGAATTTTCTGCCAGCATCTCTGGGGACACCACCTTCACTGGAGCTGCCGTGTCTTTCCGGCCCGCGTCAGGCTTCGACAATCGAGAGCGTGCCTGGTGTGGGGATGATCCGGTTGAGCTTGAGGCCGACCTGCGGGAAGAGAGAGGCGAGCACCCAACGCCGCGGGATCCACGTCGTTCAAGGGACCCACCTCCACAGACGACCGCGCACGGTGCAAGCTGTCCGTACTCAGCTTTGCTGCCAGGGCTGACCGGAGGCTGACACGGTGTTGACGTAGGGAGGCGCTGGCCAGCCACCTAGCGATCCTTTGGGGCGGAGACTTCGACAGTTGAGCTGAGTTTTCAGGCTGCGGCAGGCAGCCTGGCGTCGGCGAGCCGGGTGTCGATGAGCTGCTCGATTGTGTGGAGGGCGTCGTGGAGCTGTGGCGGTGCCTGGGGCTGGCCGGCGGCGAAGAGCGGGGTGAGGACCCGGTCGTGGATCTTGGTGTAGAAGATCGCGAACTTCAGGCCGTCGGGGGTCAGGTCGTAGGTGTTGGCGTTCGGGCGGCGGGTGATTAACCCGTTGCGGCGCAGCCGGGCCAGGTCGTAGCTGGCGCGGTTCATGCCGTAGGGGGCGCCGGGCAGTCCGGTCATCAGGGCGCGCAGGCTCCTGTTGGTGATGCCGGTGACGGCGCACAGGGTGACGCACAAGGCGCCGGCCAGGGCCTGGACCCGAGGGTCGCCAAAACGCATGGCTGTAGCCCTCCGCCCCTCCGCATCGACGGTGGGGTGGGCGATCCGCTCGAAGACTGGATTCGCAAGGACGCAGCCCTGGCCAGCACGTTCAGTTTCCAGCAGCCGGCCGTTGATCGCACGCCCGGCGTCCTGCAGTTCGGTGAGGCAGGCGATGCGGCGGCCGATCCGCAGGTCGGTGGGTGAGTTGATGACGGTCTCGATGCGCAGGGCCCGGCCGTCTTTCAGGTACTGCTTGATCCGGGAGTGGCGGTAGAAGGCGTTGATGGTGATATCGGTGCCCCTGGTGATGACCTTGGTCTTGAACGTCCCCCGGGTAGCGCGCTGCTTGCCGGTGACGATCCGGCGGCCGAAGATGATCTCGGCGGTGTCGGGGCGGCCGAGGTCAAGGTTGTCGGTGACCAGCGCCTCGAAGAAGGCCCGGGCATAGCGGGGCTGGGTGAACACGATGGTGCGGGACACCTCGACCTGGGCCATCGACAGCTCCCACCAGTACCCGGCCCGCTGGTCAGCGGGACCCAGCGGCAGCGGGAGGCGGGACAGCCAGCGCTGGAAGAACACGCTGATCGTGCCGGGCTGCAGCGCGTCGCAGATCTTCTGCAGCACGGCCGGGTCGTCGCAGGCGGCGAACCCGTTGGACAGCTCGGTGAAGCCAAGCCCGGCCTTGCGGCACTGCTGCTTGGCCCACTCGTGGCCGTTGACCCAGATCTTCATCGGCCAGGGGCAGTAGGTGCAGATCTTGATGAACGCCGGGCCGAACCCGGCGTCCCACAAATAGAAGTAGTAGACCGTGACCCGGCGGTCCTTCTTGTCGAAGGAGAACTGCGGGCACTTGCCGGGAGCGGTGTCGCGCTTGCGGGAGATGAACACCCGCTGCATCTCCTGCGCCACCCCGATCGCCGCCACCTGCGAACGGCCAGAAGCCGCTGCTGCCCTGAGGTAAGGGGCCATCACCTCGATGTTGCGGTCGGCGGCCTTCAGCGGCACCACCGGGATGTGGTTGGCCTCGGCGAACGAGGCAACCCGGCGGCGGAAGGCGTCCCCGATCTGCTGCAGGCACGCCGGGGACGGCACCGGGTACCCGCGGTGCTGGAGGAACTGGATCACCTGCCCGCCCACTTGCAGCTGCGCCAGGTAGCCATGCAGGTAGAGCCGGTCAAGGCACTCCAGGTCCAGTGCAACATGGCCGTCCAGCGCATCCATCACCGTCACGACATCCGTGCGCGCGAAACGTGCTCCCATGACACCCCCCCGCAACCATCTCTGATTCGGAGGATGCGCCTGCCTGCACAAAAACGCCACGCCGGACCCGGAACCTCGGCGGTATCAGGCAGAGCCTGTCTGGACGAGTGATTCCCAACGATGTCAGTGGTCATATGCGATCAGCGACCGGGTGACCGGGGCGCCGGTCTTGTTGTTGTGCCAGATGGCGGCGGCCATGGCCAGGATGCGCTGGGCGACGCGGATGGCGACGCCTTCGAAGGTGCGCCCGCCGTGGGCTTCGAGGTCGAGTTGGCCTTTGAGGGTGTCGTTGACCGATTCGATGAGCTGGCGGACCGATTTGAGCAGCGGCTCGCCGTGGCGGGTGGTCTCGTCTTTGCGGGAAGGCCGCAGCAGCGTGATGCCCCGGGCGGCCAGGTCAGCTTCGGTCTGGCGGCCGGCGAAGCCTTTGTCGGTGATCAGGGCCAGGCCGGGGCGGGCGGTGGCGAGCTGGGGCTCAACGTCGAGCATCGCGGCCAGGATCTCGCGTTCGCCGATCTTCGGGTCGGCCAGTGCCCACAGGATGGGCATCCCGGCCGGGGTGCAGATCAGGTACAGCCGCAGCCCCCAGAACCAGCGCG
>OCZU010002652.1_pt1 | contig 11380 bp, 5 predicted proteins | sample 1539001 | NCBI WGS metagenome assembly OCZU01 (sample SAMEA3539306, study PRJEB22396) | soil metagenome | biome: tundra; feature: field; material: soil | place: USA | collected 2010-05 | depth 0.15 m
ACTTGGAACATTTGCGTGGCATTCGGGTCCACGCTGAGTCCTGGGCACAAACTAGCGATCGATTGCGCCGCTGTCCGACAGTTCTCTTGCGGTGGTTTCGACGTCCGCGAGAGACCCGGGTACGACCATTCGACGAACCTGCTCCTCCCCGGTCATTTCGTGAGTACCTGTCTCCCGACCACCTACCTTACTACCGCAGGAGCGACCATCTACGGGCGAACCCCGCCCCGCTGGCATTGGGTATTCGCGATGAAGAACAGCTTCTCGCGGATCTTGACAGAACGGACGTCACTGGATTGCTTCTCACCGGCACCGGCGGGCTTGGTAAAACTCGCCTAATGATCGAATTGGGGCGCATGGCGCGCGACCTCGGTTGGTCGGTATTGCGGGTTGCAGACGCATGGGACATCCTTGATCTCCGGCGCTTTGCCGACATGATCGACCCGGAAGCCCGAGTGCTCCTTCTGTTCGACTATATCGAGCGCCAAAATGTATTCGCGGCGATTGCACACGAGATTCAAGAAATCAACAGCGCAAGATTTCTAAACCTTCGCTACATCGCGAACTGCCGCACCAGTTACTGGGGAAGGTCACGGGGTGGGCATTGGCGCCACGGCGCAGGCCGACCGGGTTGTACAATACGCCGGCAGCCTTTTGACAGTGAAGCCGTAATGGTAGCGTCGGCGGTCTTGCCGCCGGTCTCGGTTACGGGGTTGACGGGCAGGCCGGGGGACCGGTGGCAAGACCGCCGGCGCTACCACGGCACAAGCGACAGGGCTTCAAGATCGGGCTCTCTCCAGTTACCGCTATAAACCATTGAAAAACCGGGGAGGTTACCGGGATCGAGTAACGGTTACCACCAGTTTCCTGGGCCGTATTTGCCTTGTTTGGAGCCCGCCTTCGTGCTAACGTCAGCCGAGCTTCAATAGAGGGTGCAATTAAGTGCCGAGGTTTAGTCTGGTCACCTCAAGGTTGGATCGGATCACGCGCTAACATTTATTTGACTCGCGGCTACCCCGCGTTGGGAGGAAGTATGAGTATTGGATTCAAGCCAAGTAAGCTAATGCCGGTGATGGGCCTCGCCCTAATTCTGTTCCGCGGGGCCTCGGTGCAGGCTCAGGTTACGTCGGGCTCAGTCTCCGGAACCGTGGTGGATTCGCAGGGCGCCATTGTCCCTGGCGCGAAGGTCACGCTCACCGATGAGGTGCAGGCCACCACCCGCTCCATGAACTCCAGCAGCGAGGGCAATTTCTATTTTACGCCGGTGCTGCCTTCCACGTACACGGTCGTGGTCGAAGTCCCCGGCTTTAAGAAGTCCGAGAAGAAGGGCATCAAAGTCTCCCCGGGCGACCACGTCGACGTCGCGGAGATGAAGCTGGAGGTCGGAGCGATTGCCGAGAGCATTAGCGTGCAGGCCGACACCATCGCTCTCGAAACCGAAACCGCGCAGCACAAGTCGGCCATTATCGGTCAACAGGTAGTCGACATGCCGATTGTGGACCGCAACTTCCTGCGCCTGATCCAGGTAGTGCCCGGTTACGCAGGCGGCGATCAGTACTCGGCCAACATTAATGGCAACCGCAACGACAGCATGAGCATCAAGCTGGATGGAATCAGCAACATGGACAGCGGTGTGAATATGTGCTGCTCCACCTGGATCAACATGGACACCATCGCCGAGGTCAACATTGTCACCAACACTGCAGCGGCGGCAGTGGGCCACTCCGGAGGCGCCGCCGTCACGGTGACCACCAGAGGCGGCACCAAGGAATTCCATGGCGATGCCTATGTATTCATCCGCAACGAGAGCCTGAATGCCCGTGGTTGGAACGCCAACAGCACGCCCGCCAACGGGGCCATCCGCAAGACCACCTATCGGTACAACACCGACGGCTTCACGTTGGGCGGACCCGTCTACATCCCCCACAAGTGGAATGTGGATAAGAACAAGCTCTTCTTCTTCGCCTCTGAGGAGCACCAGAACACCAAGAGCGGTGGCGGCAACCGGAATCTCACGGTCCCCACGGCCCTGGAAAGGACCGGCGACTTTTCGCAATCCATCGGTAACACGGGCGCCAGCTTCGTGATTTACGACCCCACGACTGGGGGCCAGTATTACGGCGGCACTCCCTTCCCAGGCAACAAGATACCAGCCAGCATGCTCAACAAGGACGGCCAGAAGTTCCTGAGCCTGATGCCGCTGCCGAACAACATTCAGAGCGATCACACCTACAACTACACCTACGCCCTGACGCCGCTCCACAAGCCCGAACTCCTGGGCACCTACAAGTTCGACTACAACATCAATGACAAATGGCGTTCCTTCGTGCGCTACACGCGCGATTACTACACCAACGACAACCCCGCCGGCAATGGCAGCTTCGAATCCCTGGGAACGCTTCACCAGGTTCGCAAGGGCATGGGCGCCGCTTACAACCTCGCCACGATCATCAGCCCGACGTTCACCAATGAATTCACCATGGGGATCAGCCAGAACCTGATTCCTAACGCTCCCATTGTCAACAACCCCTACACGCGCTCCGCTCTGGGCCTCAGCTATACGCCGCTGTATCCCGCCGGTATCCTGGCGGACGCAGGGCCGCAAGTGTCGTTCGGGGGTAACTTCATCAGCAACACTCCGAGCCTCGGTTCTACGGTTCCCAACTTCGCGGACAACACCAACTTCAGCTTCATCGACAACCTGTCGAAGGTGTTTTCGAACCACACCCTGACGGGCGGCTTCTCCATCGAGCGCGACCGCAAGGATCAGAGCAACGGCAACCCCATCGGTTCGCTCAGTTTCAGCACCAACAGTAATAACCCGTTTGAAACGGGTTACACGTATGCTGACGCGCTGGTCGGAAACTTTAACACTTACAGCCAGCTCGATCAGCAGCGTACCGGAAAATACCGCTTTACCAACGGTGAGTGGTACGTGGCGGATACCTGGAAGGCCACCCGAAAACTGACGATTGATGGCGGGATCCGCTTCTACTTGATGCAACCGATCTACGACGCCAAGGGCCAGCTCGGCCAATTCCTCCCGAGCCTGTATAACCCCGCCACGGCGGTCCGTCTGTATAACCACAAGCTCAACCCGGCCGACGGCAAGGTGGACGCGTGGGATCCGGTGACGAACACCTTCGCGAACCCGTCTTTCTACCAGACCGTCGTCCCGGGTTCGGGCGATCCACTGAACGGTTTTGCCCTCGAGGGCACCAAGGGAGTACCGCGCGGCATCGTGCAAAACCGCGGCGTCCAATATGGGCCCGCTCTCGGTCTTGCATATGCGCTCGATCCCAAAACGGTCATCCGCGGCGGCGGACGCATCGCCTATGATCGTGTGCAGGGCAACCCCTGGTACACCGGCCTGGGCATTCCGCCCACCACGCGCGCGGGCACCCTCTACTACGGAAACCTGGTCACCCTCGGAAGCACCGCATCGGCCTTTACCGCTCCCGGTAATAACGGCGCGGGCATATCTCCCGACGGTCACATCCCCACCGTGTACAGCTACAACCTGTCCATCCAGAGGGAGTTGCCGTTCCGGATCATGACGGAAGCATCCTACGTCGGAAACCTGAACCGGCACCTGTATGAGCTGGTCAACATCAACACGCCGGCGTGGGGCGCAATGTGGCTGCCGCAGAACCAGGACCCGAGTTTCACCGGAGTCAACAACCTGGACGGCACCCACGCGCTGCCGGCCAACTTCTACCGGCCTCTGCAGGGCCTCGCCGCACTCAACTACGGAACCTGGGGCGGCACCGCCAACTACAATTCGTTACAGGTGACCGCCAGGCGCGTCATGTCCAGAACCTTGACGTTCCAGCTCGCTTACACGTTCTCCAAGGCGCTCGGAACCGCCGATTCGATCTACAATGCCAGCGCCATCCCCGGCGAGGTCCGGCAAGCCAACTACGGCCGTCTTGCCTATGACCGGACGCACAGCCTGGTGGTCAACTATACTTACAGCTTCCCCAAGATCATCCGGGGCAGCAACCTGGCACTGAACAACTTCGCGACCCGCACCGTCTTCAACGATTGGCAGGTTTCCGGCATCACCACTTTGCGGTCGGGTGCGCCCTACGGCCTCAGCTATAGCGTTCTCAATCAGACTCTGAGCACCCTGCTCACTGGGAACCCCGACTTTGGCCCGAGAGCCACGCTCGTCGGCGACCCGGCGGGCGTCAGCGGCGGAACGAACCTGCTGGATGAGTTCAACATCGCGTCAGTCACCCAAACCAACAAAGGGAGCCATGGTAATGACTCCGGCTTCAATTACCTGACGGCCCCCTGGTACTGGAATACTGACATGGGTATCTTCAAGAACGTGCCGTTCAGGAAGGACAACAACAAGCAGTACGTCCAGTTCCGGATTGAGTTCTACAACATCATGAACCACACGAACTGGGGCGGCGTGGCCAGCAGCGTGCAGTTCTCCGCCCTTGGCCCGGGTGGCACCACGGGCACGATCCTCAACCTGCCTCAGTACCTGGTGGCGGCGGGCACGCAAAACGGCGGACGCTTTGGTGTCGGCGCAGCGCAGAGTCCCGGCGGTGGCCGCATCGGACAAATCTCGCTGAAGGTCTACTTCTAGTTCTTTGTTCATCGGCGGCTAGTATTCTAGCCGCCTGCTCGAGATGGGTTTAGCTTGCTTGCATTTGCGAGGCAGTTGCGCCCGTTACCTCTAACGAGTTTCGGGCAACGAGGGGGGGGCTGAGACCATCGGGAAGCCCGCAGGGGCCCTATAGGGGTGCGGGAGCATTCCCGGTTGGAAGGATTGTTCCGGTGCGAGACGCCGGGCTCGGGGAGGGGGAAGGATGCGACGATCAATACTGTACATGGTATTCGTGTGTTTGGTAGTGGCTGGCTGGACATTGCCCGCGCAACAAGTTTCCGGGTCGATTGCCGGGACCGTTCAGGACTCCCAGGGGTCGGTTGTCCCGAACGCCAAGGTCACGCTGATCAACCAGACGCAAGGATCCACCGCCCGCGAAGTTGTCACTTCGGCCGAAGGCGCCTTCGTCTTCACGCCGTTGATGCCGGCCACCTATACTGTGACCGTCGAGGCGCCTGGCTTCAAGAAGTATTCCAAGATTGACATCCCCGTAGACGCCAACGCCCAGCTAGGGCTTCCAGCCATCGTGCTCGAAGTAGGTTCGGCTAAGGATGTCATCACGGTCATAGCCGAGGCCGTCAGTCTGGAAACCGTGTCCTCGGCGCGGTCTGGCCTGGTCAACGAAACACAGGTGAAGGATCTGGCCATGAACGGCCGCAACTTTGGCGCCCTGTTACGGACCGTTCCCGGCGTCCAGTCGGACGCAAACGCCCTGAGATTGTCGCGGCAGGAGAGGGCGCCATACCGGGCGACAAAGGAATCGTAGATGCTGTTCAGGAGTTGCCGCGCCTCGACGATGCGTTCTTCCGGCGCATCTTCCAACTGGGTCCGGAATACGAGCCGCACGGCGTCGCGCACGGCCATGAGCCCCTTCACGCGGGCGGCGGAAGATCCCGAAATATTGATGGGCTCGAAGCTGGCGCCGTTGCGGATAACGATCGCGCCACTGCGCTCGGCGTAAGCGCCGTCCTTGATGCCGGTGAATGCATCACCCGCGAGCAGGGCAGGGGGCGGGCCGCGCGCTTCGTCCCTGGGGATGTAAGCGCCCTTTGGCAGGAATGCGACTGCCGTTCGGAGCAGCTCCGGCGTGAGCTCACCTGCGAGCGTCGGCTCGGAGCCGCGGTACATGGTCCCTGCAAGTTTCATGGTCCCGAGCATCATCTCGGGGTGCCGGGCGTAGTATTCGTTGACGGCAATCGGACCGTCGGGGCTGTCGATCTTCTCAAGCCCGCGCCAGGCATGGCCCGCTGGCAGCGCTCCGGCCGCACGCTTGCGCAGGAACAGAATATCGGTCGTGACTTCGGTCCCGGCATTGCCCTTGAACGCGGTGTTGGGCAACCGGATGGCGCCCAGCAGGTCGGCCTGTTCGGCCAGATGCCGGCGGATGGCGTCCGCCTGCTTGTCCATGGTGTAGCGGCTGGTGATGAGGGCCATCACACCACCGGGCCGCAGTTTCTCCAGCGACTTGGCGAAGAAGTAATCGTGGATCGCCCGCGTGAGCTGGTGCTTCATCGCCGGGTCATGTACGGCGTAATCCCCGAACGGCACGTTGCCGACGATGGCGTCGAAGTAATTGTCGGGGAGAGGCGTTTCCTCAAACCCCTGAGCGAAGATCGTGGCATCGGGATAGAGCTTCCGGGCGATGCGGGCCGTGATGGAATCCAGTTCCACGCCCGTCCGGTGGCCGCCGTCGAAGGACTCCGGCATGAGGCCAAAGAAGTGGCCCACGCCCATGGCGGGCTCCAGCATCTGCGCACCTCTCCCCAGTCCGAGATGGTCGCACGCATTCCAGATCGCCTCGATGACCTGTGGAGACGTGTAATGCGCGTTCGGTGTCGAGGCCGTGCCGATTCCAACTCCGGCCCGGTGAGCAGTTCCTTCACCGCCGCCGCTGTGCTTCTCCACTCCTCCGGTGGGTAGTGTCCGAATACGTTCGGCATGGCGCCCCAACCAACGTAACGGGCGAGCACCGGATTTTCATCCTCAGTGGCCTCGCGGTTTTCTGCTTCCAGAGCTTTCAGGAGACGGATGGATGCTATATTGTCGCGGGCCTTCTCCTGCAAGCTGCCTTGTCCAATCCGGTGCGCGCTCGTGATGCGGAAATCGCGGGAGGGCTTTTGCTCTGGCTCGACGTCGAGGACTTTTCCGGCCTCGGGATCTCGTCTGTCGCCAGTTTCAACGCCTGTCGATGTTTCGTCTTGCGGACCGATCTCGGGTCGTACCGGGGGTTGATCAACCGCAACGCCGTTGCCGCCGTTGCTTGCGGGGGCCGGTTTTGCTGTTGGAATTCTGACCGCGTATTCGGGCGGTAGCGCCTCCCACGGGCCAAAATCAAGTTGCTGCTGTCGTGGTCTGACAGGAACCACCCCGGAAGGTTGCGCTGGAGCGCTCGCCACCGGCGCAGGTGCTTCGAGAGGCGCTTCCGAGAAGAGATCGAGCTGATTGGTGTAGTCTGGGGTGACCCTCCTGGTAACCCACTTCTTCGCCGTCCGGAACTGAAGCGCCATGCAATCTCACCCGCCTTTGGTTGCGCGGGACAATCTGAAATAACTCCAGCCGGTTTTCAAGAGGGGCGGTAGGAAGAAGAGGCACGAAAGTGGATCTGGAGCAACTCGGCCGCCGGCGCCACTCTACGAGCGGCAGAGTTGGAGCCCGCTGATCATTCCAGGTGTAAAATAAGCCGCTAGGGGTAGCTTCAATGGGAATCTCCTCCGACCTCTTCCATGCATTTCTGAAATGCCCCACCAAGTGTTGGCTCCGGGCAGCCGTCGAGCCGGCTTCAGGCGGCGCTTACGCAGAGTGGGTCAATTCACAAAACGGGTCCTACCAAACGACAGAGATCGAGCGACTTCTCTTAGATAAACCGAGAAGCGAAGTGGCGGTTTCGCCGCCACTGGAGAATTTCAAGGCGGCCCAGTGGCGTCTGGCCGTCAAGTTGTTTACGCGCGCCCGGATGAATACTTATGCTCTGGAGACTGAAATCCACGCCGTCGAACGCGTGCCATCCGAAGGCCGGGGTCGTCCGCCGCAGTTCATCCCCATTCGATGCATCTTCAGGAACAAAATCAGCGAGGATGACAAATTACTGCTGGCCTTTGATGCGCTTGTGCTCTCCGAAGCGACGGGACGGCACATCAGCTCTGGCAAAATCATCCACGGCGACGACCACAGCGTAGTGAAAGTAAAAACTGCGGCCCTTTCTGGCGAGGTTCGAAAGCGCATCGACAGGATTTCTGCGTTGCTCTCCAGCCCGACGCCACCCGACCTTGTCCTAAACCGACACTGCGGCGAATGCGAATTTCAGAACCGCTGCCGGCAAAAAGCAATTGAGGCCGACGAACTCAGCCTCCTGTCGGGCATGAGCGAAAAGGATCGGAAGAAGCTTCGGAGCAAGGGAGTCTTCACCGTCACGCAACTTTCCTACACATTCCGACCGCGTCGCCGACCTAAGCGGATGCGTGACAAACGGGAAAAGTATCACCACTCGTTAAAAGCGCTGGCGGTTCGAGAAAAGAAAATCCACATCGTCGGCAGGCCGGAACTGAAGATTGACGGCACGCCCGTCTATTTGGATGTTGAGGGCCTGCCTGACCGCGACTTCTACTACCTCATCGGCGTCCGCATCGGCAGCGGCGATTCCGCCGTCCATCATAGCCTGTGGGCGGACACCGTGGCGGACGAGGGAGAGATCTGGCGGGAATTTCTTGCCATCCTCGAAACGGTGGAGAAGCCGGTGCTAATTCACTACGGCAGCTACGAAACGGCATTTCTGAAGCGGATGGGCGAGCGCCACGGAAAACCGCCTGAGAGTTCTCTGGGAGCCAAAACGATCAGCGCTGCTGTGAACCTCCTATCCGTAATTTTCGCAAAGGTCTACTTTCCGACGTTTTCGAATGGGCTGAAGGAGATCGCGAGGCATCTTGGGTTCCGCTGGTCAGACTCTACTGCAACAGGTGCCCAAACCATCAGGTGGCGACATGAATGGGCAACGTCGAGAGACCCCTTCCAGAAATCATCGCTCGTGACTTACAACGCCGAGGATTGCAAGGCTCTGGAAGTGGTGGCCCGTAAGATTAGCGAATTGACGCAGGCTTTGCCGAATGTGGTACCTTCGCCATCCGATGAAGTCGTTGACACAACAACACTAAAGCGGGAACGCCCGTTCGGCTTCAAGCGCAACACTTTTGCCTTCCCTGAACTTGATGTAATCAATAGAGCGGCCTATTGGGACTACCAGCGGGAACGGATATATGTGAAGTCACGTGTGAACCTAAATCGCGCTTCGACTCTTGGCGACAGGTCTCCGCAAGTCATTGTTCCGAACAAGACCATAGAGTGTCCTCGGCCGCGTTCGTGTCCGAAGTGCGCCTCAGCCAGGTTCTTCCAGCATGCGAAGTATAGCAAGACCATTCTCGATCTCAAATTCATGCGACACGGAATTAAGCGGTGGGTCACTCGCTACCGCTTCCATCGGTATCAATGTCAAGGCTGCGGAACAGTTTTCCAACCGGAAGAGACGTGTTGGGGGAAGGGCAAGTTTGGTTCTGGAATCAAGGCCTATTCTCTCTACCTCAACATCGAGTTGCGATTGCCGCAGAACCAAATTGCGAGCAAACTAAGTCGGTTCTTTGGCTTCCATCTGCACAACACTGCTGTCGGTAACTTCAAAACTGAGGCAGCGGAGCGCTACGAGGGGACCTTCAAAGCTCTAGTTAACAGGCTGTGCAGTGGCCGACTGCTTCACGTCGATGAAACGAAAGTTAACCTCAGGGACAAAGATGGATTCGTGTGGGTATTTGCCAATATGGAGGATGTTGCCTATGTCTATAGCGATACACGAGAGGGGGATCTGCTTCAGACGATGCTGAAGGACTTCAAGGGCGTTTTGGTGTCTGACTTTTACGCCGCCTATGATGCAATCCAATGCCCACAGCAAAAATGTTTGATCCACCTGATCCGGGACTTGAACGACGATGTCTTGAAGCACCCTTTCGACGAAGAGTTGAAACAACTCGTGCGGGCGTTTACTCTTTTGCTCAAGCCCATGGTTGAAAGTATCGATCGATTTGGATTGAAGAGCCGGTTTTTGAAGAAGCATCTCCCGTCTGTGAAACGATTCTATCGGGAGATCAACGAAAGCAATTTGCAGAGTGAGGGAGCGACGAAAGTCAGGGAGCGCTTGGAAAGAAACCGAGACAAGTTGTTTACCTTTCTCAGCTATGACGGAGTCCCGTGGAACAACAACAATGCGGAGCACGCGGTCAAGCCCTTTGCCAAGCTCCGACACATCATTGGAGGAGTTACTACGGAAAAGGGCGTGCGAGACTATTTGGTTCTTTTGAGCATCTGTCAAACCTGTAAATACATTGGCGTGGACTTTTTGGATTTCATGCTTTCCGGTGAGAGGGACGTCCATGCCTTCGCCGACAACCGGGCCCGCACGAAGACGACGGTCCGTCCAGATAAGCTAGGCGGCCGCTGATAGGATGAGGGAGGGGCAGCAGCATGACCGTGGAATCACCGCAGAGAGTTTGAGAACCTCTACCACCGCGCTTTTGCCGATTACAAGCTCCGGGCGCTTTGGAACGTGCGCGAGCTGGAACACCGTCGGCCGAGGAGGCTTTGACCATCACCCGGAATTTGCGCGTGGAAGGCGATTTGAGCGCGCGCCGGTTGGCTGAGCAGATCGAGCAGGCCTGCCGGGCCGCTCTCTAAGATCCAAAGCGAAATCCTCCGCCGATGCCAATGATCTACGGTGTGGCCGCGCATTGCCCTTTTTCGCCGGGTCCCTGATGGCCGTCCGCCCTTGAAAAACGTGACAGCCAGCCGTATATCCATTACTCTGAAGAGAGAAAGATCAACTAAAAGGAGTTCAGAAAATGGCCCAGCTTGATTGGTCCCAATGCCCGGCCGTAGAGAGCGTCCCAGGACGATTGGGCGGCGCATGGGTTTTCAAAGATACCCGGTTGCCGGTTTCCACCGTGTTCGACAACCTCGAAGACGGCGTCACGATCGACGAAATCATGGAATGGTTTCACCTGTCGCGAGAGCAGATCATAGCTGTTCTTGAATTCGCCGCACGCAGCCTCGACGCGCCAGTTCCCTTGGGCGTCGCCCCTGGTGGCACGGATGCTCATCCTCTTTGATCACAGCGTTCCCGCGCCCTTACGCGAGCATCTCAAGAAGCATGCAGTGACCGAGGCGATAGAACGTGGATGGGACCGGCTTTCAAACGGCGATTTGCTGGCGGCAGCGGAGGCGGCCGGTTTCGACCTGCTACTCACGGCCGACAACAATCTGGCATACCAGCAGAATCTCAAGGAACGAAAGATTGCGATAGTCGTTCTCACAGGCAACCGGTGGCGCATGGTTCAGCGCATGATCCGAAAGATCGTCGCGGCCGTTGACGCCGCGGAGCCCGGCAGCTATGTGGTAATCGACATTCCCGTCCGGTAATCTTGCGGATTACGAGACCTAGTGAAGACGCCGGCGAAGAAATGCCGGGATGTCGCGCGCGCCCTGCGTTACGGCGACAATCTCGACCACCTGGCGCGGGTTGACGCGATAAATGATCAGATAGGCGCCGACGGTCCAGAACAGAACCGCATAATCCGTAAGGTCCTCGCGTTTGTGTCCGATGCCCGGCATTCTTGCGATGGTGTCAAACGCATCGAAGAGTTTTGCAATCCAGCCGTCGGCGGCATCCATGCTGTCGGTGGCGATGTAGTCCCAAATGTCCTCCAGATCCAGGACTGCTTC
>OCZU010002653.1_pt1 | contig 11379 bp, 13 predicted proteins | sample 1539001 | NCBI WGS metagenome assembly OCZU01 (sample SAMEA3539306, study PRJEB22396) | soil metagenome | biome: tundra; feature: field; material: soil | place: USA | collected 2010-05 | depth 0.15 m
TTTGAGGGCGCTGTTGACCGATTCGACGGTCGAGTCCAGCATGCCGGCCACCTCGCTCGCGTGGAATCCCAGGACGTCGCGCAAGACGAGCACGGCGAGCTGGCGAGGCGGCAGGACCTGCAGTGCGGTCACGAAGGCCAGGGAGACGGATTCGGCCTGCTCGTAGCGGGCCAGATTGGGGACAAGGACCGCGAAGCGTGGGCCAAGGTCGAGCTCGACGAGGCGCTGGGCACCGAGGCCCTGCTGCTGGGCCGGCGCAGCTACGAGTTCTTCGCCGCGCGGTGGCCGTCCCGGAGTGGCGAGTGGGCGGACAGGCTGAACGGCCTGCCCAAGTACGTCGTGTCCTCGACCCTCGAAGATCTCGATTGGAACAACTCGACGGTCCTGAACGGCGACGTGGCGAACGAGGTCTCGAAGCTGAAGCAAGAGGTAAGCGGGGACATCGTCGTCTACGCCAGCTTCCAGCTCGTGCACACGCTGATGGAGCACGACCTCGTCGACGAGCTGCGGCGACGCCGGATCACTTGCACGATCCCGAAAAGACAGCCCGACCGGACGTCACACTGCGTCACGATCCCGCTGACCCGTCCGGACGCGCAAGGCGCTGTCCACGGTGGACACCCAGATTTTCCCGTCGCCCATCGTTTCTGTCTGGGCATGCTTGGCGATGGCTTCGACCAAGGTTTCCGCATCGTCATCAAGGACGACGATCTCGAGCCGAATCTTCGGTAGCAGGGCCGCCCTGCGGTCAACCGCCCAGCCCGCGGCATCGGGGTCCGCGTCCGCCCGGCCGGCGGCAAGCTGGCCGAACTGCCGGCCAAAACCCCGTACCTCGGTTACGGTCAGCCCGTGTGCCTTGTTGTCGATAACGACTTCGATCAGTTCACCAAGCTTCTCAGGCCTGATAATCGCAGTGATTAGTTTCATGATGCTTCACATCCGCTTCTCAATACTTCGCTGCCGCCGCAACGAGGTAAATTTACTGGGGGGTAGCGTGCACATTTACATGCTGCGCATGTGGTGGAATTTGCGGATGTCATCCTTACCCGCGAGCAGGGCCACACAGATACCCAGCGCAAGGACGGTAAGCGCCGTTCCCTTGATGTGCTTCATTGTCCGAGCCTTTCTTTCGACGCCGGGCAGAGCCTTCCCCGCCCAGATCGTGAACGTGCGATCTGATGTAGGACCACGTACTCAGCCTCAGGATTACGTACGCTCCAGCCGTGTTACAGGGCCGAAGGCCGGCCCGGCTACGGACTCAGGTCCCGTTACTTCAGGAGCAGTGCACCTTACTGGGACCGGCGGAGTTCGTTCATAGACCCTGGGGTTTCCAGGCGCGGGCCCGGCTCAGCCGACATCCGTCACAGAAATAACCTAGGTATCCTATTCGATCATTGTCACTGATCAGGCATATTATGTTGCCATCACGAGTGGAATTCGCTAGTATGTTTGGTATAAGCGTCAAGGTCAAGCTCAAAATCATTTCTCTGAACGGACGGTGGTTCGTGGCCACGGGACCGGTTTCCCCAGACCCCGGGCGGGACGAGGACCCCGCCGGGCGTCCTGGCGAGCCGGACGTGCCCGAAGGGTGGCGGGAGCTGTCACCCTCGCGGGAGGACTGGCTGACCGAGGACGAGTGGGTGGCGTGGCTGTCCCGGATCGAGCCCGAGGAATGGGCCAATGCGGGCGAGGACCCCGGCGAAGAGCCTGCCGGCCAGGGAGCCAGCACCGCCACGGGAAGCCGCGCGGCCAAGAATGGCCGCGCCGCCAGGGGGAACGTCCGGGCGGCTAAGGGTGGCCGCCGTGGTCCGGGGCAGCCCGGCTCGGCCCGCCGGATCGGCGGTGCCTCACCGGGCCCGGGCGGCTCCTTCGCCACCGGTCATCCCCTCGACCTCGCCCCGGCAGCTTCGAGGAATTCACCGCCACCGAACTGTCCTGGGCGCTGGCCGACACCCGCTGGGCCGCCGACAGCATGCTCGACCTGGCCCAGACCCTGACCGTCAAGCTCCCCGGCACCTACGCCGCGTTCCGGTACGGGATCTTGCGCCAGTCCAAAGTGGAGATCATCGCCCGCGCGGTCGCGGTCCTGGATCCCGACGAAGCCCGCGCCGCCGAAGCGCTGGTCCTGGACCGGGCCGGGCGGCTGACCCCCGGCGGGCTGCGCGCCGCGATCGCCCGCGCCGTCATCGAGGTCGCCCCGGACAAAGCGGCCAGGCGGCGCGAGAAAGGTACCCAGGACGCCCGGGTGCAGCGCTGGATGGAAGACTCCGGCAACGCCGCCCTGATGGGCCGTGAACTTCCCCCCGCCGACGTCCTGGCCGCTGACCAGCGCATCTCCTGGTGGGCGAAACAGCTGAAGAAAGCCGGGCTGGACGGCGATATGGACCAGCTCCGGGCCCGCGCCTACCTGGACATCCTGCTCGGCCGGGACTCCCGGCCCGCCGCCCGGCCTGACCCCCAGGCGGGCACCAGCCCGCACCTACCGCCGACGGCGGGCGTGATCCCGGCCGGGTTCGCCGGCCGCATCAACCTGACCATCCCGCTGGCCACCCTGCTGGACCTGGCCGAGCGGCCCGGCGAGATCGCCGGCCTGGGCCCCATCGACCCCGCGCTGGCCCGCGACCTCGCGAACGCCGCCGCCGCCAGCCCCCAGACCACCTGGTGCGTCACCGTCACCGACGAGCAAGGACACGCCACCGGCCACGGCTGCGCCCGCCCCGAACCCAAAACCCGCACCCGCCCCGCACAACACCCCGGACCCAGACCACCCGGCGGACCCGATCCACCTGACGGCACCCCAAGCCAGGGATTCACCTTCACCGCCACCGGCCAGCCCGGGCCACCCGGCGGATACGGACACTGGCGCCTGGCCACCGGCATCCCCGGACGCCCGGACCTGATGATCGCCCTGGACCCGATCGCCCTGGACGAATGCGACCACCGGTTCCAGGCCCGCGGTCACGACCCCGGCGCCAGACTCCGGCACCTGTCCCAGATCCGGCACGCCACCTGCACCGGCCCGACCTGCCGCCGTCCCTCCACCCAGGCCGACTTCGAGCACAACATCCCCTACGAAGCCGGCGGCAGAACGTGCCTGTGCAATGGCGGACCCAAATGCAGGCATGAGCACCGGCTCAAGCAGCACCCCGGCTGGAACGTCGAGCAGATCACCCCCGGCACCTTCCGCTGGACCGCCCCGTCCGGCCGCCACTACGACACCGAACCAACCCGCTACCCTATCTGACCAGCGCACATCGAGACGGTCGGTGCCCGCCCAGGCCACGACGAGGCGGCTGGGCGGTATGTCGACCAGCGGAACTGAGGTGAGCCTTCGGGCCGGGCATGGGCGAGCGGTGTCAGCCCCACGGTGCCGTTCCAGAGGACGGCCTGCAGGCACTCGTGGACCGTTCGCACGACTGGGCCGTCACGATGGTGGCCAGGGCCGTTCCAGTACGCCTGCCAGATCGGATCGAGAAGGAGGTCGTGCCGGTAGTAGTGCATGCTCGCGGTCCTTTCAGTCGGCGACGGTGATGCCGAGGTGACGGGCGAGCAGGGGCGCCAGGCCGACCAGCTGGATGCTGTCGATCGTCACGCCGCGCAGCGACTCGTATCCGGCGGTGATACCAGGCTCGGCGCCGCGCAGGTCCACGTCGGTGCAGGTGGCCTTGGTGAAGTCCGCGCCGGACAAGGTACTGCCGGGAAAGCTGACCCGGAGCAGCTTGGCGCCGCCGAACTCCGTGTCGCGCAGCAGGCAGTTCTCGAACGTCACGTCGGTGAGGCTGCCGCTGCGGAAGTTCACCGAGTCGAGCTTGCAGTCGCGGAAGGTGACGCGGCGCATCGAAGCGGAGAAGGCCTGCACCCCGGCTAGCGCGCTACCGGTCAGGGTGACGTCCTGCCAGCCGGTCTCCGCCAGGTCAGTGGAGACGAACCGGGTGTCCCGCATGGTCACGTCGGTGAACCTGGATCTGCGCAACCGCCCGCGGCCGAACGACACGTTGTTAAACGCGCAGTCGAGAAACAGGCAGCTCTCGGCGGCGTTGTCGTCAAACGAGGCGCTGGCGAAGAGATAGCCGTCATAGTCCTCGTCTGGCTCCAGGTCGCCCTCGTGCGGGGTGAGCGCGCCGACCTCGCCTGCCATGGGATCGACCCTACCGGTCACCTATGATCCTGCTGAATAGCCAGAACCAGAAGTAAGCCCGGATAACACCAGCACCAGAAGGAGCGACCAGTGGCCGAGACGGAAAGCTTTAACGAGAAGATCATCAAGGAGTTCCGCGCGAACGGCGGGAAAGTGGGCGGCCCGTTCGAGGGAGCCCCCGTCCTGCTGCTTCACCACACCGGGGCGAAGAGTGGCACCGAACGGGTTAACCCGCTCATGTATCTGCCGGCGGGCGGCTCGTTTGCCATCTTCGCCTCGAAGGCAGGCGCCCCGAGCCACCCGGACTGGTATCACAACCTGGTCGCGCACCCGGACACCACGGTCGAGGTGGGCACCAGCACGGTCAGGGTGAAGATGCGGGTGGCGGACGGGGAAGAGCGTGAGCAGATCTGGGAAAGGCAGAAGGCCGTCGCCCCGGGTTTCGCCGAATACGAGACGAACGCCGCGCCACGCCAGATTCCCGTCGTCGTGCTAGATCCCGTAACGTAGCCTCACTGCTGGCGGCCTATGGTCAGCATCCGGATATACCGGGCCTCAGACTCAAGCGCGAAGGCTTGAGCTTCAGCCCGGGATACGAAAAGCCGTCGGCAAGAGGTGCGCGCATGGACGTAACCGAGCCCGTCGTACGCACGGGCGGCGGCCAGGTTCGCGGCCGGGCGGGCGACGGGGTCGCGGTGTTCCGCGGTATCCCGTTCGCCCAGCCGCCCGTGGGCGACCTGCGGTTCGCCGCGCCCCGTCCGGCCCGTCCCTGGGAAGGAGTCCGGGATGCGGCCGCGTTCGGGCCGCCGCCGCCGCAGGCCGGCGGCCTGCTCAGCCCGCTCCCGGCGCCCGCGCCCGGGGCCGACCCCGATGACTGGCTGACCGTCAACGTGTTCTCACCCGACCTCGGCGCGGCCGGGCTCCCGGTGATGGTGTGGATTTACGGCGGTGCCTACCGCTCCGGCTCGGCCAGCAACCCGGCCTACGACGGAACGCTGCTCGCTCAGCGCAACGTCGTCGTGGTCACCTTCAATCACCGGGTCGGTGTCGAGGGGTACGCTTACCTGCCCGGTGTGCCGGCCAACCGGGCGCTGCTCGACCAGATCGCCGCGCTGCGCTGGGTGCGGGAGAATATCGCCGCGTTCGGCGGAGATCCGGACCGGGTGACCGTGTTCGGCGAATCGGCCGGGGCGGGTGCGATCGCCGCCATGCTGGTGATGCCGGCCGCGGCGGGCCTGTTCCGCCGGGCGATCGCGCAGAGCGTTCCCGGCACCTACTTCTCGCCGGACCTGGCCAGCGAGGTTACCGCCGCGATCGCCGCGGCGGCCGGGCTGCCCGCTAGCACCGAAGCGTTCGCGGCCGCCGACCCGGCCCGGCTGGCGGCCGCATCTGACGCTGTGCAGGCCGCCGACTACCGGGAACGGTGGGGTCGGGTTGCCTACACCGGCACGCCATTCTCGCCGGTGGTGGACGGCGAGGTCCTGCCCGCCGCGCCGTGGCGGGCACTGGCGATGGGCGCCGGGCGCGGCATCGATCTCATCACCGGGCATAGCCGCGATGAGTTCCGGCTGTTCACCGCGTTGGCCGGGATACGCGGCCGGGTCACCGCCGAGATGGCCACGGACGCGCTGCGGGGACTGGCACCCGGCGAGGAAGGGGAAGCGGCCTACCGCGAAGCCTATCCGGACGCCGACGCCGAGACGCTGTTCGAGCTGGTCCACTCCGACTGGCTGTTCCGGATGCCGAGCCTGCACCTGGCGCAGGCCCATGCCGCGGCGGGCGGGCGAACCTTCCTCTACGAGGTCAGCTACCTGGCTCCGGCCGGCGGGCTTGGCTCCTGCCACACGATCGACATCCCCCTGGTGTTCGGCGTTTACCGCGGGGTCGGGCAGATGCTGTTCGGGCCGGAGCCGCCGGCCAGCGCGGTCAGGCTCGGGGACCTGATGCGCTCGCAGTGGACGGCGTTCGCCGCGGACGGGGACCCCGGCTGGCCGCCGTACGCCCCAGGCCGCCGGATGACCCGCATCTTCGCCGACCCGCCGGACGTGACGCCGTACCCGGAGCGGGCGTCCCTGCACATCTGGGATCAGCACCACTTCGGCGTCCTGGACCTGACCGCCGACCCGGACCTGAGCGATAGTCTCGTGACTTAACCGCAGGAAAGGTCCGCGAGTGCCGATATACGCGCTGGGTGATCACGAACCGGAGATTCACCCGACTGCCTTCGTTCATCCCGACGCCGTCGTCATCGGCCGGGTCCGGATCGGCCCGGAGGCATCCGTTTGGCCCTGCGCCGTGCTGCGCGGTGACCACGGCCGGATCGAGGTCGGCGCGCGGACGTCGGTGCAGGACGGCACCGTGGTCCATTGCACCCACGACTGGCCGACCCTGATCGGAGCCGAGTGCGTGGTCGGCCACAACGCGCACCTGGAAGGCTGCGTCGTGGCGGACCGATGCCTGATCGGCTCGGGTTCGGTCACCCTCAACGGGGTCACGGTGGGCACAGGCGCGGTCGTGGCCGCGTCCTGCCTGGTCCCTGAGGGCTTTGAGGTGCCACCGGGTGCCCTGGTGGCAGGCGTGCCCGGGAAGATCAAGAAGACCGGGCTCACCGCCGACTGGGTCCAAGACGCGGTAAAGACCTACGTCGAATCCGGCCGTGCCTACCTGGCCGGGCTGCGGCGCCTGGACCAGGACCGGTAACCCGCGCCGATGATCGACGGCCGGCCGGTGGTCGACGCCCACATGCACGTGCCCAGGCTGAGCACGGTCACGCCCGCGTGGATGCAGTGGGCCTCCGATTTCGGCCGGGACGCCCCGTGGCGGGAGGTATTCGGAGCCGGCGGGGATCCGGTTCCGGCCCGGCTGGACGCGCTGCTCGACGCCGAAGGCGTGGAGGTGGCCCTGCTGTTCGCCGAGTACAGCCCGCGGACGACCGGGATCCAGCCGGTCGAGGACCTGCTGCCCGTCCTCGCGCACAACCCGGCCCGGTTCCGCCTCGTCGCCAACGTCAACCCCGAGCTGCACTCATCCCCGGTCGCCGAGGCCGGCCGCCAGCTCGACCTGGGCGCGGTCGCGGTCAAGGTCCACCCGGTGCACGGCGGTTTCCGCCCCGGCACCGATGAGATGTACGCGGTCTACGACCTGTGCGCCGAGCGCGGCGTGCCAGTGATCGTGCATACCGGCGGGAGTATCTTTCCCGGCTCGGACCCAGAAGCCGGCGACCCCAAGCTGATGAGCCAGGCCGTCGCGGACTTCCCTGGCGTCCAGTTCGTGCTGGCCCACGGCGGCCGGGGCCAGTGGTACGCCGATGCCGCCCAGATGGCTCTTGACCACGGCAACGTGTGGTTCGACCTGGCCGGGCTGCCGCCTAAACGGCTGCCCGGCTACTACGCCGGCTTCGACCTGGCCCAGCTGGCCAGGAAATGGATCTTCGGCACCGACTGGCCCGGCGTCCCCGGCGTGGCCAGGAACGTACGTGCCGTGGCCGCGCTCGGGCTGCCCCCCGACGTCCTGACCGGCGTCCTCAGCGGCAACGCGGCCAGGGTTTACCTCGGCGGCAGCCTCCCCTAGCTGAGCAGGCTCCGCGCGTCGGCGTCGCTGCCAGAACCCCCAGAACCCCCAGAACCCCCAGAAGCACCGGGGGAAAGCAGCTGCTGCAGCAGCACGATCTCGCTGCGGTCAAGATCGGCGGTGATGGGCAGCTTGCGGAGGCGTTCGGCGGCCAGCTCCAGCGAATGTCGCGCGGCCTCGAGCTGTTCCCGCAGCCTGACGTTCTCCTCGGCCAGCTTGCTGTGTTCCGTCCACGCGCTGGCCCGCCGCCCCGAAGCACTCCGCCGCCCGCCTTCCGGCGCCCCGGTCCCCGGCTCGGCCGCGGCCAGCCGCCGAACCACCTGGACCAGCAGCCGCCGGGCCAGCTCGTCGTAGTCGAAACCGCCCGTCCCGGCGCCGCCCATGGTACCGATTCCAGCCAGCCCGTCCGACCCGTCCGACCCAGCCAGCCCGTCCGGCCCCGGCGGCTCGTCCGCCTCCGCGACCCCGAGGGCCTGTACAAGTCCCAGGCTGATCCGGTAGGTTCGCTTGCCGCGTACTTCGCGCTTGATCAGGCCCGATCGCTCCATCCCGGACAGGAGCTGGGCGAACGCCACGCTCGAGCCCGGGTAGCCGACCGCGGCGGACAGCCGCGTGCTGGCCATCCCGCTGGCGTCGAACAGCTCGTGTACCTCTGCCAGGTAAGCGACGATGTGCTCGCGTGTCCCCACCGCGCGCTTCCTGGCCGCCTTTTTCGCGAACCCCACGTCAGCACCCTTTCCCCATGGCGAAGACGCCTGCCGACGGCTTTCATAATAGTACGAATAGCCCTTTTGGCCGGGTAATGAGCGTTTTCTTGGGTAGTCGGCGGCGGACAACAGGCGGACTGCAGCCGAGCGCCGATCACGTCGGCGGGGTGCCGGGAGGTGCCACGACCCGGCGGGGCGGCCGGAGGGAGGGAGGTAACCGGCTAGCATACGATCGACTTGCGTACCCAGCCCCCCGTGCGTCACGTCGCCTGACAGAAACTAGCCGTCAGCTGTGCACGTTGTTCTTGATATCTGAAGACCCTGCACCTGATAAAGCCTGTACCCGATAAAGACAGAGCGATAAAGACAGAGCACCGTGGACCTGGATGTGGACTACGCAACGACCCTCGTGGCTGCCGTGCTGCTCGGCATCGGTTTCGTGCTCCAGCAGTACGCCGCCGAGCAAGAGCCTGAGTCGCGCTTTCTCAGCCTGCGTATCCTGACCGACTTGCTGCACAAGCCGCGCTGGCTGCTCGGTATCGGCTGCATGGTGGCCGGGCAGCTGCTCGCGGCCTGGTCGCTCGGCCATCTTGAGCTGACGCTGGTCGAGCCCCTGCTGACCACCTACCTGGTGTTCGCGCTGGTCCTGGCGGTGCCGATGTCCCGGCAGGCGGTCAAGTGGTCCGAGGTGGCCGGCGCGGTCGTCCTGTGCACGGGCGTGGCGCTGCTGTCGATTTCTCGTTCCACCAAGCCCATCGGCCTGTCGTTCGGCTCGTTCTCGCACTGGCCCGCGGCCGCGGTCATCGCCGGTATCGCGTTCATCGCCGTGCAGACCGGCCACCGCAGGCGTGGACACGTCCGGGCTACCCTCACCGGGCTAGGGGCTGGCCTGGTCTTCGGCATTCAGGACGCGCTGACCAGGCAGACGCTGGAGATCTTGCAGCGGCACCCGTTCACGCACCTGTTCACCGTCTGGCCGGTCTACTGCCTGCTCGCCACCGGCATCGTCGGCCTGTGGCTGATGCAGAACGCGTTCAGCTCAGGCCCCCTGCACGCTTCGCTGCCCACGATCGCGGCTGGCGAGCCGGTGGCAGGCATCGTGCTCGGCATCGTGGTGTTCGGCGACCGGATCCAGATCTCGCCGGGGCCGCTGGCGATCGAGGCCGGCGGGATCGCCGCGCTGATCGTCGGCGTGGTCATGGTGGCCCGCTCGTCCGCCTTCGGCGGCCTGCGCAAGATATCCGACACCATCAGGCCGGACTCCGCGATCCCCGCCGACCAGGACAACGGCCCGCCGGTCCGCCCGGGAAAACTACGGCGCCGGGTTCACGGCCCCGCTTCCGGCGAGGAGGGCGGCTGAGCCCCCACGTCGGCCAGCGCCCCCGATCGCGGACGTCCCCAGCCGGCCAGATTGGTGCTACCCCGGTTTAGCATCTTGTCCAGCGCCCCGCTCATGCTGCCGTCCGCCACCACCATCTGCCTGATGATCGTGATCATCGTCGGCACCGCCCAGAAGTCGCCGCACACCCACAAGATGGCCGCGCCGATCTGCTGGTCGGCGAACGGCGGCAGGGTGACGCCGGGAATATGGTCATACACCGAATACACCGAACCCGATGCGAAGATGCTCAGCGCCATCGCCATGCCGATCATGATGACGTTGGTGGCGAGCAGCGCGGCCGCCTGGGACAGCAACGGCATCCGGCGGCGGAACGGCGGCGACGGAATGAACTGCAGCCAGAACAGCACCCCGGCGGCGAAGAAGCTGCCGTGCATCAGCCAGATATGCACGGCCGAGTTGCGTTGCGCCAGGTCAAACGGCCCGGGCAGGTGCCAGAGGATCATCATGGCGTTGAACAGCCCGATCGAGACCCACGGCCGCAGCACCAGCCCGCCCAGCGCCCGCAGCGGCCTGGACCAGCCGCCGGCCAGCACCCCGCGGGTCACGCTGCGCCCGGACCGGCCGGGCAGCGCGTCGAGCAGCGGCTGCCACGGCGCGCCCGCCACGATCAGCGAGGGCGCGGCGAACATCAGCAGCAGATGCTGGACCATGTGCACCGAGAAGTAGTCGTCGGCCCAGTAGTCGATCGGTGACTCCACCGCGAGCAGCAGCAGAACCAGCCCCGCGTAGAACCACAGCGACCGTAGCCGCCGTTCCCGCGTGCGTTCGGGCCGGGACCGGCGGGCCAGCCGCCACAGCCCGATCTCGTGCCATCCGACCACGACGATAGCCAGGATGAGAAAGGGGTCGAACGACCAGTGGTCGGTGAGGTAGCTCATGGGCCGTCCTAGCTTGAGGAGCCGTACTCGATCGGCACGTTGATCAGCTGGACCTTGACCCAGGCCGTCGTGGTGAGCCGCCAGACCGTGAGCGTGGACCCGGAAACGGCCAGCGCGTCGTACGAGCCGCCGGGCCCGGGCGTGAGCGTCGCGGTCCTGCGCGGGGCTAGCGTCATGGTGCCCGCCGGCACGGGCGGCAGCGCCCGCCAGGAGCCGCCGGGACCGCTGATGGTTTCCGCGCGCCCGCCGCTGAGCAGCAGCCATGCGCTCCCGCCCGGGCCGGATCCGGACGCAAGCACGGCGGCAGATCCTATTCCGGTGACCGGGGCGGACACGGTCCAGCGCGTCCCGTCCGACCACGCCGCGAGCGCGCTGTTCCCGGCGCGCACCAGGGCCACGTTGCCGCCGGTCAAGCTGGCCAGCCCGAGAACCTGCACCTGGTCACCGCCGAACTCGGCAGGCACCACCAGCCCCGCCGACCGCCACATCCCACCGGTATCAGTGAAAACCCCAGCCACACCCGGCCGCGCACAACTCCCGGCCGCCATCGGCGTTCCATTTCGGCCGAACGAAAGTGCGCTCAACCCCTGCAGCCCGCACTCGCGGCCCAGGGCGGACGCCGCGAGGGCGTTCCGCGTCGTCAGCGGCGACCACTGCCCGGCCGCGGCCGCGCCGGCCGTGGCC
>OCZU010002654.1_pt1 | contig 11375 bp, 4 predicted proteins | sample 1539001 | NCBI WGS metagenome assembly OCZU01 (sample SAMEA3539306, study PRJEB22396) | soil metagenome | biome: tundra; feature: field; material: soil | place: USA | collected 2010-05 | depth 0.15 m
CCAACAATCCGGCACCTTATCGCTCGGTATTAATAACTCAACCGGATGGTGGCAATCAGCTCTACCTGTTCGCAAAGGGCGCGATTGGCGGTCTGACGAATACCTATGTCGCGGGACAGGTTCCCAGCACGACGCCGTTTTCCAACACTTTCGAGAATTCCGCTCTGGCGCAACGAAACAGTTTCTACTGGGGGCCGCGGCAATACGCGGCCTTGTCCACGACCAACAGCGCCTCGTTCACGAGTGCTGATTTCCTGAAAGCCCGCATGAAGCACTGGCTCATCGGGAATGAAGGAATGGTCGGTGACACGGTTTCGATACAACGCGACCCCAGCCCTGACGCTGGCGGCGCCATCGAAGGCCAGAAAAGTTGGTATGACTACGCGGGTAAGAGCGGCAATGCTTACGAAGGCACGCAGGCGAATCCACTGTTTGTGGCTCAGGTTTTGCCGGATGGCACCACGCGGTTTACCCGCTCATTGTGCAACAGTTACGGAGGGGTTACTAATGAAGTGAGCACTTATTCCGTCACTGCGGGAGGAACTCCGTTGCTGCGCACGAACATTTACGTTTATGATTCCACTGGAACTGACCAACTCGCATGGACGAATGCTTTGGGCCTTCTGGTGTCCAGCAACGTCTATAACGCTTTCAACGCGGTGAGCACCAATTACAACGCGCTCGGTGAAAAGACAGTTTACACCTACGACTCCAGCAATCGTTTCACCAGCGTTACCGCTCCGACTGGATTGGTCACGACCAACAATTACGGCAGCGATGGCTTTCTGGCACAGCAAATCGTCGTCGGGTTCTCCACCAACAGCTACACTTACACCAACGGGCTGATCGCGTCCCAAACCGATGCGCGCGGCCTGACGCTCATCAACACTTACGACGGTCTGCAACGTCTACGGCGCGTGGATTATCCCGACGGAACGTTCGTCACCAACAGCTACAATACACTTGATCTGGTGCAAGTGATAGATCGCATGGGCTTCGCCAATTCTTACAGCTACGATAATATGCGGCGAAAGGTTTTCGAAACCAACGCGCTGGGCCGTTACACCACGTACAGCTATTGCAACTGCGGTTCGCTGACATCAATTCAAGATGCGGCAGGCAATCTGACCAAGTTTTTCTACGATAACCAGGGCCGCATGACCAACACCGTCTATGCCGACGGCTACGGCGTAACCAACAGTCTCAATTTGATCGGCCAGACGATTGCCACGACCGACAGCGCCGGCGCGAGCGTCACCAACTGGTTCAACAACCAGGGATTGACGGTGGCCCTAAGCAACGCCTTTGGCCGCGTGCAAACCACCGCGTTCGACCTGCTGGATCGCGCGACCAATTCGGTGGATGCCAATGGCGTGAGCGTCAATACAACCTACGACATGCTGAACCGCGCCCGCACACGCAGCTATCCTGATGGCGGGGTGGAAGGTTTTGGCTACACATTGAACGTCTCCGGCATGACGGGCTATACGAATCAGTTGAACCAAACCAACTTCTACGCTTACGACGCCGCTTCGCGCAAAATAGCTGAAACCAATGCGAACGGCGAAATCACGCAATTTAGCTGCGATGGCACTGGCGATTTACTCACACTCACCGACGGCAAGAACCAGACGACGACGTGGATTTACGATCAGTTCGGCCGTCAGACGAATAAGGTGGATGCGGCCAGCAATCTTCTGTTTGTCTATAAATATGACGCCGACAACCGGCTGACGAACCGCTGGAGCATTGCCAAGGGCGGCACCGCATATAAATACGATGCCGTGGGCAATCTGACGAACATCGTGTATCCGGTTAGCCCCGCGATTTCGTTGGCTTACGATGTGCTAAATCGTTTGACGAGCATGGTTGATGCCGTGGGCACAACTGTTTATGGTTATGACAATGTGGGCCAGCTTTTGAGCGAAGACGGCCCGTGGAGCAGTGATACTGTGAGCTACACTTATAACAATCGTTTGCGAACTGGTTTGAGCCTGACGGCCCCAAACGCGTCGGCGTGGACGCAGAGTTACGGTTACGACGCAATGAAACGATTGACCAACGTGACTTCGCCAGCGGGCACGTTTGGCTACAGCTACGTCGGCCAGTCAGTCTCGGCCGGTTCGCTTGTCAGCAAGCTGGCTTTACCGAATGGCAGTTACATTACGAATGCGTATGACAACGTATCGCGGCTGCTCTCCACCGTATTGAAGAACAGTACCAACGGCACGCTTAACTCACACAGCTACTCCTACAATCTTGGCAACCAGCGCACACAACAGGTGCTTACTGTGGGCAACTTGATGAACTACACTTACGACAGCAGCGGACAATTGAAAACCGCGCTGGGCAAGGAATTGGGCGGTACAATTAACCGCTGGCAGGAACAGTTCGGTTATGCGTATGATGCCGCGGGGAATTTGAGCTCGCGAACAAATAACACGCTAAAGGAGGGATTCAACGTGAACAACCTGAACGAACTGACTACTGTGACCAATGGCGACAAACTGACGGTGGTTGGCACAACGTCGAGTCTGGCGACGAATGTGACGGTAAACACCTCCAACGCGTTCGTATATGCAGACACGACTTTTGCCAGCACAAACCAGCCGTGGGTCAATGGCAACAACACCTACACAGCAATTGCCAAGGACAGCTACGGGCGGTTGGATACCAATGCGGTGACGGTGAATCTGCTGACGACCAGCACCTTCGCTTATGATCTGAGCGGCAACATGCTCACCAATGGAACGAGATTTTTCGATTACGACGATGAGAACAAATTGATCCGAATTACTCAGCCGAGTTCTTGGAAAGCAGAATTCATTTATGATGGAGAATTCCGGCGACGGATTGAAAAGAATTTTGCTTGGCAAAGTGGAGTTTGGGCACAAACAAACGAGGTTCATTTTATCTATGACGGAAGCATTGTTTTGCAGGAACGCGATGCAAACAACCTTCCGCAAATTACACTAACCCACGGAACTGACTTAAGCGGGAGTCGTCAAGTCGCGGGCGGCATTGGCAGCCTACTGGCGATGACTGAAAATCCATTGGCTCTCAACTCTCAATACGCAAATTCCTACTACCACAACGACGGCAATGGAAATGTAACTTGTCTGATCGGCACTAACCAAATCATCGTTGCTAAGTATGAATACGATCCTTGCGGCAATACGCTTTCTATCTCTGGTCCGGAGGCCTTCGTGAATCGCTATCGTTTTTCGTGCAAGCCGATCCACGAGCTATCAGGGATGTACGACTACTTACTGCGGTGGTACTCTCCAGAAATTCAGCGTTGGCTAAACCGCGATCCCATCGGGGAATTTGGAGGGATGAATCTTTACGTTTCTGTTTTTAACGATCCATTGGACAAGATTGACGAATTCGGACTTGAAACGACTACTGTCCCAGGTACTCCTCATGTGGACCGAAATCAGCACAATAATTATTTGATCTTTTTCATACAATGTCCAAAAGGCAAGCAGGTTAAGGACGTTTCTGTTGACTATCATGACGACATCATGTGGGCTGACATGTACGAATGGGCGATAATCATGAGAAATGAATTCCAAGATGAGTCCCAATACATTAAGAATGTTATGGATGGATTAGAATTGAACATGAGTTTACACCCGACTTCAGGGGATCCGAGTTTTGGCAGTATTGAAGGGCCTCCCTACTATTTTTCAAACGTTAACTGTAAAGGTGAGCCAGTAGAAGAACATGCATGGATCAGAACGAGGTTGGTGGCCCCTGGCAAATGGTTAAACAAATGGAGAACTTTATTTGGCACACCGGACCCTGCTAGTATGCTTATCATTTATCAGGAAAATACCCAGCTTCACTATTCCTGTGGATGTTGCGATGATTTTCTGCCCAGCGGAGGGATTCCGTGTTCCGCTTGCAGCATTAACTCCCCACGCATGTAATTGTTAAGAATTGACTACAACAGATAAAGATGCATAAACAACGGCAAATTGGAACTGTCGAACATTTTATGGGGACTTTTTTGATTGGAATCGCCTGGATTCCAGTTTCCCTTTTCTTTGATTTGGCCCTTGCCGCAGCCGAGGATCGCCCCGATATGAGGCCCGTGCCCAGGTTGCTTAAGGCTGCTTACGTGATCGTCAGCTTTCCCATGGAATATTCCGCTCTGTGGGAGTCTGATGACATTCCCGCAGGTCTTTCCCAAAACCGATATATGCTTTTGATTCATTTCGGAGAGTTCATCAATGGTTTGTTCTGGGGATTCGTACTATTCTGTTTGATTCGGTTCGCGGCAAAGTTTATTGTGAGAAAGGACGCAAACAAGCCGAGTGATTAACAATCAGGAATTAACTGTCACCGTGAGCAATACCTGTGGCCGGGTGCAAACCGCCGTTTATAATCTTCTGGATCGCACCAAGAATTCGGTGAATGCCAATGGGTCACATCAATTCAACCTATGACAGTCTGAACCGCCTGAGAACGCGCGTCCATCCACCAATATCCTGTTTGTCACTAAATATGACGCGGACAACCGGCTGAAGAACCGCTGGGGCATTGCCCAGTTCGAGATGGCTCGCGGAAGGGCTTTGTTATCCAAGACAAACAATTGTTGGTTGCAAACAGGAAATCGGCAGGGCATTTTTGTGGAAAATCAATTGTCGAATTGAGCAGGGGTTTGGCGGCATTGATGACATTTTGAAAGTGAGCGAAAACTATGATCAAAAATAATAATCGGCGAGACTTTCTCAAAACCGCAGGAGCCGCGGCATCCGTTCTGATTTTCAGCGAATCGCTGTTCGGTGCCTTAAACGGTTCCGAACCGCATATGCGTCGCGACATTGGCGGCTTGACCGCGGCTGATCCGCTAATTGCATCTTACCGGAAGGCCATCAAAGCCATGCGATCTCTTCCGGGCAGCAATCCTTTGAGCTGGGATTATCAGGCGGCAATCCAGGGCACTACGATGATGCCAGAGAGGGCAGGTTGGAATTCGTGCGAACATGGGACGTATTATTTTTGGTCCTGGCATCGGATGTATTTATACTGGTTCGAGCGAATTATTCGCAAGATGTCGAATGACGAGACCTGGACGCTGCCTTACTGGAACTGGACAGCACCAGGTGAACGACAACTTCCGGCGATGTTCCGTGACAAATCAAGCGAGTTATACACTCCCTTCAGGGAACCTGCCATGAATGATGGCACAGGATCATTGCCGGAAAGCGATGTTGATTATAGTGCCTCATTTGCCGAAGCCAACTTTACGGTTGCCAGCAGCACTATTGAAGGGACACCGCATGATGCCGTCCATGTTGACGTGGGCGGTGCAACTGGCTGGATGGGTTCAGTTCCGACGGCGGCGCAAGACCCCATTTTTTACCTGCATCATTCCAACATGGACCGACTCTGGAACCTCTGGCTGGTTAAAGGTGGGGGGCGGACGGATCCGCTAAACGACGATTCTTGGAAGAAAAGGCAGTTTACGTTCTTTGATGAAAATGGCAAACAACTTACGATGACTGGTTGTGACGTGTTGCGAGCCGCTCAGCAACTTGATTACATTTATGAAAATGAACCGGCCCAAGTCACGGAGTATTGTCAAAATCCGATCCGGCCTGTGCCCGTGGCATTAAAGACTTCCTTGTTGCATCTGCCGGACCCGCCGGAACTGAATTCCGACCGCGTTTCATTTTCGGCAGACATAACGCAAGTCAGCAACCGGCTGGTGTCTATTTCGGGGAGTAAAACGGAAAAGCTTTTTCTCGATCTGGGCAGGGTGGAAGCGGAACGCCCGCCGGGCGTGGTTTGGGAGGTTTATGTCGGTCTGCCGACAAACGCAATCCCCGACCCGAAAGGTGCATTTTTTGCCGGAAATGTGGTGATATTCGGAGCCGGAATCCACGGGGATGCACATCACGATTATCATCCCGCCCACTTTAGCTTTGATGTCAGCCGCGCGATTGCGGAAGTGATGAAGCGCAAAGAAGAAAATCTGCTGATCACTTTCGTGCCGCATGGCGTTTTGGTGAATGGAAAGCCCACGCGGCCCAAAGCGGCTTCTTCGGTGCGCATCGGTTCTGCAGACCTGATGATCCAGATTGAAAGAGAACAGTGAACCGGGTAGAGAGGTTTTGTCAAAAGTAGCTTGCGTTTCTGAAAGCCGACGTGGTTTTGGCAAATCAGGCGGAATTAAGGAAAATGATCTGTTTACGGGGATTCACCTCGGGTGCCGTTGGTCTGCTGATTGGCGGGAAGGAAAATCATGCAACAACAAACGGATTCACTCCGAAAATGCTTTGCTGGGTGTCGTGCGCCCGTGTTCCAACTTTTAAGCGCCTCCAAACTGACGCCAAGCATGATGCCCTCGTCCGACGAAGCTAACACTAAGCGAAGTGGTGAAATTCCGGCTTCCATTCAATTAAAGTTCCCCAGATGACGTTTATTTGTGAGACGGCTTTTTTGATGGCCCCATCGTAGCAAGGTCGAATCCTCAACTGCGGTCGCTTTACCAATCATAAAAAAGCGATCAATAAAATTGGGCTTCACCAAAATTCTGCCCGACTGCCAGGCACATTTTAAGCGCCGCATAATTTGCGAGCGGCGATTTTCTGAAAGGTTGTTGTTTTTGCTGCGAATAAATGGCAGAGTCGCATATAAGACGCTGCAATTCAAGTGTCCATTGTGCCACGACCTATGTTGACCGTTTCGCTGGTTGAAGATGACGATGTTTACCGCGAGCTTTTGAGCCACTACATTTGCTCGACCGAAGAACTGCGCCTCGCCAGTACTTACGCCAGTGCCGAGGAAGCGTTGAAGCGTCTTCCCGGCGAAAAACCTGACGTTGCCTTAGTGGACGTCCAAATGCCTGGCATGGACGGCATCGAATGCATTGGTCGGCTGCGGCAAATTGTTCCCGCCATTTCCACCCATTTCATTATCGTGACGGGAAATGAAGACGATAACCTGATTTTCGACGCACTCAGATCCGGCGCGCACGGTTTCCTCTTGAAGAACAAGGTCTCCTGCGAGGACTTATTGGCAGCCATCAAAGACGTAGCTGCTGGCGGCGCACCCATGACTCCCGTCGTGGCCCGGAAAGTTATCAGTTATTTTAAGGCACCGCTCAGTCCGACAGTTCCCCTTACCGACAAAGAGCATAGTGTGTTGTGCGGCCTGTCAGAGGGCTTGATGTACAAGGAGATTGCCGGCAAGCTTTCGATTCCCCTGAACACCCTGCGAAAACGCGTTGGGTCAATCTACGTGAAACTTCACGTCAACTGCCGAAAGAATGCGGTGCGCTTCGTCCAAGACCGGTCGTCGCGATCAGAGTGCTGATCAAGAACTTAAAAGCGGTACTGCCCACGGATGTAATAGAGATATTACATGCCGCTACATCAAGATGTCATAGCGCGAGTTCGTCAGCGCGTTATAGTCTTCGATAGTGAATCCAATTTTCAGCATTTCTGAACGGAAACCTTCCGGCTCGTACCATGTGTTTCTGTCACGAAGATTCCAAATTATGGGCGGGGCGGGTAATCCAGTCTATCGTCAAACAATTCTTCCATTCGATCGTATGAAAACATCCTCGCGCCTTATTGTCACACTTCTGATTTTAATCTCCGCGCAAATTTACGGGCAGGTCGCGGGACCGATAGACACGTATGTTCAAACGCCGGCCAACATCCCTGGCGAGGCGGGGCCAAACCAGCGGCTGTGGCAGAAAGTCGTCAGCATGACAAACAGCCTGGGGCAGATGATTACACGTACGAATCAGGCCTATATCGAAGTCGCCACTGGATTAAATTATTGGGACCCGGTCGTCGGCCAGTGGATGGAATCCAAGGAAGAGATCGAGTCCTTTCCGAATGGCGCGGCTGCCATACACGGACAACATCAGGTTATCTTTGCGAACAATCTCAACACCTCTGTGGCAATTGACATGCAAACGCCCGACGGCAAGCGGTTGCAGAGTCATATCCTTGGTTTGAGCTATTTCGACACCGCCAGTGGAAGCAATGTCTGGATTGCTCAAATCACCAATTGTCAGGGTGTGATTCTACCGCCCAATCAAGTGCTGTATCGAAATGCTTTCACCGACTTCAAAGCAGACGTGTTGTATTCTTATACCAAGTCTGGTTTCGAGCAGGACATAGTTCTGGAAGAGAGGCCGCCATTGCCCGAGACTTTTGGATTGAATTCCGCTTCTTCGATGCTGCAAGTTTTTACAGAATTCATATCCCCACCGGCACCAAACATCAAAACCGTCTCCGTCCCCTCCGGAGACGGAAACACAATGCTCGACGAGCTGCTGGATTTCGGCGTGATGAAGATTGGCACCGGCAAGGCGTTTATTCTTGGGCAGGATCAACTGGATGGAATCCCCGTCACGAAGGAGTGGGTAACGTTGGAAGACAGGACAGTTCTTATCGAGCAGGTCCCGATTGCCGCAGTAGCTGGAAGATTGGATCAGTTGCCGCTTCATGCGAGCATTGCGCCAGCAAGGAAATCGGCGTGGAAAACGGCTTCGGCCAAGCGGGTGCTGCCAAGACCCAGATTGGCTGCGGCACACAGAGGTCCCATGAGACTTGCCCAGCAGTCCTTGCCACCCAATGCCTTGGTGCTCGACTATCTGACGCTCAATACCAGCCAGAGCAATTACACGTTCCAGGCAGATTCCACGTATTTTATCAGTGGCACAGTCAGTCTCAATGGAACCAGCACCTTCGTAGGGGGAACGGTAATTAAATGCGCCACGAATGGAGGTTTTTCGCTCATTCCCATTGTCACAACTCCGCAGGTAAATATGCAGACGGCCGCTTACAGACCAGCCATTTTCACATCGAAAGACGATGATTCAGTAGGGGACACAATCTCCACATCAACGGGAAATCCGACCAATTATGGTGCCTGGTCCGGGGTATTCTCGGCGGCGGGCGGGGGAATGACACTGTCGAATGTTCGCATCACTTATGCCAAACTGGCCTTCAATTTGGGAGGGACTCCTCTCACGCTGGACCATGTGCAATTGCTCAACTGCGAACAAGCTGTTTCCGCAGGCGGCGCTGGCGTGACCATCAGGAACGCTCTTTTCTCCAATATTAAAACCAACTTCAGCCTTAGCGGAGGCGTCACCATTGATGCTCAAAACGCCACGTTCGACAGGAACATGTATCTCGTAACGTCTCCGAGCTATTCCAGTGGCTGCTCTGCGGCCTTTACGAACTGCATTTTTGCCAATGTCACGAACATCTCAGTGGGAGCCACGACGCCGGTTGGAGACTTCAATGGTTCCTATAATAGCGCTTCACTGGGAACGACCACATTTACCAACAACACGACCCCGTTTCAAACGGCGGGCGCCGGGAATTATTATCTGGCAAACGGTTCTTCATTTCAAAATGCAGGCACTCCCAACATTGACATGACACTGCTTGCGGACTTGAAAAAGAGAACCACATACCCACCGCTGATCCTGACCAACACAATCACCATCAACACAATCCTTACTCCTCAAGCCCAGCGTGACACCGACACCCCGGATTTGGGCTATCATTACGATCCGCTGGATTATTTCGTTTCGTGCATTGTATCCAATGCGGCGGTCACATTGGCCAACGGCGTGGCGCTGGCCTATAACTATAGCGTTTGGGCCACTGGTGGCTTCCTGCTCCAAAGCGGGAGCAATTTCGTTTCCCAAGGCACTGCCGTTCAAAGAAATTATATTGTTCATCATAGCTTTGTGCAGGAAGGGCCTGCGCCCTTATGGACAGCATATTATTCATATCACGCCGCCCAGGTTAATTCCATGCCGATCAGTCCGTATCACTCCGATACGAACCTGGCGCCCGCCATTACCCTTCGCGACACGACCATTGTCGTTCCGGCTGGCAGTTTTTACTTCATGTATTCGGCTGGCAGTAACTGGAAATTAAGCAGTCTCAGTGTCCGCGACTGTGAATTCTATTGCGGAAATACCACGGCGATGTTTTGGAATTCGTCTCCTTATGATTTCGAGAACAACCTTTTTGTCTATCCCAGCTTCGATGTGGAAAACAGCGGCCAAGTTGCGGTGCATAACAATCTGTTTATCGGAGATGCGAACAGCTATGCCTACTTTGCCAATTCCGGTTCGGCAATTTGGACGAACCAGGACAATGCGTATAGCGGGTGCGATACGTATGTGGACGACACGAGTAATGGGACGAATGGCTACAATACTTACCTTATTGAGGTTCGCATAAAGAATGGACACAAATCCCAATTGTGTTGTAGTGTTGGGCATGAGACCCCATGGAACAGGTGCACAGCTCGAAAATCGGAGACGCCGGGCGGTCGCTCTCTTGCGACAGGGAAAGACATTTCGCTCGGTAGCATCCGCGGTTGCTTCATCCCTGAGTTCTGTCGTTCGTTGGTATCGGGCCTTCCGCAAAAATGGGCGGAAAGCCCTCCAGCCAAAACTAATCCCGGGACGGCCGCCGCGCTTACACAAGACCCAGATACGTCGTTTGAAAATGATCCTACTGCGAGGACCCGGCGCCATTGGATACTCCACCGAACTGTGGACCTTACAACGCATCGCACAGTTGATCGAGAAGGAGTTTGGCGTACGCTACCACATCGGTCATGTTTGGAAGGTGATGTCGCAGGAGTTGGGGTGGAGTTGTCAGAAGCCGGAACGTCGAGCGATCCAGCGTGACGAGAAGGGAATCGAACGATGGAAGAAGACCACATGGCCCGCGATAAAAAAAAACCGCACGACTTGGGGCCCATCTGGCATTCCTCGACGAAAGCGGTTTCCTGCTCATTCCCAACGTCCGCAGGACGTGGGCCCCGTCGGGTGAAACTCCGATCCTGCGGCATAACTACAAACGAGATCGAATCTCCGCTATTTCGAGCGTTACGGTTTCGCCGAGACGACACCGCATGGGTCTCTATGTTCACTTGTACCCGGATAACATTACAGGCCAAGAGGTCGTCTTCTTTCTTCGTGATCTCCTGCAACACATACGAGGAAACCTGGTCCTGCTTTGGGACGGAGGATCTATTCATCGGACTGCGCTCGTGAAGAACTTCTTGAATCAACATAGTAGGCTTCAGGTATATCGCTTTCCGAGCTACGCCCCTGAACTCAACCCGGACGAGTCCGTCTGGACAAAGGCAAAATGTGACTTATCGAACAGCGCACCGAAAGATATACGGTCCCTGGACAAGCTATTATGCGCATCTCTGCGAAGAATCCGCCGATCCCAGAGCCTACTTCGTTCCTGCGTCGCTTCATCGGAGCTCCCATGGCGATAAGGAATGTATCCATTATTTATGCGAGCCTCAATAATAACGCGATTATCGAAGACGGCCTCAAAACGGGCGACATTGTCACCAATATA
>OCZU010002655.1_pt1 | contig 11374 bp, 8 predicted proteins | sample 1539001 | NCBI WGS metagenome assembly OCZU01 (sample SAMEA3539306, study PRJEB22396) | soil metagenome | biome: tundra; feature: field; material: soil | place: USA | collected 2010-05 | depth 0.15 m
TCTGCTCCGGGGAGATGTAATCCACCGTGCCCAGGAACTGCCCCGCCCCGGTCAGTTCCGACGCGGCCAGCGTCCCCTTGCTCAGCCCGAAATCCGACAAGTACACGTGATCCGGCCGGCCTGCCCGCGCATCGACCAGCATGTTCGCGGGCTTCACGTCGCGGTGCACCAGCCCCGCGGCGTGCGCGGCGTCCAGCGCCGACGCCACCTGCGAGATGATCCACACCGCCCGCCCCGGCGGCAGCGGGCCGCTGCGGCGCATCAGCGCCCGCACGTCGCCGCCCGGCACATAGCGCATCGCGATGAACAGCACCCCGCTGTACTCGCCGGTTCTGGCCTCGCCGGCCTCGAACACCGGGACGATGTGCGGATCATCCACCGCCGCCGCCGCCCGCGACTCCCGGACAAACCGCTGCCGGAACGCCTCATCCGCCGCCAGCGCGGGCGCCAGGATCTTCAGCGCCACGACCCGCCCCAGCCGCTCATCACGCGCCCGGAACACCACCGCCATCCCGCCTCGGCCGACCTGCTCCTCCAGCCGGTACCCGGCGATCTGCGAGCCCGCCCCCAAACCCGCAGCAACCTCAGCTAACGACCCGCCCGCGGGATTACTGGGCATCATCATCGCTCGCCACGCCCCCGTTCCCCAGAGGTTACGGCTGTTAAACGGCGGTCATCGGCGTTCGGTTCACGGGGCTTCCCTGCACCCTGCCAACCGGTCATGACGCACGGAGCGCCGCCAGGGCCGCCAGGCCGCCGGCGGCGAACAGGGCCGCGAACGCCTGGACCGAGCGGACCAGCCCGAGATGGGTCGCGAGCAGGCCCACCCCCACCGTGGCCAGCCCGCTTCCGGCGTAGGTGACCACGTAGAACATCGCGACCGTGGCTGCCCGCTCGGCCGCCGGGGCAAGCTCGTTGATCCGGCTGATGCTGCCCGCGAACCCGAGTCCCTGCCCGGCGCCGGTCACCGCGATCGTGGCGAACAGCAGGGCGGCACTGCCTGCCGCGCCGGCCAGGATCAGCCCGAGCAGGCCGGTGACCAGCAGGACGAGGCCAGCCGCCTGGGCCCGGCGCGGGGCCAGGAAGCGGAATGCGGCCTGGGCCGCGGCGGCGACGATCAGCAGCGATCCGGCGGCAGTCCCATCCACGAACAGGCTGCCTCCGCCCAGCGCGGCCGCCGTGTAGGAAGGGACAAGGGCGAGCGTGACGTAGGCGACCGCCCAGGCGATCAGGCTCACCGCCGCGGGCAGCACGAACTCACGGCGGATGGCGGCCGGGATCCGCGGCCGGCGCAGGCGCCAGCGCTGGCCGGTCGCGCCCAGCGACGCCGGCAAAGTGGCCACCGCGGCGAGCGCGGGGATCAGCAGCCCGATCTCCACCAGGTAGCACAGCACGCGCGGGGCCGGCGCGAACTGCGCCAGTGCGCCGGCCAGCACGGGCCCGATGCCGCACGCCGCCGTGGTCGCGATCGCGGCGAGGAACGACGCCCTGGCCCGCAGCCCGCGCGGTTCGGTCAGGACGAGCCCGGCGGTGAGCGCCCCTGAGGCCGACCCCACGGCCAGGCCCTGCACCGCCCGGCCCGCGAACAGCCAGCCAGGACCGGACGCGGCCGCGAGCAGTCCCGACCCGGCGGCCGCCACCAGCAGGCTCGCGGTCAGCACCCGGCGGTAGCCGGCCACGTCGCTGAGCGGCCCGCAGGCCAGCAAGGACGCAATCACCGCCGCGGCGTACACCGCGACGAGAAGCGTGACGTCCAGCGCCGAGAGCCGGAACACCCGCTCGTACACCGCGTACAGCGGGGTCGGCAGGTTCGTCCCGGTGAGCAGCACGGTAAGCGCGTAGCCGATCCCGGCGAACCGGATCCGTGCCGCGCGGCCCGGCGGGCCGGTCACGACCACCGGTAGGGCGCGGACAGGACGAGCCGTATCCCGTAGCTGCGGTAGCCGGCCCGCTCGAACGCGGCAGCCATCGGCACGTTGGTGAGGTCGGTGCTGGCCACGATCCGCTGAGCCCCCGCGGCCGCATGGAACCTGGTGATCTCGGCCAGAATGACATCGATGTAATTCTGGCCGCGCAGTTCTGGCACGACGCCGAGATAGCCCACCGATGACCCATGCACGCCCCGGGACGGGATGGCGAGCCCGGCCAGCGCGCCGTCATGCGTGTACGCGAGCCGCCACCAGGCCCGGTCGCCCGGCATGCCCAGGTAGATCTGCATATCCTCACGGGCCTGGCGGTCGGCCCCCAGCGCGGCGACGTTCCTGCGGGTCGTCACGTCCAGGCTGCCCACCGCGATCCGGCGGAACGCGTCAAGGAACACCTCGTCATCGGGTTCGGCCCGGAACGTCAGCCGGCCGGGCCGGCCAGGGATGGCCGCCCCGGGAGTCCATTCGTAGCGGATCCGCTCCAGTTCGTCAGTCAGCCCGGCGAGGGATGCGGCCCGGCGCCGCCAGCCAAGTGAGCGTGCGACGGCAGGATCAGCGCGCCAGCCGTTGGGCAAATTAACGTCGAATTGGGGTGGCCGCGGCGCGCCGGCCGCGCGGAACCCCTCCTGCCCGGCGGCCAGCAGCCGGGCGGCGAGCCCGGACCGGCCCGGCACGGATTCACGGACGTCGATGCCGTCAAGCGCCATCGGGTGCCTGGAGTCGCCAAGACCCCACCAGATAGCCCGGGCCAGGATCTGGCCGTCCTCCTCGGCCACCCAGGTCCATTCGGGACGGTACTGCCGGTCGGCGAGCCCGGCACGGTAGCAGTCCGCGGTGACGGAGCCGATCGGCCCGCCAGGTGTGCAGGCGAGGACCCGGCGAAGGTCGCTCCCGCTGGTGGGGCGCAGCAGCATGATGCCTTCGGACAGTAGGCACCGGCCGCGGGGGAGTCAACGCATTTCCCGGCCAGCCCAGCTCACCTTTCGGCGCTGAGCTCTGACCGGCGTCCGGTCAGCCTGATGTGCCCCCGGTGCTTGCGGGCGACGCGGTAGGCGATGCGGTCGCCGACGGTGTCGTTGTCGGGGAGGCCGTGGTCGGTAGCGTCGTCGGGGGCGCCGTGGTGGGCGGGGCCGTGGTCGGCGGTGCGGTCGTGGCCGGCACCGTAACCGGGGGCGCCGCGGTCGGGGTCACCGTAACCCGGGGAGTCTTGCTGGGCGTCGCCTTCGCCGTCTGCGTCACGGTCGGCGTCGGCGAGCCCGCGTGCTTGGAGTAACTCACGGGCCCGTGCCCTGGGCTGATGGCGAAGATGACCGCGGTAGCGATGCCTGCCACGGCGAGGGCGCTTATCCCCGCGAGGGTGACCGGGCTGAGGCGCCGGCGCCGGCCGCCCGGCTGGGGCCCGTCGCCGTTGCCGGTGTCCGTGCCCAGGTGGCCGGGGACCGTCGCAGCGGCCAGCGAGGCGGGGATGTCCGCGCGGGTTGGCATGGCCGCCCCGGCCGCCGCCGCGGCCGTGACTCCGGCCGCCGGCCACGCGATCTGGGTCGGCTGATGACCTGCCGCCGGGACGACGCCGGGACCGGAGTCATACGCCGCGAGGCCGAACGCCGCACGGAGCGCGTCGGCGAATTCCCGGCAGCTGGCGTACCGCTGCGCCGGCGCCTTGGCCAAGGCCCGGGCGAATACCTGGTCGGCGGCTGGCGGCAGGTCCGGCCGCTGGGAGGTCACCAGGGGCGGCGGCTCGGACAGCTGCGCGTACATCACCGCCATGGCCTCGTCACGGCGGAACGGCGGCGCGCCGGTCAGCATCTCGAATGTCGCGCACGCGAGCGCGTACTCGTCGGCCCGCCCGTCCACCGGCTTGCCCTCGATCTGCTCCGGGGAGATGTAATCCACCGTGCCCAGGAACTGCCCCGCCCCGGTCAGCCCGACCGACGTTGACATCGCTCCCTTGCTCAGCCCGAAATCCGACAAGTACACGTGATCCGGCCGGCCCGGCTGCGCATCGACCAGCATGTTCCCCGGCTTCACATCGCGGTGAACCAGCCCGGCCCGGTGCGCGGCGTCCAGCGCCGACGCCACCTGCGAGATGATCGCGGCCACCCGCGCCGGGGCCAGCTGGCCCTCATGGTGCATCATCGTCCGGACGTCACCGCCGGGCACGAAGCGCATCGCGATGAACAGCACGCCGCTGGCCTCGCCGGCCTCGAACACCGGGACGATGTGCGGATCATCCACCGCCGCCGCCGCCCGCGACTCCCGGACAAACCGCTGCCGGAACGCCTCATCCGCCGCCAGCGCGGGCGCCAGGATCTTCAGCGCCACGACCCGGCCCAGGTGCTCGTCGCGCGCCCGGAACACCACGGCCATCCCGCCCTGGCCGACCTGCTCCTCCAGCCGGTACCCGGCGATCTGCGAGCCCGCCCCGAAGCCGGTCACGACCTCTGATAGGAACCGGCCAGCATTCCCGGGCACCTCGTCGCTCACCACGGCCCCGTTTCCCCCTGAGGTTACGGCTGTCAGACGGCGATCATGGACATATGCTTGCCGTTCGGCGTCACCTGACCCACCATCTGCCGCCACCTCGGCACAGCCGGATCCTCCGCTAGTACGTGCAACGTTAGCGGAGGATCCCTGACGCTGCACCTGGGCTGGTCACGCACTGCTTGCGGGCCAGGCCGGCCAGGACCGAGAGCGCCTGCCCAGACTTGCTGCCTGGCCTGGCGTGGTAGATGACCGGTACTGATGAGCATGCGCGGGTGGCCGCGTGAGCCGACCGACACCGGAACAGGCCGGCTGACGGAGCCGGCCGAACGGCCAGCCGGTCGTCCTAGTCCACCGGTCACATTCCTTCGTCGCGGCGTGTCACTGCACTGACCTGACATCGGCTACCGGGCTCGTTTGGGGCTGGTGACACGTTCGTTAACGGCACGTCGCCCGCGAGTTCAGCCCAACTGAGGGGGCTTCACCGGGAACCCGCGGCCTCGACACCTTATTACTCCGGAAGTTCGTCGGGTTCCCAGCCAGGGGTAGCGGCGCGAACCCATTACTAATCTGGTCGCGGGGGTCGGCGTCAGGAAACGATACTGAGGCATGGACAGCCAGTGGCGGATCACCGAGCACACGGCGAACGTTGCGGTGCAGTTCGCTGACCGCTGGGCAACCGCCGCAGCGGCCCAGGGACGGCGCATAGAGTACCCGGTGAACCCCTTCGAGAGGGTGCCGGACGGCTTCCTCCAGGTCGCCGCGCTCCACCACGTGCTCCGCGCGGCTGAGATCGGGTCGTGGGACTATCCGGCCGGAAATTCTCGATAAGCCCTGAGCCGCAGGCCAGCCCGGAGGTGGTGGTGGGCCGGTAGCGGGATGAGTGGGTCTCAGTTCGGGCGTACCACCGGGTAACAGCGAGTTGTTCTCCTAACGTGACGATCCGTGCCGCATGAGTATTTGTCTGACGATCAGGTGGGCCGGTACGGCCGGTTCGTGGCGGATCCGCCAAGGTCCATCCCAGGTCTACCGGAGGTACATGCCAGGTATATCTGCGCGCTGGCCTGCAAGTGCCTGCGCCCGGAAGTCCGGGACCTCTTGGATGGCAGGGCGCTGCGGCCGCGCATCGATACCGTGTCCTGCCAGGGTGTGCCCAGAACGGGGATGGACGGCCAGCCATGCGGCCGACCAGCGGTCCGCGCCGCCGACCTGCGCGAGCTCATGACACGCGTCACCGAACACCAGCAGCAAGACCCGCAGCACCAACCACTGCGGAGGCCGCCTGACAAACCCCGCAGGACTTACAACGCGGACCACTTAGCCGGAACCGGTGTCGTGTGAGGTCAGCTGCTCTGGATCCGGGCGAGGCCGTCGAGGATGAAATCGAGCGCGAACTCGAACTCGGCGTCGTCGTCGCACCGGCCGAGGGCGCCGCCGTGGGTGACCGCGAGGGCCATCTCCACGGCGTAGGGATGGCTGGCGCCGAGTTCGCTCGCGAGGGCGGCGGCGGCCTCCGGCTCAAGGTCCCCGGAATCGTCGAAGAGAGCCTGGGTGAACCCGAGAAGGCGGCTGCCGAGGATGTGCAGGGCGTGATGCGTCTGTGCGATGGAGAAGCCACCTTCGCGGAGGATGCCGAGCACCGCGTTGGCGTATTGCAGCACTGCGGGCCCGGGCGTGGTTTGCGTCTCCACCGTGCGGGGTGCCCACGGATGACGCAGCATGATGCTGCGCGCGGCGAGCACCATCTGACGCAGCGACGTCTTCCAGTCGACACCATCGGCACTCATCGGGATCTGGCTGATCACGGCATCGGTCATGCCGTCCAGAAGGTCGTTCTTGTTGCGTACGTGTGTGTAGAGGGACATCGCCTCGACACCAAGTTCATGCGCGAGCTTGCGCATGCTGATTGACTCGATGCCGTCGCGATCGGCGAGCTCGATGGCAGCTGCCATCACCCGCTCTCTGGTCAGCTGGGTGCGGCGTTCAGCGCCCGTCTTGCCCAGCGCGGAGATCCTCACGTCACCAGCCCTCGCCCGCAACGCCGGCTCGTGTCGCCCAAGGAAACCTCCCTTGACGTCCTTACGCCGTAAAGCCTATCCTTACGTCGTACGGATCGTCCTTACTCCGTAAGGACGATCTAGCGTACCACTTACGTTCCGGACAAGGACGGGCAAGCCATGGAGGACAGCAGGACGTACGGCGCGACAGGCGCTCTGCCACCGCGCCGAGTCGACCGGGACCAAGACGCGGGAGCCGTCTCCCAGCGGGTTCCACGCGGAAGGAGAAGGACGACCGTGCCTGTCAATCCGCCGACCATGCGGGCCGTCATCCAGGACGGCTACGGGGCGCCGGAGCGGGTGCTCCGGCTCGAAGAGATCCCCGTGCCGTCGATAGGCGCCGACGACGTCCTGATCCGGATGCGGGCCACCAGTGTCAACACCCCGGACTGGGCCACCGTCATCGGAGTGCCGTACATCCTGCGCCTGAGCTCCGGACTGCGCCGGCCGAAGCGCCCGGTCCGGGGCAGCGACGTCGCTGGCGTGGTGGAGGCCGTCGGCCAGCAAGTCACCGACCTAGCGGCCGGCGACGAAGTGCTTGGGTCCACCAGAGCCCGGGCCGGCACCTTCGCGCAGTACGTGGTCGCGCCGGCGGCCCAGCTGGTCAGGAAGCCCGCCGGACTCACGTTCACCGACGCCGCGGCGTCGGTCATGACCGGGCTCGCCGCCCTGGTCGCCATGCGGGACGTGGCACAGGTGGGCGCCGGCACGCGTGTCCTGATCAACGGCGCCTCAGGCGGGGTCGGGACCATGGCGGTCCAGATCGCCAAGGTGCTGGGTGCAGAAGTCACCGGCGTGTGCGGTACCCGCAACGCCGAACTGGTCCGGTCGCTCGGGGCGGACTACGTCATCGACTACACGAAGGAGGACTTCACCCAGAGCCGGCAGCGTTTCGACGTCATCCTCGACAACGTGCTGAACCACCCACCGAAGGCCACCGCGCGAGTGCTGGCACCCAAAGGAGTGCTCATCCCGAACAGCCTCGGGTACACCGGCGGCCTCCTGGCTGGCTTGCCCAGGACGGCGCGGGCCGTCCTGATGGGATTCGGCTCCACCAACGTGAGGCTCGTCACCCCTGCCGTGAACCGCGAGAACCTGGATGCGCTCCGCAGGCTCCTCGAACCCGGCGAGGTCAGGGTGGTCATCGACAAGACCTACCCGCTCGACCAAGCGGCGAGCGCCGTCACGCACATGCTGGAACACCACGCCAGCGGCAAGATCGCCATAGCGGGGTAGCGGCGCGACCACGGCACGGCAGCGAAGGGGCGGTGCGACCGGGTACCGGATGACGCGGGGAAGCCTGCGTGGGTGTGCGACCGCTACTCGAAGGGAGCAGAGGATGTCTCACCGGCATGGCGCGGCCGGCAGATACGGGATCCGGGTATCCACAGCCGTCGACAAGCAAGGGAGCACCTCGTGAACCCCCCGAGGCCGGAACGCACGGACACATAGCGGACAGCGGTAGCCCGCCACGCCGCCACGACCTTCTCCGACACCCATCGAACAGGTCCGCCGGCAGGCCGATCGCGTTCACCCGCCCCAGCTTGGCGATCTCGGCCAGCAGCGTGTCCAGCTGGAACGACCCCGGGTCGTCCTTCAGCTCCTGCAGGAAACCCCGCCGGCCGCCCGCCGGGTCCCCGTCCTCGCCCTCCAGCAGCAGCTCCTCCAGCTTGCCCGCCGAACCGTCCGGCAGCCGGCTCTGCGTGCAGGCCGTGAAGTCCTTGCCGAACAGCGACTCGGCCTCACCCAGCACCCGCTCGATCTGTCCCGGCGCCGGCGGCTCGATCCGCAGCTCCCGGCACCGCGCCAGCAGCGCCGCCCGCAGCCGGTCCCGCGAGGTCTCCACCGGGCACATGTCGGTGGACAGCCACACCGCCAGCCCGTCCTCGTCCTGCACCGTCGCCTTGGCGAACTTGTAGAAGTCCCGGACCTGTCCCCGGTGGTTGGCCGCCTGCCGCGAGGTGAAGTCGTAGCCGGCGAACAACTCCGGACCGACCTTCACCTGACCCGCCACGAAATCCACCGCCGCCCGGGGCACGTCCTCCCGCCGCGGGAACCGGGCCTCCTGCTCGAAGTACTTCAGCAGCACAGCGAAACCCAGCCGCGTCGCCCCGGACTTGTTCGCCAGCAGGGCGAACTCCTCCTCGTCCAGCGTCCAGCACGCGATCAGATCCTCAAGTTCCCATTCCCGCCGCATCCCGGCACCTTCCTCCTGAACCCAACAAGGTCAGGAGAAAACATGATCTGCAGCCGTTTGACTACCAGCCGGTATCACCGAGCCGTGATCTTCGCGTAGCGAAGCTGCAACGTAGCTCTGCGCTACATTTCACCCCGCCCAGACCACCAAGAGCCCAACTCAACCCGCACGGAAGCAATCACTCAGAGCTACTTTGCGCTTGGTCGCACGAACCCGAGTGGGGGGCCTTCTCGGATGTCGCCGGCCCGCGGGAGGAGAGCCTGGTCGAGATGGCGACGCTGCTCGCCTCCCGGCGCGGTCATCCCTCGAAGATCGGGGGCCAACGAGAGCGGTGCCCTGCTTCCCGGCCCGGACGCCATCCTCGCCGGCCCCACGTTTGAGGAGTGGCTCGACTCGACGTCCTGACGGACCTTGAGCGCGAATCAGCCCTGGGCCGTGGGGCGGACAACGACCTCGTTCACATCGACGTCGGCTGGCTGTTCGATTGCGAACGCGATAGCGCGGGCGATTGCGTCTGGCTGCGCAGGCAACTACGCGCCGAGCCGTGAGCGTCGCCGGGCTCAGCCGCCGTACTGGCCGAAGTGCCGCGGCATTCTCCGGCGGCTGTAGGCCATCCAGCCACCATGGCCCGGGCCCGGTGATAGTGCGCCGCCGGCTGGCAGGTCGGCGGGGTCGACGCCCACCCCGAGCAGGGCACGGGTCACCGCCTGTGCCGCGTCGAGCAGGTCGTCGAGCGCGCGGGCCAGCTGCGCTCCGGTGACGGTGCTGAGTGCCGGGTCGTCGTGCAGTGACTCCAGCACGCTGCGCCGGACCAGCTCCTTGAGGAAAGACGCCGTGGTGCCCTCGGTGCGCTCGACGGCGAGGTTCACATCCTCGTCTGTCAGCGCCATGGGCACGTTCTGGCCGTAGAGCGTCAGCAGGCGTTTCCGGGCCGGGGCGTCCGGCAGGGCGATCTCGACTGCGACGTCAACCCGCCCCGGCCGCGCGGCCAGGGCAGGCTCCAGCAGGTCGGCGCGGTTGGTGGTCAGCAGGAACAGCAGGTCGGCGTCCGGGGCTGCTCCGTCCATGGCGTCGAGCAAGTCAAACAGGACCGGGCTCGACGCCGGGCCGAGCGAGCGCTCCTCGGCGACCAGGTCGACGTCCTCGAGTACGACGACGGCAGGCAGCAGGGCGCGAGCCAGATCGGTGACCGCGCCCACGGCGACCAGGGAGCGGCCGGTAAGGACCAGGCGCGTGTAGCCGCTCATCTGGCCCAGCAGGTAGCGCGTGGTGTGCGTTTTACCGGTGCCGGGCGGACCGTAAAGCAGCAGGCCGCGCTTGAGGTGCTGTCCGACGGCCAGCAGCGCCTCCCGGTGGCCGGCTACCCCGAGGGCATGCCGCTCGACCCGCGCCAGCACGGTCGCGGGCAGCACGACTTCATCGCGCCCGATGCCGGGCGGGCCGGCGAAGGTGAGGCTGACACCCCCCATCGGATCCAGCGACACTTCGAGCAGGTGGCCGCGGTAGACGTTAAGTTCGGCGCGCAGCCGGTCCAGCTCGGCGAGCAGACGCTGGGCCAGTTCGACCGGCAGTCCGGCGACCTCAGTCTGCAGGCTTGGATCATGCTCGTTCGGGGCCTGGATCATCACGACATAGCGGCCGTGCTGATCAGTGACCAACAGAAGGGCGAGGCGCAGGCACGCCAGGGTCGTCCCTGGCCCGTTTGGCAGGTCGGCCAGTGCAGGTGCCGTCAGCCGCAGCGGTGGCAGCGCCTCGCCCGCGACCAGCTGCTGCAGCGTCAGGCCCCCGTAGTGCGGCGGCAGGGCGATGCCGCGAACCTCCACCGTCCGCCCTGCACGCGCTGACCACGCGTCAACGGCGGTCTGCAGGTTGACGTGCTCGAATGGGGGCAGCTCACGCGTCACCACGGAATGGTGCGCGCCACCAGGCTCCAGGAAATCGCGCACCAGCGCCGAAACCTCATCGCCTTCCCCGGCGCCGGCGGCAGACGAATGGACCCAGTCCAGGAAACCGCGGAACGCCGCTGCGAACTCGCGGGCCTGATGGTCTGGCGCCTCATCGGGCACGGCCTGGACCTCCAGCTTCGGTGGCCGCTGCCGGCGGCCCGGGACACGCAGCCGAGCGTATCGATTGGACCGCCGCGTGACATCGAATCTTATATCGAGAGACCAAAGGCGCCGGAAGGGCCGGGGCGCAGTCCCGGCATTCTCGTTGTTCCTTCTCTATCAGTGACCCTTAGTAGTCGGCTCTGACGATTGGCGGATCGTACGTGTGGGCGCCCCCTTTAGTCTGGATGCGCGTGCCTAGGTCGCGGCGGGTGACCTGTGAGACCCAGACGAGCTCTGTCTCTCGGGCGATCCCACAGTCTGGTTCTCTCGGTGGCGCACCCGATTTACAGCAGATTTCCGGCTGTCCGGTTGCCGCCCACATCTAAGCTCCCCGATGCACGGGCAGCGCGGCGCTGCCCCAGGTAGGCGCGATGATGTCCTCCGAAGCGAGAAGCGCGGACCCGGTATCAGCCGACCAGCCCGGGAGCACATTCAGGTTGCCTCTTGCCCCTGCTGACCGGACTCCCCTCAGCGTGCCACACCAGCAGTCGAACGTTTCGCCGTCGCCGTCGCCGTCGCCGTCGCCGCCGGGGGAGCCGGCGTCGCCGCGGCGGTGGGCGCCGCCCAGGCCGGCGCGCGGACCCTGCTGCTCGAACGCGGCCCAGC
>OCZU010002656.1_pt1 | contig 11373 bp, 6 predicted proteins | sample 1539001 | NCBI WGS metagenome assembly OCZU01 (sample SAMEA3539306, study PRJEB22396) | soil metagenome | biome: tundra; feature: field; material: soil | place: USA | collected 2010-05 | depth 0.15 m
CCGGGCCAGACCGTGGTCGAGGTTCTGGAAACCGTCCCCGCCGATGACCTGGTGGTGGCGGCGTGCCGCCGGCTGAAGGAAGCCGGATACATGATCGCGCTGGACGACTTTGCGGTAAACGACCCGCGGGAAGTGCTGACCGATCTGGCCGACATCATCAAAGTGGACCTCCGGGCGACCTCGGCCGCGGACGCCGCGGACATGGTGGAACGGTATGGGCCCTGGCGCTGCCGCATGCTGGCGGAAAAAGTGGAAACGCGCGAGGAGTTTGCCGCCGCCAAGAAAGCCGATTTCCTCTATTTCCAGGGATACTTCTTCCGCCGTCCGGAAATCATCACCGCGCACGAAATCCCCGCTAACCGGCTCAACTATCTGCGCATGCTGAAGGCGGTTTCGCAGCCCGAGTTGGACGTGCGCGAGATCGAGAATCTGGTCAAGGGCGAGGCCTCGCTCTGCTACCGTCTGCTACGCTATCTGAACTCCGCCGCATTCGGATTCACGGCCGAGATTCACTCCGTGCGGCACGCCCTTTCCATCCTGGGAGAGCGGGAAGTGCGCCGCTGGATCCGGCTGGTGGCCAGTCTGGCCGCCGGTCAGGACAAGACGAGCGATTTAGTGCTGGCGGCGCTGGTTCGCGCCCGTTTCTGCGAACTGCTCTCGCCCAAAATCCAGCACGGCGACTCCGACTTGTTCCTGCTGGGTATGCTTTCCCTGATGGACACCATTCTTGAGATTCCGATGCTCCAGGTTCTCGACAACGTTCCCATCGATTACGAATGCAAGGCGGTGCTGCTGGGCGTGGACAGCCGCCTGCGGCCGTTCTGTCAACTCATGCAGGCGCGGGAGTGCGGCGAGTGGAAAGCGGTGGGTGAGCTCACCACTCAGCTTCATCTCAACGAGAGCGACGTTGCCGAGTCTTATTGGCAGGCCATGCAATGGGCGCGGCAAGTGAGCGCCGGGGCTTGATCCATATTTCCGGCTCTAGCTCGGCCGTATTCGGGGAGAGACCACGTGGGATGCCGCTTCTCCGGCTTCGAGCGCGCGCAACCGCTCGCGTATGTCATGACAAAGCAACGTGACGGAAATGCCGCCGAAGGATGCCGGATAGCGGTCGAGCCGCCCCAGCGCGGCCTGCAACAGGAGCACGGATCCCAGCCGATTGTTGCGCCGAAGATGATGGAACGCCGCCGTCACTTGAATCAGCCCCTGCAGGAACGTCTTCTCTGGTTCGGGCGATGCCAGCCATACGCTTTCCCAGGCCTCATGTGCGGTAAAGAATTCTCCTGCATCGTAGAGCCGCAGGCCCTCCGCCAGCGCGCCTTGGGTCCAATCGAAGCTCATGATCTGTGACCCATGGTACAGGCTGGCAACGCGAGGCGGAGCCGACGTGCCGCCTCAAATCGTATTGCAAGGCTAAGCAGCCAATTCTGTCCGCTCCACGACCAGATCCTCAATCTGAAAAAATTTTAACTTTCTTTTTAATCACCGCGTCACACTACCAGCCTAGTATTCCCAGTCATCCTGACGAATAGATTTTCTGGTCGTGGAGCTGTCCGCGATCCATCGTAACTGCGCTAAATCTGTGCGCAACGGCTGGTCAGTTCTTGTTGGAGGAGCATTACTCATGAAGCCAAATCATTCCAGCTCAATTCTCTCCTACAGTTTGAGGTTCACTGCCGTCCTGATTCTCACTCTTGTCCTGGCGGTAACGGCGCTGGCCCAGATCGATCGCGCCGTGCTCGAAGGTACTGTGAGCGATCAAAGCGGAGCGTCTTTAGTTGGCGCCGGCGTGAAGATCCTGGCCGTCGATACAGGTATTACGCAGGAACAGACGACCAATTCGAAAGGCTACTACCGCTTTCCTGGACTGGCAGTTGGCCGCTACACCGTAACTGTCACGAACAAGGGCTTTAAGACCAAAGTCATCGGGGAGGTGATCCTGCAGGTTGGTCAAACGCGGACTCTGGACACAACGCTCGCCGTGGGTGCGCCTACAGAAACAGTCGAGGTGAAGGCCACCGCGGCTCCCACCGAGCGCAGCTCCGCGGAGGCAGCCACGGTCATCCGCACAGATCAGATTGCGAATCTACCCAACAACGGCCGGGACTGGGCCAGCTTTACTCTGCTCGCGCCTTTCGCCCAAGACGATGGCGGCGGCGACCAGCGCACCATTCGTTTCGCGGGCCGCGCGCGCGACGACAACAACTTTCAGATTGACGGGGTGGATGCCGGCGGCATTCAAGAGCAGGCTCAGAAGTCGCAAACCCGGTTGCAGATTTCCCAAGACGCAATTGAGGAGTATCGCGTCAACAGCGCCTTGTACGATGCGGAATATGGCACGCAGGCCGGCGGCCAGATCGACATCGAAACCAAGCACGGCACCAACGACTGGCACGGCTCGCTCTTCGGCTATATAAGGAATTCGGTATTCGACGCGCGCAACTTCAATGACTTCGACGTGAACGGAAACCCCGCCATCCCTCCTTTTCGCTTTGGTCAGTACGGATTGAGTTTCGGCGGTCCGGTCGTCAAAAACAAGTTGTTCTTTTTCGTGAACTATGAAGGGCTCCGTCAATACGCTGCCACGACCAACCAGGTGGCCGTGCCTTCCGCTGCCGAGGCAACAACAACCCTGACAAATCCTATACTCTCGCCGCAGCAAGTGGGCCAGATGTGTTCCATCCTGCAGGCCTTCGCTTGGCGCGCATCCACGGGTCCAATCGCAGGCTGCAACCCCATCCACGTCTATCCCGATGGGGCCTTCACTAATATTGCTCTGGACGCCGACCAGCTCACGGCGCCTGCACCAACCACAGTCCACGAAGACACCTGGCTCATCCGGATGGACTACCAGATCAATCAGAAGACGCTCTTGTATGGACGCGCCCAGCGCGACATCAGCCTGGTGAGTGGCACGAACGGGGGCAACGCACTTCCCTACGATCTTGTACAAACCATCAATCACCCTGCGAATTATTCGCTGGCCCTGCAGAATACTGTGTCACCCCGGATATTGAATGAAGTGAAGGTGTACGTGAACCGCGCTCCTTTCATCAATCCCCAGGCGGGCCCACTGGACTACTCCGTGGCGACGGCCAGTTGGGTAACGATCAACGACGACAATGCGGACCACGAGGTGGGCACGACCTACGGTGTAGTTGACAACCTTACGTGGGTTCGCGGGCGCAACACCTTCAAGACGGGGATGGAGATTCGGCGGGTTCGGCTGAATCAGGGCAAGACCGCCGATAATATCCTGAATTTTGGTAATTCGGACGCGGGCTTCGAGACTGCCAGTCTTTACGGGATTTCCTTCACCGCTCCCTGGTGTTGCCATAAGTACCGGCGCACGTTCTATATGCCCTATTTCCAGGATGAGTGGAAGGTTACCCCGAATTTCACGGTCAACCTGGGGCTTCGCTGGGAGTATTACGGGGTTGCGCACGAGGCCGACAATCGCACTACCGTCTTCGATGTCACTGAATTTCATGGAGTCTGCCTGGGTTCGGGCTCGACGAATGGCCCTTATCCCACACCCATCAACACGCCACCCTGTCCGAAGAATCCTGCCCTCTACAACGCCAACTATAGGAACTTCGATCCCCGCGTCAGCTTCGCATGGGCTCCGAGTATGTTCCACGGAAAAACAGTGATTCGTTCTGGTTTTGGAATCTACCACGGTGCGGCCCAGAACGACGATTTGAACGCCGGACTGGAAAGCGATCGGTTCACGGCCTACGCCAATTTCGATCCATCAGGTCCGGGCACGCCTTTGTTGCCGGCCTATCAGCAGTTAGTCCCGGACTTGAGTGCCTTGTCCACGAACATCCAGCAGCAGCCTCGCGCCTTGCAGCGGCACGGACGCCGCGACCTTTACGTGGAGACCTGGGGGCTGACCATCGATCATGAACTGCCGGGGAACTTTCTGGCGACCGCGCAATACCTCGGGTCGCGGGGCGTCAGGTTGTTTTCCCGCGGAGGGGTGAACTTCTGCATCACAAAGCCGCAGGGAACCGACGCTAACGGCAACATTATTTGCCAGCGGGTTCTGGACCAGTACTATCCCGGCTGGGACCCCTACGGGTCGGTAGACTACAAATCCGACATCGGGGCCAGCACATATCACGCTCTTCTTCTCAGTCTGGATCGTGCTTTTTCGAACGGCTTATCTTTCCAGAGCCGCTACACCTGGTCGCATTCCATCAATGACGGATCCGTGGGAGGCGGGGAATCCAACGGGCCCGAAAACGTGAATTGCCTTGCGTGCGACAAGGGGCCCAGCGTCTTCGATATTCGCCATAATTTCACGGCAAATGCGGTGTACCAATTGCCTTTTGGACCGGGTAAACACTTCCTGAACCAGGGCGGAGTTCTAGGTAAGATTGTTGGCGGCTGGAGTTTCAGCAGCATCGGTCTCTGGCATACCGGTCATCCGCTCACGATATTGATGAATATTTCTCCCGATCAGCTCCCCGACGGCAACGATCAAACCAACCAGAGGCCGGATCTTGTTCCCGGGGTTCCCTTGTATTTGCCGGGAGGAGTGCACAATCACACGATCCCGATCAATCCTGCCGCCTTTGCCCCACCGCCGATTGACCCAACCGGAGCGGACGACCCAGGCACCGGCATCTGCACCAACACCTGTGGACTCGTAAGCCGCTTTGGCAACGCTCCCAACGGTCTCATTCGGGCGCTACACTCCTGGCAGATCGACATTGCGCTCACGAAGATAACCAGAATCACCGAGCGTGTTTCCACCGAGTTCGGCGTTCAGTTTTTCAACATATTCAATCACACCCAATACGGTGACCCCAGCACTGACAACCTCTCCTTCAATTATCAACAGGCGTTGGACAGCGGGGGGAACCCGATACCCAACAACTGGATAATCCAACCAGTGAATCCAACATTTGGCCAAATCACCTCGACCAACAATTTCAACAACAACAACGACAATGCCGCGTCTCCCAACACGGGCACGGGCTTGCCGCGGCAGATTCAATTCATGGTTCGTTTCGAGTTCTAGTTTGAGAATCGCAGCGAACGAAACGGAATGATTGCCAGATTCAGGTTCCTTTCAGGTTGACGGAATAGAGTTTCGTTCAGGCGGGATGTCCGTCACCACAGCTTTTGCTGAAAGGAATCGAGAGGAATCATGAGAAACCGGGCGTTCCCATCGCTACGAACATTTGTACTGGTTGCAGGTCTGGCGCTGTTGTGCTCCACGCATCCCGCACTGGCCGCACCGCCGTCGGACGGCGGCTACAGCGTAGTCAAGAAAATCCCGATCCCCGGCCAGGGCAGTTGGGACTATCTCACCGTGGACGAAGCCGCTCGGCGTCTGTACGTTTCTCACGGCACGCAGGTAGAAGTGCTGGACGTGGATTCACTCAGCATCGTGGGCAGCATTCCGAAGACGCCCGGTGTGCACGGAATTGCGATCGCGCTGGATCTTGGCCGCGGGTTTGTGAGCAATGGCCAGTCTTCGGCGGTCACGATTTTCGATCTGAAAACTCTGAAGCCGATCGCCGACGTTCCGACCGGACAAAAGCCCGATGCCATTATTTTCGATTCCGCCACTTCGCGGGTCTTCGCCTTTAATGGCGGCAGCAACAGCGCAACCGCGATCGACGCCGCCACGGGCAAAGTCGCGGGAACGGTCGATCTCGGCGGTGGGCCTGAATTCGCCGCCGCGGACGGCAACGGCTTCGTTTACAACAATCTGGAAGATGAGAGCCTGGTCCTTAAGATCGACTCCCGTAAACTCACGGTCGAGAAGCGGTGGCCCACCGCTCCCTGCGCGTCCCCCAGCAGCATGGCGATGGACCGCGCCAACCGCCGTCTGTTCCTGGGCTGCCGCAGCAAGGTGATGGCGGTAATGAATGCCGACACGGGCCAGGTGATTACCACGCTGCCGATTGGCGATCACGTGGATGCGACCGCTTTCGATGAAGCGACGAAGCTGATCTTTAACTCCAACGGCGAAGGTACCATCACCGTGATTCGCCAGGATAGTCCGGACAGATATTCCGTGGTCGAGACGGTGAAGACTTTGCCGCGAGCCAAGACCATGGCCCTCGATCCGAAAACGCACCGGCTTTTCCTGTCCACAACAGAATCGGGTCAGTTCGAGGTGCTGGTCGTGGGAAAGTAGCGGGTACCTGAGTTGAGGGCGTAAGCTTTAGCTATGTTCTCGCAACACAGATCTTTCGCACCAACCCTGTCGCTGCTGTGCCTGACGGCGGCGCTACTGGGGTTGACTGGTTGCACGAAGAAGTCGACCGCGCAGACGCCCTCGGTTGATCTGCAGCTCAAGGTGAGTGTGCCGTTTCGCTTCGTAGCCTACGGCGACACCCGCTTTCACGATCTTAAAGATACGGAAGCGGCCAACCCTCCCGTGCGCGTGGCTCTGGTGCAGGCCATCGCCGAGGTCAATCCCGCGTTTGTGTGCTTCACCGGGGACATCGTTTACAACGGATATGACGTGAACGATTGGAAGACCTGGGACAGCGAAACCAGCATCTGGCGCGACAAAAATATCCCTATTTATCCGGCGCTCGGCAACCACGATCTGCACGGGGACGAGAAGATTGCGCTAGGCAACTATTTCCAGCGCTTCCCCGATCTGAAAAACAGCCGCTACTACTCGGTACGAGCCGCGAACACGCTCCTGCTGGTGCTCGACAGCTCGCTGGAGGAAACCTCTGGCCCGCAATTCCAGTGGCTCAGCAACAAGCTCGATAACCTACCGTCGGATGTGGACTTCGTCTTCCTCATGTTTCACCATCCGCCCTACACTAGTTCCTCGGATGCCAAAATGTTCGGCGGAGGGCACTCGGCGCGGTCCACGGAGCAACATCTGGCGAAGATGCTGGAGGATCGCCAGGCCCATGCCGGCGCGCGTTTCGTGGTCTTCTCCGGACACGTACACAACTACGAGCGCCACGAGCACGGCGGCGTCACCTACTTCGTTTCCGGAGGTGGAGCGGCCCATGCCTATCCCATCGAGCGCGCCCCGGGCGACCCTTTCCAGAGCAAGGAAGTGAACTACCATTACCTCCTCGTCGAAGTTGACCACCGGCAGTTGAAGGTTACGATGAACCGCCTGGAATTGAACAACGGGAAGGCGGTATGGACGGAGCCGGATTCTGTCAAAATCGCGATTGCGGCCGCAGCGTCCGCCAACGCAGCCGCGCACTGACCGCCGCGGGACACTCCATTTGGAGCCAAGGCACTCAAGCGATGTCCGCCGGCAGAAGCGCCGCCCGCTTGAGAACCACGAAACTCCAGCGCTCGTGCACCCAGGCCGGGACCGCCAGACTAAGGGCTGCTGCCACGACTAGAAGCGCGCGCCACGCCGGAGACAGCGCGGCCCAGGAGTCCTTGAAGGTGAATGCAACGTACGATACGAAAATCGACCACGCAAACACCTGGAGAGAATGTCCGCCGAGATAACGAAGGAATCGAAAGGCGGACAGCCCGTGCAATTTCTCATCCACCGAACGGGGTATGTACCAGAGGATGTAGGCGTATGCAGCCAAGTTGATCAGGCGCAAGGGGTGGTTGCTCGACCTCCAGGCCCCGAGCGCGGTTTCGGTATCAACCAACGCGAGCTTTCCCAAGAACAAAGTTTGGTGGCGGACAACGAAGAACAGCATCACCAGAACGATGCTACAGACAAACAACGCTCGCGAGGCTGGAATCGGTGAACCGCGTCCCGCGATCTTCCGGTAGCCAAAGTAAGCTCCCGCGACGAACAACAGCTGCCAAGCCAGAATGTTAAAGAATCCCAGTTGAAGCCACGGTGGGTTGTGCGCCGGGCTTCCGATCCCCCATTGAGCGGCCAGCCACAGTGCGACGCTGCCCGCCCAGATCAGCAGGGCGCGGCCATTCGCCATTTGCTGCAGCAACAACGGGATCAGCAGCAGGAACACGGCGTACATGGGGAGAATGCCGAACAGCGGAGGCTGGTAAATCAGCACTGCGCCATGCCACCAGGCTCCCCAGAAATTCGCAAACTGGTTGGCGATTTGCCAACCGCCCCCCAGGCCGCACAGCAGAGCGGCGGTGTAAAGAAAAAGATGAGTAAGATAGATGTCGCGTGCCCGATGCCAGGCGCGGCGCCGGAGAGCAGCCGCCCCCTGCTTGGCCAAAACTCGTCCGTATACCCAGGCGCTCACCAGTCCCGAGACAAACACGAAGCCCTCGGCAGCGGAGACAAACCCAAAACCTTGATGGCTGAGGCGAAACAGTGGATGGTAGGGGAGGTGGTCGACCATCATCACCACCAGAAAAAAGCCGCGCAGGGTGTCGACCCGGGGGTCGCGCCCTCGGGATGACGGCTCTGTGGGGCCGGCCGTGATTCCAGTCCAAACCACGGTTGCACCCGCCTCGCTCACTGTGCCGACACCAATGGGGACGCTTCCCGATCCGGGTGTTGCCCCCGGATAAGCGGGCTCGGTCTTGGGCGTCGTCCCCCCTGGGAGGTTTGGAGCATATCGTGACCGGAATCTCCCTTTGGTTCAAAAACGACTGATCATATACCGATTCCGCCGTTCGACGACAGTAACGGGTGTACACTGTTCCGAGGTTTCGAAGTCCCGACTAGTCGAGGGCGCCCTGCCTCCCCCCGGCGATTGCTGGAGTCTTATGAGGAGTTCTCCGGAAGCCAGGCGGCTTGTCACACCCAGCGGCGCGGCGAATTCCTGCTTTGTCCATAGCCTGTTTCCATGTCTTCTCCTGTGCTGTATCTGGTTTTTTGTTCACCCACCTTCTCTGCTCGCCCAAAGTGGTTCTCCGCAGTTTCCCTCTCCAAGCCCTGCCGCGCCATCCGAGAGTAAGCAGAACACAGCGGAACTCGCTTCCCGCGACGAGCCCACCACATTCAAGGTGAACGTGAAGCTGGTCGTGGTGCGGGCGGTGGTCCGCGACTCTCAGGGACACGCCGTGGGAAATCTTCACCAGGAAGACTTTCAGGTCTTCGATAAAGGCAAGCCGCAGGTCATTACCCAGTTTGAAGTCGAACAGCCCGGAGCTCTGGCCGCGAAGGCGCGCCAAGTAGCGAAAGAGAACTCCGGCGATATACCTTCCGGCGAAACGTCGCCCAATCCCGGGAGCGGGCAGGCAGCGCCCGAGCGTTTCGTTGCTTACCTGTTCGACGATGTGCACCTGGAATTCGGCGATCTGGCCCACGCGCGCGAGGCCGCGGAGCGCCACTTTGCCACGTTGCGTCCCACTGATCGTGCCGCCATCTTTACCACCTCAGGGGTTACGACCCTGGACTTTACCGACGACCGCGCCCAGCTGCATGAAACCTTGCTCCGTTTGCAGCCACATCCCGTCTCTCCTCGCAGTTTTGCGTTCGATTGCCCGAAGATTAGTTACTACCAGGCAGATTTGATCGTCAACAAGAGCGATCCTGAAGCTACCCAGGTTGCTATCCAGGAGGCCACTTATTGCGCGCCTACCACCCTAAGTGGGCCCGGCCAACAGGGAGTAGCACTCGGGAATGCCGCGGCGTTGGTGAATGCGACCGCTGCAGGCGTGTTGAATGCTGGTCAGCACGAAAGCCGCGTCTCTCTCGGCTCTCTTGAGGATGTGGTCCATAGCGTCTCCAGGATGCCCGGCCAACGAATCGTCGTGCTCGTTTCTCCCGGGTTTATCGTTCCGCAACTGCAGTACGAATACAATGAAATCATTGATCGTGCGGTGCGCTCGCAAATTGCTATCAACACGCTGGATGCACGCGGGCTGTACGTCATCATCCCGTTCGGAGACGCCAGTCAGGGGGGCCGGTATGCGCCACCTCCGGGTAAGACCTTGATCGAGACCGCTGCTGCGTCCGCTGACACCGACCTGCTCGCCGCTCTGGCGGACGGCACGGGAGGAGTTTTCTTCCACAACAACAACGATTTCGACGAAGGCTTCCGGCGCGTTGCCCAAGCTCCGGAATATTCCTACGTGCTGGCGTTCGTTCCGCAAAATCTGAAGCTCGATGGCAGCTACCATAGTTTGAAGGTCACGCTTAAGAGTCCGCAAAAGCTGACCCTGCAAGCCCGCCGCGGCTATTACGCGCCCAAGAGCTTTGCCAACCCCGACGAGCAAGCCAAGCAGGAAATCGAAGACGCGATGTACTCCCAGGAGGAGTTGCACAATCTTCCCATCAAGTTGCACACGCAGTTTTTCAAAGCCAGCGAGGAGGACGCCAAACTTATTGTCCTCGCTCACGTGGACGTGCAGCATTTGCACTTTCGAAAAGTCGAGGGCCGAAATAACAACGTTTTGACCTGTGTGTCGGCTTTGTTTAATCGCAACGGCAACTTCATTCAGGGAATGCAAAAGATCGTAACCATGAATTTGAAAGATGAAACTTTGGAACACAAGCTGGGCTCCGGCATCACGCTCAAGACGAGTTTTGACGTAAAGCCGGGGAGCTATCTGGTCCGGCTGGTAGTAAGAGACGCGGAAGGGCAGCTGATGTCCGCGGAAAATGGGACGGTGGAGATTCGTTAGACAGGTGTCACGGAGGTGAGGTATGCGCGATCGCCGGCTGGTTCTCCTGATTGGTCTGATCTGTGTGGTTAGCTGCTGGATATTCCTGGAGACGGGATCTGACCACCCTGTGGCGCACGCCCAGCAGTCGGCTGCGGCGAGCGCAGACGCCCCCGTAGTGATCCGGACGGAAACGCGTTTGGTTCTCGTCGATACCGTGGTGACCGACAAGAAAGGAAACTACGTCCGCGACCTTGCTCAAAAGGACTTCAAAGTTTGGGAAGATGGCATGGAGCAGGCCCTCACCAGTTTCTCGTTTGAGGAGAACACTGGTTCCACCCCCAATCCCCAGCCGCACTACCTGGTCCTGTTCTTCGACAACTCCACCATGGACTTTGGAGATCAAGCCAAAGCCAGGGATGCAGCCGCAAAGTTTATCGATGCCAATGCCGGCCCTGATCGTCTGATGGCCATTGCAGATTTTGGCGGCAGTGTGCGCATCTCGCAAAATTTCACCGCCGATGCGCAACGGTTAAAGCAAGTGGTGATGGGTATAAAGGGATCTTTCGTTTCGCCGAACGCAGAGCCCTCGGTCATGGTGGCGTCGCTGGCGGCTCCCCCCACGGCGCCGGTGCCATTTCTGGGGAATGCGGAAGCGGACTTCGGCATCCACAGTGTGCTGCTGGCCCTGCGCAGCCTGGCCAAAGGCCTGTCCATGGTGCCAGGCCGCAAGACACTGGTCATGCTGACCTCTGGCTTTCCGCTGAGCCTGGAGTACGAATCGGAAGTGACGGCGGTGATCGATACCTGCAATAAGTCGAACGTTGCCATTTATCCCATCGACGTTCGCGGCTTGACGGTTCCGGAACTGCCGGGCTT
>OCZU010002657.1_pt1 | contig 11371 bp, 12 predicted proteins | sample 1539001 | NCBI WGS metagenome assembly OCZU01 (sample SAMEA3539306, study PRJEB22396) | soil metagenome | biome: tundra; feature: field; material: soil | place: USA | collected 2010-05 | depth 0.15 m
CGTTGGCCTGCACGCCCACGATGTTGTAGTAGAAAAACGTGGCGATGGCGCAACCCGCCGGAACCGAAGGCACCATAGTGGGCGACTCCATGCCCGGGATGACGCCGATCAGGTTGCAAAACAGAATGAAGATGAATAAGGTTCCGAAATACGCGACGTACTGGCGGCTGGCGTGCCCCACCTGATCGTGCGCCTGCTCCCTCACGAAGTCGTAGATCAGTTCGAAGCAGTGCTGCAGCTTTCCCGGGCTGTCGGCGGAGAGCCGCGACTTCAGAACGGCGAACAGCACGACGATAATCGCCGCCACCAGCAATTGCATGGTCACGAAGTTGGCCCAGGGGCGCGCCTGGTTGGCCATGCCGGCAATTCCTGTCAGCGTGTTGCCAACGCCGGCAAGATAATCGTTGAACAGCTTAGTGATCCACAGTTCCGTTTCGTGCATACGCCAGTTCGAGGAGGATTTCGAGAATAACCGCCGCAACCGAGACAAACAGGCCCGAAAGTGCGGCCGGCAGGCTGATTGCCGAAAATCTCAATATAACATAGGCGCCCCCGCCCAACAGCACGTAGCGCATGCCCAGGAACACCGCTTTGCGCGGCTTGCCAGCCGCCCCGCCGATGCCATCCACCAGTTGCTTCAGCCACCGGAAGTTGAGCGCGGATACCGCCGTCCCGATCAACCATCCGGCGCCCCACCACCAACCCCGCCAGGCCAGCAGCGCGACGGCCCCGCCGGCGCCGATCGCCCAGATCAGCTTCCAGATGCGCGCCACGGCGCGATCCATCCACAATTCGTCTGCGGTGGCCGGATCCCTCTCACCGGTCATCGCTTGTGTCCCGCATGAGTTGCCGGATGAGTTGCACGAGCCCGGCGGCAATCCCCAGGATCAGCCCCGGGATAAAGAGCCAGGTAGTCCCGAATTCCTTGTCCAGCAGGTATCCGAGTCCATAGCCGAGCAGAGCCGACACGGGCATCATGAACGCCAGCGACGTGTATTCGCCTACCATCACCGGCCACGGTTTCTTCGCCACACGTACAGTCTACTGCGTGGCGCGCTCCGCCGCCTCTCTTACCAGAAGGCCCATCTTTGGATGGGAAGGCTCCATCAAGGGATGGATGCCGAACTCCTCGAGAGCTTCCGTAGTGGCCGGTCCGATGGAACATACCAGGCAGCGGCGCAGATTGCCGAGTGCGGCGTCCTCGATTCCGAGTTCGCGGGCCACGCGCGCCAGGTGCATGATTTGGATGGCGGTGGTGAACAGCGCCACGTCGAAGGCGCCTGCCGCCAGCCGGCGCGCCGCTTCGCGCAGCGGTTCCACATTCTCCGGCAGATCCCACTGGTAGACGCGCACCGCCGTCACTGCGGCGCCCCGCGCGCGCAACCCCTCCAGCAGTTCGGTGTTGGGCCGGCCGTACTCCTGCACCGCAATCCGCCGCTCCGGCCGTCCTTCGGTCGCCGCCAGAAGTTCCCGCCAGGTGTTGGGTTCGGGCGCCACGATGGCCGCATTCAGTCCCATTTCGCGCAGCGCCGCGACGGGCTTCGGCCCGCGCGCCACCAGCGTCACGCGCCGTAGAGCGTCGGCGAACGCCGGCTCGGGAAAACGCGTGGCCAGCAGGCGATTCAACTGGCGCGTACCGACTCCCGTGAGCAGGACCACCATCTCAAACTCGCCGGCGAACAGGCGCTCCGCGAAGGCGAACGCCGCGGAGTTTTCCGCCAGCGGGGCCTCGCGCATGGAGGGAGCCACGAACGGGTCGCCATCCTGCTTGCGGATCAACTGTTCCATCTCCGCCGCACGCCGGCTTTCCAGCGCGAGCACGCGTAATCCGCCAAACCCCATGTCGCGATTATAGTGGCAATCCGGGTATACGCGTTCCCCGAAGAGGGACGCCCGGGCGCGCGGGCATCGCCCGGCCGTCTGGCCCGCTCTCACGTTGCGGCGGAGGGTCCATTGTGTTATTTATGGGTTCAAGCCGAAAGAATCCAACGAAAAACCGCGCCGCTGAAGCGAGTAGCGACGGCCAGTCATAATCTGATCAAAGGATGGCATCCCGTGGAAGCTGTCAATCGCAAACTTATCCGTCCGTCATTGAACGAAATTAAAGAACAGATCGCTCCTCCGCGCCGCGCACCGTTGCAGAAGAAACCGGTTCCGCCGGATCAGACCAACGCTGAGAATTTCTATTACGTGAAGCAAATGCAGGCCAAAACACCGATGGTCTTCGTGTTGCGGGATGGCGAAACACTACACGGCGTGATTGAGTGGTACGATCGGTGCTGTCTCAAAGTGAACCGCAGCGAAGGGCCGAATATCCTGCTCTATAAGCCGGCCATCAAGTACATGTACAAGGAGAACTGACCGCTAGGCTTTCAGGCGATTGCGCATCGCCAGGCGGTATTCCCGCCGTTCTCCGGCTTGCCGGTACCGGCGTATTTCGTCTTCTGTTTCGGGAATTGCCGACGGTACGGCAATTGATTTCCCGTCCCGATCGATGGCCACAAAAGTCAGGTAGGCCGAGCAGGTGTGCAGTCGCACCCCCGTCAGCAACTTCTCAGTCATCACCTTGACCCCGACTTCCATGGAGGAGCGAAACACGCGGTTCACCGAAGAGCGCAGCATGATGAGCTCGCCGATGTGTACCGGATGCAGGAAGTGAAGGCTGTCCACCGAAGCCGTGACCACCGGGTTGTGCGCGTGCCGCATGGCAGCCATGGCGCCCGCCAGATCCACCAGGTGCATCACCTTGCCTCCCAGCACGTTGCCGAAGCCGTTGCTGTCGTTGGGTAAGGCCAGTTCCGAGTACTCCGAGGCCGATTCCCGCACCGCTTTTCCTTCCATCAAGACTCCTCCTTGCGCCGCAAATAGCTCACCACGTATGCCTCCGCCTGACGCGCCAGGGCGGCGGCTTCGGGTGGCGCCACGAAGGCGGACGCCGTCAGGGAATACTCCAGCCGCCCGTGGGCGAACGGATGGTGATCGCGCTCCACCACGTAGTAGATGCAAATCGTCGCGTTTTCGTGGCTGGAAATTGTGAATCGGACGGCATCCGGCCCCTCGCCTTGAGGAAATCTGGCGCAGGCGCCGCGCGCATAGCCAAAGTTGCAGCCAGTGTCGCAGAAACTGCCGCCGGCGGCTCCCGTTTCGGCCAGGGGCGCGCCGGGCACGGCGAGACAAACGCCCTTCCACCAGTCGCCCAGGGGGAGCATGGCGCTTCCGGGACGCGCTTCCACCGGGTAAAAGTAGGGACAGGCCATTTTGCAGGGTATAGTAACACAAGCATGGCAAGCACCCGTCTGGACACCCTGAAAAGCATGGTGGAGCAGAACCCCACCGACAGTTTCGCGCGCTACGGTCTGGCAATGGAGTATCGCAATACGGGAGACCTGGAAGCCGCCCTGGGGGAATTCCACGCCCTCATGGCGGTCAACCCGGACTACGCCCCCGCCTACTTTCACGGTGGCCAGACGCTGGAACGCCTGGGCCGGATCGACGAGGCCCGGGAGGTATATCTGCAAGGCATCGAAGTGACGACGCGGGGGGGCGACCAGCACGCCAGAAGCGAGATGCAGGGCGCGCTGGACCTGCTCGAGTAGGCCGCGCCGACCGGCGGGAAACATCCGCGGAGTGGACGGCGCCTCAGGATTATTCCTCGCTTCCGGCTACAGTTTACGCACGCAACGGCCGATCTGATAGCTGAAAGATTGTTGCTCAAATGAACTGCACTGCAAAGCGGGCTGCGCGAATTCGCCGAGTCTCTTCATTCGTCGTCCTGGCATCGTTTCGGGTGTTCAAGCCTGGCGCGAATCTCGCCTATTCTGTTGCTTCAGTCATCTGCTTTCCCCCTGCTGATCTTCATCTCCACCGTCGGACAGGGTTCGCGTCGTCCGCTTCCCGGTAGGTGCAGATTCAAGAGTCCCGGCCGAAATTCCCAATCTGCCCGTCCGTCCCCAATGCCCCCCATAAAGTCTTCCCAGACAACTGCCGATAAGTAACGCGTATGAAGACGTATGGCTTGAGAACGGTGGTTTTGGCGGGGCTGACCCTCCTGGGCGCCGAAACGTTACGGGCACAGCCGACAGCGAATCCCACCTCGTTCAGTTTCAGCTACCAGGTGAACAGCACGACGCTCCCGGCCGCGGGCAAGCTCACGGCCACGCTGTCGAAATCGACGGTCGCGGGCTACACGCTGACGGCATCCGTATCGCCGCCGATGCAGTGGCTGACGGTCACGCCGGGTGCCGGCGCCTCGCCCCTGGCCCTCACCGTAACAGTGAATCCCACCGGTCTGAGTCCGGGAAGCTACAGCGGCACCATCACTTTGGGGACCAACCCCGGAACCAGCACCACGCTGGTTCCCGTGACGCTTTCGATTTCCAATCCGCCATCTTCGTTGTCGGTAACCCCGGGGACGGGCGTGACCAATTACACCCCGGGCGTGTCTGGCGCGAATCCGGTTTTGGCCTATAACTACACCACCGGGAATGCCGGGGCATCGCCCGTCGACGCGGAACTCGACGTGGCATCCAACGGCGGCACCATTCCGTTCACTGTGGCGGCTGCCTCGGGAAACAAAACTTCCAACTGGCTCAAATTCAGCGTGTCCAACCAACTGCTTACGCAGACCAGCAACGTGGCACTCTCCGGCAACTACGTGCCCATCCTCATTGTGATCGACCCCGACGTGCTGACCACGCTCGATGTAGGGCCATACGCCGGGACCATCACGTTCACCAACCTTTCGAGCGGCGTAGTGGCCGCGGTGATCAGCGTCAGCCTGAATGTCTCCGCCGGGCCTCCCTCCATAACATCCATTTTCCCCAGCAGCGTCACGGCTGCCGCGGTCAGCGGCCGCGTGCCGCCCGTGATCACCATCTACGGCGACAATTTCTTCAACAACTCGTCGGTGCAGCTCACGCCCGATGGGTCACCGCCATTGCCGGCTCTGAAGCCGACATTGCTCAGCCGCCAGGTTCTGCAAGCCACGCTCAATCCCAGCTATCTCACCAAGCCTGGTACCTTCACGCTTACCGTGGCCAATCCGAGCACGCTGAGCAACCCGACTCCGCAGGAGTCCTCGGTGGCGTTCGCGGTGACTGACGGGACCGTTCCGGCGATCAGCGCGATTCTCAATGCGGCGAGCTATCTGAATTCCGCGACGTGGAAGGGGACCGCGGGGTTAGATCCGGTGCCCGCCCAAACGGCTCCCGGCGGTTCGGCTGTTTCCCCCCGCGAACTGGTCGCGATTTTTGGTCAGAGCATCGGGCCCGGTTCAGTGGTCCCGGCGCAGGCTTCCGCCACCTTCCCCTCTACCTTCCCTCCGGAGATTACGTTTCCGTATGTGGCCACGACCCCTCCTACCGCCTCCGGCGGTACAACCTATCAGGTGATGTTCAGATTTGTCAACCATGACCCGAGCATATTGGATCCGGTCACCGGCTTGCAGGCAGCGTTCGTCTCGGTGCCGGCGCCGATCATCATGGCTTCGAGCAATCAGATCAATGCGGTGGTACCGGTTCTAACCCCCGCTCCACCGCTACTCACGCCACCGGCAACCCTGGTGCCGAACGCGTGGGTACAGGTGGTGGAAACTACGGGAACCGGCCCAACCGTGGTCACCACCGACTGGTTTCCCGTCACGTATGTTCCCGAGGTTCCCGGCATCTTCACCTTTGGCGGCCTCGGATTGGGGCAAGCGGCCGTGCTCAACTACGACGCCACTGTGGGCTACACCATCAATTCGGCCAAAAACCCCGCGGCGAAGGGTTCTTCCATCAGCTTGTACGTCACCGGAATGGGCGACCTCACCGCCGGATCTACCATCACCGTCACCGATAGCTCCAACCCGAAGGCGTCGGCCTCAAAGGTCTTTCCCCTGATTATCAGCCCCACGCCGGCGGTCACCACCACCCTCACTCCCACGGTAGTGCCCATCGCCGCCGTGCAAAACACATTTTCCGTAAGCGGGCTGCAGGCCGTGGGCGGAACGCCGCCCTACACCTGGAGCGTGACCTCCGGGCTGCCCACCGGCATGGCGTTTAGCTCTTTCGGTGTGTTGAGCGGCACCCCAACCACCGCCGGAGTCTTCTCTCTGCTGGCCGCCGTCACCGATAGCACCCCCACCACGCCGCTTATCGCCACAGCCACCTATACGGTCACCGTGACCGCTCCCACCGTAAGGGTCGCCACCGCCGGGCTGCTTCCGGGAGTGCAGGCTGTGGCTTACCCCTCAACCACGCTCACAGCCACTGGAGGGAAAGGGCCTTACACTTGGACTGCCACCGGGCTGGCGGCGACGGGATTGAGCCTGAGCGCCTCGGGAGTCCTGACGGGCACGCCAAACGGCGGCGCCTACCCGCTGACGTTTACCGCCGCGGATAGCTCCGGGGTGGCGTCGGCGGCCGCCCCACTCACTCTGAACATCCTTCTCAGCGGCATGACGGTCATCACCCCGTCACTGCCCAACGGGGTCGTCAATGTGCCGTATGTCTCGACCACCCTGCAGCAACAGGGCGGTACTGCACCCATCGTCTGGAGCCTTGGGGCGCCGCTGCCCGCCGGCCTGAGCCTGTCGGCTGCCGGCGTCTTAAGCGGCACGCCAACCTCGGCCGGCGCGGCGAACATTTTCATTCTCGTGACGGACAGCACCAGTGGCACGCCAAATACGGCAACCTTCACCTATACAGTGAACATCGCCTCTTCCGTGAGCATCGGTACCGCGGCGCTGCCCAGCGGTACGCAGACCGTCACCTATCCGGCGCTCGCGATGCAGGCTTTAGGCGGGACTCCGCCCTTTACGTGGGCAGCAATCGGCCTCCCACTCGGGATGACACTGTCGTCCTCAGGGATGCTGAGCGGGGTTCCTACAACACCGTTCTATCTTCCGTTGCCCGATGGAGCTGTCGCGCTGGGCGCGGTCTATGTGGCGGACAACACCTACCGGGTGGAAATCAATGGACAGGCGGCGGTCACCAGCTATGCCGGAGCGTCGCAAGGTTCGGTTGCCGGGCTTACCCAGATCAACGCGATTGTGCCCCCGACCGCGCCAACCGGTCCGGCCATTCCCCTGATCGTTTATATCGGGAAAGCCGACCGTGCCAGAGCCAGCCAGTTGAGCGTAACGCTAGCCGTTCAGTAACACGTTTTGCAAAAACGGGCGGCGAGGCGGGTTACTTCTGCTTCGCCGCTATTTTCTTTTCGAGAGCGTTCATGAGGCGGCTCTCCACGTCGGGCGGAATCGGGTAGGGCTCCATGCCCTTGTAGATCTGAATCGTCTTTCGGGTAGTGTCGGCGATCACCCAGCAATTGGGGCACTCGGTGATGTGACGCTCCAACTTCGCCCGCAACTCGGCGTCGATGGTCTCGTCGAGATATTCGCTCAGCTCAGTCAGGAAATCTTTACATGTAAGCAAAAGCGTCGTCTCCCTTACGCTTGAAGAAGCGCGTGAGCTTCTCCCGCAGTTGCAGCCTGGCCCTCAATAGTCTGCTCTTCACCGCCGGAACCGAAAGACCAAGCGCCTCGGCGGTCTCTTCGGTGGAGAGTTCGTCGATATCGCGCAAAACGAACACGCTCCGATAGAGCGGCTCCAGACTCTGGATCGCCGTCTCGAGAATGCCGCCCAGTTCCTCACGCGAGAGCTGCTGCTCGGGATCCTCGCCCCATGCCGCAATCTCGCGCACCACCATATCCTCGCCGGTATCGATGGTCTCATCGAGCGAGACCGACTTATCGGACTTCCGGCGCCGCAACTTCATCAACGCCTGGTTGACGGCGATGCGCACGATCCAGGTATAGAATTTGGAATCGCCTTTGAACTGATCGAGGTGCTCATAGGCCTTCATGAAAGTTTCCTGCAGCACATCCTCCGCATCCTCGCGGTTTTGGGTGACGTGCTGCGCCAAACGGAAGATCTTTCCCTCGTAGCGGCGGACCAGTTCGCCGAAGGCTGTGGTATCGCCCTCGCGCGCCTGCGCCACCACCGCGGATTCGTCGATTCCTGCCAGGCTGGAGACTGCCATGTCGGACCTTTGTCATTCTATGATAACGCACAAGCCCGGCGCGCCCTCGCGGCGCGTGCTACGCTGAAAATTCCCTATGAGTCACATCGAAATTACCCTGCCCGACGGGAGTAAACAGTCCGTCGCGGCAGAGACGCGTCCTATCGATATCGCCAGGACCATCAGTCCGCGCCTGGCAGACGCCGCCATTGCGGCCAAAGTCAACGGCGAGATGTTCGACCTCACCCGCCCTATCGAGCAGGACGCCACGCTGCAGATTCTCACCGCCAGGGACCCGGAGTCGCTCGAGGTCTACCGCCACTCCACCGCCCATCTGCTGGCGGCCGCCGTGCTCGAACTCTATCCCGAAACCCAACTAGGCATCGGCCCGCCCATCGAAAACGGCTTCTACTACGATTTCGACCGCCCCACTCCGTTCACTCCCGACGACCTGGAAAAGATCGAGAAAAAGATGTGGGAGATCCAGGCCCGCGCGCTCCCCTACGAACGCGTCCTGACTCCCAAAGAGGAAGGTCTCAGGAAGTACTCCGAAGCGTGGATGAAGTGCCAGTTGATCGAAGAGAAGGCCGGTGATGTCTTCACCGAGTACACCCTGGGACCCCGCTTTATCGATTTCTGCCGCGGCCCCCACGTGCCCGACACCTCGAAGATCAAGGCCTTCAAGCTGCTCTCCATCGCCGGGGCTTACTGGAAAGGCGACGAGCACAACAAGCAACTCCAGCGCATCTACGGCACCGCCTTCTTCTCGGCCAAGGATCTGGACGCCTACCTTAAACAGGTGGAAGAGGCCAAGAAGCGCGACCACCGCAAGCTCGGCAAGGAACTGGACCTTTTCAGCATCCAGGAACTGGCCGGCCCCGGACTCATTTTCTTCCATCCCAAGGGCGGCATTATCCGCAAACAACTGGAAGACTGGATGCGCGATCAGTACCTGAAACGCGGGTACTCGCTGGTCTACACCCCCCATGTGGCGCGCATCGACTTGTGGAAGACCTCGGGGCACGCCAATTTCTACGCGCAGAACATGTTCACGCCCATCAAGCTGGACGACGCCGATTACCAGCTGAAGCCGATGAACTGCCCGTTCCACATCCTGATCTATGCGGACCGGCAGCGCAGCTACCGCGACCTCCCGGTGCGCCTGGGCGAGCTCGGCACGGTCTACCGCTACGAGCGGTCCGGCGTGCTCAACGGGCTCTTCCGCGTCCGCGGCTTCACGCAGGACGACGCGCACATCTTCTGCACGCCGGAGCAGATTGAAAACGAAGTGGTGGACTGCCTGCAGTTCGCCATCGACACGCTGGCCGCGTACGGCTTCGAAAAGTACGACGCCGAGCTTTCCACCTGGGACGGCGGCGCGAGCGGCAAATACGACGGCACGCCCGAGCAGTGGGCGATGGCCGAAGGCGCCCTGCAACGCGCCTGCGACAAGCTGAAGGTGGCCGCCAAGACGATTCCCGATGAAGCCGCCTTCTACGGGCCCAAGATCGACGTCAAACTGGTGGACGCCATCGGCCGCAAGTGGCAGCTTTCCACCGTGCAGTTCGATTTCACGCTGCCCCGCCGGTTCGGTCTGGAGTACATCGCCGAAGACGGCAAGGCGCACCAGCCGCTGATGGTGCACCGCGCCCTGTACGGCTCCATCGAGCGCTTCTTCGGCATCCTGATCGAGCACTACGCCGGCGCGTTCCCGGTGTGGCTGGCGCCGATTCAGGCGATCGTGCTACCTATCACGGACCGGCAGACGGAGTACGCGCGCGGCATCCAGAAGCAGTTGGACGCCGCCGGAATCCGCGCCACGGTGGACGATCGCAATGAGAAGGTGAACCTCAAGATCCGCGAAGCCCAGCTACAGAAGATTCCGTACATGCTGGTAGTGGGCGACCGCGAGCAGGAGAATGGTCTGGTTGCCGTGCGCAACCGCAAGCACGCCGATCAGGGGGCCAAATCGATTGCCGGCTTCCTGGCGGAAATCAAGGCGCTGATCGATTCGAAGGCCGTTAGCGAGTAGGGCGTGTACGCGACCCAGGAAGGCACAACCCGGTATATCGACCGCTTCCCGAAGTACCGCGACGCCGCGTTCTATCGCACCATCCTCGGCTTGGAGGTCTCCAGCCTGGGCATCGGCACCTACCTCGGCAACGAAGACGACGCGACCGACCAGGCCTACACCGAAGCCCTGATCGCCGCGGGAGAAGGCGGCATCAACCTGATCGATACCGCCATCAACTATCGCAACCAGCGGTCGGAGCGCTCGGTCGGCGCGGCGCTGCGGCGCCTGCAACGCGACGAGATCGTGGTCTGCACCAAGGCCGGCTTCCTCACCCCGGGCGCCGTGCCCGGTTTCCTGAAGCCCGCGCGCGTAGTGGGCAACATGCATTCCATGGACGCCGATTTTCTGGCTGACCAGATCGACCGCAGCCGCGCCAATCTGGGTGTGGACACCATCGACGTCTTCTACCTGCACAATCCCGAAACGCAGCTGGGTTTTCTCTCCCCAGAGGAATTCGACGCGGCGCTGCGCCGGGCCTTCGGCCGCCTGGAACAACTGGTGGGGGAGCACAAGATCCGCTGGTACGGCGCGGCTACCTGGGACGGCTTCCGCAAGGGCGCGCTCAGCTTGCCGCGTTTGGCCGCGCTCGCCCTGGAAGAGTGCGGGCCCCAGCACCACTTCCGCTTCATCCAGCTCCCCTTCAACCTGGGGATGGTGGAAGCGTTTGTCGATAAGCCGGAAAGCGTCCTGGAAGCGGCATTCCGTCTGGGCATCGCGGTGGTGGCCAGCGCGACGCTCTCGCAGGCCCAGGTGCTGGAACACATGCCGAAGGAGATGGCGGAATTGCTGCCCGGCTTGACGAACGCGCAGCGCGCGATTCAGTTCACGCGCTCCACCCCCGGAATTGCGGCGGCGCTGGTGGGGATGGGCCGCCGCGAGCACGTGCGGGAAAACCTCGGCGTGGCGCCGGTCTCTCCCGCCACGCGCGAACAGTACCTCCGCCTGTATCAATGATGACGGCAATCGAAATCGGCGAGAATCTGGCGGAGCTCGACGCGGCGATCGATGCGCTGCCCGACCAGCCGGCGGTCTTCCTGCTGTGGGCTAAAGAGGGCGAGCCGTACCTGTCTCGCACGGGCGTGCTGCGGCGGCGGCTGCGGCGCCTGCTCACGGAACGCGAGCGGCCCTCGCGATTGCTCAACCTGCGGCACACGGCGGCGCGCATCGAATACCGGCTGACCGGGTCGGCGTTGGAGTCTTCGATCCTGTTCTACGAACAGGCGCGCCGTCATTTTCCCGACACCTACCTGCGCCTGATGAAGCTGCGCATGCCGCCCTACGTGAAGCTGGTACTGAGCA
>OCZU010002659.1_pt1 | contig 11367 bp, 8 predicted proteins | sample 1539001 | NCBI WGS metagenome assembly OCZU01 (sample SAMEA3539306, study PRJEB22396) | soil metagenome | biome: tundra; feature: field; material: soil | place: USA | collected 2010-05 | depth 0.15 m
CGGCACTTGAAAGTTCAGGGCCGACGGCGGCGGCGGCGAATCGTTGAGCACCTTGTGCATGATCGTCGTAAAGGCGCCCGTGAACGGCACCTCGGCGGTCAGCAGCTGATAGAGCACGACGCCGGCCGAGTACAAATCGGAACGCCCGTCGACGGTTTGCGCCATGAACTGTTCGGGCGACATGTAGCTCGGCGAGCCCAAGACCGTGCCGACTTGGGTCAGCGTCGAGGACTCGATGCGCGCGACCCCGAAATCCGCGACCTTCACGCTGCCGTCCTTGAGCAAGATGATGTTGGCCGGCTTGATGTCGCGATGCACGACGCCGTGCGCATGGGAATATTCGAGCGCGTCGAGCAGCTCCGACATGATGCGTTCGACCTCGCGCATCGGGAATCGCTCATTGGCCTCGAAATAGCTTTCGAGCGAGCGGCCCTCGATGAACTCCATCGCGATGAACGCGGTTTTGGTCTCGCCGCCGTCGGCATTCGGCACGACGTCCTCGCCGTATTCGTAGACCGCGATGATATTCGGGTGGCTGAGCCGACCGGCGGCCTGCGCCTCGCGCCGCAGCCGCGTCAGCAAATTGTCGGACTGCGTGCCGTCGAAGAATTCGTTGATGAAAGTCTTGAGCGCGACGCGCCGATCGATCAAGGGGTCGAAGCCCTCGTAGACGATGCCCATGCCGCCGCGGCCCACTTCGCGGCGCACCTCGTATTTACCGAGTTTTTGCGGCAGGATTCTCGAAGAGGCGTTCATACGCTGGACCTATGCTGGCAAGCGGGCATTGTTCGGCAGGGCGCGGCTATTTGTACTTGCTGTCGATGTCCCAGACACTCTTTTGCACCAGACGCTGCACCATCGTGTCGAGCGTGATGCCGCCCTCGGCCGAGTTCGAAATGCCGGCGACCGACGTCGATTTGGCGCCGATCTCCATCTTCTCCTCGGTGTAATTCTGCGCAACTTGGTCCGTGGTCGTGGCATCGAGAATCTTGTAGCGCATGCCGATGACCCAGACTCCGGATGCCTGGGAGGTGTCGACCGAGCCGGTCACCGTGCCGGCCGCTGCGGTCGGCGCGTTGTTGCGGCCGAAGATGCCGATCAAACTGCTGGCAACGCCGCCGTTGAACCCGGACTTGACCTTGGCGACCGGTTCGGCTTTGAGGATGTCGAACTTCACGATCCATTTGGTCGTCTTCAGCTTGCCTTTCTGCATGACCTTGCGCGCTTCGTCGGGATCGCCGGCGCCGTACGCGAGTTGAATTTCGTTGAGCAGCGGTCCCAGATCCGCGCGCTCGAGCACCTGAAAATTCGCCTTGGAAAGCTCCAACTCGGCGAAGTCGGCGATGTTGTTGGTTCCATATCGCGCGATGAACGAGGCGTTATTGCTCTTGACTTCGCCCGGGATCACCACGAGCCTCGGACCCTTTTTCGCGGCGTTGACGTACTGAATGTCCTGATACATCGTCGAATCGGCCGCGGCATTGGCCTTGTTCGAGGTGCTGCTGCCCGCGGTCGGCGAGCCGCTCGCGCCCGATCCCCAGGTCGGAGCCGATTGCGCCCAGAGCGTTTGGGCGGCGCCTAAACCAAGAACGACGATTCCGATCGATAAGAAGTGTTGACGAGACATGATTCCCCTCCAGCTGGCTAATTCAGCGCTTGACCTGCGCCCCCACGACAAAAATCATTATAGAGCTGCGCAACCAGCGGGTCGGCCCGTTCCTGCATCATGGCCAATGCGGTGTGGAGCGTGTCGCTGCCCGAGTAAGATTCGGAGTGCGCGTCGACCGTCGACAACATCCGTCCGTTGACGCTCGATAATGTCAAATCAATATTGACCGAGACTTCATTGACCTGGACGATGGGATTCACGCCCGCCTGGCTCGTGATGCTGCCGCGCAGAATGTAATTGGCGCCGAGTTTTCTCGAAGCCGCGAGCGCTGCATCGGGATCGTTCTTGAAATAGGCGTCGAGTTCCGCCTGCGCGATGCTCGCCTTGATCTGTTGCTGGGTGTAGGTCTTCAACCCCAAGCCGCGCAAGCGCGCGTCGACGACGCGAAACAGCTGCCCATAACGGTCCTGGTTCGTCATCCACTGATCCAGATGTTGCTCGCCGATCAGCAGCAAGATTTTGTGGTTCTTGAGCCGCTGCCGGCACGATACGGATACCAGTGCCTGGATCGCCTCGGTCTGTTGTGCCGCGTCTTGTTGTGCCTTGGCCTGATCCGCATCGGCGCTCGCCGAGAAGCTGAATTGATCGGCGGCGAAGCACAGGCCGGGCATACCGGCGCACAGCGTGGCGGCCAACAGCAGCCGCAAGCGAACAGGCGTCAACCAGCGAACAGGCGTCAACAAGCGAGCAGGTGTCAGTAGGTTGCGATAATCCATGCGCGGTCCAGCTAGAAGTCCATATCCCTTGCCACGTCTGCGGATTCTATGTGGCTTGCGCCGGATGTGCCAGTCCCGGCGCGCTCGCGCGTGCCGTTAATCGGCGGTTATAATCCCCCGAATTCAGCCAGGAGGGCATCACATGCAATTAGGTGGAATATATCGAGCGCTGGTCGCCGGCGGCGGCCTGGGCGGCCGAGTACAGGTCACGCTCCCGACGATGGACATAACGCTCTGGGCGACGACCTGTTTGCCGCCGGATTGCCGTGCGAGCTATCAAACGGGACAAGGCGTCTGGGTGATGTTCGAGAACGGCAATGCCAATTTCCCGGTCGTCGTCGGTGCGGCGGCGCCGGGCGCATAGACGGCATTCGCGGCGTCTTGGCGCGGCCGCTCAGACCACGCCGAGCATTCGCCAAACGGGCACGAGCTTTTCGATCTTGAACTCATAGTCGCGGGTCAACGCGGTTTGCGCTTCGGCGGGATCCTCGATGACCTTCTCGTCGATGATCGGGTGTGCGCCGCGATCGCGGCATCGCTGGATGAACTGGGCCGCCAATACGTCGGCAGCGAGCGACTCGCCGCGCTTCAAGCTTCGGTACAGTGCGTAACTCGCCGAGTTTAGCGAAATGCCCGAACGTGCGGCCGGTACGGCGATCGCCGCACCATGCGCGAGCGCAACATCGGCATCGAAATCGGAATCGTACAGGGCATTGAGCCTCTCGGCGCGTGCGAGCTCGGCGGGGGATGCTGCGTGAGCAAGTCCGGCGAGGCCGGTACCAATGAGCGTACCGACCAATTCGACCGGCGCGACGAGGTGCCCGCTCGGCAAGCCCTCCAAGCGCAACAGCTCGCCGACCGTGCGTGGACGCTCCTTGAGCGCATTGAGGATCGCGCCGTAGACGACGGGATCCGGCCGCCATCGCGATCCGTCGGGCTTGGCGACCTCGAAAACATCGGGCACTTGGCGCAGCAGCGTCAGCGTTTTCGACGACAACAGCTGATCTCGGCGCTGCACGGAGAGGCGCCGCGCGCCGCGCACGAACACGTCCTGGCGAAACCAGTTGTCGGTGCAAAAGTCCTTCAATGTTTCGCGCAGCTCGGGCGAGGCGATCTCCGCGATCGCCGCGCGCTGCTCCTCGGTCAGTGCGAGATTGTAAAAATTCTTGAGCAGCTCCGCGCAGGCCGCGTAGTTCAATTTCGCCGCCGCGAGACTGCGCGCGACGTCGGCGAAATAGGCCGGCTGCCAATGCTCGTTGAGATACTCGTGCGCAAGGTAAGGCAGCATGTGGCCGACCTCCTTGAAGCGTTTCGCCGCATACATGAAGCGATCCGGGACGATCTTCGCCGCGACGAAGCGGTCGAGTTGTTCGATCGCGCGCGACACCGCGAGATCGCTACGCTGCGGAACGGCGGCGGCGAGCTCCTTGACCAGGCGCTGCAGCGGAGACGCCTGGTACCACGTGGGCAGCACGTTGTAGCTGACATAGAGCAAGCCGCCCGCCTGCAAGTGCGCGTTCAAAAAGGCCACGATCGCGGTCTGCAAGGCCGGCGCGACCCAAGTCCAAACGCCGTGCATCGTGACCACGTCGAACATCGGCAGCGCCTCGCCGCGCCGACCCGTCAGTTCATCGAAGCTGCATTCGTGAAATTGAATGTTGTCGAGACCCGCAAGCCGCGCTTGCTCGCGCGCGTGGGCGACATGCGCAGGATTGAAATCGATCGCGTGAAACTCCGCCTCGGGATTGCTCGCCGCGAGCACGAGACTGGTCCTGCCGCGGCCGCAGCCGAGTTCGCAGTAGGTGAACCGATCCTCGAGTACCGGGGACGCCACACCGCTGATCGTAGCGGCGACGCCCAGATGCGCCGCGGCTTGATTCGGGTAGAAGCCGTCGGAGTACTCGACATCGGTCACATAGCCCTTGCCCCAGGTCGACACGATGCGGATCAGCTTGCCGCGGGGCTGATGCGGCCGTTGCCGCCGTTGGCGATGTCGACTGCCGCCTGCAGATAGCGTGCGCGCTTTTGAGCGGCGAGTTTCGCCTCAGGCGTCACGGCCGCGAGCATGACTGCGCTGGCGACGGCGCTGCCCAGCAACTGCGGCGGCGCCGCAACCTCGGGCAGATTCTCGGGCGCGAGGCTGCCGCCGCTCCAGAACGCGGCCATGGCCGCCCACGCGACCGGCGACTTCAGATCCGTCGCTTGCGCGCTTAAGCCCGCGGCTCGCCGGTTCTCTTCGGTCGGCTTGCGCACCCAGGCCTCGGCCGCCGCGATCGCGGCCTGTAGAGGCGGGGGCACCGGATCGCGCAAACCCTCGCGGGCGCATAGACAGGCCCACCAAACCGCTTCGCGCGGCGGCAGCGCAAAGCTCAAGAATTGCACGGCTTGATTCAAGTCCTCGGCGGCGAGCAGCCCGTTCAAAAATTTGGCCGGGGAGGCGCCCTCAGGCGAGTTGAGCGCGAATCCGCCCGCTGTCGCGAGCGCGCAGATCTCTTGGGCGTTCGTGACCGTGATTTTTTTTAAGTTGTCGATTTGCATGCGCCATTTCCATGCCGACAGGATCAGTTGATCATCGTGATGCCGCCCTTGAGCGTCAGCATCCCATCGCCATTGACCGTCGTCATCGCGCTCTTGAGCTCCGCAGTCGCCTGGCCCTGAACGCTGACCATGATGCCTTTGATCGTGACGCCCGTCTGGTCGATCGTGATGCTGTTGCTGCCGACGGTCAGCGTGATCGACTGCATCGCGTTGATGGAGCTAGTTCCCACGTCGCACTTCAACGAGTGGTTTCCCATTGACAGCTCGGTCGATTGATTGCCCTGGCTGATCGTCGTCGATTGATTGCCCTGGCTGATCGTCGTCGATTGATTGCCCTGGCTGATCGTCTGCGAGTAGTTGCCCTTGCTGATCGTCTGCGAGAAGTTGCCGGTATCGAGCGTTTCCTTCACATCGCCCTGCTTGATCTCGATCGTGCGGTTGCCCTGCGTGACCGTCAAATTATCGTCGTTCTGTACGACGCGACGATAATCCTTTTGTGCATTGACGTAGATTTCCTCGGACCCGGACTTGTCCTCGAAGCGCATTTCGTTGCTCGTATCGGGGGTTCCCGGATCGCCCCAATTGGCGCCGCGTATGCCGCTTTGAGTCTTGTTGTCCGGCAAGCTATAGAGCAGCGCATTCTTACCGTTGTAGACCATGCCGACGATGATGGGCCGGTCGGGGTCGGCATCCTGGTATTCGACGACGACCTCGCTGTTGATGCGCGGCAGATACTGGGTTCCCATTTTATTGAAGGCCCAGCTTTGCGCGACGCGCATCCAGCACGATTGATCGTCGGCATACCAAGGGAATTGCACTCGCGCGCGTCCTTGGTCATCCGGGCCGTCCGTGACCGTCGCGGTTTGCGGGCCGCGGATCTGCGGCTTCGGCGTCACGCGCGGCGGACGGAATACGAAATCGGCAGGCATGCAGACGAAATCGTTCGAGTATTCGGTCGTGCCGTCGAACGGAATGCCGTTGAAATCCCGCAATCGGTGCTCGACCCGAATCATCACGAAGGTATCCGCCGTCGCATTCGCGGCCGGCAAATCGACCGTGTGGTTCTTGATCTTGAACTTGGCGCCGGCGCGCGCGGACGCGTCGTTGCAGGTGCCGGATATCGAGACGACCTTGGATTCCTGTTCTTCCATACGCGCTACGGCGAGCTGTTTGCCTACATCTGCGGTTGCGAAACGTCCCGAGTAATCGTAGAACGCCCGCGCGGCAAAGGCGGGCGCGGAAGCCTTGGGTAGGCTGTTGGCGCTGCCTTCGATGACGTCAACCGCGGTATAGTCCCATGCGCCATGCTTGTAGGTGGAGGCAACGACTTGATATTGCGGCTGCCATCGATTGACATCCGACGAGAAATCCAGCGTATAGGGATCCATTTTGATGAAATCCGTCGCCGCGTCGCCGGTCACGATCGGGCAATTGGGGTCCTCATAGGCGAATCGAAAGAACAGCCCTTCTTCCTCGAGCAAGCGGCTGATGAAATTGAAATCGCTTTCGCAGTATTGGACCGTGTATTCGCGCTGCGCTCCCGAGGATTTCAATTGTGCGGAAATCCCGCCGTCCTGCAGGACCTTGGCGACGATGTCGGTCGCCTTCATACTGTGGAACAGCTGACAGCGCTGATTGAGGGTGAGCACCCAAAGCGGCGGCACGAGCTCGACGAGATGCAAAAAATGATCCCGCACCGTACTGCGCGCGATCTGCATGCTGCTCACGATCCCACTGAATTTGCGCGATTCATTATCCGTCTTGATCGCCACGGCGAGTTTTTGGCCGAGCATCTCGCTTGGTTTCAGCGCGCGCCCGAGCGTCATTATTTCCAGTGAGAAGCGCGTCAGGACCGACAATTCTTCGACGCCGTCGAATGCCGCGACGAGGATTTTCGTCTCGCCGACGGGGCTCTGTACGACTTTGATGAGCCGCTCGTTCTGGTCCAGCCCGATTTCTTCGAGGTCAGCCAAGGGAATACCCACACCTTGGTGCGGGTGGAGCACCGTGCAACGGATTGGCCATAGGATCGCCTGATCGCGCGGCGACCGGTGCGCGCGAGGCGCTCAACGGCGCCCGGACGCGATCCCGTCCCGGCGCCGTTGAGCGAAGCGTCATATCTCCTTGCCCAGCGCCAAATCGTAGCCTTTCACGACTGTGGCGAGGACGGTTTTATTGTCGGCGCCATAGCTTATGAACTTTTCCGTGATTTTCGTGAAATTGAACGAGATCGATTCCGTCGGCTGCCCGTCGCGGGGCGCGGAAACCGAATACCCCGAGATCACCGCGTTGTCGAGCGTGTAGGCCGCGAACGGCTTGTCCGTCTTGCCGGTCGATGTCACGTCGATTTTAATTAACTTGGCGTCGAATTTCGATACCGACCAGCCGAACAGTTCGATGGACGCGCTGTCCATCGACTTGGTCACGTGAATTTCACTGACGTTCGGCTGCCCGGCTTCGCGCGACGTCGCATGGCCAAGCGGATTGTTCAGAGCGCGACCGATTCCGAACTGCAGCGAGTCGACCTGGATCCACCCGACGTGGTTCGTCTCGGTCGCGCCGCCGGTAACAGCTGGTATTTGCACGTATACTGACATTGTCCATTCTCCTTAATTAACAGATGCCATAAAGACTTAACTTTGATCGCGACCATGCGCGCTCGCCCCGTCGCCGACCGAATCGAATGATCGTTCCCTTGCCACTGGATTAGCTCGAATACGGGCTCCCTAAAATTCTTCGCAGAACGAATTCCCTTCGACTCTTTACCCCAAACTATATGAAAACGCGCCATTATTGTCCAGCGAAACGCGGACGTCGCCAATCGGTTGACCGTTCGCGAGGCGCTCGAGAAATCGCGTCGAGACCTCCGGCAGAATTCCGTGCGTGAGCACATTCTCGATATTGCGCGCGCCGCTCTCGGATTCCGTGCAGCGCGCCGCGATCGCGTCGATGACGTCCGGAGAATAATCGAATCCGGTCCGGTAGGTATCCGCGATGCGGCGTTGGATACGTCCGAGCTGCAGTTTAATGATCGTGCGCAAGGTCGCGTCGGATAACGGAAAATACGGGACGACCGTGACGCGCCCCAAGAACGCCGGCTTGAAGTATTTGAGCAGTTCCGGACGCAGCGCGGCAGCCAGCCCCTTCGAGTCGGGCATCGTGTCTGGATCGGCCGCGAGCTTCGCGATGGTTTCCGTACCGGCGTTCGAGGTCATGATGATCGTCGTGTTCTTGAAGTCGATGTCCCTGCCTTCACCATCGCGCAACTGCCCCTTGTCGAACACCTGGTAAAAAACGTCCTGCACGCCGGGGTGCGCCTTCTCCATCTCATCGAGCAGCACGACGCTGTAGGGGCGCCGCCGCACCGCCTCGGTCAGCACGCCGCCTTCGCCGTAGCCGACATAACCCGGGGGCGAGCCGACCAAGGTCGAGACCTTATGCTCTTCCTTGAACTCCGACATATTGATTACGCTCAAGTTTTGGCCGCCGCCATAGAGCAGCTCCGCGAGGGTGAGCGCCGTTTCGGTCTTGCCGACGCCGCTGGTTCCGACCATCAAGAAGACGCCGGTCGGTTTGCGCGGATCGGTCAATTTGGCGCGCGAAGTGCGCATCGCCTCGGCGATCGCTTCGAGCGCATCGGGTTGACCGATGATGCGCTCTTCCATGAGATTCTTGAGATTGAGCACCGTTTGGATCTCGTTGGAGACCATGCGGCCCAAGGGAATGCCGGTCCAATTGGCGATGACCTGGGCAACCGCCTGGCCATCGACGCTGACCTGCAGCAGCGGCCGCTCGCCCTGTAGCGCCGTGAGCCGGTTGCGGTCGCCGAGCAGGTCGCTCTTCAGGCTTTCGCGTTGCCCTTCTTCCAGCGGCGGCTTCACGCCGGCATGATCGGCTTCGAGCCGGTCGCGCAGTTCGCGCATGCGGCCAACGATTTCCTTTTCGCTCTGCCAGCGCTCCTCGAGCTCTTTGAGCTGCAGCTCCGCAGCGGCTCTATCGGCGCATAGGCGCGCGAGATCCGCCGCGTGATCCGTGCCCGAGGCGCTTTCGCGCTCGAGGATCTGGATTTCGGTGGTCCCCAACTCGATGCGGCGGCGGCAGTCCTCGATTTCCGGGGGCACCGCGTTCTGGCTCATCGCGACGCGCGCGCAGGCCGTATCGAGAACGCTGACGCCCTTGTCGGGCAATTGCCGGCCCGGAATGTAGCGCTTGGACAGGCGCACCGCTTCGATGACGGCTTGATCGAGAATCCGCACGTGATGGTGCTTCTCGAGCGTTTCGACGATGCCGCGCAGCATCGCGAAGGCGCCCGCCTCGTCGGGCTCCTCGACCTTGACGACCTGAAAGCGGCGCGCCAGCGCGGCATCGCGCTCGAAGTATTTCTTGTATTCTGCCCACGTGGTGGCCGCGATCGTGCGCAGATCGCCGCGTGCCAGTGCGGGCTTCAACAAATTGGCCGCATCCCCTTGGCCGGCGGCGCCGCCGGCGCCGATCATGGTGTGGGCTTCATCGATGAATAGGATGATCGGCGTCGCCGACGACTTGACCTCCTCGATGACCGATTTCAAGCGATTCTCGAATTCACCTTTGATGCCGGCCCCGGCTTGCAGCAGGCCCAAATCGAGCGTGCGCACCGCGATGTTTTTCATGGCCGGCGGCACATCGCCTTGTGCGATGCGCAAGGCGAAGCCCTCGACCACGGCCGTTTTGCCGACGCCGGCCTCGCCGGTCATGATCGGGTTGTTCTGGCGGCGGCGCGTCAAAATGTCGATGACCTGGCGGATTTCGCTGTCGCGACCCAGCACCGGATCGATTTTTCCCGCCTTCGCGCGCGCCGTCAGATCGATCGTATATTGGTCGAGCGCGCCACCGGCGACGGGGCCGGCGGCACCTGCGGGCTGCCCGTTGCCGGCTGCCGCTTGCGGCGCGCCCCCGGAGGAGGCGAGCCCCGCTTCGACGCTATTGGCGGTGATTTTCGCGAGTTCATGGCGCAGCGCTTCGGCGGGGATCGCGCCAAGCTGCCGGCTCGCGTCGCGCGCCACCAGTGCGAGCGAGTCGTCGCCGACCAGCGCCGCCAGCAGGTGACCCGAGCGTATGACCTGCGCGCTGCCGGTCAAGGAACTCAGCAGCCAGGCCTCTCGCGCCAACTGCACGACTTGGGGGCTCAAGGTGGGCGCACGGTTGTTGCCGGTCTTGAGCCGGTCCAGCACCTTATTGAGGTCCGCCGCCAGCGCGCCCGGATCGATGCCGTAAGTCTTCAGACAGGCGGCAATGTCGCTATCCCGGATGTCGAGAAGCTTGAGCAGCCAATGCTCGATCTCAATATTGTAATGGCTGCGGGACAGCGTCAGCCCGGCAGCGGCTTCGAGCGCCTGCCGGCAGGGGTTATTGAGCTTGGCAATGAGCGATTTGAGATCGACTGCGACCATTTTTCATCCCTCCATAGACGCCTAGGTGCGCCGCATCCAGCATTACGTTATGAAGCCCGCGCTTCGCTGTCATGGGGCGCCCGGCGGCCAATTATCGTGAGGCTCGTTATCCGGGCAGCGGCTATGCTATCGTAGTCCTAAGCTGCGTTACAGCGGTGTGGAAGTCTTAAAGGGATTTAGGCGGTCCGATGGCTACAGCTCCTACAATCGATATCGACTCGCTGCTTGCGCCGATCTCGGAAGCCGCGCCGACCGGCATTAATTTGCGCGCCGACGCTTCGCCCACCTCGATTTATTTCAAGTTAAAGGACGCACGCAGCGGCGCGCGCGCCGCCGAGCGGCGCGCCGATTCCGAAGGCGCGGCCGCGGGCCTGCTGCCGGAATGGCAAACCATCCTGAATCTCGCGCCGAAGGCGCTCGGCGAGACCTCGAAGGACCTCGAGGTCGTCGTCTGGTTCATCGAGGGCCTGGTGCGTGCGGAAGGCTACGCGGGGCTGCGTGACGGGCTGACATTGGCGCGCGGCCTCATCGACCGGTACTGGGAAAACTTCTTCTCGCTCGAGGACGAGGACGGTTTGGCGACGCGGCTCGCGCCGCTCGCGGGCCTCAACGGCCAAGGCAACGAAGGTACGCTGATTCAACCGCTGCGCAAGGTTCCGGTGACCACATCGATTGGCGACGGCGCATTCGCGATTTATCACTATGACCAAGCGCGCGCGCTCGCGAATGTCACGGATCCCGAAGTAAAGGCCCGGCGCGAAGCGGCCGGCGAAGTCAACATGGAGCGCTTTACCACCGCGGTGAACCAGAGCGGCGGCGTATTTTACATCGGGCTGCTCGAGGACATCGACGGCGCCATCGAGGTGCTGGGCCAATTGGGCCAATCGCTCAACGAGCGCGCCGGCCGGGACGCGCCGTCCACCTCCGACATCGCGCGGGTGCTGACGGCGGTCCGCGATACGGTCGCGGCGTTCAGCTTGGAATTGGTCGAACGCGCGCGAGCGGCCGCGGCACA
>OCZU010002662.1_pt1 | contig 11364 bp, 7 predicted proteins | sample 1539001 | NCBI WGS metagenome assembly OCZU01 (sample SAMEA3539306, study PRJEB22396) | soil metagenome | biome: tundra; feature: field; material: soil | place: USA | collected 2010-05 | depth 0.15 m
AGGCGCGCCCGCTGTGGCCGCTGCGACCGGCACCCCGGCGGGCCCGGCAGGCCCGGCAGGCCCGGCCTCAGCATCGTCGGTGTCGTCAGGCTCGTCTTCGCCGACCTCCGGGACGGCGGCTATGTCGCCGATATCGAGGCCGATGATCGGATCGTCGCCGATCACCTCATCGCTGTCCAGCCCGGCAAGATCATCGAGATCGACGTCTACGTCCAGGTCGGTTACCGAGGCAAGGTCCACGTCGATGTCCAGATCGGCTACGGAGCCAAGTTCCGCGTCGACATCCAGATCAGTCACGTCCGCCAGGTTCACGTTACCTTCCACATCAGCGAGCCCGACGCGATCACTGCCGCCGTCCGGGCCTGGTCCTGTTCCGTTGGCAGCCGGATTGCCCGGCCCGCGCTTGGCGCCCGCAGACCTAGCGGAGGAGCGAACCGCTGGTGCCGGACTGACCGGTGCCTGGATCGCCGCTGGATCTGCGGCAGTCGCTCTGCCAGAGCCGGATGCGGCCGCGGCCGCGTCCTTTCTGGCCCGCCGGGTAGTCCGGCGCGAGGTCGCGCCGGACCGCTGGCCTGCCGGGCCGGCCGCTGACTGACTGGTCGGCACCGAGCCACTTGGGGCCATCACATCGGCCGTCACCAAGGTGACGGCAGCGTCGGCCGAGCCACCAGCTTCGTCAGCTGGCTCTGCCCGGGATTGCAGCGGAACGCGAGCGCCTGCGCCCGAGGGCGTTGGCTGCCTCCGCGCCGCGGAGCTTGCAGCGCCTGCCACCGCGGTCACCCCTTCCTTCGCTGGTCGATGAGCCGCCACGGCGCGGTCAATCCGCGTCCGACCGAACTAGCAGGCGACACCGACACTCCTGCGATCGTCTGGCAAGAAACTGGACCCTACCGCCAGGGCACAAGTTCTCTGACCGTCCGCAGAGCCCCCGCTCTGCCGCACGTGGCAGCGGCCCCGGCTGGCTCCGCTCCCGTCCCCCACCTTAGGTGGAGTTGGTGGGTAGCTCGTACAGCCGCAAGCCCGACTCCCCCTAGCTGACCCATGGCGTTAACCACACGCTGCGAAAGCGTACCCACAACTGCCACCGCTTGACCTTCCTCGCAAATCCAACAGGTGCGTCCGCTGCTTCAGGCGCGTCCGCGTCCGGCTCGGCTGCCCGCAGCCCGGGCGGGCCCGTGGCCCGGCATCTGCAGTACGAGCACAGTGACATCGTCGTCTTGCTCATAACCTGCGAGCATCCGGTCAACCAGGTAATCAATCAGCTTCGCCGGATCTGCCACCACCGCGGGCGGAGCCTCCGCCGCCACCGAGACCAGTTCGTCCAGGCCGGTGTCCAGCCCGCGCCTGCGGTTCTCCACCAGACCATCGGAATACAGCACCGCGGTGTTTCCGAGCGGCACGCTGAACGGATACTGCTGCCGCGGGCTTGCCCAGCCCAGCGGCGTCCCGGCCTCGGTCTGATCGAGCCTGGGCGGCACGCCAGGACCGAGCAGCAGCGGCGGCAGATGCCCGGCATTGCCCGCCACGCCCTCGCCGGTCTCCGGATCTACCACCAGATAGCAGACGGTCGTGACCTGCTCCTCCAGTTCGGTCGCAAGGAATAGCCGGTCCAGCCCGGCCAGCACGGCGGCGGGCCGCGGATCGGTCAGCGCCAGTGCCCGCAGCGCGTTCCTGACCCGCCCCATACCGGCCGCCGCGGTCAGGCCCTTGCCCATCACGTCTCCGAGCGCGACCGCCAGCTTCCCGTCCGGCAGCCGGAACGCGTCGTACCAGTCACCGCCGATCTCGATGCTGACCGGCTTGTAGAAAGCCTTGAGCACCATCCCCGGTACATCAGGCAGCCTGTCCGGCAGCAGGCTGCGCTGCAGCGTCTCTGCGGTCGTATGCTCCCGCTCGAAGAGCACGGCGCGCTCGACCGCGAGGGCGCACTGGCCGGCCAGCGCCTCAAGGAACACTCGCTCCTCATCGGTGATCTGGCGCGGTCTGGTAAAGGAAAACCTGAGCGCTCCGAGTGGTGCCCCCGATGTGGTCAGCGGCAGGCCCACCCACGCCTGCTCGCCGCTGGTCCGCAGGAACATATCGACATCGACTTCAGACTCGAAGTGCCGACGCAGCGCCTCCGGGCTGTCCAGCACCAGCGAGCGGCGCAAGGTGATCGCGGCAGTCATCACACTGGGTACATCAAGCGGGATCTCGCCGGTCCGCTCGCCCAGCCCGTCGGTCACCTCGCCAGGGCTGACTACCCGCAGCCGGAGCCGGTCCTTATCGACCATCGCCATCGCTGAGCTATCGGCACCGATCGCTGACCTGCCCACTTCAGTGATGACGGCAACGACCTGCTCGACCGTCAGTGCCTCGGCCAGCATCGAGGTCGCCTGCTGCAGCCGGGCCGTGCGCAGGGCCGCGGCTGAGAGCTGCTCAGTCAGCCGGCCCCGCATTTCCTCGGCCTCGCGCTGGCCAGTGACGTCAGTGCTCGCACCCATCCACTCGACAATCGTCCCGTCCCGCTCGATCGGCACCGCGCGCACGTCATAGTTCCGGTAGGACCCGGTCTTGGTGCGGACCCGATAGCTTCCGTCGAAGACCGTCCCGGTCCTGATGCAGTCGAACCAGTCCCGGTCGATCCGGTCTCTGTCGTCCGGATGGATCGCGGCCAGCCAGCCGCCAGCCAGGTACTCCTGCACCGACTGCCCGGTGATCCAGCGCCACTCGGGTGAGTCCTCGGCAACCTGGCCGGTCGGCGTGGTCACCCAGACCACCTGGTTCCCGGCCTGGACCAGCGATCGGTACCGCTCCTGGGTGCGGCGCACGGCCTCGGCCGCGTCCAGCTGGCCGGTCACATCCACGGCGATCATGGTCACACCGGCGATCGTGCCGTCCACCGTGTGCGCCGGGTACCAGCTCAGCGCCAGCAGCCTGTCCTCACGGGGCGCTGCTGAGCCATTACCAGGCAGCAGGCCATCGGCTGCACTGGCCGGGCCGGGCACGGTGACACCCGCGGCCGCGGGTGTGCCGTCCGCGTGGCTATCGGTAATCGCCTGCCGGTCTGCGAGCACCTGGCGGACCGCGGCGCCGGCCCGTGCCGCCAGCGCGGCTGGCCAGACCTGGGCCGGCGGGTGCCCGAGCTGCTCGGCCGACTTGACGCCGGTCATCTCGGCCAGCGCACGATTTACCCTGCGCAGCCGGATCTCGGTGTCGATGAACGCGAATCCGATTGGCGCCTCGTCGTGCAGCGCGTCAAGCAGCGCCAGATCGCACGCGTCCGCGCCGGGGCCGGGGCGTCCAGCCTGCGGCACGGAGGTCTCGGCGCTCAACCCAAGCACCTCGCATCCGTGCGAGCGACCATGGACGACCCCTTCCTGCACACTGCGGACACAAGAAGGCTAGCGGCAACAAGGCCGTCAGGCCTGCAGACCGCGGCGGGAAGTGCCTTTCAGCCAGTGATAATCGGTGTCCGGGTCGCCGGAGCGCCAGTCCGCCGCTCGCCGGCCAGGATCAGAATGTCGGATTCGTGCAGTTATTCGCGCCGCTCAGCTGCGACGAGGCCACATCGTTGAAGACCGACTTGCCGTAGCCGGACACAGTCGTACCATTGTTGAACGTGATATTTGACAGATCTCCCAGGTACGTGGTTGCAGGGATGCATATCCAGGCACCTGCGAAGCTTGGTGAGTAAAACAAGCGGACCGCGACAGAAGTTGCATTAAAAAAGGACTCGTCCACATTACGACAGGCACCCCAGTTGCTCACGCTCACGCCGCTGGCAATGCACACACCTGGGTTATTAAGGTCATTACTGCCGTTCTTGATGCTCCAGACACAGTAGTACTGCAGGAACGAGCAGGTCCGGCTCGGGTTCGCCGGGACAGCTGCCCGCACTCGAGCCTGATGACGCGGACCTGTGCCGCCAGCCGTCGAGACGGCAGCCGCGCGGTCCGCGGCCAGATGCCGCGGCCCGGGTGCAGCGGCGGCGGCCATGGCCGGCGTGAGCGCCGCCGCGGCGAGGACAGTAATTCCGACTGAGATTAACCTTCGGCAGTGCGGCATGAGTCCCTTCCAGGCTCGGCTTCGCCGACGGGCGAGCGCCAGCCGGCAGCGGCCATTCTGATCGCTGTTTTATCGCATGCGAGCAGATCAAGATGACTGAATAATGTTAGTAACGCTCTATTACGGGTCATTGTCAAGGGACAATCTGGTGCCCGGTACCAGCAGCAGCCGCGCGTCAGGTCCAGCCGCAGGTCCGACTGGGGCCAGCGTCAGTTCTGGCGCGCGGTCGCCCCGAAACGATCACGCAGTCCATCACCGATCAGGTTGAACGCGACGACCACCACGATGATCGCGAGACCGACCGGGTAGATCTCCCACCAGTAGCCGTCGTAGATGTACTGGACGCCGCCGGCGATCATGTCGCCCCAGTCTGACGACGGCGGCTGGACGCCGAGGCCGAGATAGCTCAGGGTCGCCAGGATCAGGACGGAGTCGGCGATCTGGAAACTGACATTGACCGCGATCGTGCCGAGCGCGTTCGGCGCGATGTGGCGGATGATCGCCCGCGTCCTGCCGCCGCCCATCATCGTCACCGCCTGCACGTACTCCCTGGTCCGGAGCGTCAGCGCCTCGCCGCGAACCAGCCTGGCGGTGCTCAGCCATGACGTGAGCGCGATCACGAGGACCAGCGTGCCTGGCGACGGCGGGTAGATGGCGGTCAGCAGCAGGAGCAGCACCAGTGTCGGAATGGCGATCGCGGCATCAACCACAGCCATCATGACCGCGTCAGCGGCGCCGCCAAGATAGCCGGCTACCGCACCCCACAGCGAGCCGATGACAGCGCTGAGCACACCAGCGGCTATTCCCACTTCAAGCGACAACTGACCGCCCCGCATCAGCCTGCCCAGTACGTCGACGCCGTCCGCGTCGGTGCCGAGCGGATGAGCAGATCCCGGCGGCCGGTTGCCAAGCAGCACGTTCACGTGCACCAGATCGGTCCGGTGCAAGAACGGCCCGGCGAAGCAGAGCACCGCGATCGCCACCACCATCGCCGTGCCGGCCAACGTCATCGGGTTCGCTCCGGCCAGCCACTGCGGCCGGTGCATCCTGACCGGCCCGATTTCGGTCTGCCGCCCGGCTCCGGACCTTGCGGCGGCCCCGCGAACCATAGCCGGCCACCTGGCCGGCGCTGCGTGCCTGCCTGTCATGAGCCGGCGGACCTGACCCGCGGATCGGCGAGCAGGTAGCCGAGATCGGCGAGCAATGACCCGACCACGGTGCCGGCCCCGATCACCAGGATGAAGCCGAGCAGCACAGGAAAGTCGTGCTTCTGCGCCGCCTGCCAGAGCTGCCAGCCCATGCCCTGCAGGTTGAACAGGCTCTCGACCACCAGGGCACCGCCGAGGATGCGGGGCAGGCTCAGGCCTGCCAGCGTGATCACCGGAGTCAGCGAATTCCGCAGCACGTGCCTGCGCAGTACCTCCGGCCGGCCGGCTCCCGCGGCCCGTGCGGTGCGCACGTAATCCTGGGCCAGGCTGTCCAGCGCCGACGAGCGCATGTACCTGGCGAAGATCGCCACGCTCAGCACCGCCAGCGTCAGCACCGGCAGGGTCAGATCCCGCCAGTCAGTCAGCACCGCCGTAATCCCTGGCGCCTGCGGCGCCTCGGCGCCGAAGATGTGCAGCCGGACGGCGAAGACCAGGATCAGCACCGAGCCGAGAAAGAACGACGGTATCCCGTAGCCGACATAGGACAGGCCGCGCAGTACCCGGTCAGTAGCCGAATCCCGGCGCGCCGCCTGAAGCAGGCCGACTGGAATCGCCACCGCGACCGCGATCACGGTCGCGGTCAGGGTCAGCGCCACGGTGCGCGGCAGGCTGGACGCCAGCAGCGATCCGACGCTGGAGTTGTCGACGTAGGAGTAGCCCAGATTGCCGTGCAGCACCTGACCGAGCCAGCGCAGGTACGCCACCACGACCGCGCTGCCAAGCCCGTAGTCCCGGCGCAGGACGGCCAGCTGGGCGGGTGTCGGGCTGCCGATGCCGAACAGTGCCCGCTGCGGTCCGCCGGGCAGCAGCCAGAGCGTCGCGAAGACAATCATGCTGACGCCGAGCAGCGCGGCGACGGCCTGCAGGCCGCGCCTGACCAGGTAGCCGATCACCTGAGGCGGCCGCCACGGACGGCAGGCCAGCCAGCAGCCGCATGCTCGCGATGCGCGCGCCTCACCGCACGTAGTACCAGTCTTCTGGCGTGATAGTCAGCGTCGGGCTCAGCGTCCCGATCCGCAGGTCGCCCTTGCTCTCGACCAGCGCCGCCGGCGCCAGCGGCTGCATCACCACGGGCAACTGCTGGGCGAGATAGTTCTGCCACGCCCACATCGCCTTCAGGAATGCCTTCAGGTTAGAAGTCGACAGCGTCCTGGCGATCAGCACATCGTTCGTACGGTCGTGGTAACGGCCGATGTTGCTCACCGACTTCGATCCGAAGAGCTCGTCACCGGTCGGCAGGTAGTCAGGTACATAGCTCCAGCCTTCGCCCCAGTCGGCGATCTGCCACGGGCAGGACTTGAAGGCCGCCGAGCCGCCGCAGCCGCCGAATACCTCGCCGAGTACCCCGTCAAAGGTCGCTGTGGTCAGCGTGATGTTGATGCCGACCTGGGCCGCGTTCGACTTGAGCTCAAGCAGGGACGACTGGACCCAGGCGTTGCCGGTCGCGTACAGCACGTTGATCGTGAGCTGGGTGTTGGCATGCACGCCCTTGCCGCACTGGCTGGGTCCGGCGCCCGGCTCAACGCAGCTGCTCGTGCCGCCCGAGTTAACTCTCCAGCCGTGCTCGGTAAGGAGGCTGCGCGCCTCGATCGGGTTGTACGGGAACGGATCGCCTTGCTGGCCCTTGGGCGACAGGTAGCTGGTCACTGGGAAATCGCCAACCGGGCCGACCGATATCTTGCCGTAACCGTGCAGCGGTCCCTCGACGATCGCGGCCTGGTTCATCAATAGCTGGAGCGCCTGCCGGAAGTACAGCTGATGGAAGACCGCCTGCTGGGTGTCCTGCGGGGCGAAGTTGTACGGCATGTAGTTCAGGCCCCACTCATACAGCGCCTGAAGCTGGTAGCCGGTCACCGGATTCTGTCCGACCGCGGCTCCTGGCGGCGGGACCGGGGCGTCCACCGTCGGCAGGTAGCCGACGTCCAGCCCTTGGCTGCCACCCGCCTGCAGCACGTTGTACTCAGCCTCCTCGGAGGTGAACGGCACTTCCTGGAACTCGCCGATGTGGTGGGCCGGCAACGGTCCCGAGTAGTGGCTGTTGATCCTGAAGGTCAGCACGCCCTGCGCAGTCCGGCTGGTCAGCCGCCACGGCCCGTCCACGACTCGCCAGAACCGTGACCCAACCCAGGTCGCCTTGTCCCTGGACTGGCTGTCCAGGTAGTTGAAAACGGCCGTGCAGTCAGTCACGTCGCCGGTGCAGTTACTCGCCCCGGCCGCGGTGCGATCCCAGGCGAGGGTCGGCATCGGGGTGATCTGGCTCAGCTCGTTCTCGGTGAACCAGGTCTGCGAGTATGGTCCCTTGATCACCATCTGCACCTCGGTCCGGCTGATCTCGCGGACGCTCGCGACGTTGTCCGGGATCCCGCCTGCGACATAGCCGCCCCATTCCGTGGCGGCGTCTGCCTGCATCATGTGCATCCAGAACAGCACGTCCCCGGCGTTCACCTGCTCGCCGTCGGACCACTGGTATGGCTTCAGCTTGATGGTGACCACCTGGCCGTGATACACGGGCGGGTAGGCCAGGCTGAGACTCTCATTGAGGTAGGGCAGGCCACGGCTTCCGTACAGGTACAGCGGCCGGTACAGCAGGTACTGCAGGTTGGCCGTATTGACCTGGGAAAAGTACTGGCCCGGGGTGAACGGGAAAATGTAGGTCGGCACCACGTTGGCTGGCAGCGCCCAGGTCACCAGGCCGCCAGAGACTGGCGTCTGGCCGGACGCCCCGGCACCGGCTGCCGCGCAGCCGCTGGCCACGAGCGCCAGGGCCACCATCCCGCCGGATACCGCGAGCACACGCGCGCGAAGCCGCCCGCCGAGTCTGATCCGCCGCTGAAAGGCGCGCCGCATAGCCGCAACTCCTTCGCTATCTTTCGCTACCCCGCCGCTCAGGGCGGCGGCTGGCGTGCCCCCCGGAAGGAATTATGTCCTAGTTACCGAGTGATCGCTGGCACTTCAGTGCGGCTGGCCGGTGCCAGGCCGCCACCGCCGTGACCGCCGCCAGCATACCGGCAGATTGCTGGCGGTTTGAGCCCAGATCCGAGCGGATGCCGCCGTCCGGCCCGTTAGCGCCCCTTCATCCTGCTCGCCGATTCCTGGCCGGCCCGGTCGGCGCCGGTGATCCGCGCCGCCGCGCGGGCATTAGCGGCGGCGCGCCGCGGCTAAGCTTGGCATCGCCCCGACTGGATCTGAAAGGCTAGGTACGTGAGCCCGCAGAGCCGACGCGCTGAGCCCTCCGGTGGTTCCGGGTCCGGTGAGCGATCGGTCCGCGGCGCGGCGCCGCCACCGAATGCGCTGTTCGCCGAGATGCTCCGCGCCGCCAGGGAACTGCTTGCCGTGCGCAGCCCGCTCGACGCTGAGCTCATGGTCAGCGAGCTGCTCGGGACCTGGTGGAGTCAGCCGGCCGGCACCGGCCAGGCTCAGGCACGCCGCCGCAGGGACGAGGTAGAGGAACTGGTCGGCGAGGGCCTGGTCGGCTACGCCGCCGAGCAGGGCAGCCCGGCCGCGCTCGCGCTGCTCTCCGGCATCGCCTGCCTGGGCACGTCCCGCCAGGCCGCCAGGGCCGAGCAGGCCGCGCTGACCCTGATGGAACGCGGGGTCGCCCGTCCCGGCTGGGCTGAGCACGCGGGCGCCGTCGAGGCCGGCGACTGCTACATCAACTCCGACTCCTACGGTGATCGCGACGAGGTGATCAGCGTCTTCAGCTACGCCGGTCAGGAGGAGCACGCGCTCGTCGTCATCGTCGACTACAACGCGGGCGGGATGATCAGGGACGGCTGGGTCACGTCCCAGGTCGGCAAGCTGCTTGACTACTGCCGCGACTCCTGCGAGCGTGGCCGGACCGGCTTCAGCCAGGTCGCTCCGCCGGATGCCAGGCGGCTGCTTGAATCGTCCATGGCCGTCGCCGAGAGCACATCGAACGCGCCGGTCAGCAAGTCGTTCCCCTCCTATCATGCCTTTATCAGGGCCCGGATCCGTACGCTGCCGCCGGCTCAGGCCAGGACTGCGATAGCCCGTCAGGTGCAGTGGGCCGGATTGCCGGCGGGTGTGATCGGGCCGGGCGCCGTCCGGCGTCCGACCTGGCGCAAGGACCGGCGTGCGATGCTGGTCGCCGAGTTCCTGGCCTCGGATGAGGCTGAGGACCTGTCCGATACCGAGGCAGCCAGCCGGTGCACTGATCACATCGTTGACTACGGCTGCGACCGCGACTTCGGCCGCCCGCTCCGGGTCAGCCCGGCAAAGGCCGAGACCTTCCTGCTCGACTGGCTGCCGAGGAAGGTGATGCTGACCCCGGCGGAGCAGCACGCTATGCCGCACGTCCTGGTTGCCTGGGCACGCTGGGCCGGCGCGAGGTCAGGGCTGGATATCGCGGCGATCAGCAAGACGCTTGACGCTGCGATTGACGCGATGGCGACGTTCAGCCGGGTCTATCGCGACCCTGCGTCCTTCGGCCTGGAGCCGGCCCTGGTCGCCCGGCTGCTGCCGGACCGCGATCTGGAGGCGCTGCCACGCCGGGCCTTCGCGTTCGGCGTGCTCGACGGGACCTATCACGGCACTGACCTGAGCGCGCTTGACCCGGCCAGGGCGCAGGACCGGCGCACCCTGCTGGCTGCCGACCATGGCGACTCGACCGGCCCGCCCGCCGGGGCCGAACATTTCGACGAGCACATCGACGGGCACGTCGCCCTGGCCGAGCGGCTGTGGACCGGTGATCCGCCCGAGCTGTGGGACGCGGCCCAGCGGCTGCTTGACCTGGGCCTGGCCAGGCACGATGTGGTGCATGCGCTGATCGAGGCGATCCGGGCCGCCGGGCCCGACGACAGGGCGATCGCGGCAGCACTCGGCGATCTGCCAGCCGAGCAGGCAGGTTGACCAGCGGGCCGCCGGTCACCGACCTCAATGCCGACCTCGGCGAGTCGTTCGGCACCTGGCGGCTCGGTGACGACGCGGCCATGATGGACATCATTACCAGCGCCAACGTCGCCTGCGGATTCCACGCCGGCGACCCGCTCACGCTGCGCCGGGCGTGCGCGCTGGCAGCGGAACGCGCCGTGGCGATCGGCGCCCAGGTTTCCTACCGCGATCTGGCCGGTTTCGGCCGCCGGGAGATGGACGTGCCAGCGGCGGAACTGACCGCCGAGCTGCTCTACCAGATCGCGGCGCTGGACGGGCTTGCCAGGGTAGAGGGCTCGCGGGTGCGCTATGTCAAGCCGCACGGTGCGCTGTACCACCGCGTGGCCCGCGATCAGGTGCAGGCCGCCGCACTGGTCACGGCCATCGCCAGCTACGACGCGACGCTGCCGCTGCTGACCCTGCCCGGATGCGAAGCCGCCCGGCTGGCGCAGGCCCGCGGGCTGACGGTGATCGGCGAGGCTTTCGCCGATCGTGGCTACAACGACGATGGGACGCTGGTCCCGCGGTCCGTGCCCGGAGCCGTGCGCACCGATCCCGCCGAGGTCGCGGGCCGTGCCGTCGCAATTGCGACCAGGGGCGAAGTCGAATCGGCAAGCGGCCGGCCGGTCCGGGTCGCGGCCCGCTCCATCTGCGTTCATTCCGACACCGCCGGGGCAGTCGCCCTGGCCAGGGCGGTGCGGAGCGGCCTGGCCGAAGCGGGCGTGCGGCTGGCTCCGTTCGCGTGATCCGGTGGTCGCCGGCCGGCGATGCCGCGCTGCTGATCGACGCGGACGCCCCGGCGTCGCTGGCTGCCGCGGTCGCTGCTGCCCGGCTAGATGGCGTGGTCGATGTCGTTCCTGGCGCTCAGACGGTGCTCGTGATCACCGAGCCCCGGACCCGTGATCTGGCCCGGCTGGCCGGCCTGATCGGGGCGCTGCCAGTTCCTGCCGCCGGGGCGCTCGCCCGCTCCGTCGCAGAGATTCCGGTGGTCTACGACGGCCAGGACCTCGCCGACGTGGCGCGCATCGCGGGGATGAGTGTCGCCGAGGTCATCGCCAGGCATCAGGCCGGCGAGTACATCGTCGGCTGGCTCGGCTTCTCCCCCGGCTTCGGCTACCTGACCGGGCTCGACCCGCGACTGCGCGAGGTACCGCGGCTGGCCAGTCCCCGGCTCGCGGTCCCGGCCGGTTCCGTGGCCATCGCCGGCGGCCTGACCGCT
>OCZU010002663.1_pt1 | contig 11363 bp, 5 predicted proteins | sample 1539001 | NCBI WGS metagenome assembly OCZU01 (sample SAMEA3539306, study PRJEB22396) | soil metagenome | biome: tundra; feature: field; material: soil | place: USA | collected 2010-05 | depth 0.15 m
TAAAAGGGCTGGAACTTTTTGTTTGCACCTGCCACACGGCAGAGATGAATCAACTCAAAAATTCTCCTTTGAAAGCGCGGTCGGGGAGGACACGCATTCTGGCGACCATTTTGAAGGTGCAATCATTTGGATTTACCCGAATCCTGAACTTTTTCCGGGCCGCTGACCTTGTGTCTATTCGGCCCGAACCGGATGGAAACATATTCGCGTGTTTCAACCAGATGGAAGCCGGACTTTTGAATTTCTTTTTCAATCCCCGGCATGTGCATCGCTCCCCAAGGAATGACAAAGTTGTCCGAGTCCGGCAGCCGTTCACGAAGTTCTTTCAACAGATGCTCGTTGCGCTTCAACAACAGATCCCCATACAACTGTTTCTCGACACCCGGCGGCGGTGACTGTTGCGTCAACAACAAAACGGTACTGGAATTCAAACCTCTCGAATGCACCAGCGTGATCAGGTTAAGAATGTCAATCGTGCCGGGGGAAAACTCCTGGACATCCACATCGGCCCGGACCAACTGTCCTTGGTGAATGTCTAAATCATCATGTTGCTCCGCCAGCCCCAGGGACTTGGCGGCTCGCCTGTAGCTGAGTTCATTTGTCAGCAGATTTTTATTGTCGGTAATCCCTTCAAGCAGGACGACCGAATTGCTCGAAGCCGACTGCGAAACGGCCTGATAAAAATCGGCTTCAGCAATGTGCGACATTGGAAATAGAACGATTGTTTTGCCGTCATCGCGGACGTATTTGCGAGCCTGCAGAATCAATCCCCTAGGACGCAATATCAGGAAACCGTCGGTGAAATGGCCCACTGCCAGACTTGCGCAAAGCGCCAGATAAACAGCAATGGAAGGCAACAACACGAAGACGTTCAGCAACAAAAACACCGACAAATTCACCCAGCTAAACGCCCGGTTTCCAAGATGTGTGGCCTCGACGATTGTCCAGCGCAACTTGAATCCGCGCTTGAGCCAGAAGAACAACGCCAAACCGAGAAGGATCTGGCCCAACGAAAGAACCCAGTCCATCTGAATCATCCAGTTGTGGTGATAAATCAAAGTTGGAAACACGGCGAGCAGTGCCAGCGCATTAAAGATTACCACTGGCAGAACTACCCGTTTGGGGACCAGGGGAGTAAGCCCTATCAGACCATAAGCTGTTACCACGAGCAGAAATGACAAGAAGGTCAGAATCCCACTTACAACCGTAAGGAGATGCAGGCCGAAAAGAAGAACCAACGAGTCATCCAGCAGCGAAACAACTCCACCCGCCAGAAAAAGTCCGAGACATAAGCTCAAGAGAACGGCCAGGAATCGCCGCCAAAGTGATGGCTTGCACCCCAGCATCGGTGGCGAATCCGTGCCGACCGGCGGCGCGGAAGCCGAACCTGCCGGAAGCGCGCCGTCGGCGTTCGGATTGTCCGCAGTCGACGGGATCTTCGGGTCTGGTGGCATGGATGGATCAGCAGGCGGATTCACAATTCTCCTTTGAAGGGGCGGTCGAGGAGGGCAGGGGCAAGGCAGCCATCTCGGCGGCGGGCTCGGCATGCGGGCGCTTCGAATTCTTCTTCACACCGCGTGTTGTAGCACAGACTTCCGAATGTGGCGATGTCTGCTACGAAAAACTTTGGAGCAGCAATTACAGGGTTACCGCGTTGTGTCCTTGAGCGTGAACGAGGGCGGGAAAAAATCCTTGCGTTCGCGCAGGACTAAACCACGCTCGCGCAGCACCGACAGAATCCATGCAACGAAGAAACCACGGGCTCAGGGCCCGTGGTTTTCAAGCTTCTCATCGGCCCGCCGCGACCAAAGTTTTTCCATTTTTCAAGCCGGTTAGGAACGAAGACGCATCCGTCAATTTTGTCTCCAGAACCTGCACTTGGCTGAGGGCGATAATAGCGGATAGCTTGGCTTCGTCGCGTTCCTGCTCGGTGCGAGCCAATATCGCATTGAAAGGCTCGATAGTGCGGCGCATTGTCTCTAACTCGGTCTTCCGCTCCTGCGCGGCCAGTTGGTGGGCCTCCGTTTGCGCGGTCAGCTGGGCGAGCAATTCCTGCTCACGCTGCCTGGCCTTGGCTTGGGCAGCCTCCTCTTTCTGTTGCATTTCCTGGCGCAACTGGGCTTCCAGCTCACGTAAGGCACGTTGTCCGGTCTCGACTGACTCCAGGTCACGGCGCCGACGAAAATGCTCGGTCTGGCCCTGCGACTCGGCTTGGCGAGCTTCAAACTGCGACTCTAGCTGCTGCTCGCGCTGACGGATCTTGATTTCGAGAATATCTTCCTTCTGCCGCGCCTCCTGACCCAGGCGGGTTTCGATGGCACGGACGCGCGACTCGGCCTGGCGCGTCCATTCCTCCTCGCGGACGCGCAAATCCGAGTCCCACCGATTTTGCAATTCGGTTTCCCGGGCGGCGGCCCTAGTGATCAATTCCTGTTCGCGCTGCTTGAGCTTTGCCTGGAATTCCAGTTCCTTCTGCTGCACTTCCTCTTTCAAGCGCGTGTCGGTCTCGCGCGATTGGGCGTCGAGCTGGCGTTCCACGTCCGACTCCAGGCGGCGCAACTCCTGCGCAGCCTGCACCTGCAATTGTTGCTCCCGCTGTTTGAGCCTGGTCTGGGCGGCTTCTTCCCGCTGCTGCACCTCTTGTTTCCAACGTGCCTCCACCTCGTGGACCCGGATCTCCAGCTGACGATCAAGCTCCGCCTCGCGGTGGCGGGCGTCCTCGTCCACCCTGGTCTTTTCCTTCACCAAACGGGTCTCAAATTCGAGGGACAATTCCGCCACGCGCTGCTTTGATTGGTGTTCGAATTCATCATCGCGCTGGCGCAGCGTCTTTACAAACTCCAATTGCTGCCGCTCAAAACGGTGCTTCTCCTGACGCGCAGCCTTCTCCATTTCACGGGCGGCGTCTTCCTTGGCTTGAGTCAACTTGAAGGAAAGGGATTCAGTCTGCTGTTGTAACTGGGAAACCGCCGTATCGCGGGCACTTAAGGCTTCCTTCAATTCAAACTTCAACCTGGCCGAAGTTTCCAGCACGGCCGATTCGGCATCCGCCGCCTGGCGGCGGGCCTGAATAACCTGGCTTTTGCAGTCCTCAGACACCTCCAGCAATTTCTTTTGATGTTCCTGGATCATGGCCCCGCGTTCCGTCTCACTGGCGGCACGCTGGGCGTCCACTTCCTGGCGCATTTGGGTGAGGCGATCCGACCAGGCATTTTGGCGCAACTGAACCTGGCGTTCGATCTCCGCCTTTTGAAAATCGCGCAAGGCGTCTTTCTCAGCCACCGCACGGTTGAGCGAATCCGCCAGGCTGGCAAACTTGGCAACCCACTCGTCTTCTTTCTTCTTCAATTGCTCCTCGTGCCCGGCTGCGGCAACGCCGATAGCCTCGCGAGCGGCCTGCGCCTCAACTTCTTTCTCGAACAGGGCTGTTTCTGTGGCAGCGTTCGCGGCAGCCAGTGCCTTGTCACGAGCAGTGACTTGGGCGGATACTTCGCGGGCCATACGTTCGGCGCGCAAAATCTTCTGGCGTCCGGCGCGGGTATAGAGCCAGTGCAGACGGCGACCGAAGAAGCCAAGGCGATAAGGGGGACGCTGCTCCTCCCGGTGAAAAAGGGTGGAGAAACCTATCTCAACCATCAAGGTGGGCAGAAAAGCGACGATGAAAGCCAGCACCGGATAGACCCAGATGCGCACCATACTGATCTGGTCGGTGTACAAATCGCCGCGCTCCCTGGCGGTGGCCTTGATGGAGACGGGGCGCTGACCCATCAACAAGCCGCGCACGATTTCCACCGTGGTGGCGATGCGATGCACCTGAGTGTTTTTAATGGAGGTCTCACGCGCTTCGTAAAATCCCTCAGCCTTCTTGCGGCTGGCATCCGCTTCCGCGCGAATCCCGTCAACTTTCTGAACGGTCGTCTCAAACTCCTGGTCAATCTGCTTCTCTTCCGCCGTCCACTGTGTGGCCAACGCGGCCTGGGCGGCCGATAATTCTTCGCGCTTGCGGTCAGCTTCCTCGCGCTTGGTGCCGGAGCGGCGGTCAAATTCCTCGCGCAGCCGACGGGCATCGGCGTCCACCTGGGCAACACGGTCGCGGCGCTTGTTATTGACGGCGAGCAATTCAGCTTCTTCGGTTTTGATTTGAGTGTCGATCTCCGCGACCAAAGTTGGTTTAAGAATCGTGTCGGACTCGCGCTCGGGCGGCACACCGGGGTTGACGGGTTCTCTCATCAACTGACGCTTGAGAAAATTGGCGTTATCATACTCCGCCTTGTCTTTCTCATAAGCCGTCTTCTTATTGGTGTAAGCGGCCATTTTCGCTTTATAGGCATTGTCAATGCGGGCCTCCTCAGCGTTCCAGGTGGTGGCGCGGGCCAACTCGGTTTCGCGGCGGGCGCGCAGATCGGTAATGGCTTTGGTGAGCTGTGTGGTGTCCGCATCAAACTGCTTGATGATGGTGGCCTGACGGGCTTCAACTTCGGACAACTCTTTCTTCTGATAATCCGTCAGGGAAATGGCGTCCTGGCGCACATCGGCATTGCGCTTAAGCGATTCCTCAAGCTCGGCCCTGGCTTTGGTCTTCTTCGCGGCCAACTCAGCGAGCTTGTGTTCGCGATCCGTTTTCTTCCCCTCGATGGCCGTCAACTCCCCATTGAGCTGGCCAATTTTAACTTCCTCGGCGGTCGCCTGCTCGAGCATCTGGCTTGACGGGATCAAAGCAACGCCCATCTCATAGACCGCCATATCCTTGACCAATTGGAAGGTCAGCACACAAATCATGGGCAACCCCACCACCAGCATGAACCCCTTTTGCCAGCCGCTGCGGGAGGCAGTCCAAATCGCCAGGGGCAGCTTGAGCAACTCCACCGCCAGGATGGTCGCGCCAATCGGGCCGATGCCAAGAAAAGTGACCCCCATGCCTTTGGGCAGACAAACCACCTGCTGATATTTCCATCCCGTTGACAAAATCACAAATTCCGTCACCGTCGCCATGAAAAGCAAGGGCAGCGTCAGGTACGAAATCCGCCTGCTTTTCAACTGTTGCCACGGGGAAAATCCCATATCCTGCGCGGCTGCGGAATGGGGAGAACCTTGCGAATTCGTCGAGTTTGAATCTTTCATAAATGAATCTTGTAAAATCCGGGGATTACCACTGCGATGCGCTCTGAAACGTAACGGCGAGATCCTTCAAAAGAGGGGCCTCTGATCCTGCTGGTACCAATCGACGTTTCAACGTGGCGCTTTCATTAATCATGCGTTGGCTCAGGCAGCTTGCGTGCCAGTGTGCCGACACTGGATGAAACTTCCCCTAAGAGCTTGATTTGCCATGAGGGATGTTGGCGGGGAAGATAACAAAACCTGCGCGAAAGTCCTAAAGCGTGACAGCGCATTGACACGACTGGCGGGATATCTAGCCAAATCTCTGACCGCAAGGTTGGGGCAGTCGTGTCAAAAATCCTGACGAGTCATTGGAGTCCGGTTTCACCGATCCTCTGCGGTCAGGCTTCGACGGTGTGCTTTTAGCGCTCGCGCGTTGCAATGGCGTTGTCGGTGCCCGACAGGCCGAAGTCGAATCTGCGATTTGCTCCCATCAAGTCTTTCAATCGCTCGTGGTCTTGCGTTCCAGGCAAGTCCTGCGGTGTGCGTTCGGAGTGACGACGTGCGCTCACGCGTATGGCAAAATTACTGGCTTAACCTGTAAAAATTCTGCGGGCCGGAGATAAGGTTGGTCACTGCGTTCGCCCCATCAGTGATAACCGGCTCCGGTGCCACGGTGTTCCACACCACCGGTGAAGCCAGGTTGGTTGCGGATTGCAAAGCGAACCCGGCGGCGTTTGTCGGCCACGTCAAAATAACATTTACTCCCGAACGAGTGATCGCGAGTCGCGGCAACACGAAAAGACTGAATACCGTTCCAAAGCCGAAGCTGCCTCCCTGGGCTGTCCCATAAAGCGAGTTGCCTGACAAAACCAATCCGGCAAGTGGAAAACCGCCGTCGCTGCTCGAATTTAGATTGTGCAGGATCGTAAACGCTGAGCCATCAGTGTCCAGGGCGAACAACGTGCCATTGCTGCAGCTACCCCCTTGATACGTCGTTCCATAAAGTGTGTTGCCGGATACAACCAATCCTCCAGCCGGATACGCTCCCTCGTTGTTGGCAAAGTTATGAAGATTGGTAAAACCAGTTCCATCAGTGCCGAGGGCGAACACTGTGCCTCTTCCGAAAATTCCGCCCGAATACGCCGTCCCATAAAGGACATTGCCCGATAAAATCAAACCGGTATAGAGCGTTGATCCATCGGTGTTGGTGAAATTGGAACCGGAGATACTGGTGAAAACATGCAGGTTGGTAAATCCGGTGCCATTGGTATTCACGGCGAAAACCGTGCCATTGCCCGCACTACCGCCAAAAGCGGTTGTGCCATACAGGTTGCTTCCCGACAAGAGCAGAGTGGCTGCCGGATTAAACCCATCGCTTCCCGTTAAACTATGCAGGTTCGTAAAGCCCGAGCCATTGGTGTTGATGGCGAAGATCGCGCCGCGACCCGATTTGCCGCCAAGGTACGTCGTTCCATATAAAATATCGCCGGATAAAACCAAACCGGCATACGGATGAGCGCCATCGCTGTTGGTGGAGGCAAAGAGTAATGTGAAGCTATACAGGTTCGTAAAACCGTTGCCGTCCGTGTTGACCTTAAACACGGTGCCATTGCCGGAACTGCCGCCATTCCGCGCCGTCCCATACAATGTGTCGCCGGATAAAACCAATCCCGCTTGCGAATTGGCTCCGTCGCTGTTGAAAAAAGGTGCCGAAGGGGGCGTCGCGGTAAAACTGTGCAGAAGCATAAGACCTGTGCCGTTGGTGTTGATCTTGAACACCGTGCCATTGCCCGAAGCGACGCCGCTAGACGTCGTCCCGTAAAAGTAACTGCCCGACAAGACCAATCCGGCTTCGGGATAAGCGCCGTCCGCGCCAGTGAAATTATGCAGGTTTGTGAAGGTCTGAGCTGACACGCGGGCAGACAATCCCAAAGCGACACCCGTTATCAACGCAGGATACAGCAGAGTTCTGAGACAAGTTTTCATCAAACTAATTCTTTCATTCGGCAACGCTTAACCGGATAGGCCGAAATTACCAGTATATTGCTGTATCGTGCCATCAGCTTTCGCACTCTTTCAATTGGCATGTGCTTTGAGAATTGAGCTGGGCGTGGCCCGTCACCCTTAAACTCCCCTGAATACCCGCGGCTATGGATTGGGGACCAGCCCGACTTCGTCTATCTGGAAATCGAACTTTCCAGCCTCCGGGCCGCCGCTAAACAGGATGGCTTCCACGTCGTGCCCATCCGAGTCGCCAAAGCTGGAAAAGGGTATGCTGTAATGTTTCCAGTCCGCCCCCGCCACGAATGTCGTCACTTGAGGAATATTTCCGCCGCCGGCCGTGAAAAACATGATCCGATAGGTCTTGCCATCTCCCTTGGCCCAAAACTGAAGTCTTGGTGTCTTGGACAAATTCGCGGGCGCAAAAGGATGGGCACCCGGTGAAAACATCGCGCCCGCCCAGTTGTAAGGTAAGCCACTGGCGATGTCTCCGCTAATTTGAAGCGATTTCTTTGTCCCATTCGCGCCTCCCGCAACCATCTCATAAGCCGTGGTGGATTTGCCGCCAATCAAACTGTCCGTTGATTTGGACCACCCGGCGCCAAACGCGGCATGGTCGGTGCCATCCTCGAAATTGCTGATGGTTCCGTCTCCTACGACCAAAGGTGGAGGACCGGAGGCGCCCCCCTGCTTTTCGGCCGCTATTTCTGCCGCATAAGCAGTTCGATCGGCGGCGTGGCCGGACTTCCAAACGGCAACGATGTTACGCGTGTCCGTGATGTTCACCGTGGGGTCACCCGTGACGAGGAGCAAGTCAGCGCGTTTGCCAACAGCCACCTGCCCGCGATCGGGCAGACTGAAACAAGCGGCGGGCTTGGAAGTCGCGGCGCGCAACGCTTCCTCGGGCGTCAGGCCGGCCGCCACCAGTAATTCAAGCTCGCCGTGCATGCTCGCTCCAAACATCGTGCCGGGATTCGGCGCGTCAGTGCCCGCCAGGATCTCCACGTGTGCGGCCTTCAGTTGCCGGATGGTCTCGTCGGTTGCCTCATAGTGCGTCCCTGTGCCCGCGCCAAATGTTTTGCGAAGATTCTGGATGTCCTGCGCCGGCAGATAATCCGTCATCCGTTTATCGGCCGCGAGGGATTTTCCTTCATCATTGGTGCCCGAGACCGACCGCAGCACGCTGAGCGTCGGCACGACGAAGACATGATGCGCGGCGACAAACGCACCGAAACCAGGCTCAGGCAAACGATCAATGAAAAGATGCATTAAACTGTCGGCCCCGGCTTCCACCGCCTCGCGCGCTCCCTGGTACGAGCCAATATGGAAGACGGCCAATTTATGGCGTTTATGGGCAGCGATGACCAGCGCATTGATGGTGGGCCGATCCAAGGTCGGAATAGTGCGGCCGAAACCGGCGCCGTCTTCCAAAATGATCTTGATGTAATCCGAGCCATCGGCGATGCGCGCGTCCACCCAATCTTGAGCCTCAGCCGGGGTGGTGAGGGTCGGAATCTCGAAGCCGTACTCAGTGCCATGACCATGCGGAACCGTGGCCGCAATGCCGGCGGAATAAATATCCGCGCCCGCCAACCCTGCGCCGATTCCTTCTTCGGCCTTGTAATGCCGGACGGTGCCTGGCTCGCAAAACATGTCCAGCACGGTGGTCACGCCCAGCGCTTCCGCTTCTGGCAAAGAATTTCCAGGATAAGCATGGACATGGGCGTCGATCAGACCTGGAAGCAGCGTTCGGCCCGAACCCGCGATTTCCGGCGTTCCCGGGGGAACGATCACTTTGTTCCCGACTTCCGTAATCTTCCCATCCCGCACGATAATCGTCTGGTCCTGCAACGTATGTTCTCCATCGAACAATCTTACATGCGCGACGGCGAAAGATCCGCTCGGTGCCAACAGATTCGTGGATGTTTCAGCCGCATTGAGAATCCCGCACGCTGAGAACACCAATAATACAAAATCTTTTTTCATGGATGGATGCTTTTGACATCAGTTGAGCCGTCCCGGGCCGGGGATGTCAACCGAGAAGGAGGGCTTCCAGCGCATCTGCTTGAGTTGAACTGTTAGAGAACTTGCCCGCCGCAAAATGAGCTTGAAAGCCAGCCGGCAAAACTACGGCAGGTTGAAAATGAAGAACCGCTGCGGCTCGGTCCGCACCACGTTGTTGGTGAGGTTGAGGTGTCCCGTGACGTCGAGCGTGTTCGTGCTCAGGGGTGTCCAGACGGTCAACGGCAATGCTGCGTTCGTGGAGGTCAACAGGATGGCCTTATGCCCCGGCAGCCCGTCCACTCTGAACACCAAATTCGTTCCCGACGACACGACGTTGAAGCCTGGCTGCACCTGAAGGGTGAGTGCCGAGCTGCCGTAGGTGGGTTGCCAGAGGCCCGCATGCGGCAGAGGCGGGTAGTTGAAGCCTGTGAAACCGCTCGAGAGCGAGGCGTAGGAAACCACCGAGAAGGAGGCGCCGACGGGCGGCACATAGCCGTTGCCCAGGCTCACGCTGAGAATTCCGGTCAAGGGAGCGGCTCCCACGATGCTGATTTTCCCATAGTCGGTCGCGCTGTTCAACACGACACCAAAAGTTTCAGATGATTGAAGCGTGCCATGAGTGCTGTGGAGCAGCAGCGTGCCATGCCGGGCCGCCAGAGTTCCCTCGTTGTTGAAGTAATTGAAGTCAATAGTGCTTTGAGCCGCGCCGCTCATGAGGGTAATGGCGCCCTGGTTGACCAGGTATTCGTTCCCGCGGGCCATCCCATACAACGAACTGTTGTTCCACAGGCCGATGACGCCCGTCGCCAGGTTCGCCAACCCGCCCGCCTGAGCCGCCGTAGCATTGTTATACGTCTGGATAGCGTATCCGTTGGTCACGTTGATTGTGCCCGCGTTAGTCAACGGCCCGTCCATGTTCAGGAAGCCCGCAACGTCCAGGTCTCCCCCGTTCAACACCGTCAGCGAGGCATTAGTGACCGTACCGTTGCCGAAGGTGGCGGTTCCGCTTTCGACTCTGAACCTTCCTCCAGCCTCGACCGTGACCTGCGCGCTGAAGGTCACCGCATACGCGCTCACCAAGCCGCCGTTCGTCACCGCAAACATGCCGCTCACCGAGCCGTTGGTCGCCGTCAGCGTTCCCGTCACCGGCAGGGTGTTCGTCAGGGTGATCCCGTCTAGCGTCAGGTTCGTGATTGTCCCGCCTTGAAAAGCCGGCCCGAGTTGCAACGTGCCGCCTTTCAGATCCAAGTTGGGAATCACGTTCGTGGGAAATTGCAGGAAGCCGGACACGAATTGGAATTGGGTGAAACCAAGCAAAAACAGCGAGGGATCTGCTTGTAGCGGTGCGGAGGCGGTTCCTCCCCCGAACTGAATAATGGTCCCCGAGGCGCCGGTGTAAGCGCCACCCAGGAGGCCCATGGAAGCCGCCAGTAAACTCGTACCGGTGCCAGCGGTCTTAGACACCAGCCCGTGGTTTTGGAAATAGTCGTATGGACGAAGCGCACTCACTATTCCTCCCGAGCCATTCAGGAGGATCAGGCCACCGCTCTGATTAACCAAACCTCCCTGACTGGCGCTGGTGCCATCGTTGTAAAGGTAAATATTGTTGTTGGACACGACGATGATCCCGAAGTTTGTTCCCTGTCCTACCAGGTGCAGCGGAGCGGTACTGGCCAACTCCACGGTTCCACCATTCGCCACCGTGAAGGTGCCATTCTCATTCACCGTTATCGGGGCGGTGGCGGTCAAAGTTACCCCCGCCGGCACGAAAAACTGCTGCACCCCTCCCAGTGGCAATGCGTTGCCTATAATAATACCCGCCACGGTCGTGTTTTGATCGTCCGTCACGGTGTACGTGCCCGTCGTCGTGATCTTGGCGATGTCCCCCGGACCGGGCACGCCGGGGGGATCCCAATTGCCGGAGTTGCTCCAGTTGCCGCCCGCCGTATTCGTCCAGACGAGGGTGCCTGAGTTTCCCGTCCACACCAGCCCGGAAAAGAGCATCATGAGCGACGCCCTGAAACAACAACTTGAGATGGAACGGGGCTTCATAGGCATTCAATTTACGATGGAGCGTTCCGACGCGGGGAGGGACTCGCAATAATCGAGCGTTGCCTCGGTTTGGATCCAATTCAAAGTCATAAAGAGCTCCGTTAGATAAATGCTTCAGAAATAAAGGCCACGTTCGGAACATTCGCAAGTTCTTTCTCCGGCAGACCGCCAAAAAGTACGGACATTGCGGCTGAAAGCGACATCCA
>OCZU010002665.1_pt1 | contig 11361 bp, 8 predicted proteins | sample 1539001 | NCBI WGS metagenome assembly OCZU01 (sample SAMEA3539306, study PRJEB22396) | soil metagenome | biome: tundra; feature: field; material: soil | place: USA | collected 2010-05 | depth 0.15 m
GCAGCCCAGATCCCGTAACAGTGCTGCCCTCGCCCGAGCTGGTAACTCGCTCCCCGGTACCAGATGGTCACGCTCTCCCGCACGATTCCTGTCCTTCCCTGCCCAGCACCCCATGGTGTCCCTGAGCACACCGTAGGAGGACGATCTGAAGACCAGCTGGACGATCTGTCAGCTATTCCTGACCCTTTGGCCGGTGCCGGCGGATCGCCCCGCTCTCACCCGCCGAACGCCAGCTGCCCTGCGCTAACGGGTGCCCTTCACCGCAGCGTCCCAGAACGCCTGGATGGGCGGGTAGATCAGCTCGTGATCGCGCGACAGCGATTCCTTGACGAACCGGGACCGCTCGTCGGCGAGCACTTCGATCTGGCCGGCCTCGACAGCGTCGAAGGCCTGCTGGGCGACCGATTCCGGGCTGATCTTGGGCGCGTCGATCCCCGCGGCCATGTCGGTGTCGATGAAGCCAGCGTGGACGGCGACCACCAGGGTGCCCTGATGGGCAAGCTCGATACGGATGCCGTTGGTCAAGGACCATGCCGCCGCCTTGGAGGCGCCGTAGGAGGCATCGAGCGGATTGGTGAAGAAGCTGACGACCGAGAGCATATTGACCACCGCGCCGCCGCCGCTGGCCGCGAGCACCGGGGCGAAGGCCCGGCACATGCTCAGCATGCCGAAGTAGTTGGTCTCCATCTCCAGCCGGGCCGCGTCCAGGCTCGGCGCGCCGATGAACGTGCTGGCCGCCATCACCCCCGCGTTGTTCACGAGCAGGCTGACGTCCGCGCACTGCCCTGCGACCTGGGCGACGCGCTCCGGATCGGTGACGTCGAGTGCGACGGGTGTCACGCCGGGCTCGGTGACGGTGGCAGGATCACGCGCGGCACCGTAGACCTTGGCCGCACCCCGCCTGACCAGCTCCCGGGCGTACACCCGACCGAGTCCGCGGCTCGCGCCGGTGACCAGCGCAACCGATCCATCGATCTTCATGGCTCTCCTCAGTAACCGCCGACCACGCCGCCATTGGCGCGGAACTCAGCGATGACCTGCTGGTTCCGGCTGGCCCGGTCCCGCTCAGGCATGAGTCACAGCCATTGTCCTAGCCGGTGGGCACCGGGCGTACCGGCGTTGATAAGCATAAGAGCGTACCGACCACACCACCGAGCCACTTGGCCTGGGCCACTCGCCACCGACGGACACATCGCCGCCATCACCGGCCAGATCATGCAATGGGTGGTCGCCCGCGGAACCATCCCCTAACCGCTCGAATAACGGTCATCGTGCCATGACAGGGCGGTTAACATTGGCCGCGCGTTTCGCCCGGACTTTGGCGTCATTCCATTACCGCAGTTAACCGGACCGTCACCCTGCGAGGCGCCCAGCCCGGACAGCCTGACCTGCTATGTCCGGCTGCAGCCGGTTCCCGCCAACCTCGATCCCATCAGTGTCCGAGACAGCAATAAATCCGGGCACAGGATTCAGTAACGACAAAACCGGGCACAGGATTCAGTAACGACAGAACCTGGCACATGATTCAGTAGCAGAACACGGGGACAGAATCCGGGCGGATAGGGACTAATCGGCAGCAGGGAATCGTTGCGCCGCGGGGGCAGAATGCGGGCGGATAGGGAGTAATGGGCAGCAGGGAATCGTTGCGCCGCGGTTCGGCGGCCGGCCTGGTTGTGGCGGAAGCGATCCTGTGCGCCATCGCCTCCCCCGCCCAGGCTTCGGGTGCCGGGCGAGGGGAACCCGCGGCGGCCGGGCGGTCCCAGGCCGGATCGATCGCCGTGACCTGCGCATCGCCTGCCCGGCCGGCACTCGCGGCACGCCTGTCCCGCGACATCCGCTCGGCGCTGCGTGGCCGCCTGTCCCTTGTCGGACTGCGGGTGGACGACAAGAGCCAGCAGCTGAGCTGCTGGCTCAACGCCCGCACGCACTTCGATTCGGCCAGCGTCGTCAAGGCGACAATCCTCGGCGCCCTGCTGCGCGAGGCAATGGCACAGCACAGGCACCTCACCCAGCGCGAGGTGATCCTGGCCATCGAGATGATCACCCAATCGGACAACGACGCCGCGTCCGCGCTCTGGGCACAGATCAGGCACGGGTGGCTGCCGTATTTCCTCAGCCTGGCCAAGATGACCGAGACCCGTCCCGGGCCTGGCGGCTACTGGGGCCTGACGCAGATCACCGCACACGACGAGTGGCTCCTGCTGACACGCCTCATGTACGCCAACTCAGTCCTGGACACCCCGTCGCGGAACTTCGCGCTCAGCCTGATGGCCCACGTCACCCCCGCCCAGCAATGGGGAGTCCCGGCGGGCGCACCGGCCGGCCTGACAATGCACGTGAAGAACGGCTGGCTCCCGCTGGCGCCCGGCGGCTGGCGCATCCACAGCATCGGCTGCTTCACCGGCCACCAGCGCAGCTACAGCATCGTCATGCTCACCCAGGACAACCCGTCAATGGCCTACGGGATCACGACGATCGAGCGCGCCGCCGAGGTAATCCACCACGACCTCAACCCCACCGCGACGGCCGTCATCCCGCCATCTACACCTGCCCGGTCGTGGGGCACACCCGACGAGCACATCCCTGACCAGCTCACAACGCACTGACGCACCGCAGCCGTCCCATCACCCACCCACGCCCCTCGACCGCCCATTTAGGCCTGCAAGGCGACCGGGCGGCGCCCATGGCGATGTTCCGTTTTGGGCACCGTCCGGTTTTATGATGAGATGCGTCGCAAAACCCGTCAGACTGCACATGGGTTCGCATCGCTGGGCACCGCCGGGGAGCAACGGACTGGCTCAGCGGCGGAGGGAGTTGGGGCATGGCGCGTCGGCTGCACGGGTTAGCACGAGGAAAGCGGGGACGGCCGTGACCGCGGTGAGCGATCCGACGCAGCCGCGGCATGCCGCGGCTGCCCCGCCCGCGCCCCGCGAGTTGCTTCGGGCCGCCACGACGCCGCGAAAGCTGCGGCGGCTCCTCGTCGGCCTGGTCGTGCTCTGCCTGATCTGGGGTGCGGTGACGGCCTGGGTGGTAAGCCAGCGCGCGTCCGGGGCCGCTGACGTGGTCAGTACCAGTGAACCGGTCAGCCTGGACGGCCAGCAGATCTACCGGGCACTGTCGGACGCGGACGCCACCGCGGCTACCGCGTTCCTCTCCGGCGGCCTGGAGCCGATCGCCGTCCGCCATCGCTACCAGGCAGACATCGCCCAGGCGGCCTCCCGTCTGGAAGCCGCCACGGCGGTAGCAGGCCACTCCGCCGCCGCCCGGGACCTGGCGGCGCTCTCAGCGGCCCTGCCTGTCTACGCCGGCGAGGTGGAGACCGCGCGGGCCGACAACCGGCTCGGCCTGCCGCTGGGAGCGGCCTACCTGCGGGAGGCATCCAGCCTGATGCGCGGCACGCTGCTGCCGGCGGCCCGCGACGTGTCCGCGCAGGCGGACGCGCAGCTCACCGCAGACAGCGGGCGGGCGACCGGCCTGCCGCTGGCCCTGGTCGTGGTGGCCAGCGCCGCCCTCGTCGGCCTGGTGCTCTATCGCGCGCAGCGATGGCTGTCCCAGCGCACGCACCGGGTGCTCAATCCGGGCCTGCTGGTAGCGTCCGCAGCGGCCGCCCTGTCGCTGCTCTGGCTGATCGTCGCGCTGGGCGTGGCGCGCGCGGACCTGCTGCAGGCGCGCGATCACGGCTCCGCGCCCGTGGCCGCGCTCGCCCAGGCTGACATCGCGGCGCTGCAGGCGCGCACCGACGAGGGCCTCACCCTGATCGACGGCGGCGGTGACGACGCCTTCCAGGCGGACTTCACCGCCACGGCGCACCGGCTGGGCCCAGGGCCGGGCACCCTGCTGACGGACGCGGTCACCGCCGCCCGCGGCAGCCCGGCCGCTGTCTCCGCGACAGCGGCGGCGAGCGCCGCGACCGCCTGGTACGCCGCGCACCGGACGGTGCGATCCCTGGACAACAACGGTAAGCACACCCAGGCGGTGCAGCTGGTGATTACCTCCGGCCCCGGCCATTCAGGCACCCTGTTCGCGCGCCTCGACGGTTCGCTGACCAGCGCTGTCGCCGCGGATCAGGCCGTATTCCGCACGAACGCGGTGGCGGGCCGGGACGCGTTCACCGGCCTGGAACTGGGGATCATCGCGGCGTCCCTGGTAATGGCGGCGGGCAGCGTCCGCGGGGTCAGCCAGCGGCTGGCGGAGTACCGGTGAAGCCCCCCGCCTGGCTCAGGCTGCGCTGGCTGCTGCTGCCCGCGGCGCTGCTGGCGATGACCGCCTGGGCAGTGCCCGGTTCCACAACGGTGACGGCTCCCCGGGCGCAGCGCCTGACCCTGCCAGCGGCGTCGCGGGCGGCCCCGGCCTGCGATCCCACGGCGAGCCTGCGGCCGACCGGGCCACCGCAAGTGACCCCGGGTTCCTTCATGGCCCGGATCCGGGCCCGCGGCTACCTCATCGCCGGCGTGGACCAGAACTCCTACCACTTCGGCTACCTCAACTCCCTGACCGGCACGATCGAGGGGTTCGACATCGACATGGTCCATGCGGTCGCGGCGGCCATCTTCGGGAACCCCGACCAGGTCGAGTACAAGGCCATCTCGGACGCCCAGCGGATCCCCGACATCCAGTCCGGTGCGGTCGACATCGTGGCGCACACGATGACGATTGACTGTGCACGGCTCCAGCAGGTCGACTTCTCCACCGTCTACTACGACGCGGGCCAGCGGGTCCTGGTGGAAGCTGGCTCGCCGGTCCGGGCCATCGGCGATCTCGGCCGCAAGAAGGTCTGCGCCACCACCGGATCCACCTCCATCGCGAACATCGCGGCCGCGCCCGCGCACCCGGTCCCGGTCCCGGTCCCGTACTGGACCGACTGCCTGGTGCTGCTGCAGCAGGGTCAGGTCGCCGCCATCTCCACCGATGACTCGATCCTGGCGGGCCTGGCCGCCCAGGATCCCTGGACACGGATCGTCGGCCCCCTTTTTAGCAACGAGCCTTACGGCCTGGCCATCTCCAAGCAGCACCCCGACTTCGTCCGGTTCGTCAACGCGGTACTGGAGCGGCTGCGCAGCAACGGTCAGTGGGCCGCCAGCTATGCCCACTGGGTCGGTACTCCCGTGCCGGCTCCCCCGCCTGCCCGGTACCGGGGCTGAGCCATGACGATGCCGATGACCCGCGAGCAGGCAGCCGCGGCGGTAGCGGCCGCGACCGCCGAGCGCGACGGTATCCAGGCGAACCTGCTCGACCTGGATGGCAGCTTCGGCAAGCGGCTGCTCGATGGGGCAACCCTCGCCGGGGAGTCGAAGCGGCGCTGGGAGGCGGCCGCCGCCGACCTGGCCGCCCTGTGGGACATCTTCACCGCCTACGCCGCGGTCGTGGACCGGGCCGCCGGGTTGCTGGCCTCGGGCCGCCGCCTCGGCAGCAACGAGCTCGCAGCGATAACCACCATGCTGAACGGAACCTCGGTCGTGCTGACCCGCGCACCGACGCCACTCGCCCGGCGCGATCTCACCGACCGCGGCCGGGCTGATCTCACCCTCGCCGCGGCGGTGGCGGAGATGAAGCGCGCCTTCGCCAGCGTGACCGAGGTGGTAACGGCGGCGGAAAGCGTGTGGAACGAGACAGCGGACGGGCTGACCGAGATCGGCTCGGCACTCGGCGCCGCGGAACAGCAGGTAGCCGGGCTCAGCGACGTGGAGGTGACCGAGGCGCTCGCGGCGGCCGGGGCCGAGCTCGGCCGCATGCGGGAGGTGCTCAACACCGATCCGCTCGCGCTGTGGCAGCAAGGCCGGGTCGATACCGGCCGGCTGGAGCGGCTGCGCACGCAGGCCGCCGGGGCTGAGGCGCGCGCCGGTCAGCTGGCCCGGGTGCGCGCGGACGCGCAACGGCGGATCGCCACGGCGCAGGCGGCGGTCGCGGCGGCAGCGGCCGCCCGCCAGGATGCCACGGCCGCCCGGGAGCGGGCTGCCGTGAAGATCGCTGTCCTGCCGCCGCCGCCCGCAGAATCCGCGGGCCTGGACGTGCGGGTGGCCACCCTGGACGCCCTCAAGGCCGCGGGGCGGTGGTCCCGGCTGGCGGCCGAGCTCGATGCGATCGAGGCGGAGGCCGCCGCTGCCGAGCAGCGGTACCGGGAAGCCGAGCGGGTGGCCGGGGCGCTGCTGCGCAGGCGCGATGAGCTGCGTGGCCTGCTGGACGCCTACCAGGCCAAGGCGGCCCGGCTGGGGGCGGCCGAGGACGCTGAGCTCACCAGGCGCTATCAGCGGGCCGCCGGCCTGCTATGGACCGCGCCGTGCGACCTGGCGGCCGCGTCAGCCGCGGTGGCGGACTACCAGCAGGCGATCCTGGCCCTCGGCGGACGGAGGCAGCCGCGATGACCACCACTGCGGCCACCTGCACGCAGCCGGGCTGCGGCGGCACCATTGACGGCGGGTACTGCACCGTCTGCGGGATGGCCGCCGCACCCGTCCCGGTCCCGGCCCCGGTCCCGGTCACCGTGAGCCAGGGACTGGGTTCGTTGCCGTTCACGTCGGGGACCGGCGGTCACGCTGGCAGCCGTGGCACGCGGGCCGCCGCGAGCGGATCGTCCCGCGGGAACCTCGGGGCTGGCCTGCTGGAGATCCCGCCGGTTCCCGCCCACGATCCCGCGAGCGCGGTCCTCGCCGACCCGCAGGTAGCAGAGAGCAAGCGGTTCTGCCCCCGGTGCGAGCATCCGGTCGGCCGCGCCCGGGAGGGGCGCCCCGGGCTGACCGAGGGCTTCTGCCGCAACTGCGGTACCCCGTTCTCCTTCACCCCAAAGCTCCAGTCAGGAGACCTGATCGGCGGCCAGTACGAGGTGCTCGGCTGCCTGGCCCACGGCGGGCTGGGCTGGATATACCTGGCCAAGGACCGCAACGTCAGTGACAGCTGGCGCGTCCTCAAGGGCCTGCTCAACACCGGGGATGCCGACGCCATGGCGGCCGCGGTGGCGGAGCGGCGGTTCCTGGCCGAAGTGGACCATCCCAACATCGTCCGGATCTACAACTTCGTCCAGCACGAGGATTCACGCAGCGGGGAGACCGCCGGGTACATCGTGATGGAGTACGTGGGCGGCCGCTCGCTCCGGGAGATACTGCAGGACGAGCGGAAGGCCGGCCGGTCGATACCGGTCACCCGCGCCATCGCCTACGCGATCGAGGTGCTGCGCGCGTTCGGCTACCTGCACAGCCGCGGGCTGGTGTATTGCGACTTCAAGCCGGACAACGTGCTCCAGTCGGAGGAAATGCTCAAGCTCATCGACATGGGCGGCGTGCGGCGGATCGATGACGAGGACAGTCCCATCTACGGGACAGTCGGCTACCAGGCGCCGGAGATCGCCGCCGAGGGGCCATCCCCGTCCTCCGACCTGTACACCATCGGCCGCGCCCTGGCCGTGCTCACCTTCGAGTTCACCGGATACACGAGCACGTACCAGCACAGCCTGCCCGACCCGGCGAAAGTGCCGCTGCTGGCCCAGCAGGAGTCGTTCCGCCGGCTGCTGCGCCGGGCCACCAGCCCTGACCCCAGCCGCCGCTTCGCCTCGGCCGCCGACATGGCCGAGCAGCTCACCGGGATCCTGCGGCAGATCCTCGCGGCCGACGACGGCTATCCGCGGCCCGCCTTCTCCGCGCTGTTCAGCCCCGAATTGCAGGCCGCCGGGGCCGAGGCCGCCGGAACTGGCGGGGACGCGGCTGCGGCCTTGGGCACGCCGCCGCAAGCGGCCCAGATCGCGGCTGCCCTGCCGATACCCCAGGTGGACAGCACCGACCCGGCCGCCGGGCACCTGGCCACCTTGAGCACGCTGGCCCCGGCGGCACAGATCGCCGCGCTGTCGGCTGCCGCCCGCGGCGAGGCCGGGACGCCACAGCATGTGGCCGAGTCGGCGGAGACAAAGCTGGCCCTGGCCCGGGCGCAGATCGTCGGCGGCGCGCTCGATGATGCCGCGGGCACGCTGGCGGACCTGGCCGGCGGGGATCCCGCCGACTGGCGGACCACCTGGTACCAGGGGCTGCGGGAGCTGGCCGCGAGCCAGCCCGCGGCCGCCCAGGCCGCTTTCGACTCGGTCTACGACGAGCTCCCCGGGGAGCTCGCGCCCCAGCTGGCGCTGGGGTTCGCCGCTGAGGCCGCCGGGGACCGGGACGCCGCCGCCCGGTACTTCGAGCGCGTCTGGACGGTCGACCGCTCCTACGTCAGCGCCGCGTTCGGGCTCGCCAGGGTCCGGCTGGCGGCTGATGACCAGCCCGGGGCGATCGCGGCTCTGGCCGCGGTACCGCAGTCGTCCAGTTACTACGTGGCGGCGCAGATCGAGGCCATCCGGATTCACCTCGCCTGCGTCGGCCAGCCGACGGTAAGCGTCGGCGACCTGCGGGAGGCCGCTGGCCGGCTGGGCGGCCTGACGCTGGACGCCGCCCGGCAGCAGCAGCTCACGGCCGAGATCCTGCGGGCCGCCCTCGATCGCGTGGCCGCGGGCGAGTCAGCCGGTACCGGACCGCTGGTCGGCTGCGAGCCCGCGGAGCGCGCGCTGCGCTTCGGGCTGGAGCGAAGTTACCGGTCGCTGGCCAGGCTGGCGCCTGACGAGGCACACCGCATCGAGCTGGTCGACCGGGCCAACGACGTCCGCCCGAGGACCTGGCTGTGACAGCAGACACCACAGCACCAGCGTCCGGGCGGTGCGCAGCCTGCGGCGAGCTGGTCGGTGCAGCCGACAGCTTCTGCGAGGCCTGCGGAACGGAACTGGCCCCGATCCTGGTCAGCGATGGCGAAAGCACGGGCACCGCTGGGTGTTCGTTCTGCACGTCATCGCGCGTCACCGCGGACGGCTACTGCGAATCCTGCGGTCGCAAGGTGCCAGCAGGCCGTGATCACATTGAGCTCGATCTCGGGCTGCTGGCGGGCGTGACCGACCGCGGGCTGCGTCATCACCGCAACGAGGACGCCATGGCACTCGCTACCACCAGCACCGAAGCCGGCCTGGTGCTGGTCGCCGTGGTATGCGACGGCGTTTCCTCCTCCGCCCGGCCCGACGAGGCGTCGCTGGCGGCGGTGCAGGCAGCGGCGCGGGTCCTGCTCACGGCGGCGCGCACCGGCGAAGATCCGCTCACGGCGTCGCCCGAGGCGGTCCGGGCCGCCGTGGCGGCGGTAGCCGGGCTGGCCGGGCCGCCGGGGGACCCGCCCGCGACGACCTTCGTGTCCGCGGTGCTGACCAGCGAGGCCGCGACGATCTGCTGGCTGGGTGACAGCCGCGCCTACTGGCTGGCGGCCGGGGACGGCTCAGCTCCGGAGCAGCTGACCAGGGATGATTCAGTCGTCGAGGAGCTGGTCGCGGCCGGGCTCCCGGAAGCCGACGCGCTCGCCTCAAACCAGGCCCACGTGGTGACCCGGTGGATCGGCGCGGACCTGAGCGATCCGGCACCACACGTGCTGCGATTCGAGCCGCCCGGTCCTGGTGCTCTGCTGCTCTGCTCGGACGGGCTGTGGAACTACCAGCCCGACGCGGCCGGGCTGGCCGGACTGGCGCTGCCGGCCGCGCTGACGGACCCACTGGGCGCGGCCCGCGCGCTCGCCAGTTTCGCGATCGACGCCGGCGGAGCCGACAACGTGACCGCGGTCCTGGCCTCCTTTCCGCCCGCCCTGCCCGCTCCCCCCGGACCGCGGTAGCGCGCCGGCCTCACCTGATCCCATGCCGAGGAGAACGCCCTGATGAGCCAGCCCGACTTCACGGTGGACATCTACCAGAACGAATACCTCCCGGAAGGTGGCCGGGACGTCAACGCAGTCGTCACGGTAGCGACCTCGGGCGCTGCGGCGGCACCCGCCGCCGGCCCGGCCAGCGCGGAGATCATCATCATCGACTGCTCCGGGTCGATGAGCACCCCGCGGACCAAGATCGCCGAGGCCCGGGTGGCCACCGCGGCGGCGGTGGACGTGATCCGGGATGGCGTGGCGTTCGCGGTGATCGCGGGCACCGACCAGGCGGTACCGGTATTCCCCTCCAATGGCACCCTGGCCGTGGCTGGCCCGGAGTCCAGGGAGCTGGCCAAGCGGGCGGTGGCGGGCCTGCTCCCCGGCGGCGGGACCGCGATCGGGAAGTGGCTGAGGCTCGCACACGAGATGTTCATGTCCCACCCGGCCGGTCTGCGGCACGCCATCCTGCTCACCGACGGCAAGAACCAGCACGAGCGGCCAGAGCAGCTGGGCACCGCGATCAGCCTGTGCGAAGGCGTGTTCAGCTGCGACTGCCGCGGCGTTGGCACCGACTGGGAGGTGGCCGAACTCCGCCGGATCTCTACCGCCCTGCTTGGCACCGTGGACATCGTGCCCGACCCGGCCGGCCTCGCAGCCGATTTCTCGGCGATGATGGCCACCGCGATGGGCAAGCAGGTCGCCGATGTCGCGTTGCGCATCTGGACGCCGCAGCACGCGTCCGTCCAGTTCGTCAAGCAGGTGGCGCCGGCCGTCGAGGACCTGACGGGCCGGCGCACCCAGTCGGGCCCGCAGGCGGGCGACTACCCGACCGGCGCGTGGGGCAATGAGGAAAGCCGCGACTACCACGTCTGCGTGCAAGTCACCCCGGGAGCCGTCGGGCAGGAGATGCTGGCCGCCCGGGTGAGCCTGGTCACCACCTCGCCGTCCGGGCCGGAGATCATGGGTCAGGGGCTGGTGCGGGCGATCTGGACCGATGACGAGGGCCTGTCGACCCGGATCAACCAGCAGGTTGCCCACTACACCGGCCAGGCCGAGCTGGCCCAGGTGATCCAGGAGGGGCTGGAGGCTCGCAAGCAGGGCGACGAGGATACTGCGACGGCCAAGCTTGGCCGGGCGGTAGCGCTCGCCCAGCAGTCCGGTAATGAGGACACGGCCAAGTTGCTGGCCAAGGTGGTCGACGTGGTCGATGCGGCGACCGGGACCGTGCGGCTGAAGAAGAAGGTCGCGGACGCGGACGAAATGGCGCTCGACACCAGGTCCACCAAGACCGTCAGGACAAAGAAGTAGCTGGCGGAGCAGGCCCAGAGGGATCAACTGGCCCAGAGAGGGCGGAGAACGAGATGCCGACCTGCCCATCCGGTCACGACTCGGCAAGCAGTGATTTCTGCGACGTCTGCGGGGTGCGGATCGGCGCATCAGCCAGCCCGGCGGTGACGCCAGGGGGGGCACCGCCATCATCGCCGCCGCCCGCGGCGTCCGCCGGGCCCTGCCCGCTGTGCGGGACCGCCAGGTCAGGCCGCTTCTGCGAGTCCTGCGGGTTCGATTTCGATTCCGGCCAGGCTCCGGGTACCTCCGCGTCAGCGCGGCCGGCAGCGGCCGGTGACCAGGCCACGACGGCCGGGGGCCTGGCATCTGTACCGCCCGATGCCGCCC
>OCZU010002667.1_pt1 | contig 11357 bp, 13 predicted proteins | sample 1539001 | NCBI WGS metagenome assembly OCZU01 (sample SAMEA3539306, study PRJEB22396) | soil metagenome | biome: tundra; feature: field; material: soil | place: USA | collected 2010-05 | depth 0.15 m
GGCGCAGGGCCTGATGGCTTGACCGTGCCCTGACCTGGCTGCGCGGTCCTCCGAGTTGAGATCAGCGCTGAGCGATCTTGCCGGTCGTCTGACTGCTCGTCCGTCATCTGCTCGGCTGTTAGCCGCAGTGCGGGCGGCCGCAGTTCGGTTAGGGCTGGCGCTGGGTGCCGATAGGTTGGAGTTTGGCCCAGACTTGCCCGGCATCGGGGGTGGCCAAGGTCATCAAGTGGGCCGCCCCGCGTTTTCCGGACAGCTAGATTGACGCTAATTCATGCTGCGAGCTGCCGGTTCAGATACTCGTCGTGGACTTCTTGCGGGGTCCTGTACCCGAGTGCTGAATGGAGACGAGTCCGATTGTACCGGAGTTCTATATACCGCGCAATATCCTCCTGAGCCTTCTTTCTCGTCGGGTACGCCGTGCGGTGAACCCGCTCCACTTTCACTGCCGCGTTAAACGATTCCGCAAGCGCATTATCGAAACACGACCCCGTCCGGCCGACCGACTGCCGGATGCCGAGCCCCTTCAGTACCCCGGCGAACTCCGCGGACGTGTAGTTACTTCCCCGGTCCGAATGAAAAACAGCATCAGCAGGAAGATCAAGATTCCGGGCGGCCATCTCAATCGCCGAGGAAATCAGCGGCGTCCGGTAATTATCATCCATCGCCCAGCCGGCCAGTTTCCGCGTCGCGCAGTCGATGACCGTCGCGAGGTAAATCCACCCCTCCCACGTCGGGATGTACGTGATATCACCGACCATCTTCGCGCCCGGGGCGCCCGCGGTGAAGTCACGGTTCACCAGGTCCGGGATCGGCCCGGATTCCCCCTGCACGGTCGTCGCCGACCGCCACGGCCTGGGCTGGCAGGCCACTAGGCCCAGCTCGCGCATCAGCCGCCGGACCAGCTCCTCCCCGGCCGCCACGCCCCTGCGGGCGAGCTGCGCGGCGATGCGCCGGTACCCGTACGTGCCATCGGAATCATCGAAGATACCGCCGATCAAGAGCTTCAGTTTCCCGCGGCGCTCCGCCGTCGCGCTTTCCGGCCGGCACAGCCATTCGTAGAAACCAGATCTCGATACCTCCAGCCATGCGCACATCCGCACGATCGTGGGAGCGGTCTCACAGGTGGCGTACTCCGCATCGATGAACTCATACACCTCGCTCACCGATGCTCCGCCGCAAAGTACGCCGCGGCTTTTGAAAGAAAATCAGCTTTCATTCTCAGCTCGCGGTTCTCGCGTTCCAGCTCACGCAGCCGAGCCCGTTCCGAGACCTGCAGCGGCGGCTCATCCTCCGCATGCCTTTCCCGGTACACCCGAACCCAGTTACCCAAGCTCGTCTCGCTGATCCCGAGCGCCCTCGCCACACTAGAGATAGCGCGGGATGTCTCAACCACCATCCGGGCCGCTTCCTCGCGAAACTCCGGCGAGAACGTCTTGTATTTTCCAGCCACCTGATCTTGTCCTTTCCGGTGAAGATCCTAAAGAATCCGCAGTCCGGAAAACTCGGGGCACCCCACATCTGCGGCAGATCCTGCACCAGTACGAGACCCACCACAATGAGCACCGGCCGCACCGCTCCCTGTACGGTGCCGCGCCGCTGAAACCGCTGCCCGAACCGGCCGACCTCGACCAGCGACGCGTCCGAAGACACGTTCGCGCCGGTGGCCTGGTCAACGAATATCGCATGGTCGCATGACGTGGATGAAGTTCTCGGCACCCACAAGGTTCCAACATTCGAGGAAGCACTGGACCAGGCCCGGGCGGCGAGGCGAATCGCGTGCTGACCGCCGCTTGTGCTCATTGGGTGACTGCGTCCGGGCTGGCTGGGATCCTGAAGATGTGGATGGACTGGTCCTTGGAGCGGCATCTCTTGTCCTGCTCCGGTTTCGCCTTGTCCGATACAACCACGACCTGGTCGGGCGCGATCCAGGACACTCCTTCGACAGTGCCGTAGATGATCTCGCCAAGCGCGTTCCGCGGGAACGCGTGGGTGGTGCCCTCGTCGGTGATACCCCAGCTCATCGGCTTGAGCCTGCCGGTCCATAGTGCCGAGGACGCCTGCGAGACAACGGTGATCCGCTCGCCGTCCACGGAAATGCCGCTGTAATCCTCGAACAACAGCGTCTCCGGCAGCCGGATCCTGGCCACGTGCTCCCAATGGCGCGGGCCGCGGTGAAAGACTTGTATCCGCCCGCCGCCGGGGATGCGGCCCTTGGCGCCTCCTTCGCATTTGTTGCCTTCGCAAAGCCCAAGCAGGTAGCTCCGCCCATTGCGGTGCACGCACGTCAGGCCCTCCAGGCCCTTGTTGGGCCGGTCGAGCGGGAAGTCCAGCCATGCCGCCGACATATAACGGAAGTTTCCGTCGTACTCCTGCACTTTGGCCATGAAGCACTTCGGCCCCCTGGGCAGGGATTCGATCAGCACATAGAAGCGATCGGACTCGCGATCGTATGCGATGTCCTCAAATCCTCGGCGGTGGCCGTGGTCCTGCTCGATGATGCGGTTGCGCTGCGCGCTCAAGAGCCCGGCGCCGATGCACGCGATGCCGGGCAGGTTGTCGAAAATGACGTAGAAGGCGCCGTCTTTGGCGAGGACCCCGCTCGCCTCGAGCCTGGGATCAAGCTGGTCGCCAAGTACGTCACGGATCTTTGCTTCCCTCAGCAGTTCCAGCTGACCGGCCTGCGGTTGCACGGCGTTCATTTCTTGGCCTCCAGCGTGCGGAGAACGGGCGGACGATCAGCTCACGCCTGCCGCGGCAGCGTTTCTATTTCAACCGGGAAGTCAGCGGCGCCGGCGCGGGGCATCGTCTTCCTCAGGTCTTCCAGCTGCCGCCCGGCGCTGTCACGCCTCATGCGGACGTAGTGGACGATTCCCTCTGCCTTCTCGCTCCCATGGCGCAGTTCGTACTGGCGGCACCCGCTTAGATAGACCTCGTCGTTGCTGAACTGCCGCCCGGTGAAGGGCTGGCCGTAGGGCGTGACGGATTCCAGGTAGGCCGCCTGGCGGACACGGTCCCACAGGCCGCCCGCGCCCTCGGCCCCGATGCGCGCGGCAATGGAATCCGGATTGAATTCGGTGTCGATCAGGTGTTCCAGGTAGTCTAAGTAGTACTGACGGTAGTCATGGTTGCGCAGCAGGTTCTGTACGAGTGGGATGGGCGACGTGGTGTGGTTGCCCGAGTAATTCCTCGTGTTGCTCGGCCAATCGAGAATGTCAGTGTATTGCCATTGGGTGCCGAAGTAGTCGATGCCCAGGCAGTTGTCGTAGTCCCACGGGATGAACGTGAAGTAGGGTGAGCCGACGAAGTCATCTTCGGCGCCCTTGTGCCCGGAATTATAGAGGTAGTAATTTGACGGCGTCGCGAAGTAGTTGTCCCAGCTGCCGAGCAGCAGATTGACGGCCGCCCAGCGCAGGAAGGCGCGTGCGTTCATGACATCGTCTACTGATGCACGGAAGGCATCGGTGTCGAACCGCTTGTCGCCGCCCGTAAGCCGCGTCCCGTTGATCGTGGCGATGAGACGGGCGAGGTCGTCGTAGGTGTTGGCTGCGTCGTCGTCGTCGTTGGTCTTGAGACGATATGCGCGCTTCTTGCTTTCCGGTTTGAAGTACTGGCGGCCGCTGTCATCACCATCAGGCCCGACACGGTGTTCGAGTGTCGCGCATCCAATGTCGCCACAGTAGGCCTTGTACAGGTTGCCACGGTCGTTCTTGCCGAAGTGATCCTTCAGGAACCTCTTGTCGACCTGCTCGATGACGGAGAACAGGCCACTGTAGGTGGCATCGAAGGCCAGCTTGGCGTAGGTGTGCCGCGGCGCCGCCAGGCCAGCCTGGCCGAACAGGTGCCAGGCTATCGCCTCACGCATCTGGGCAGGGTCGTTGTACATCGACTTGAGATTGACGCGGGCCATTCCGGCGAACGGGCCGCCACCTTCCGCCGTCTTGAAACTTATCTTCCATGACGGCTTCGGCGCGAACAGTGTCCTGTTTCCGCTGTTCATCATCGAGAAGGCCGACGTGCTTAAGAGAACACCCTCATCGCCGGGTCCCGGGATATGCCGGCCGTCCTTCGGATCGGTCCGCCACAGTTCGAGCCGGGCGCCATCCGGTGCCTCTAACGGGCGTTGCAGGACCGCGCGCCGATGGGGAAAGTTCGTGGCATGGATCATGTACATGTCCGTGTCGAAGAACTCGGCCTTGCCCTGAGATGCCCTGACATACTCCTGGACCGCCCGCCCGGTGGCGGTCGGCTGCCCGCTGTCATCAAGCAGCACCAGCCCCGCTGGCTGCGGGCCTGACCCGGTTTCCTCGAGCAGGAGGCCGAAGAGGGCAAGATACTCGGCCCTCGTGCGCAGCGACGCGTCACCACGGCCCGCGGCCTCATTGGCCCTGTTCGCCAGATCCCTGCTGCGCCCTGCGGGCAGATCGGTCACCACCACCGCCCGGCCCTTGAAGATGTCGCAGAACCGCTCTTTGCCCACATTCGCTTCCATTGGCCTCTCCCAACGGCCGCCCGGCCGTTATCGCCAACCGGCCCGGCGCAAGGCGCGCCGCCCGAGTGGGGTTCCCTTCCTGGGTAACTCCTCCCGGAGGAAAGAGCAAGCGCCCCCCCGGGTGATACATCAGCCAATGTCCCTCCTGGCGGCGGGAGGCCGACACGCATGTCGCCTGGCCTACCTGCGTGTCCATTCACGGGGCCGGTTGAGCTGGGCGTTTGAGGCTGGCTGAGTCTGGCCGGGTTCGTCGTGGCGTGCCTGATTTGATCTTGCGTCCTTGATCGTCGATCATCGTGGTCGTGCCCGCCGACGCCCAGCCGCCCTCGTATGAGGAGCTTGCGGGTCTGGTCGCTGTTTTAGCGGACCGGGTGGACGGGCTGGAGGCGGAGAACGCCGGGCTGCGGCGCCGTCTGGGGATGAACTCGGGGAACTCGCCGGCCCCGTCGTCGAAGGATTCGATCGCGGCGAAGGCCGGGCGTAAGGCGAAGCGCCCGACGGATCGTTCCTCACGGGAGGGGTCGGGGGACCGCAAACCGGGAGGCCAGCAGGGACATAAAGGTTCCGGGCTGGCGCCGGCGGCGGCACCGGACCGGACGCGGGCCGCTGAGGCGCCGGCGGGATGCCGCGGGTGCGGCGCTGACCTGGCCGGCCCGGCCAGCGGCGCCAGTGACGCCGGTTGGTCGTGGGCACAGGTCTGGGACACCCTGCCGGTGGTGGAGAAGGTGCACTGGCAGCTGCCGCGCCGCCGGTGCGGCAGCTGCAAGAAGATCACCACCGCAGTGGCGCCGTATGCCCAGGCCGGGTCCGTCGTTTACGGGCCGGACATCAACGCCGCCGCGATTCTGCTCTCCTCCCAGGGCAACGTCCCGGCCGGGCGGACCGCCGCGCTGATGGAAGCGCTGCTGGGGACGCCGGTGTCTGCCGGGTTCGTCGCCCGCGGGCGTACACCCGCATGGACGTCGGCCAGCCCGCCAACTGGTCCCCGGCCGGCCCTCGCGCAGCAGGCCGGTGCGCCCGAGACTGCTGGGACATTGTCCCGGCCCGGGGCCGGGACGCCGGCATCATGACAGTGGACTGAACCAGACAGCCGGCCCGGTATGTCCCGTCGGGTCCCACGCCTCACTTCCGCTACCCCGGCTTGGAATCGATCGCCTGGCGGGCCGAAGCCGCACCAGAGCCGATATCGCTGAACTCACCGACCAGCTCCGCAGGGTCGAGAACCTGCTCAGCGCGCCTCGGTAACGGAAACCCCATCCACCTGCCCGCTCGCCAGCAGCATTGATGTGGTCGCTGCTGGCGTCTTGAAGCTCACCAGCACCGTCAGATCAGCCGCACCGGGTCGAATCCGGATCGGCAGAGCTGGCACCAGGCCCGCGACGGCGCCGCCCCTCGTAGGCTCAGGCCTGGGATTGACGCCGACCCCGTCCCGGAAGGCCTGCAGGCTCCCGCGCCATCGGGCGTGTCCCCGGACCTCGTCCGCAGCTACCGGTGGCAGCTGACCCCGGGCGAGGGCGTCATTGACACTGCCACCTGGGCAGGTTCGGTCCCGCAGGTGAGCGGCATCGCCCCCCGGGTGCGCGTCGGCCGCAGCAAGTGGTTCAGCCTGCCCTGGCTGGCCCCCATCGGCTTCGTGCTGTTGATCATTGCGGTCGCCGCCGCGAAGGGCCTGCGCGGTGACCCCTCCATCCAGCGGTTCATCAGGCACTACCCCGGAACCACCGGGCCGTCGCGTCCCCAGGCGGCGGGCTTCCCCGCCTGGGTGCGCTGGCAGCATTTCTTCAACCTGTTCTTCCTGGTCTTCATCATCCGCTCCGGCGTCCAGATCCTCTCTGACCATCCCCGGCTGTACTGGACCCGGCACTGCACGCCGGGCAAGGACTGGTTCCGGATCCAGAAACCGGTGCCATCAGACCCGCTGTGGACGGCCAAGCAGGACTCCATCAGCCTCCCGGGCCAGGTCGGCCTTCCGGGACTCCGCCATTCCATCGGCCTGGCCCGCTGGTGGCATCTGGGCACCGATGCCCTGTGGCTGCTCAACGGCGTGATCTTCTACGTCCTGCTGTTCGCCACCGGCCAGTGGCAGCGCCTCGTGCCTACCAGCTGGAACGTGTTCCCGAGCGCCTTGTCGGTACTGATCCAGTACCTGTCGCTGAACTGGCCGGCCGAGACCGGCTGGGCGGCCTACAACGGCCTGCAGCTGATCGCCTACTTCATCACCGTGTTCGTCGCCGCCCCGCTCGCACTCATCACCGGCCTCGGCATGTCACCGGCGCTGTCGGCCCGGTTCAGGAGGGTCAGCACGACCTTCAGCATCCAGCCGCGCGTTCCCTGCATTTCCTCGTGCTCGCCTGGTTCCTGACCTTCATCGTGATCCACGTGACCCTGGTGTTCACCACGGGCCTGCTGGTGAACCTCAACCACATCTACGCGGGGCGGACCGGCCACAGCTGGGCCGTGTTCTGGCTCTTCGCCGTGTCGATGGCCGTGGTCCTCGCCGGGTGGGTAGCCGCCACGCCATTCACCATCCGCCATCCGCGGATCGTGCAGCGCGCCGGCCAGGCAGTCACCGGGCCGCTGCAGCACCTCTTCGAGCACCTCGACCCGAAACCCGGCCAGTACAGCGAGAAAGACATCTCGCCGTACTTCTGGCACAACGGCCAGTACCCCGACTCTGATGAGTACAAGGCACTGTTCGACGGCCACTTCGCCGGCTACCGGCTTCGGGTCAGCGGCCTGGTCGACAACCCCGCCGACCTCGACCTGGCGCAGCTGCGGGCACTGCCCCGCCACGAGCAGATCACCCAGCATTTCTGCATCCAGGGATGGTCCGGCATCGCCAAATGGGGCGGGGTCTCGATGCAGGCCATCGTGGACCTCGTCCGGCCGCGCCCCGAGGCCAAATGGGTCGTCTTCTACTCCCTCGGCGAAGGAGCGGACAAAGGCATCTACTACGACGCGCACCCGATTGAGCACATGAGCCACCACCTCACGATGCTCGCCTACGACATGAAGGACGAGCCCCTGTCGTTCGGCCACGGCGCACCGCTCCGGCTGCGCAACGAGATCGAGCTCGGCTTCAAGCAAGTCAAATGGATCAAAGGCATCGAGTTCGTCGCCCACTACTCCGAGATCGGCAGCGGCCACGGCGGCTACAACCAGGACCACGAATTCTTCGGCTACCGGCAGTCGATCTAGCGTCCCGCGCGCTGACCGCACCCCAGGAGGTGCTGGCGTCCCGCGGCACGCGATACACCCCCGGCACCGCCAGCTGCTTCATCGCAGTCGGCGCAGCCCTGCGGTTCGCGCCCGCGGCCGGCTCCGGGCACGGCCTTAACCTGCACTTCATGGTCCCATCCTGATCCCTGCCGACGTCCTGGACCTGCCGCTCCCGTCCGAACGCGGCGCGCCGAGGCCAAGCCGGCTACGCCGCCGGACCCGGTCCCGCGGTTACGACAGCACAAGCCTCGAGGGGACCAGACGGGCCGCAGCCAGACGTCGCGCAGATGCAAGATGACGACCGATACGTCAGCCAGACGTCCCCCGGGCACCAGAGGACGACCTCTCTCGGCCGACAGCGCCTCGGCGGCGGCCAGGAACGCGCGCCCCAACTCAGCGAGATCGAGTCAGCGGACGAGCGCCCCGGCGATGGCGGCGATGGCACCGGGCGGCAGCCTGTCCATCCCCCGCCCCTGGACCGCGGGCAGGCCATGGCGCAAGCACGCCAGCGCCAGCACGTGGCCCCGGACGCCGCTGATCATGTACTCCGCCTGCCGGGCTCGGCCGCGCGCGATGCTGGAACGGGCGTGCAGCGCGTACAGCCAGCCAAGGCCGATGAGCTCAGCCGCGCCGGGCGCCGGTGCTGGCGCCCGGTCCACGCTGTGCCGAAGATCAGCCGGAACGTCGGGGCGATGGCGCCGAACTCGGCCTCCGGCGCGAAGGCGATATCGACCTGCAGAGTGCTGGCGAGCAGGAAGGCCCGGTAGACGGTGGCACCGCTCAGCACGTCCATGTGGTGCAGCGCCCCGTGCTGCCGGTACATCAGGACGGTCCAGTCGGCCAGCACCTGGCCGGGATCAGCCCCAGCGCCGACGCCCAGCGCGAGATCGATGTCTGACCAGCGGTCCTCAGCCCCGGCCGCGGCGGATCTTCGGGCGTGAACACCGCATCAAGATACCGGGCTCAATTGCTGGCCAGACTTGGGCAACGGCGTAGGCTACTAAGGAGAAGTTCCCGTTTCGTTATGCAGCACGCCAACGTGTGTGTGCAGACGACCGCGTCGCTCCGGACCCCGGTGGCACGGCCTGTCCAGGCCGGGCAGAGGCAAGGACAGCCGCGATGCCCCGATCAAGCTCGTCTTCCGCCGCAGCCACCGCAGCGATGCCCGCTCCGGACGCCAGTACGGATCTTCCGCAGGGCAGCACCTGGATGGATGCCGGCAACGGCGCAGCCGCCGCGGCGGAAGCAGCCGCCCTGGCGCAACTGGCCCGGTACCGCACCGAAGATCACGACCGGATTGCCAGGGGCCTAACCGATGTCGTGATCCACCGGATCTTCGCCGCGGGGCTGGATCTCCAGGCAGCGCTGGGCCTGATCGGCGACCACGCCGGATCCGGCAAGATCTGCCATGCCATCGACGAACTGGATCATGCCATCAAGGACATCCGGGAAATCATCTACGATCGCAGCCCTGGCAAGCCGCGGCTCTTCCCGGAGGATCGCGCGCCGGCGCCTGATCCGGCGGCCACCGCGAGCAGCCACCGCGGACAGCTATCGCGAACCCGGGTGAGACTGGCCCCGTGAGTGCAGCCAGGAAAGCAGGTCCGGCGGCGCCAGCTGCGCCGCCTGAGCCTGGTAGCCCGCGAGCTCATCGCCGGCCAGGCCCGCTCCGGCACCGCAATCCCGAGCGCCGCCGCCAGCCCGCGCATCTCCCCGGCCAGGTCTGCGCACAGGTCGTCGTAGTGCACCAGCACGACATGGGTCGCTGCGCCGGCGGGCGCGGCGGCCGCAGCCTGGCAGGCTCCGGCTGCCAGGTCAGCTCGCGCATCCTGGCCCGGTCGATTGTTGCTGCCCTGGTGGTACAGCGAGACCGCCATGTCCAGCGGGTGGCTGGCCACCACGATGTACGTGGCACGGGGATTGAGCGGAATCCCGTCCAGCCGCGTTCCCCTCCTCGAGTAGCTGGCGGGCCATTGCGATGCGCTGGACCTGGCTGGTGCCCTCGTCTCGGTGATCTCCGCGTCACACATCATCCGCTCGGCCGGGCAACCGCTGACATGCCGTAGCCGCCCGGCAGCTGAACCGCGTCCGCGGCCGTCCCCATGGCCACGTCGTGCCCGGCGGGTTCCCGAAACGCCACTTCACCGGCCGTGGAATGGCCTATACGGCAGAGCGAGATAAGAGTAACGTCAGATTTGTTGCTCCGGACCCAGGCGGCTTATTCCCAATACCAGCGGATGAGCGGAAGGGCCCGGAGTTCTCTTTTCGTACACGGAAAACGGTGCGGGCAAGACGCCAGGAGCAAAAGGACGGTGAGATCCCCGGGGAGAGGCTTCTTCCCATCGCGATCTTTCCAGCACGGCCGACTACCGCGTACCTCACCTGGTCACTGATTAAAGGAGTCGGTTATGGGCATCATCGCCTGGATTGTTCTCGGCCTGGGTGCAGGCCTCATCGCTAACATGCTGATCCCCGGCAGGAGACAACAGGGACTTATCTTGACCTGCGTAATCGGCATCGCCGGTGCGCTGCTCGGCGGCTGGGCGGCTACTAAGCTGTTCCACCTCCATCATCACGCCCTGCAGGGATTCTTCAATCTCTCCACCTGGATCACCGCCATCATCGGCGCGGCCGTCCTGCTGCTCGCCTACCACCTGATCACCAGCCAGTCCGGGCGGTCCAGGCGGTCCGGCTGGTTCGCCCACCGCTGACAAACACAGGGCGCTCCCGCCCGGCTGCCGCTCATAGCGCACCATCCTCGGGGTTTGCCCTGTACTCGCTGGCCGGCTGTCCATCTACGCGATGCCTCCTCGCGCAGATGCCGTCGTCAGGTGACCGATCAGCGGGCCCGGGCCATCCAGCGGCACCGCGGGCCTTCTCGGCGCCGGCCAGCATCCGGTGCCGCCGAGGACCCTGGCGGTACATCAGTATTTCGGTCACGATGTGCCTTTCCAGGAGTTCCCGGTGCGATCCTCCGCAGCAGCAGCAGCCGCCGCCGTGGCCCAGCCGGTCCCGGCATTGTCTGCGCCGCGGCGCGGCAGCGAGTACGCGGAGCTGTCCCGGCAGGTCAAGGAAGCGGGACTGCGGGAGCGGCGCCCGGGGTATTACGCCTGGAAGATCGCGGTCACCATCGGGCTGCTGGTTGCCGGATGGGCCGCTTTCGTGGTGGTGGGCAACTCGTGGTAGCAGCTGGCGGTGGCCGCGTTCCTGGCGGCGGTCTTCACCCAGATCGGGTTCCTGGGCCATGACGCCGGGCACCGGCAGATTTTCGGCACCCGGCGGGCCAGCTATGTCGCTGGCATCCTGCTCGGCAATCTCGGCATCGGGCTGAGCTACGGCTGGTGGGTGGACAAGCACAACCGGCATCACGCGCACCCCAACACCGAAGACGCGGACTGCCCGCCACCGCACCTGGGAGCGGGCGCTATTCACCATCCATGCGATCAGCTACCTCACCGCGGTGTTCCTGGTTCTCTCACCGGTCAGGGCCGTGGTGTTCATCCTGGTGCAGCAGGGCTTGTTCGGCCTGTACCTGGGCTGCTCCTTCGCCCCCAACCACAAGGGCATGCCCATCCTGGACGCCGCCGACCGCAGTGATTTCCTGCGCCGCCAGGTGCTCACCTCCCGCAATGTGCGCGGCGGCCGCCTG
>OCZU010002669.1_pt1 | contig 11353 bp, 9 predicted proteins | sample 1539001 | NCBI WGS metagenome assembly OCZU01 (sample SAMEA3539306, study PRJEB22396) | soil metagenome | biome: tundra; feature: field; material: soil | place: USA | collected 2010-05 | depth 0.15 m
GAGGCGAACATCCCGGCCTCGGGAGCCAGCACCCCCGCCGCCGACTCTCCGGCCTGCCACGCTGTATCCTGCGTCGTCATGTCACTGGCCTCCTAGGTCGCCATGGATCCGGGGCGCTGCGAATGAACCCTTCCGACGGTACTTCGACTCAATATGCCAGATGCCAGTAAAGGGTGTCACTTCGCCTGCGCCGCCGTCCTGTTCACCGGCCGGCCTCCGGGTCACTAGGGGCAGCCGGCCAGAATGTGCTGGTGGCCACGGTGAGACAGGCGAGCCAGGTCTACGCGCTTCTGGCCGACGGAACGACGGTCGAGATCCGCCCGGCTACCCCGGATGACTTCGACGCGGTTAAGGCCATGCACGAGGCGATGTCCCGCGATAACACCTACATGCGCTTCTTCAATATCAGCCGGGGCGCCGCCGAGGCTGAGGCGCGGCGGACCTGCCGGGACCCCTCGCCGGGCAACGTGGCGCTGCTGGCGCTGTCGGGCGGTGAGGTGGTCGGCGTAGCCAGCTACGCCGTCCCCCGCGAGCCGGCCCTTCAGCCAGGAGAATCCGAACGAACCGCCGGTACCCAGCCCGGCACCGCTCCCAGCACGGCTGAGGTCGCGTTCGCGGTGGCCGACCACATGCACCACCGGGGCATCGCCACGCTGCTGCTCGAGCATCTGGTCTCGCGGGCCCGCAGCCAGCAGATCACCACGTTCACCGCGCAGACGCTGACCGAGAACCGGACCATGCTGAACGTGTTCGCCGACGCCGGCCTACACGTGGACCGCCGTTATGCGGACGGGGTCTACGACCTGAGCTTCCCGTTGCCCGTTACCGCCCTGCCCGCGGATGATGAAGGCACCGCGCTGGATGTCTACCTGTCCGCCGTGGCCGAACGAGAGCGCCGTGCCGAGGCGGCCAGCCTGCGGCACGTGCTCGCGCCGGAGTCGGTGGTGGTGATCGGCGTGAGCCGGCGGCCAGGCACGGCAGGCCGGGCGATCCTGGACAACATCCGGGCCGGCGGGTACGCAGGCCGCCTGTACGCGGTGAACCCGCGGGCCCGCCAGATCGGCGGTGAGCGATGCCTGGCCTCAGCCCTGGACCTGCCCGAGCCGGCCGATCTGGCGGTGATCGCGGTGCCGGCCGGCTCGGTGCTTGAGGTGGCGGAGCAGTGCGGGCAGCGCGGCGTGCGGTCGCTGGTGGTGATCACCTCCGGGCTGGACGCCGGGGGGTGCGCGGATCTGCTCGCGGTCTGCCGCCGGCACGGGATGCGGCTGGTCGGCCCGGACGGGTTCGGCGTGGCCGTACCCGCCATCGGGCTGAACGCCACGTTCACCGTCCGGCCGCCCCGTCCGGGGGTGGCAGGCCTGGTGATGCAGTCCGGCGGGCTCGGGTTCGCGCTGGTGGATCAGCTGTCCCGGCTGGGCATCGGCATCTCCTCGTTCGCCTCGGTCGGTCCCAAGCTCGATGTGTCAAGCAACGACATGCTGCTGTGGTGGGAGCACGACGGCGTGACCAAGGTCGCGGTGCTGTATATCGAGTCGTTCGGCAACCCGCGTAAGTTCGCCAGGACCGCCCGCCGGGTTGCCGCCGTCATGCCGGTGCTCACCGTGCTGGCCGCCCGTTCGGCGGCCGGCCAGCAGCCGGACCGCCGCCCGGCCGCGCCGCTGGCCAGCCGGGAGGCGCTGTTCGAGCAGGCCGGGGTCATCGCCACGCGGGGTTTCGGGGAGCTGATCGAGGCCACCGCGCTGCTGGCGACCCAGCCGGTGCCGGCCGGGCGTACGGTCGCGATCGTGTCCAACGTCGGCAGCGCCGGGCGGCTGGCCGCCGACGCCTGCGCCGACCTCGGCCTGACCGTCTACCACCCGCACGGCCTGACCAAGCGCCGGCTGCACGCGCTGGTGCCCGCGACCGGGACCGTGGCCGGCCCGGTCGACCTGACCGCCACCGCGTCTGGCGAGCATTTCCGCCAGGGCCTGGAACTGCTCGCGGCCGACGAACAGGTGCACGCGATCATCGCGCTGGTCCTGCCCACCGGCGCGACCGGCGACCTGGTCCAGGCCGTCCAGGAGGCGGATGTCGGCATCCCGCTGGCCGCGGTCGTGCTCGACCAGGCGGAATCCGTCCGGCTGCTGCCCCGGCCCGGCGAAGGGCAGGTGCCCGCCTACGGTTACCCGGAGGCCGCAGTGGCCGCGGTGGCGCGTGCGGCCGGTTACGGGGCCTGGCGGGCCGAGCCGCGCGGCCGGGTGCCGGACTTCCCCGACGTCAAGATCACCGAGGCCCGCGCGCTGGTGCGCGAGTTCCTCAAGCACGCACCAGCCGGCGGCTGGCTGCCGCCGGAGCAGGCGGCCGACCTGCTGCGCTGCTACGGGATACCGCTGGCAGGCGGCGAAGGCGATCTCACCGACGTGGCCGCACGAGCGGACGGCATCCCGGTGGTGGTCCGGGTGGCCGCCGACTACACGTTCGGCCCGCTGGTGGTGTTCGGGCTCGGCGGCGTGGCCACCGAGGTGTTCGCCGACCGGTCGGCCCGGCTGACGCCGCTGACCGACAGCGACGCGGACCAGCTGATCCGCTCCGTCCGCTCGGCGCCGCTGCTGTCCGGCCAGGACGGCCGGCCGGCGGCTGACCTCGGGGCGCTGCGCGACCTGCTGCTTCGCGTCTCGCGGCTCGCCGACGACCTGCCCGAAGTTGCCGCCCTCGACCTCGATCCGGTCATCGCCCGGCCGGACCTGGCCGTCGTCGCGGACGTACGGATCGAGCTAGCACCGTTCGAACCAAAGGACCCGTTCCTGCGCCGGCTGCGCTGACGCGTCGTGCTGCCGCTGGCCGGGACCGCGACACGCCGAACGTCACAACGGCGAAATCACTGACCGCGCCCGCACCTTGGAGATAATGGGCTCGAACTGGTGATTGAACGCTGGAGTGGAGAACAGATGATCAAGACAACCAGGCCCGGGCGAGACGGCAGTGTCCGCGTCACCTTCGCGCTGCCGGCCGACGAGCCCGGCGGCGCCGTGTCCGTGGTGGGCAGCTTCAACGACTGGAACCCCTACGCACATCCGTTGCGCCGCCGCGCGAACCGCACCCGGAGCGCGGCGATAACGGTGCAGGCCGGCAGCACGCTGCACTTCCGCTACCTGGCCGAGGGCGGCGTATGGTTCGACGACGAGACCATGCCCGCCCGCGAAGGCCAGGGCATCACCCTCACCGTCTGACCCACCGCGAGCTCACCGTCTGACCGGCCGCCGCGTCACCCGATCGCCGCGGCGATGATCTCCCGCGCCTGCTCCTGGATCGCGGCTAGGTGCTCGGAACCGCGGAACGATTCGGCGTACAGCTTGTAGACGTCCTCGGTGCCCGAAGGCCGGGCGGCGAACCAGCCGGAGGCGGCGACCACCTTGAGCCCGCCGATCGGGGCGCCGTTGCCCGGGGCGGTGGTCAGCGCCGCGGTGATCTTCTCGCCCGCGAGCTCGCTGGCGGAGACCTGCTCGGGGGAGAGCTTGGCCAGCGCCGCCTTCTGCTCCCTGGTCGCCGCGGTGTCGATGCGGGCATAGGCGGGCGCGCCGTACCGGTCGGTCAGGCCGCGGTATAGCTGCGAGGGCGAGTGCCCGGTCACGGCGGTGATCTCGGAAGCGAGCAGGGCGAGGATGATCCCGTCCTTGTCGGTCGTCCAGACCGAGCCGTCGCGCTGCAGGAATGACGCCCCGGCGCTTTCCTCACCGCCGAAGGCCACCGAACCGTCCAGCAATCCCGGCACGAACCACTTGAAGCCGACCGGGACCTCCAGTAGCCCGCGGTCCAGGCCCTCGGTCACCCGGTCGATCATCGAGGAGCTGACCAGCGTCTTGCCCACCGCGGCGCCGGCCGGCCAGCCGTCCCGGTGCCGGTACAGGTAGTCGATGGCCACCGCGAGGTAGTGGTTGGGGTTCATCAGGCCCCCGTCGGGGGTGACGATGCCGTGCCGGTCGGAGTCGGTGTCGTTCCCGGTCGCGATCGTGAACTCGTGCTGCCGGGCGATGAGGCTGGCCATGGCGTACGGCGACGAGCAGTCCATCCGGATCTTGCCGTCCCAGTCCAGCGTCATGAACCGGAACGTGGCGTCCACGTTCGGGTTGACGACGGTCAGGTCCAGGCCGTAACGCTCGCCGATCTCGCCCCAGTAGGCCACGCTGGCTCCGCCGAGCGGGTCCGCGCCGATGCGCACCCCGGCCGTCTTGATCGCGGCCAGGTCCACCACGTTGCCCAGCGCCGACAGGTAACTGCCGAGGAAGTCGAACGTGCCGGTGGTCTCGGCCGCGACCGCATGGGCGTACGGTATCCGGCGGACGGCCTTCAGCCCGCTGGCGAGCAGGTCGTTCGCCCGGTCCTGGATGGCGGAGGTGATGTCGGTGCCGGCCGGCCCGCCGTCGGGCGGGTTGTACTTGAACCCGCCGTCCGGCGGGGGATTGTGCGACGGGGTAACCACGATCCCGTCGGCGCGGGGCCCGGAACCTGACGCATTGTGCGCCAGGATCGCCCGGGACACCGCCGGGGTCGGCGTGTACCCGCCGCGGGCGTCGAGCATCACCCGCACGCCGTTGGCGGCGAGCACCTCCAGCGCGCTGACCTGGGCGGGCTCGGACAGCGCGTGCGTGTCCACGCCCAGGTACAGTGGTCCGTCGATCCCGTGGGCGGCCCGGTACTCGCAGATGGCCTGGGTGGTGGCCAGGATATGGTCCTCGTTGAACGTCGCGGTGAAGGCCGAGCCACGATGCCCCGAGGTGCCGAACGACACCCGCTGCGCGGCATCACCAGGATCGGGATGCACCGCGTAGTAGGCGGTCACCAGCTTTGCGACATCCACCAGGTCGTCAGCGGCAGCGGGCTGTCCCGCACGCGGATCTACCATGCCGTCATACTGACATGCATGAGCCAGGAGCGCGATGACGACTGGCGGCGATGGGTCGTCTATCAGGTGTATCCGAGAAGCTTCGCCGACTCCGACGGGGACGGCATCGGCGACCTGCGGGGTGTGCTGAGCCGCCTGGATTACCTGCAGCGCCTGGGCGTCGACGTCATCTGGATGAGCCCGGTCTACCGGTCGCCGATGGACGACAACGGCTATGACATCAGCGATTACACCGACATCGACCCGCTGTTCGGGACGCTGGCCGACCTCGATGAGCTGATCGCCGAGCTGCACGCCCGCGGCATGCGGCTGGTCATGGACCTGGTCGTGAACCACACCTCCGACGAACATCCCTGGTTCACCGAGTCCCGTTCCAGCCGCGACAACCCCAAACGAGACTGGTACTGGTGGCGTGATCCCCGTCCCGGCATGACGGGCGGGACGCCGGGTGCGGAACCGGCCAACTGGGAGTCGCACTTTTCCGGCCCCACCTGGGCCTGGGATGAGGCGACCGGCCAGTACTACCTGCACATCTTCTCGCGCAAGCAGCCCGACCTTAACTGGGAGAACCCCGAGGTGCGCGAGGCGATCTTCGCCATGATGCGGTGGTGGCTGGACCGCGGCGTCGACGGGTTCCGGATGGACGTCATCAACATGATCAGCAAGGACACCTCGCTGCCGGACACCGAACCCCGTCCCGGTTCCCGCTACGGGCCAGGTGACCAGTACTTCATCTGCGGTCCGCGCAACCACGAGTTCCTGGCAGAAATGTACCGTGAGGTTTTCGCCGGCCGCCCGGAGCACGTGCTCACCGTGGGTGAGATGCCAGGCGTCACCATCGGTGAGGCGGTCCTGTTCACCGCCGCCGAACGTCACGAGCTCGACATGGTCTTCCAGCTCGAGCACGTCCAGCTGGACACCGGCGCGCACAAGTACGACCCGCGCCCGCTGCAGGTTCCCGCCCTGAAGGCGTCGATGGCGGCCTGGCAGGCGGGACTGGCCGGGCGCGGCTGGAACTCGCTGTACTTCGGTAACCACGACCAGCCCCGCTCGGTGTCGCGGTTCGGCGACGACGGCGAGCACCGGGTGGCCTCGGCCAAGACCCTGGCCACCGTCCTGCACCTGCACCAGGGCACTCCGTACGTGTACCAGGGCGACGAGCTGGGGATGGCCAACTCCCCGTTCGCCGCAATCGGTGACTACCGGGACATCCAGGCGGTCAACTTCTACAACGAAGCGGCCGCGCGTGCCGATGCCGACCTGCCCGCGCTCCTGCTGGCGATGGCCCGGATGAGCCGCGACCAGGGCCGCACCCCGGTGCAGTGGGACGCCTCTCCCGGGGCCGGCTTCACCGCCGGCACCCCCTGGATCGCCATCAACCCCGACTACGCAGAGGTCAACGCGGCCGCCGAGGTCGGCGACCCCAATTCAGTGTTCGAGCACTACCGCCAGCTCATCGCGCTGCGTCACGCCGAACCCGTCGTGACCGACGGCGACTTCGAGCTCCTGCTTCCTGATCACCCCGCGATCTGGGCTTTCCTCCGGCGCGGCGCCGAGGCCGAACTGCTGGTCGCCGCGAACTTCTCCTCGGACGTGGTCAAGGCGCCACTGCCCCTGGACGGCGACTGGGCCGCCGCCGCGGTCGTCCTGGCCAACCTTCCCGACGCCCCCCTCCGCCCGCTGCCCGACCTGGAACTCCGCCCCTGGGAGTCCGTCGTCTGGCGCCGCCCCCGCTAACCGGAACCCCGCCCTCGCTCGGACGATCGTTCTCTCGGCCCACGCTAGCAAGGCTGCTATCTTGATAGATAACAGATAAGAGCCGTCACATTACTCACTGTTGATCACAAAACGGGGAAATGGTCAACGAGGATTCGGGGCGGTCGAGGGGGGCCTCGTGGACGCTAACGAGCCGGGCCAGCACCCCGGGCGCATACTGCTGATCGACGACGATCCCGCCCTCGGCGGGTACCTCACGCGGGTGCTCCGTACGCGCGGCGGTTTCGACGTCACTCACGAGCTTGATTCGGCTGCCGCCTTGCGCTGCCTTGAAGCCGAACGATGGGACCTGCTCATCACCGACATCGAGCTGCCGGGCATGACCGGGCTCGAACTGCTAGAGCGGGTCCGCCAGCTGCATCCCGACCTTCCGGTCGCCGTGCTCACGGGCCACCCGACGATTGATTACGCTGTTTCGGCGCTGCGCAGCTCGGCGGCCGAATTCCTGCAGAAGCCCATCACGGCTGAGAACCTGGTGGCCAAGGCTACTGAGCTGGTGGAGGCCGGCCGGGCCGCGCGAGCCGCGGGCCGGGAGACGGTCCTGGCCATCGGGGCGCACCCCGATGACGTCGAGATCGGCGCGGCCGGCACGCTGCTGGCCCACAAGGCGGCGGGGGACACGGTGGCGATCTTGACCCTCTCGCGCGGCGCGCACGGCGGCGACCAGGTTCTGCGGGCCCGCGAGTCGCAGCAGGCCGCGGACGTCATCGGCGCCCGGCTGTTCCTGGACGACCTGCAGGACACCCTCATCGCGGAAGGCAACCCGACCATCGGCGTCATCGACCAGGTCATCGCGGAAGTCCAGCCGACGATCGTCTACACGCACTCCATTCACGATATCCACCAAGATCATCGCAACACCCACTGCGCGGCCATGGTCGCCGCCAGGCGGGTGGGCCGGGTCTACTGCTTCCAGTCTCCCTCGGCCACCGTTGACTACCGGCCGACCTACTTCGTGACTATCGATGATCACATCGGCCGCAAGCTGAAGGCCATCGACACGTTCGGTTCCCAGGCCGGCGTACGCGACTACCTCGAACCCGGGTTGATCACCTCGACGGCCCGCTACTGGTCCCGGTATTGCGGCGGCAGCCACGCCGAGCCGTTCGAGGTCATCCGCGATCGCGCGGGCAGCCTCCCGGCCGGGCCCGTCGGCTGCCATTCCCTGGTGACGCCGTGACGGCGCCCGGCCGGGGCGAAGGGGCTCTGCGCGTCCTGGTCACAGGCGCGGGCGGTCCTGCCGCGATCGCCGCGATGAAGTCGCTGCGCGCCGATGAATCGGTCGAGCTGCTCGCCGCCGACATGGATCCCTGGGCGGCCGGGCTGTACCTGGTTCCGCCCGGGGCGCGGACCCTCATCCCGGCCGGCGCGGCTCCGGGTTTCACCGATGCCCTGCTGGCCCGGTGCCTCGCGCTCGGCGTCGACGTCATCCTGCCGACGGTCGACGCGGAGCTGCGGCCGCTGGCCCACGCCCGGGAGAGGTTCAAGGCGGCCGGCATCGACCTGCTCCTGGCGCCGGCCGCCGCGCTTGACATCATCCTGGACAAGCTGCTGCTGGCCGAGCACTGCGCCGGTGTCGTCCGGGTCCCTCGTACCGAGCTGTTCGGGCCTGCCGTCGATCCGGCCAGCTGGACCTATCCCGTTATAGTCAAGCCGCGTGAGGGGAGCGGATCCCGCGGCATCATCACGGTGGCCTCGGCTGCCGAACTAGCCGGACTAGCCGCGCATGACCGTTCAGCCACCCTGATCGTCCAGGAGTTCCTGCCTGGCGAGGAGTATTCCGTCGACGTGCTCGCCGACGCGGACGGCCGCGTGGTCGCATCGGTCCCGCGCCTGCGGGCCCGGGTCGATTCCGGTGTATCGGTGGGTGGCCGGACGGTTCACGACGCCGAGGTCGAATGGTTCGGCCGGACCGTCGCGCAGGCCACCGGGGTCACCTTCGTGGCGAACGTGCAGTGCAAGCGTGACCAGGGCGGGTCGCCTGCCCTGCTCGAGGTTAACCCCCGGATGCCGGGCACGCTCGGGCTCACCATCGCCAGCGGGGTCGACATGCCCCGGCTCGCGCTCGCCTCCATGCTCGGCCGTCCGCTGCCCGCGACGATCGACTTCTGCGAGCGGGCCGTGGTCCGCTTCCTCGACGAGCGTTTCCTCGATCCCGCCGACATCTCCAGCGTCGGGCTGGACCTGGAAAGAGCCCAGGCATGAGCACTCGCGTGGCCCTGGATGAGGACTTTCACGTCCACTCGACGTTCTCCGACGGTGCCAGCACCCTCGCGGAAAACGTCCAGGCGGCCCTGGATCGTGAGCTCCGCACGCTCTGCCTTGTCGATCATGTGCGGCGGGACACGGCCTGGGTGCCCGACTTTACCGCCGCCGTGGACCAGTACCGCCGCCAGCCGGAGCTGGAGGTCTTGGCCGGCGTGGAGGCCAAGATCCTCGACACCTCCGGCCAGCTCGACGTGCCATCCGACCTGAGTGGCATCGACCTGGTGCTCATCGCTGACCACCAGTTCCCCGGCGATAGCGGTCCGGTGCACCCGGCCGAGGTACGGACGGTCATCGAGTCCGGCGGGATGACCGCGGCCGAGGCGATCGAGCGGCTGTGCGAGGCCACGGTGAATTCGCTGCGCTCCGGTTGGCCGGACTCGGGTTTGCGGCCCCTGCTGGCGCACCTGTTCAGCGTCCTGCCCAAGATCGGGCTGAACGAGGCCATGGTTCCCGATCCGCTGCTGGCGCATCTGGCCAAGCGGGTGGCCCACGCGGGCACGATGATGGAGGTCAACGAAAAGTGGTCCTGCCCGTCGGTCCGCACGGTCACCGCGATGGCGGACGCGGGCGTCTCGCTGGTCGCCGGCAGTGACAGCCACCATTGCCGGAACATCGGGGTCTACGACTCCGTCCGCCAGACCGTGAGCGCCGCCGGGGTCTGACCACGGTGGGCCACGATTTTCTCCTGGGCGGCGACTGGGTCCTCATCGTCCTGGTCATGCTCGGCGCCGTTCCCGAGTTGGCCGCGAGCTGGCAGTTCCTGCTGGTCGCCGCTCATTTCTGGCGCAACGACTACGACAGCTGCGCGCCGATGTTCCCGCGCACCGCCATCCTGATCCCGGCCTGGAACGAGGCGGCGGTCATCGCGGCCTCGATCGACCGGCTCATGGCGCTTGAGTACCCGCGGGACGCCCTGCGGATCTACCTGGTCGACGACGCCAGCACCGACGAGACTCCGCAGGTGGCGCAGGCCAAGGAGGCCCAGTATCCGGGCAATGTGTTCCACCTGCGCCGGGAGCAGGGCGGCCAGGGGAAGGCCCACACGCTCAATCACGGCCTGGCCATCATCCTCGCCGACGACTGGATGGAGGCCCTCCTGATCACCGATGCGGACGTCATCTTCGAGCCCGACTCGCTGCGCAAGATGGCCCGCCACCTGGCCGACCCGCAGGTGGGCGCCGTCACCACGTACATCAAGGAGGGCAGCCGCCCGGGTAACTACATGACCCGTTTCATCGGCTATGAGTACATCACGGCCCAGGCCGCCGCCCGGCGCGGGCAGAACGTGCTAGGCGTGATGGCCTGCCTGGCGGGCGGCGCGCAACTGCACACGCGGGCGAACCTGCTCGCCCTGGGCGGCCGGATCGATACCACGTCCCTGGCCGAGGACACCTTCACCACATTCCAGACCCAGCTGAACGGGCGCCGGGCCGTGTTCGAGCCGCATGCCACGGTCTGGGCGGAAGAACCCGGCTCCATCAACGGACTGTGGAAACAGCGTCTCCGCTGGGCCCGCGGCAATGTGCAAGTCACCAAGCGGTACCGCAAACTGTGGTTCCGGCCGAGCCGTGGTCACCGCCTCGGCAGCGTCAGCTTCGGGGTCTTCTGGTTCTGCCTCTTCCTCCAGCCGATCTTCATGATCGTGTCGTCGATCTCGCTGCTCACCTTGTACTTCGCCAGTTACTCCGGCGCGTGGCTGACCTTTCACATCCTGTGGATCACCAACGCCGTCACCTATATCTTCATCACCGGCTTCGCGCTGCTGATCGACCCGAAGACCGCGCGGCATACCTGGCGCCAGGGCGTGCTGTTCCCTGGCGTGGTGAACCTGTCCATCGTTTTCTACACCTGCTTCCCCCGGTTGTTTCGCGACGCCATCCACTGGGGCTTGGCCGCGGTCCATTTTTCACCCGGCCACGGTGTCCAGGCCGGGGCCATCTTGTTCATCTACGCCTGGCCCGCCGCGTCGATGGCGGCGGCTTACCTGGCCAAGGCGGCCGAGCCGCACCGGTTCGGCCGGTTCGTCAGCCCGCTTGTCGTCTACGTGGTGGGATACGGTTCGCTGCTGTGCGCCTGCACGTTCGCGTCCTACGTCAAGGAGCTGCGGGGGGCGGAAATGAAATGGGACAAGACAGAGAAGACCGGGAAGATGACGATCCCGACGTGACGGTCGAGTGCCTCCCAAAGCGCCCGCGGGTTTTCCGACGGGAGATCCGCGAAGCGCTTCGCTACGAAAAGGGGCTGGTCACCAAGGCTCTTCTCGTTCTCGCGGTGGTGGCCGTCATCGTCATCTTGCGCACGCTGTTCTTCGCCTGACGGCCCTATCGCGACAGGCACCCTGGCTTTACAGGCACTGCGGACGGAACGGGGGGAACCGATCGTGGCATTGAGAACTGGTATCCGGTTGAGGGTGGCCACCGGCTCCGC
>OCZU010002671.1_pt1 | contig 11348 bp, 12 predicted proteins | sample 1539001 | NCBI WGS metagenome assembly OCZU01 (sample SAMEA3539306, study PRJEB22396) | soil metagenome | biome: tundra; feature: field; material: soil | place: USA | collected 2010-05 | depth 0.15 m
TGTCCGCATCCTGCGCTTTTCATCATGGGTGAAGGTGGGTGTACTTTGGTCGGGCTTCCCCTCCCAGGAGGTTGGGTAGTGTTGTCTTTGCTAGGATATGAATTTGACAGGGCGCACCGCGATGTGCATGGTGGTTGACAAGATTCAAAAGCATGAGGCGTCCTCGTATCAGGTATTTACCCGATGGAAAACGGTGTGATTTTGTGCCATCAAATATTTTACGTAAAATAGCTCAGTTTTTGTCAAAAACTATGGCATACTGAGTTTGTGCACAAAGTTTGCATGATGCAAACTGTTGTGGGCGTGAAGATAAAGGAAAACCCCCGCCGATGTTTTGGCGGGGGTAGGGTGTTATCCAGACCAGGATGACCGTAAGGCCAGCCCTGATCTGGATAATCAGGATGAACGCAACGCCGCGGTAAGGCATCGTTGCTTCCTCCTCTCCGGGGTTAAATTTCAGGGCTACAACCCTGAGTCAGCCTCGGGAACTGAAGCCAGAGGTGGACCGGACCGAACTCGAATCGGCATTCTGGGAATCTAACTCCCGCGTGCTACCAGTTGCACTACCGGCCCACTTCTGGATTATCTCATACGATCACGAGACATCAAGCGAAAATTTAGCGAATACATTAAGGAACGTTAATTATCGGCTGGCGCGCGTACTCTAGCCCACCTTGCCGCGATAGCGTTCCGGGCGATCTGCTTTCGACGTTCCCGGATTCATAGTTCGAAATCCGGCGACGGAGATGAGAACGGTAGTTCCGGCTGCAATCGCTCGATAGCGGTGATTTCAATACTTTTCAGTTCCAGGCCACTATCGAAAGTGGCGATGCACTGCACCCGAACTGGCCCCTTGTACGCGAAGTCTGCATACATGTCGGTTGGGCGTTCCGCCTTAAGGCGGTAACTAACCGGCCTGCCGCTTTGCATCCTGAAGGTGCCTCTATTTGATTCCTTATTGAGCGAGACTAAGTGTCCGTCGATCTCAAATGGTTTCGACGTGGTGGTTACTTCGACTTCCTCTTCCTGGAAGAATGCCTTCTCTGAACTGGTGATAGTGACGGGTTCGAGTAACGTGCCAGTTTCGCTTTTGGTTATGATGCTAACGGCCTCAATCTTCCCTTCTCTGAGCGGAGACGTGATCTTGCTTAGTTCGTTGTCCAGACGTTTGGATTTGTACAATTCGTACACTTCGCGTGGCACTACTAGTCTGGTATTGTCTCCAGACTGGACTATCACCGTATTATTGTTCCCATCGACCGTGATGGACGTTGGGGGCTTCCCCTTGGTTGCTTTCTTAAGTTCAATCAGTTTTATGATGGTCGTAACGATCAGTGCGGCAATCGGGGTTCCGACAGCCAGTAGCGTTTGATTCTGCTGGACCCAGGCAATAATGGATACAGCGAAGGAGGATTTGTTTATCGCGGATACGCGGATCTGGTGCTGCCCTTCCGGATCGCGGACGGACGCTATCTTGCCGTATGCGTTCGAAAATCCCCGAAGTGCCGATATCACATCCTCAATCGGCATCGTGCCGTCGTCAACATCCCTGCCATCATACTTCAGAGTGATCTCTACTTGGGTCTTGGCTGAGGACGGGGGTTCATCAATGGGGGCTTGTGCCATGGCTTATTATGACGCAAAAACTGCGACTTGTACAACCGTTTATCCCCAGCCAGGTTCGCCACTTTCCAGATGGCGTTTAATGCTCTGCCCGCGCCCGCGCTTTTGCCCATCGTGCCGCGACAGCATTCCGGGCGATTTCCTTGCGGCGTTCTGGGGTTATCTTTTCGAGGCGACGCTTCCCCCCGATGTGTCCGCCCCTTGCTCCCATCTCTACAAAAAACGCCCTTATATCGGCTGGTAGTGTTTGCTTTCCCATAATCGTTCTCCCTTACGCGGCTTTCAGTAGATCCTCGACGTCCCACACGCGGCTGGTAATACCGGCTTCCATAGCTGGCGTAACCCTTAGTGCCTGATGAACCCGACAGAAGTTATAGAAGGCGAACCAAAGACAATACGCATACCAGAGGTTCTCCCACTTCTTACTGAATGCATTAGTCAGTCTAGTCATGCGGCGCATCCCCATCCTGATTGAAAGGTTCTGCCGCTCGATATGCGACGTGCAAATCTTAGTCTTATCCGGGTTGCCTATTATCACTACCGGCTTCGCGTCAACCACTTCGGGCGGGCTGTAGCGCCGTTCTCCGTCTTCGGGCTGCGCATAGGTCTTGATGAGCATCGCATAGTCCACGCGATCCCCGAGCGTGGTAGTGATCGAAGAGTTGTACGGCTGGAATCCGTCCGTCGTGACCTGGAATCGTTGATTGGCGGTAGCACCCCGGAGTCCCTCGATAAAGGCGTCCGTCGTAGCCTGATCGCGCCGCCCAAGGGCGAAATTCAGGACCAGCTTGGAGTACCGCTCGATTGCCACAAAGCAGTAGGCGTCGCCGATGCTGTTGTCGTGCGCTTCAAACGGGAACTTGTGGGCCTCTTTTTTGTAAACGTATCCCCAGATCTCATCGCATTGCACGTCTTTCACCGGGATGTTCACCAGCAACTTGCCCATGATGCGTTCGCAGTTTTTGCCGGCGTGTTCCAGCATGGTGAGTACCGTCCGGGGTTCCACACCGCAGAGACGCGCTGTGGAGCGGACGCTATTGCCTTCCAAGAGGCACCGCAGAATCATGAGAACAGTTTCCTTGTCCTTGCGTACATCCTCACCGAAGGGCTTCTCTTGCGGGTCCGTGAATCGTTTCCCGCACTGTTGGCACTTGAACCGTTGGAGGTTGTTCCAGCCTTTCCCGTCGGTCTTGCAATTGTGGCACGTCATCGCGCGAATCTCCTTGAATCGCACGAGCAAAAGCCGGATAATGGGTTTGGAGACTCCGTTCGGCTTCGGTCGCGCGGATTTCGGCCCTGGTAGCGGTTACAGCCGTTATCGGGCTTTTTCTTTCACAACTCTATTATGCTATACCCCCTATAGCATGTCAAGGAAAATCGACAGAAAGTTTTAGCAGATTGCAATATCCCGGCAAAGACAACACTACCGGAGGTTGCGGGTCTTGAGAGGTGTGTATTACACTTACCAGTAGGAGTATTACTATGCAAGTTACCACCAAAGGCCAGGTCACCATCCCCCAGGAGATCCGTAACCGGCTAGGTCTTTTGCCGCATACGAACGTTGCGTTCGAGTTGGCCGGAGATCACGCCCGGATTCGCAAGGCCGGACCAAGCGCCAGGGGACGACTGGCGCTCGACGCCCTCCGCAGCACTGCCGACGTCCGCATGAACACGGACCAGATCATGGCGCTGACGCGTGACGAGGCCCGCCCTCGAAAGCGACTAACTTGAAGCCTGCAATAACCAACTTGCCGGCGCGCCTGCGCGCGTGCCGGGGCGTGCTTGTGGACAGCAACGTCCTGCTGGACATCGCCACGAACGATCCGAACTGGAGCGACTGGTCTGGCGGGGCGCTCGCAGAGTGCGCCGAGCATACGACACTGATCATCAACCCGATTATTTACGCTGAAGTATCCATTGGCTACACCACAATCGAGGCGCTGGATGCCGCGCTGCCCACCACTCTGTATCAGCGCGATCCGCTGCCCTGGGAAGGCGGCTTTCTGGCCGGGAAGTGCTTTCTGCTCTACCGCCGCCGCGGTGGTCTGCGGAACTCGCCTCTGCCGGATTTCTACGTTGGCGCGCACGCCGCCATCGGACACCTTGCCCTGCTGACACGGGATGCTACGCGGTATCGTACCTATTTCCCGACCATCGAGATCCTCGCTCCCACGAAAAGCCAGACATGATGCGATGGCGAGGCTGGTGCCCTGACACATTCCGGTTCTGTGGGTCACCCGGTGCGTTTCAGATTGTCAGCGCGGCGAGGCCGCGCGCGGGAGGGAACAGGAACCATGGACTCACACGCGGCTTAGAGAGGAAAGCTCCTGTATCCGCTGGCGCAGCAGGCCATTGGAAGCGGGGTGTATTGCCCGAACCGGCAGTCCATGCTGTGCAGCCAGAAGCACTACAGCATCTGGAAGTCCCAGGGGAATGGGCCAGAAGACCACCGACTTCTCGGCGATCCCGCTTTGCGCGGCGCATCACCGGGAGCATCCGGATTCATACCATCGGCTGGGCGAGCAGGGGTTTCCCGCGAACATGGGCTTGCCCTGCAAGAACTCGTGCGGGCCTTGCGAAGTCGATTCTGGCAGCAAGACGCGTTCCCATCCAGCGCTGTTCATCCGCTGGAGGTGGCGGGCGACGACTGTTCAAAAGGGCAAGCATCTTCTGCGGCGCCGTGCGCCAATTCTTTGGAACTTAGGCCATTGTTTGGGGCCGCAAGCTATTATAGGAGAGTATAGGCGTCGTCTTTGACGGTTTGGAACTGGCAGCCAACATGCATCAGGCGAGGAGTACGGACGACAGAGTGCTTACGGGAACCAGTGCGCCGGAAATCGCGGCGAATGATGCCGGCCGCAGTCTAGACGAAGCCCTCACCTGCGGCCCGCTGCAAGAGAGCGACTTTCGGCAGTGGGACGACTTTGTGCAAGCCCATCCCCGCAGCAGCCCGTTCCATTTGCTCGCTTGGAAAAGGACAATCGAAGAGTCGTTCCGGTATCGACCCTGCTATCTGGTGGCGCGGGGCGGCGGTGTGATTCGGGCTGTACTTCCTTTGTTTCTGGTCCGGAATCCGCTGCTGGGGAAAGCGCTGATCTCCTCGCCATTCGCCGTATACGGGGGCATCCTGGCCGATTCGGCGGGCGCGCGAGACGCGCTCTATGGCTACGTCAAAGGGCTGGGAGTCGAACTGGGAGTCGACTACATTGAGCTGCGCAACGCCTGGCCCGAACAGTGCGGGGGGATCTCGAATGTGTCGCGTTACGTGACGTTCACCCAGGAACTGGCGCCGGATGAAGCGAAGCTCCTGGAATCGCTCTCCATGAGAAGGCGAAATAAAGTGCGGAAATCACTGAAGCAGCCGTTCCGCATGGAGTACGATGTGCGCGAGGTCGGCCGGCTGGATGAGGTGCATTCCCGGAACATGCGGCGCCTGGGTACACCCAACTTCCCGCGCAAGTACTTTGCCAGTGTGCTGGCAAACTTCGGCGAGATGGCCGATGTACGCGAGGTCTGGCTGGATGATCAAGTCATGGCGGTCAGCTTGAATTTCTACTACCACGGCGAGATGCACACCTATCATGCCGCCGCCGACAGCCGGTTTAACGCGCTAGGCCCCAACACCTTCATGTATTTCGATCATCTGCGCTGGGCGGGCGAGCACGGCTACCGTACGTTCGACTTCGGGCGGTCGAAGCGCGACACCGGCACGTTCGAATTCAAAAAACACTGGAATACTCAAATGCGGGAGCTGCCTTATGAAGTTCTCCTGGTGAACCGGAAGGAGCTTCCCAACTTTAGCCCGGCCAATCCCCGGTTCGAGATCGCCATTCAGGCTTGGCGGCGCTTACCGCTTCCAGTGACGCGGCTGCTGAGCCGTTTTGTGTTTCCGCTGTTTCCGTGACCCTAATGTGGCTGATTCCGCATGCCGTCTTCTGGATTTCGTTCGGGTTGGTCGGGTACGTTTACGCGGGTTTTCCGGCGTGCCTGCTGCTGCTGACGTGGCGCCGGCGCACGGCCCCGCCGCCGATTCCATCAGACGATGCGTTGCCATCGATCTCCTTTGTTGTCGCGGCCTACAACGAGGAACTCGTGATCGAAGAGAAGCTTCGCAACTGCCTGCGGCTGGAGTATCCGGAGGAGAAGCTGACATTCATATTCGTGTCCGAGTCGACGGACGGCACCAATGATATCCTCCTGCGGTATCGAAGCCCGCGAATCCGGGTACGGATCATGCCCGAGCGGGGAGGAAAGGTGGCATCGCACGCGGCCGCTTATCCCCTGTGCGAAGGCGATATCTTGGTGTTCTCCGACGCCAATACCTATTACCGGTCCAACTGCATTAAGATGCTGGCGCGTCATTTCGCGGATCCCCAGATCGGAGTCGTCACCGGCGACGTCCGATTGCTGCCGTCGGAGCAGAAGTTCGGCCAGGGCGAGAGTCTCTATTACAAGTACGAACGGCGGCTGCAGGAGATGGAAAGCGCGTTCTGGTCCACGGTCGCCGTTGACGGGGCCATGTACGCCATGCGAAGAGAGTGCTTCAGACCGGTATCCAGCGGGCTGATCGCGGACGACTTCGTGCCGGCGATAAAAGTCGCTCTGCAGGGCTATCGCATCATCTATGACCCGGAGGCGATCGCGGAAGAGGATCCCACGCCGGGTGACGCTCAGGAATTCTGGCGGAAGGTCCGGGTGGTGGCGTACGCGATTCAGTCGTTTCTGGCGGGGGAAGGCGTCCCGCCAATGCGGCAGACGCGGCTCTGGTGGGTGTACGTATCGCACAAACTGCTGCGCTGGTTTGTGCCGTTCTACCTGGTTTTCATGTTTCTGGCGAGCGGTGTGGCGGCCTGCGGTTCGCCGTGGTGGGCCGGCATGCTGGCCGCGCAAGTGGCGTTCTATGTGCTCGCCGTTTTTGCCTGGCGTGCACCCAATCGGGCAGCGCTTCCGTTCCGCGTTCCCTACTACTTCTGCATGGTGAATGTGGCGGCTCTAAGAGGCATAGTGCGCGGCATCCGCAGGCAGCAGCGGCCGGTGTGGACCCCGAACAGGGCCAGGATGTGAGCGAGGGAGCGTTTCAGCTGCTTGGCAAAGAAGTATTTCTGACCTTAGTGTAGGGGTAGACAAATGCATTCGCAGCGAGACGAAGGCGGTGTGCGCAAGCCAAGCATTTTGATTGTTTCATATCTATTTCCGCCGATGGGCGGCATCGCGGTACAGCGCGCGCTCAGTCTGGCCCGGTATTTGCCGCAGTCCGGGTATGACGTGCACGTGCTGAAGGCCCGTAATGCGGCCGGCCCGGTGTACGATTCTAGTCTGCTCAAACATGTTCCCGATTCGATCTCGATTCATTCTGCGTTTACGCCCGAGATCCCATTTGAGCTTCGGCAGAGAATCTGGAAGTGGATATCGCACAGCACTGGGAGCGTGCGGCTACCCGGTTCAGCAAGACCGGCCGGCGGACCGTCGCTGGCAACGCGGTTGGCTCAGAGAGTGTTCTGCCCGGAGCCGGAAATCGTGTGGGTGCCGTTTGCGGTGCGCGCCGCGCGCCGCGTCGTGCGCCGCCACCACATTGACGCCGTGCTCGTGACCGCCCCACCCTTCTCGGCTTTCCTGGTGGGAACGGCACTCAAGACGAGCTTCCCGAACCTGAAGCTCATCAGCGATTTCCGAGATGAGTGGTTGACCTTCTATCTCAACAACAACGAGTTTCAGAGCAACGCCTACACACGGCGCCGCGCTGCGGAGATCGAACGCACTACTGTGGAACTTTCCGATCTAGTGGTGGCAGTGACGGAATCCTCATTGCGGGAGATTCGGGAGCGCTATCCCACACAGCCGCACACCAAGTTTCACTGCCTGCCAAACGGCTACGATCCTGTCGTTCTCGCAGACTTCAAGCCGCGCCGACACGAAGGTAGGAGAGTGATCGTGACGCACATGGGGACGATTTACAAGAACTCGTCGCCACGCTATTACCTCAAAGCGCTCGACTCGTTGCCAGAGGAGGCCCGCGAGCGCTTCGAGACCCGATTCATCGGCCGTGTGGTGGACGGCGAGCGTCCGTTTCTCGACTCCAGCCTCAGCCCTGTCAAGATCCTCGGCTTTATGCCGCAATCTGAGGCATTCCGCTACGTGGAGGAGACGGACTATCTATTGTTGACCATGACCGATCCAATCAGTATACCTGGCAAGTTCTACGAGTATATGGCTACCGGAAAACCAATTCTGGCTCTTTCGCCGCCGGATGGGGAAGTTCAGCAGATTCTGCGGGAGACCGGAGCGGGTTGGTGCGCGGATCCTGGCGACCAGCAGGCCATTCGCCAAATGCTACTCCGCGCTTTGGCACAGGCGGAGGCTGGTAGCTGCGAATACGAGCCTAATTGGGAGGCTATCCGACGGTACGAGCGCCCGCGGCTTGTGGAAGAGTATGGAAGGCTGATTCGGGAGGTCCTGGAGTCTGCTCAGGCTGTGGCGGATAAATAATCGCGGAGGACAGTCACGCAACGGACGGCCGCGTTGCCATCCCAGTACTTTGGAATACGGCCAGTTTTAGGCGCCCGCTTCACCTCGTCCCAGGCAGCCAGGATAGTTTCTTTGCGAGTGCCCGCCAGCGTGTTTGTCCCTTCGTCGACGGTGACCGGTCGTTCGGTGTTATTGCGCAGCGTGAGGCAAGGGATGCCGAGTGCAGTAGTTTCCTCTTGAATACCGCCGGAATAGGTAAGGACCACCGAAGCTTTCGACATTAGGCAAAGAAATTCGGTATAAGCCAGTGGGTCGGCCAGATGGATTCGGCCCCCTACTGGTATCCCGCAACCGGCCAGACTCAATCGTGTACGTGGATGCACCGGAAAGTACAACGGTACCGTTTCCGAGATAATCGCCAAGGCACTCAGAATCTCGCCGAACTGTTCTTGATCATCGACGTTGGCTGGCCGGTGGAGTGTGACTACGCCGTAGAGTTCGCCTTTAATGTGGAGCCGGTTCAAGATATCCGAGGATTGCGCCTTCTCCAGATTCAGTCGCAGAGAATCGATCATGACGTTGCCGACCAGATAAATGCGCTCGCTGGGGATTCCTTCCGCAAGCAGGTTTCGCCGGCCACTCTCTTCGCTGGCCAACAGAATATCGGAAATGGCATCGGTAACTACACGGTTGATCTCCTCAGGCATCGACCGGTCGAAACTCCTCAATCCAGCCTCCAGATGGACCACAGGAATCTGCAGTTTCTTGGCTACCAGCGCTGAGGCGACGGTGGAGTTGACGTCCCCTACAACCAACACGCCGTCGGGCTGCACTTCGAGCACAACCGGTTCGAAGCGCTTCATCACCTCCGCTGTCTGCTGTGCGTGCGAGGCGGAACCTACCTCGAGGTTGAAAGCCGGCTGGGGCAGGGCAGTCCAAGTTCACGGAAAAACTGGCCGGACATCGCCTGATCGTAGTGCTGACCGGTATGCACAAGCACCGGATCGAATTCCGGGGGTTGCTCTAGGGCCCGCATGATTGGAGCAAGCTTCATGAAGTTCGGGCGTGCTCCCCCGACGCATATCAACTTCTTTGGCTTCATCGTATTCAGCGACGACTCGACCGTTCTCCTTAGCACTTCGCGCGCCATTTGTTCCTAGGGACGTAGACGGCGGGTTGGCCAAGATTAAAACACTTTAATGACGGCGTTGGAGCGACCGGTTTGGATGTATACTTCGGAGAACCCAAGAAGCCAAAATGCAGATCCTGGTTAACATCGTCTGAAGAGCTGGGCTACAGTGAGGTTGATGCCTGTTACCGCGCAGGAAGAGATCGCCGCTCGCGAGCGCTTCGCCTTTGGGCAAAACTGGCAGCGTTTCCTATCTGTCCTTGACGAGGCGCGCATCACAAGGGCGGAAGACTCCCTGCGCCGCATGCTCGAAGTTTCCGATTTACGCGGCAAGGCGTTCCTGGACATCGGCTGCGGCAGTGGTCTCTTCAGCTTGGCGGCGCGCCGTCTGGGAGCCCTCGTGCATTGCTTCGATTTCGATCTGCAATCGGTAGCATGCGCCAAGGAATTGCGCCTGCGGTACTTCCCGCAAGACCCGGACTGGCGCATAGAAGAAGGCTCAGCCCTGGATGCCGGTTACCTTGCCAGCCTGGGCTCGTTTGACGTGGTTTACTCGTGGGGAGTTCTGCATCATACCGGCGCCATGTGGCAGGCTCTGGACAACGTCGGTAGACTGGTAGCGCCAAGCGGGAAGCTGTTCATCGCCATTTACAACGATCAAGGCAAGATCAGCGACCGCTGGCGAGCGATCAAGCGAACTTACAACCGGTTGCCTGGCGGTCTGCGCTTCCTGGTCACAATTCCGGTGCTAGTGCATTTCTACTGGCGGAGCACGCTAAAGGACTTTCTGCGCGGGAGGCCGTTCGAGACATGGCGGAACGCGGGCCAGGAGCGTGGCATGTCTCCCTGGCGAGATTTGATCGACTGGGTAGGCGGTTATCCCTTTGAGGTCGCCAAGCCGGAGGCTATCCTGGATTTTTATTTGCGCCGCGGCTTCGCGTTGACGCGTTTAACCACCAAAGGTGGGTTGCTGGGTTGCAACGAATACGTCTTCATCCGCAGGACAGCAGAGCAGCGTTGAGGGCCTCCCAACCAGGTTTAGCGACGGCGCCGCCCGGTTTGCCGTGCAGGAGCGTGTAATAGTAGGATTGATCTTGGCTATGAAGGCTCTGATCAGAGAATCCGGCTGGCTGATCGGCTCGGAATGCGTCCGCCAACTCTCGGCTGAGGGCTGGGAGGTTATCGGGATCGACAACGATATGCGTTCATAAGACTGACAACTGGACGCCTCAGTCCAGAGGAGCACATTGTACACACATGATGAGCGATACACGTCTCGGCGACAAAAGAATCGTGATCGTCGGAGCAGGCCCGACGGGTCTGGGTAGCGCCCACCGCCTTATTGAATGTGGTATCCGAAACTTTGTGGTGCTGGAGCGCCAACCTCACCCTGGAGGTTTGGCATCCTCATTCGTGGATGACCACGGTTTTACTTGGGACGTGGGTGGTCACGTCCAGTTCTCTCATTATCAGTACTTTGATGACCTCATGGACCGCTTGCTGCCGAATGACTGGTTGTGGCATGAGCGGGAGTCCTGGATCTGGATGCAAAATGCCTTCATCCCATATCCGTTCCAGAACAATATCCGCCATCTTCCGCAGGACGTCATGCGCGAGTGCCTGAGAGGTTTGATCCGAGCTGTCAGCCAAAGGAATGCTGCGCCTGCAAATTTTGCTGAGTGGATCCGCTCCAACTTTGGAGAGGGGATTGCACGCCATTTCATGCTTCCTTACAACTTCAAGGTGTGGGCGTACCCACCTGAGGAGATGGATTTTCAGTGGGTTGGGGAGCGCGTCGCACAGGTGGACTTGGAGCGCATAGTCTTCAACGTGCTGGACGGCCGCGATGACCTTTCTTGGGGGCCCAATAACCGGTTCCGGTTTCCGCGGCGGGGCGGCACCGGCGAGATCTGGCGGCGTTTAGCAGCAAGCCTACCGGGGGACCATATCCGATACAACACCGGAGTGGAATATCTCGACTCGACCCACAAGAGGCTCCGGCTTACTGACGGTAGCACCGAACCCTTTGACATCCTCATCTCGACGATGCCATTGGACATGCTGGTGAAACATTCCGATCTAAATGAGTACAAAAGCTGCGTGGATCTGCTGAGATACTCAACCGTACACG
>OCZU010002672.1_pt1 | contig 11346 bp, 5 predicted proteins | sample 1539001 | NCBI WGS metagenome assembly OCZU01 (sample SAMEA3539306, study PRJEB22396) | soil metagenome | biome: tundra; feature: field; material: soil | place: USA | collected 2010-05 | depth 0.15 m
AAGTCATTCGCGTGGGCGACGTCTGCAAGTTCGGCGATCGCACGGGGACGGTCGAGGATATTGGCCTGCGCTCCACGCGCGTACGCACGGAGGAGAGAACGCTGTTGGCCATCCCCAACGGCACGGTCGCAACCATCAACGTCGAGAACCTGAGCCGGCGCGATAAGATGCTTTTCAAAACTATGCTCGGTCTGCACCCGAACTCCTCGGCGGACCATCTTCACTATGTTCTTTCTGAAATCCGGCGCGCGTTGGAGAACCATGCAAAAATCGAAAAACAGACGATTCGTGTGCGGCTGACGGAGTTGGCCCCAAGTTCCATCAATGTTGAACTGGTCTGTTACGTGTTGACGCTGAACTTCGACGAATTTGCCGCCATCCGCGAAGAGTTGCTGCTGCGCATCATGAATCTGGTGGAGGATTCCGGAACCAGCCTCGCGTCGCCATCGCAAACTCTCTACTTAAGCCCGGACTCGGGACCAGACAAAGACAAGATCAAGGCCGCAGCGAAACAAATTGCTGACCAGAGCGAAGCGACTGCAAAGAACTCCGGCAAGAAGAGCTAGGATTCTGTGCGCCATCGCTTGGTCAGCCAGACCAGAAACCGGTGCGTCGGGAAATACACCACGGCGGGAACCACAACCAGGTATCCCAACAGATACACGAGACCGGGCATGGCGTGTTGTTCACGAAAGAAAGGGCCGCGGGCCCAGTTCACATCGAATTCCGGACGCCAGAAGTAGTTGATCGGAACCACGATCCACGCGGTTAGCGTCTGATACTTCCAGCCGCGGCGGTCGTAGCCTAAGCGCCAAATCGCCCACAGCAGCAAGGGCGGAGTGACCACGTGAAACAGGCTGAGCAGGCGAATCCACAGCGCGATGTGCGGGTCGAACATATATTCCGTCCCGCCGATCAAGTGCCGTCCACTGACAAGAGCGCCCGCCAGGTCGACGGTGAAGAGAGTCTGGAAAAGCAGTAGTCCGGTCGCCTGCCAGGAAAAGATGAGCGGGCTTTCGAGCCACAGACCGGCGGCAATCAAGAGATTGCCAAGGTCGCAGAAATAAAGGAAATTCTGCAGGCCGTATTGCCGCCAGTAGACCGGCGCCCAAACGATCACCCACACCGTCCAAAAGATCTTGAGCCAGAGTGGGATTCGCATGACTCGGTATTGTATCCGCAGGAGGAGGAGCTAAACCTCAGCGGCTGGAAGCCGCATGGATTTTGCACGGCTTACGGCACGAGTGGAACTCGTGCCCTTCCCGATCGGTAAAGCAACCGTAGTTTTTCCGCAATCGCTGAAGGCCGTGACTTGCCGAAGACCGTGCCCTTGGGGAGTCCAAAAGGCCATTCTGGCAAGGCCAAACGGCCTTTTGTCGAATTACTACCGTAACTTGATGCAGCTTACGGGTGTACCTACGATGACCTTAGTATGGGCTACCAAGCACTCCTCTTCTGTCCCGATGAAAAAACGGCTCGCACCGTAACGCAGGTTCTCAGCGAGCTGGACTTCACCGTTGCTCCCTGCACCGAACCCTTCGCCGCGGTCAAGAAATTGATGGGCGAGCACTTCGATGCGGTGGTGGTGGACTGCGATAACGAGCAGAATGCCACGCTGCTGTTCAAGAGCGCGCGCAACACGCCCAACAACCAGTCGTCGCTGGCGGTGGCGGTGGTGGAAGGGCAGGCGGGAGTGGCGAAGGCGTTCCGCATCGGCGCCAACCTGGTTCTTACCAAGCCCATCAATGTGGAGCAGGCGAAGGGTACGTTGCGAGTTGCCCGCGGATTGTTGCGCAAGAGCGAAGCGGCAAAGCCCGCGACAGCGGCAGCAGGGACAACCGTGAAACCCGCGGCGCCCGTGCCGGCGCCTCCGAAACCAGCGCCGCGAGCCGCGGTTCCGCCCGCAACCACGGCGCGCCCGGCAGTGCCGATTACGCCCCTGGCAACGGCCAGTATTCCGACTCCGAAGCCCGTGACGCAGACGAGGGTTGTGGCTTCCGTTCCCACCGAGATCCCTGACGCCGACGCAGACATTTTCGAGGCAAGTGAGGAAGTCGCTCCACCGCCGATCACAAAGGCCGCGGCACAAACTTCAGCGCCAAAGACTATTCCTGCCGTTGCCCCGGCTGCCACGACTGAGCCCAAGATAGCGATGGCAGCCAGCCCATCGGTACCGGCCGCAAGCGTTCGACCTTTACCCGCAAGCCCAGCAGGACATGGAACGGGCACTGCCAGCGCGCCTGCACCCGCCCGCGAGCCAAAATCCAGCGCACCGGCCGAGGACAAAACTTCGACAGTGATCGCGGCGCCGGAAGGTCCAATGGAGAAAGTCCCGGACCTCATCGAAGAAGCCTCTTCGACCGACGCTGCAACCGCGCCTGCGCCTGCGTTCACCTTCGGCGGTAATGTCAGCAGCGGCGCCGGCGCCGGACGCAAGAAGGGATTGCTAGCTGTGGCGGCGGTTGTGCTGATTGCAGCGGTAGGCTACGCAGTGTGGATGCAGTGGGTACGTTCAAGTGGAGCCGAAATTGGTCCAATTCGCGTGGCCGCACAGCCGGTGAAGACTCCGGCCACAGTTCCGCAGGCAGCGCCAAGCGCGGCTCCGGTTGCTGCATCCCCGGCTGCACCTTCTGCTACCACTCCCGCTCAACTCTCGACTTCAGACTCTGCGGGCTCGCCACAAACAACCGGAACAGGCAAAACGTCTCCCGATACGCAACCCGCGAGCGTGGAAAGCGCACCAGTTCATCCCGGCAAGATCACCGCTGGAGCGGACTCGCCCAAGCCTCCGGCTTCGGCGGTGGCGGCAAACAAAGTTCCGGCGACGAAAGCGGCCGCACAGCCCATTGTGATTAAGAATGACCTCTCACAACCGGCCGGGAAGCCGCCAGCAAACATCGATGCGCCGGCTCCAAGCATGGCTGGTATTGCCCCAGGGGATGCGGGAGCGCTCCCCAATCTGATGGGCAGCCAGAATAAGGGACCGGCTCCGGTCCTGCAGACTCTGAACGTCTCGCAGGGAGTATCGCAGGGACTGCTGGTGAAGAAGGCCCAGCCCACGTATCCGCCAAGCGCACTGCGCATGCGCATTGAAGGTGCGGTCCAGTTGATGGCCACGATTTCCAAGAACGGCAACATCTCCGCCGTAAAGATTTTGAGCGGAGATCCGCAACTGGCACGCACCGCGGTGGATGCGGTGAAGCAGTGGAAATACAAACCGTATCTGCTCAACGGCGAGCCGGTTGAGATTCAGACACAGGTTACCGTGAACTTCAAGCTGCCGAACTAAGTCGCAGAGCGGTCTCTAAGCATTTACAGTCCAGCGCACCGCGCGGTACCGGTGCGAGTCTGCCGGAAGTCACTCAGTTTACCTTCACAAAGCGGCAGCGGGCATACGAACCGCCAGGTCCGCATGCCCGCGACTGCTGAGTTGAGTCTGTGCCAGGCTCATTGCCTCAGGGTCTTCACCTTTCGCCGGTCGTGGGATTCAAGAACAGCATCCCATTGGTGCGAATCTTCGTGAAGTTGAACATCTGGGCGATCGAGTTGGCGATTCCATCGAAGGAGCCATTGCCGATGCGTTGGCCGCTAAGCCAATTGTCTTCGATGAAGTGGATGATGGAGCTCTGGTCGGTCACCGAGTGGTCGACGAAATTCTGCTTCGCCCACGGGGAGATGATCAGCAAAGGCAGCCGGGGGCCGTAACCGCAACGGCCAAGCGCGTGCAGATTCGCGGGATTGAGGCCGGGCAGAGATGTAGCGGCCGTCCCGCAGAAACCAGGCGACGTAAGAGCATCCGCAGTGCCGGTGGAGGTGTTCACGATCGGACCCACCTGGTGGTCGTACCATCCATCGGAATCGTCATACATGATCACCACGGCCGTGCTGCTCCAGGTGGGCTGCGCTTCCAGGAAGTTGATCAGATCCACCAGGAAGGTCTGCTCGTCCAGAGGATCGGAATATCCCGCGTGGCCATCCTGATAGGCAGGCGCCTTGATGAAGCTCACGGCCGGGAAGGTGCCCTCGGCGACCGCAGCATAGAAATCCTGCACATCGTAGGAATGATTCGCGGGACCAGGGCCGCCAATTTCGGAGATCGAAGCCGGGCGGGTGTGCGCGTAGTTGGCGGTCGAGGTGTAGTAGTTGAAGAACGAGTGGTGCGGGATGTAATCGTTGGTAGTGCCCGCAAGGCCCGCCGAGCTTCGGCTGCATCCCGTCGTGCCGTTGGGATTGACGATGGACAAATTGAAGCCGCCCATGAAACCGCCCCAGCTCACGCCGGCCGCGGTGAGGAGGTCGCCAATGTTTTTCGTGCCCATGGTGGCCTGGGCGCGCGTGGCCGAAGAGCAAACGTCTCCGAGCGGGTCGGCATCCCCGATCAAGGTGAGCGAGCCGTCGCTGCCGCCGCTAACCTCGTCGCCCGTCCCGTTCAAGGTAGCGACGACCCCGTTGGTCTGCCCTGAGATCAGATTGACGGCGCCGGGGGACGATGGACCGAATGTGGTGCCATAGGAGTTGTCGCTCATGGCAAAGAACTGGGCGTAGTTCCAGATGCCGGTGACGGTGTTGCCGTCGAAGTAGCCCATGACGGTATTCGCAGCAAAGCCGGTATCCACCGGAAACAAGTCCATCAGACCGGCATCAAAGGCTTGTTGTTCGGCGGTGTAGCTATGATCCTGGTCGGTCGTGACCGCCTGGGAGCGATCGAAGCGGAATGGGTTAGCGGCGGCCGCGCCGTTGGCGGGATTGAGGTTGGGATTGAAGGTCAGAAGAGCGTTGGTCAGGCCGTTGACGGTCGGCGTGTTGGGAGTCGCATGAAACGGCGGTTCGCCGGCAGGATTGGTCGCGACGGGATAGGTTCCGAAGTAGTGGTCGAAGGAAACGTTTTCCTGGAAGATCACAACCAGGTGCTGAATGGGGGTTGCGGTGGCCGGTGCTGATCTGGTTGGCTTGGCCGTCGGTTTCGAGGCGGCGAACGCGGGGGTGACGGTCGGTCCCAGGGCGGTGGTCAGTGCCAGCAGCAGAGCCATCGTCCTCCGGGGAGCATCTGACATCTTCAGCTTGTCGAGCTTGATCTTGTCGAGCATTTTTTCCTCCGCCCGGGGGAGTCAGGTCCTTGCCTTTCGCAGCGCACACGACAGGTCACGGAACTCTTCTTGAACCGGGGCAGAGAAAAATATAGCCGCAGAATGTTTCACAGCGATTGCGTGAGTATTAAATGAGGGTGAATCGGGGAGGTGGGTTTCGTGTCAGGGTACGATCACAAATACCGTGCCGGCGTTGGCGCCGCCGCCTAGCCTCGGTTGCGCCGTGGATGTGGCCGGCGGCGTCTCCTGATCCCATGCTTGGCGTTTCGGACATGTCGAAGCCCTATTGTATACAGATCGCGCCCGACTAGCAGAGAGTTGTACAAGGCGGCTGGCCCACGCATGCACCACCACGACATCGGCTGCCCCCACGCACCACAGACAACCACGAAAGGCTGGGCCGCCCCTCTCGACCCTAATCCCCGGTACCGGCCAATGAGGGCTCCTGCGGACTGCCGCCGCCGTCGTCTTCGATCTGCACGAAGGCCGTGCGAAGCCCCTTCTTGTGCGGCGAAAATATGATCTTGATGTCGCAGCTTGTGCCCGGCCCAATCTGCGAGCCGCAGTCGTCGGTCTCGGAAAAGGCCAGGCCGTCCCTGCCATTGACGAAGATGAAGTGGGTGAAGTCCAGCGTTACGCTGCCCGTGTTGGTGAGCTGAATCGTCCGCGGAGGGCTCCTGGTGCCGACTTTTTGAGGGGGAAACTTCAGCTGCGGAGGAGAAAGCCTTACGACGGTCCCCGTCCCGGCGAGCTCCACGACCTGCGGCTTCGAGGAAGCGCTGTCCTGAAAAGTGATCGTCCCGCTAACCTGCCCCTGCACGTGCGCGGTGAAGTTTGCCGTAACGCTGCACTGCGCGCCCGATGCCAGGTTTCCCACGCAGGTGTTTTTTGTCATCCTGAATGGCTGCCCACTACAGCTCACGGAGGCAACGGTCAGGGTCGTTGTTCCTGAATTGGTCAGGGTCGCAGTCAGCGGGGCGCTCGTCGTCCCGATAAGCTGCGTCGGAAACGTCACGGGTGAGGTAGGGGAAAAGATCGCGGCTCCCGTGTTAAGCATCGTCAGGAGGTCCCCATACAAGGGATCCAAGTCCATCACATCGAGTTTGCGATCCCCGTTGAAATCTCCCACTCCCACAAACCTGGATTCCGCGCCAGCTGGAAATACCTGCTGGGGCCGAAAGGAGCCATCGCCATTGCCAAGCATTATGCTCACACTGCCCGACGAAAAACCGTTCTCGCTCAGGTTCGAGACGATGATGTCAGGCTTTCCGTCGCCGTCGAAATCCCCCGTGGTGGTCCAAGTGGGGAAGTAGGAGGCGTAATTCTGCGCGTCCCGGAAGGTGCCGTCGCCGTTGCCCAGCAGGACGCTAATCTCTCCGTCGGTGAAACAGGCAACGGCAAGGTCCAATCCACCGTCACCCCTAAAATCGGCAACCGCAACAGAATCCGGGCCGGAGGGGATCGCGTAGCTTGCCCCTTCTGTGAAGGTTCCGTCGCCGTTCCCCAGCAGGACGACGATGCTGGAGGACGTCAATGTGTTCTCCCCGACGGCGAGGTCCAGTGTGCCGTTCCGGGCGAAGTCACCCACTCCCAGGGCGCTTGCTCCGTTTTGCGTCTCCGTGTTGATCGGGCCCCGAAACGTGCCGTCGCCATTGTTGAGGAACACGCTGATGTACTCACCATTCAATACCCCCAGGTCCGGCTTGTGGTCGCCATTGAAATCTCCGGCCGCAATGAAGACAGGCTGAGCTACGGTATCCAGGGTTATCGGAAGCTGAAAGGTCCCGTCGCCATTGCCAAACAGGATACTGAGGCTCGAACTCAGGTAGTTAGCCACGGCCAGGTCCAGCTTGCCGTCTCCGTTGAAATCTGCAACCGCCACCGAACCGGGGCTGGTTCCCACGGTATAGTTAATCGGCGCCTGAAAAGTCCCATCGCCGTTACCAAGAAAGATCTGTAACTCTTCGCCAACAGCTGCAACGTCCAGCTTGCCATCATGATTGAAGTCAGCCACCGCAAACGACGAGGGATCGGCGCCAGCGAGAAATGGAGTGCTAATGCGCGTTTCAAGCTGCGCTTCTGCCAGGGCGCAAAAGAGTGTAGCGCTGCTCAGAAGTGAGAGAGCGGTGCAGAATGCCCGGCGGACATGAATCAAGAGAACCTCCTCCGAGTCCCGTCCTGGCGATGGAAAAGACAGGCGGGCTACGGGAAATGCGCGGACCGGCAGGGGGGACCTACCTCGGAGTAACTACAGTCCGGTAAGTTAGCATTAAATCGCCGCCGTTACCAGCGCATTTTCCTCACATGAGAAAACCGGGGACGAGGACAGACGGGACGCTCACCAAGTTCCTGAATTACCGTACGGTCTCTTTCCCCGCGGGTGGCCCAATCCTTTCGCCTTCTCCGCGAAGGAGCCCGCCCTGAGCCGAGTCGAAAGCGGTGGGACAGCGCTACCGTCGTTTCAAGAATTTCAACAGGCCTTCATCGCCCGAGCGTTTACCGGTTACTCCGGCCGCATAATCTCATCGATCACAGCTTTCCCGCCCTTGTCCACGGTGATGACTTTGTGTATGGGGGCATAGCCGCTCAGGGTGATGTCGACGATGTAGTTGCCGGGATCGAGAATGAAGTTAACGGGCGTGTCTTTATCCAGCATGTGCTGGTTGACCGCGACCTGGGCTCCCTTGGGCTGGGTCTTGATGCTGACCGTGCCCATGCCTTGCGCTTCTTTACCGCCAAACAGCTTATTCATTTTGCCAACGGTCTTGATGTCGTCGACATTGCCGAGCGCGCGCAGAGCGGGCGAGAAGTTCGTGGTCTGGCCCAGGTTGAACTGGGCGCTCGTGGTTTCGTCAATGTAACCGGACTTGCGCACCAGCACCACGTGCGGGCCGTTGCCCAAGGAAACCTGCGCGGGAGTGAGCTTGCCGGTGTCTTTGCCGTCAACATAGACGTTGGCGCCAGCGGGACTGCTGGAGACGGCAAGCGTCGCCATAAGCTGGGCGAGGTGGGTCACGATAAACGATTTGCTGCCCGAAGCCACATCGACGGTGCGCGTATCCGTGGAATAGCCGGCTTTGCTCACTGTAACCGAATGCTGGCCGGCGGCTAAACCTGACAGCGTGAAAGGTGTAACCCACGAGGGATCGGTTTTCCCATCGACCTGAACTTGCGCACCCTGGGGCGTGGAATCGATCCCCATCTGTCCCGGCACGACCACGGGAGCGGCAGGTGCGGCCGGCTTCTTCCGGGCGTTCTTGCCTTTCGCGGTTGCGGCCACGGCGCGCGTTGGCTCCGGTTCAGCTTGCGCCACAGGGGCGGGAGGCTGGGCCTCGGGCTGGACAGGTTGCACCGGTTGCGGCCGCACGGGTTGGGGCCGTGCTGCTGGCTGGCTGGCCTCAGGTTGAGGAGTTGGTTCGGCGGCGGTGGAGCGCGGGGAATCGCCGTCATTATTCAAACTGTTGACATGCAGAACCATGCCTACCGCGATGATCAGAATCAAGACCGCCGCAGCCCCAATGGCGTAGACCATCAGCTGGGGTGGGACGTTCTTGATCTCCTTCATCGCCTTTTCCGCGACTTCGCGGGGCTGAACCTTCGGCTTCTCCGGCTCCTCTTCGTAGACTGTGGAACCGCCATACACTGTGGGCGCGTGCGCCGCTGGCGAGAAGGCCGGGGGTGGCGGAGGCGGAGGTGGCGGCGGAATGTAGACTTCCTTGAGTGGAGGCAGTTCGGTCATCTCCGAGAAACTCACGCTGCCGGCGCGAGATGGCCCGTCCTCAGCCATCATGGGATCAACGGCAATTCTGGGTGCGTCTGCTGCGGGCTCATCGAGGGCAGCCGAAGACATGGAAGCAGATGGTGTGGCTGCATCGACGGCCGGCTTGAAGCGCGGCGCGGTAGCGAACGGACTGGACGCCTCGGATCTTGGCGCATTCGGGGATGACGACGCTTGGCCGCCTGCCCATCCTGCCGCTGCGGCGGCCGCCTTGCCGGGAGCGGATTCCGGGGCTGCGATTCTCTTTTCCTCAGGCTTTTTCTGAACCGGCGGTGGTGCCTGCGGCGGTTTCGCGGCAGCGGCTTGAGCGGACGCGATGAATTTCGTCTGGGCCGCGGCTTTGACGGCGTTCGGAACGGCTACTGCACTCTTCACGGGCGCTGCCGCCTTCGCCGCCTGCGGTTTCGATTCCTTGCATTTCTCCAGGTCGTCGAGCAGTTCCCTTCCATTCTGGTAGCGTTCCCCGGGATCCTTGGCCAGCGCTTTCATGATGAGATCGCTCAGCACCGGGTGGAGCTTGGGATTCACGTGCATGGGAGGCACCGGGGTGCTGTCGAGGATGCTCTGGCGCAGGGATTCAGCATCTTCCCGATCGAACGCCTTGCGGTCGGTCACCATCTCATAAAACATGGCGCCCAGACTGAACAGGTTCGAGCGCGCATCGATACTCTCGCCGCGAACCTGCTCCGGAGACATGTAGTGCAGGATCGACGGGACGTCTGGCATTTGCGCCGCAAACTTGCCCACGCTGGAGATGCCGTAACTCAAAATTCTGACGGTGCCGTCCCAGCCGCACATGATCTTGGCCGGCTCGAGGCTATAGTGAAAAACATTGTGGGAGTGAGCGTGATCGAGACCGCTGCACACCTGCCTTCCGATATCGAGCAGATCCCAGATGGAAAACCCTTCCTTGCGCGCCAGCATGGTGGCGATGCTATTGCCCTGGATGTATTCCATGGCGGCGCAGAACTGGCCATCGATTTCTCCCGCGCCGAATACGGGCGTGAGGTTGGAATGGCTCAGGACATTGGTGGCATCCGCCTCTGCGAGCAGGCACTTCTCCAGTTCGGCGGCGTGTTCGCCAAAGGCAGACAGCTGGATCGCTTTCAAAGCGACGGTTTGGCTGGTTTGCGGATCGTTCGCCTTGTAAACCGCGCCCGTCGCAGACTTTGCCAGTTCACTGAGAATTTCGAAGTGGCCAATTTTTGTAGACATTTTGGTTCCTTGCCTCATTACAGAAAAAACCGCGCAGCTCCGTTGAGAGTTTGCGTGGGTTTAAACCCGGGGCAGGGTATGGCTAGAATATCGCTCACGAGATTGAGGTTCGAGTTACCAAAGTACTGTAAAATCGGTGCGAAACGGGGCATCGACACGTTTCAATGAACGACCGGTAAACCGTCTGGCTTTGGCCGAGAACTAACTCAATCTGCGCATGACCCTTCACCCAGGAGCGCCGTTTTAACTTTGTTGAAACAAACCAGGGTGACAATTGTCATGCAGGCCGGATGACGATCTCCACTGGCGTCCGGACGCGTTCGGATTGACGATAGGAATGCGTTGCTTTCGCGGCAGATCGTGTGAGGTGGCATTTGCAGGATCGCAAGGCAAGTTGTCGGAAGCGGACTGGTTCGGTTATCCTTGATGCCTACGTGGACTAGCCTTGTCCGCTGTCCAGCACACCGCGTTTCCCCTGGGATACAACCATGACTTTGAGCCGGTTTGTCACCAAGAACGCCTTCCGCAACAAGCGCCGCAGCATCCTGACAATTGCGAGCATCGGTGTTTCCCTGCTGCTGCTGACCTTCATGATCACTCTGTGGCATGGCTTCTACATCGACAAGGGCAGCGCCGAGTCGACCCGCCGGCTGGTAACGCGCCACCGCGTGTCACTAACGTTCAGCTTGCCGGGCTTCTACCGCGAGAAGATTCGCGCTGTGCCGGGAGTGACCGCGGTCGTGCCCAATTCGTGGTTTGGCGGTTTATATAAAGATGACAAACCGGAGAACTTCTTCGCGCAGTTCGGCACCGATCCCGACGAGTTCCCGAGAGTTTACCCGGAGATGCAGATACCTCCAGATCAGCTTGCCGCCTGGCAACGCGACCGGGCGGGGGTGATCGTGAATGACGAACTGGCTCAGCAACATGGTTGGAAACTGGGAGATCGCATCGTGCTGATGGGCACCATTTATCCCGTAAACCTGGAGCTCACGATTCGCGGCATCTACCATTGGCCCACGACAAACAAGACGGTCTACTTCAACGCGAAGTACGTGGAAGAGGCGGTGAGCTGGTTCAAAGGCCAGGCGGGCACTTTCAGCATTATGTCAGGGTCGCCCGATGACGTGGCCAAAATCGCCAGCGCCGTCGACGATATGTTTCGCAATTCGCCGCAGCCCACCAAGACCGAAAGCGAGAAAGCTTTCGGCCTCACCTTCGTCAACATGCTGGGCAACGTAAAAGCTTTCATCCTTAGCATTTGTA
>OCZU010002673.1_pt1 | contig 11345 bp, 1 predicted proteins | sample 1539001 | NCBI WGS metagenome assembly OCZU01 (sample SAMEA3539306, study PRJEB22396) | soil metagenome | biome: tundra; feature: field; material: soil | place: USA | collected 2010-05 | depth 0.15 m
CCACCGTCATCGCCGATCAGGTCGCCCGCGGCATCCTGCCGATCACCGGCACCGCGCAGACCGCCACGGGAGTGGCCAGCTTCCTGACCGCGAATCAGGGCCAGTTCGAGATCGGCGCGGAACCCGTCGGGGCGTACATCGCCAGGACCGGCCTGACCGGAACCCCCGCCGAGGTGATCGCCCAGATCCAGCGGCTGCAGCGGGCGTACCAGCTGACACCGGACGACACCAGCCTGGCGGTCCTGCTCAGGCACAATCTCGACTCGGCCCTCGCGGTCACCCGCTTCGACGCGGACAGCTTTACCCGCGCCTTCGGCGGTCAGCTCGGCGGAACGGACAATGCGGCCGCGATACACGCACGAGCCAGGCAGATCTTCGCGACGACGCTGAGCGTGACCGTCGCCTATCTCACCGGCCGCGCGGCCCCGGGACTCGGCGGGCAGGCTGCGGTCCAGTACGGCTACCCACCGCCGTCGGCGGCGCCGTCGAACCCGGTCGTCGCCGCTCCTACGCTTGAGGACCTCTTCGGATCGCTCGACTACTGTAACTGCACGGACTGCGGCTCGATCCTGAGCCCGGCCGCCTACCTGGTCGACTTGCTGAACTACATCGACCAGCCAGCGCCCGCCCCGGCTTTCCTCAACCCCCAGAACGTTCTGCTCGGCCGTCGCCCCGACCTGCAGTACCTGCCATTGACCTGCGCCAACACGAACACCGCGATGCCCTACATCGACATCGTCAACGAGACACTCGAGTATTTCGTGGCCAACGGGCTGAAGCTGGACAACTATCAGGGACACGACACGCCGGACGCCGTCACGTCGGCGGAGCTGCTGGCCAGCCCGCAGTACGTCGACGACGCCGCGTACGCGATACTGCAGGACGCCTTCTTCCCGCCGCCGCTGCCCTTCAGCCGATCGCTGGCGCTGCTGCGGCTGCACCTGCAGAGCCTGGGCGTGGCCCTGCCGGACGCGATGGCCGCGCTGCGATCTGATGACCAGCTGGTCAACCGGACGACTCCGGCGAGCTTCGGCTGGTCCGACATCCTCATCGAGCAGCTGACTATCTCCCGCGACGAGTACCGCCTGTTCACTGATCCCGCCCTTCAGCTGGGGGACTTCTACGGCCTTCCCACGGCCACCGCGCTGGCGGACCTGCAGCAGATGACCCTCCAGGATCTCTCACGCCGTCTCGGCGTGTCCTATGACGACCTGTCGGCGATCGTCCAGACCCGGTTCATCAACCCCAACGCCGCCCTCATCCCGCGCCTGCAGCAGCTGAACGCGCCGTTCGCGACCCTGCGGGACCTTCATGACAACCTGAACACGCCCCAGTCGATTGCGGCCGCCTTCATCAGCGCCCTGCCCGCCGGGCTCGACGCCACGCAGTACGGCGGTGCCGGCCCCAGCGACTACCAGGCGGTCGTGGACTGGGTGACCGGGCCAGCCGTCTACCCGCTGATCATGGACATCATCACGATCAGCGATTCCGGCGGTAACACCGGCGATTGCTCCGGCGCCAGCTTCCAGCTCCGCTACTCCAGCCCCGACACCACCAGCAACTTGCTGAGCGGAACGGACTACCTGAAGCTCATCCGCTTCATCCGCCTGTGGCGCAAGGTCGGACCGCTGCTGGGGGACGCCAGCGACGCGACGGCGATCCAGCACACCGATGACGTCATCGCGGCGCTCTACCCGGCCGCGGACGTCCCGGCAGACACCAGCGATCCCGCCAACGACACAGCCAACCGGCCGCTGCTCGACGCCGGCTTCGGTGCGCTGCTGATGCGGCTCGGCTTCCTCCTGCGAGTAATGAGCCAGCTTGCCCTGACCGGCCAGAGCGTCGATCAGCTGCTCGCCTGCTGGGCCCCGATCGGAACCGCCGGCGCCGGAGCCCTCTACCGGGGCATGTTCCTCACACCCACCTTGCTGCAGCAGGACCCGGGCGCCCAGACCGCGACTGTTGCCACGACCGTCAACGTGGGCGACGTCTTGCACACCGCCATCAACCTGCCCACCGACCAGCCCGGTCAGCTCGCCTATACCGTGCAGCCCGGCGACACCGCGGCAACCGCCGCCGAGGCCATCGCCGCCGCCCTCAACGCGTGCACGGCGCCGGACCCCGTTTCTGGCCTGCCGCTCAACGCCAGGTTCCATGCGACGAGTTCTGGCGGCGGCGTCACGATGAGGGCGGGCTTCTCACTCGCCTGCGCGGTCTCGGCCGGGGCCAGCGAGACCTACACGGGGGCGGACGGCTCGCCGCTCGCGCAGGACGCGACCGTGGCTGGCGGCGTGACCGCAGGCGACACGCTGACCACGACGATCGACGGCATCGCCATCGACTACACCGTCGCGGCCACGGACACGCCGGCCACCATCGCCGCGGGCATCGCCACCATGATCAACAATACGACGGCACCGGACCCGTACTCCGGCCTGCCGCTCAACAGCCTGGTCGTCGCATCCAGCGCCGCAGCCGTGGTCACCGTCGTCACCGCGAACGCCGGAGCTCCTTTCACTCTGGCGTGCTCGTTCACCCCGGGTAACGCCGGCACCTACTCGACCGGGCAGCCGGTCCCTGCATTCCAGACGGCGACAATCAGCGGGGCCGTCGCCCCCGGGGACACGCTGGTCACGACCATCAACTCGGTGGCCGTCTCGTACACGGCCACGGCGGCCGACACCGACGCTGCCGCGCTCGCGGCCAGCATCGCGGCCACGATCAGCGCCGCCGCGCAGCCTGATCCGGCCACGCAACTCCCGCTCAGCAGCGAGGTGCAGGCTACGAGCGAGGCCGGCGTCATCACGATCACCGCTGCCGATCCGGCCGCTCCGGTCACGCTTGCCTGCACGGTCACGGCGGGAACCGAGACCTATGTCGCGGCCGGCCCGTTTCCTGGCACGGCAGCCGCAACGGTGTCGGGCACGATCCCCGCGGGCGCGATGCTGACCACGACAGTCAATGGCCTGCCGCTGGAGTACCTGGCCGTACGTGGCGACACCCCGGCGACGATCGCGACCGCCATCGCGGACATCATCAACGCGACTACCACGGCCGATCAGGCCAGCGGCCTGCCTATGAACACGGTCGTGACGGCCGCGGCGGCCGGCGGAGTGATGACCCTCACCGCCAGCAGTCCCGCGATATCCTTCACGCTGGCGGCCTCCCTGACCGCGGGCGGATACACAGGTGGCCGCCAGATCCCGCCGTTCGATGACGACGGCTACGGGGACTTCCTCGGCGACGCCGCTCAGACGCTGTTCGGTCACGAGCCCACGGTGTGTGCCGCGTTCAACCTGACCGGCGCCGAGTTTGACCTGATCACGACGGCGCTCGGCTTCGACGCGAGCACCACGCTGAACCTGGCCAACGTCTCCCAGGTGTTCAGGTACGGATGGCTGGCGCACACCCTGGGCCTGAGCGTCCTGGAGTTCCTGCTGCTGCGCGAGTTCACCGGCCTCGACCCGTTCGCGCCGCTCGACCCGGGGTCCACCGCGCCGGCCGAACCACCCGCGGTCCGCTTCAGCCGGCTGCTGAGCGCGCTCGCCGCCGCTGGGATGACCACCGCGCAGGCGCTGTACCTGATGTGGAATCAGGACGTCAGCGGCACGTCGGCTCCGGCCCGGGCCGACGTCACTGGCCTCGCGTTCGCGTTGCGCGCCGATTTCGCCGCTGTCGAAGCCCAGTTCGCTCTGCAGGACGATCCCGATGGCAGCATCGCCCAGAACCTGATGTCCCTGGTCTACGGGAGCACCGCGAGCGCGTTCTTCTTCGGCCTGCTGAACCGCACGTTCACCACGTCCGTCCCGTACGCGGCCCCGCCCGGCCAGCCGGCCCTGCCCCAGCCGGTCGTCGCGGCCTCGGACGGCCAGCTCGGCTACAACGACCTGAGCAAGCAGCTCAGCTTCTCCGGCCTTCTCGATCCGGCGGCGCAGAACGCGATCGATGCCGTCATCACCGTCAGCACGACGGACAGCGCGGACAATGTCCCGGCGGGCAGCGCGGTCTCCTTCACCCCGGCCTCGATGACCAGCATCTACCCCGGGGCCGGGCTGGTCATCGACACCGGAGCAGCGCAGGAGACGGTGATCGTCACCAGCGTCACCACGACCAGCTTCACCGCGAACACGGCCGGCGCGCACGACGGGACGGCCAGCCCGTTCCCCATCACCAGTGATCCGCGCCTGCCGGCGGCGCTGGCCAGCCTGGAAGCGGCGAGCCAGCAGGCCGTGGCACCGTTCTTTGCCAGCTATCCGGAACTGGCCCCGCTGTACGCCGCGTACATCGCCTCCAACGACCCCGTGCAGGCGAAGCGGCAGGCCCTGCTCGACAACTTCGTGCCCATCCTGAAGGTGAAGCGCAAGCAAGAGCAGGCCCTGGCATCGGTGACGGCGGCCGCGGGAACCGATCCCGGCTTCGCGACCGCGCTCCTGGCCGATCCCGCGATCATGCACGCCGATGCCGACGTCACCCTGCCCGCGGTCGCTGACCTCACGGCCATCGAAGCCCAGGGCCTGTCGGCCGCGTTCTACCTCGGCAACGACCCGACCGCCCCGCCCGACCAGGTCGTCGACTCGGTAGCCGTCCTGTCTTACCCGCAGGCGGGCGGTAGCCAGCTTCCGCCCGGCCAGGGCGGCGGGCCGATCGCCGGAGCCTGGAGCGGTTACATCACCGTGCCGCAAGACGGTCTCTACGACATCCGCGTAGTGGCGGATCCGGGCGCCGCAATCGCGCTGGACATTGCCGGCGTGCCGGTGCCGATGCAGCAGGCGGGCGCCCTGTGGGAAAACCAGAGCCCGATCTCGCTTCAGGCGTGCGCACTCGCCCCCCTGACGCTGACGGCCACCTCTATCAGGACCACGCTGTCGGTGAGCTGGCAGAGCCTCGGCCTGGGCTGGGAGATCATCCCGGGCGAGTACCTCTACCCGGCGAGCCTGGTCAGCCGCCTGAGCGACTCCTATGTCCGGTTCCTCAAGGCCGCGAGCCTGGCCGCCGCGCTGTCCCTGACCGCGGCCGAGATCGCCTACCTGGGGACCGAGAGCACCCCGCAGGCCGGCTGGCTCAACTCCCTCACCGTGCAGGGCAATCCCGACCCAGGGACCGCCGCGAGCCTGGCCGAAGTGCTGACCGCCCTGCTTGACTACTCCGGTATCAAGCAAGCGCTGTCGCCCTCCGACGAGCGCCTTCTCGCCGTGCTCCGCAATCCGGCGGCTACGCTGCCCAGCGGCCAGACCGCCCTGCTAAGCCTGACCGGGTGGGCGCAGAATTCGCTGAACGCCCTGCTCACTCAGTTCTTCGGCAGCACCGACCCGGCCAGCCTGTCGGTGGTGGAGAACTTGCGCCGGGTGTTCGACGCCTACCGCATCGTCCAGGCATCCAGGCTCACGGCCTCGGCGCTTCTCTCGGCGATCACCAACGCGCCGTCCGCCACCACTGTCAGCTCGCTGCAGTCTGCGCTACGCGCCCGATATGCCGAATCTGACTGGCTGACTGTCATCCGCCCGGTGAACGACGCTGTGCGCATCCAGCAGCGGGACGCTCTCGTCGCCTACATCCTCCAGAAACTTGGCGACAGCTACGCGCAATCAACGGTCAGCCCGGCCGGGCCGGCCTTCGACACCCCGGACAGCCTGTTCGGTTACTTCCTGATCGACACCCAGACGCAGCCGGCGGTGGAGACGTCGCGGATCCGGCTCGCCTTGTCGGCGGTCCAGCTCTTCATCGAGCGGGTCATCCGCAACCTCGAGCCGCAGGCCTGCCCGTCCGACGTCAGCACGACGCAGTGGGAGTGGATGAAGCGCTACCGCGTCTGGCAGGCGAACCGCGAGGTGTTCCTCTTCCCGGAGAACTGGCTCTACCCGGAGCTGCGCGACGATCAGTCACCGTTCTTCCAGCAGATGATGAGCAGCCTGCTGCAGGGCGATATCACCGACGACGCCGCCACCAGCGCCTACCTCGACTATCTCACCAGCCTGGAGGAGGTCGCGAAGCTTGAGCCGTGCGGGCTGTACTACCAGCCGGGCACGGCCGATGCGGACGAGACGTCTTATGTCGTCGCGAGGACGGCGGGCGCGCACCGCAAGTATTACTTCCGTCAGCTCACGTCCGGTTCCTGGACGCCGTGGACGCAGGTGGCGATCGACTGCGAGGACATGCCGCTCACGCCGATTGTCTGGAACGGCAGGCTGTTCCTGTTCTGGCTCAAGGTGGTCAAGCAAGCGCAGCCTGGCCAGACCCAGCTGGCCTCGGCGAACAGCAGCGGGCAGAGCAACACGCTGGCCGACATGCCGGTGAGCGACCTGGCCAGCTTCTCCAGCGCCGCCGCGAGCAACGCCGGCAAGGGATCCGTCACCATCCAGGCCGTGTTGTGCTGGACCGAGTTCTACAACGGCAAATGGCAGCCCACCAAGACCTCTGATATCAATAACCCCACCACCATCGGGCATTTTGACCCAGCGGGCCCCGGTGCGTTCGAGAGCTACCGGACCGTTGTCCAGATCGCGCCCGCCCAGCTGATGAGCCCGCTGGTCATGGAGTACCGGTACGGCACTCAGTTCACGCTGCCCGACGCGCTGATACTCGACATATCGGTCCCCGGGCAAGCACCGGACGGCGGGTTCGTGCTGCACAACACCCACAGCCTGCCGGTGCGTTTCGAGGACATCGTGATCACTGCTCCCGTCTTTTTCAACGGCCAGCCCGTCGATTGGTCGCAACGAATCCCGCTGTCCGCTGTGCTGGGCGCGCCCGGACCGGCCCGGTCCTTTCCCCCGACCCAGCCGTACACCGGCGGCTACGGCGGCGGCACGTTCGGCATCGGCTACCTGCCCGCGGCGGGCAGCCCGGCGATGTACGCGAGCAACATCCTCCAGTACGCCTGGCTTCCCCGTTACATCCAGCCGCAGCCCTGGCTGCCCAACGCCTGGGACGCCCCCTTCCTCTACGAGGACCGGCGGCACCTCTTCTACGTGACGACGACGGAGAGCCTGGTGCCGATCTGGCGGTTCCCCGGCTTCGGAATCCTGTCGGCTAGTCCCGGCGTGCTCGCCTCCGGCGTAGCGATCTCGCCGCTCGTGCTGCGCCAGCCAGTAGTCGCCGCCACGCCGCAGGAAGTTCTGGCGCTCAGCGCCGCGGACGGCGACCCGGCTGCCGTCCAGCGCTTCATATCCGCCGGCACGAATATCACCGTTGCGCTGGCCCTGCCGACGACGGTCTTCTACCAGGGTCAGCTGATCTCGCCCATCGGGAGCCTCCCATTCCGTTCGGTGGCGGGCGACGGACAAGGAGAATGACGACGATGCGTGAGGTCGAGGGCCTAGGCGCCTTTCACAACGCCAGTGACGTGGGACTGGTCTACGGTCTGGGAATCAGCCAGGACGGCAATGGCGCCATCACCCGCCTGCCCTACCGGGAGAAGTTCTCCTACACGTTCGGGAACTTCTTCCATCCCTTCGCGGGAAACCTGATCAAGCAGCTCAACCAGACCTCGGTGGCGGGAATGCTGGATCCGGGTTTCCTGGAGACCCTGCACTATGCCTATACCTCGGCTGACTACACGGTGCTGGACAGCACGATCGTGTCGGTCACGCTGGAAGACCAGGACATCGACGTCTCGATCGGCGGCCCGTACGCGAATTACAACTGGGAGCTGCTGTATCACATCCCGGTCATGATCGCGGTTCATCTCAGCAGCAACCAGCGCTTCGCGGAAGCGCAAAAATGGTTCCACCTGGTGTTCGATCCGACCAGCACCGATACGAGCGTGCCGCCACCCGGGCGCTTCTGGAAATCCTTCGTGTTCCGCAACGGCAGCGCCATCCAGAACATCGATGCCCTGGTCAGCCTGCTGAGCACACCTGATGCCGAGCTTGACGCGGCGCAGATCCAGGCCAAGACCGACGTCATCACCGGTTACAACGGCATCCTGGCCAACCCGTTCGATCCGCATCTGGTCGCCCGCACCCGCCCCAGCGCCTACCAGTGGTACGTGGTGATGAAGTACCTGGACAACCTGATCGCCTGGGGCGACAGCCTGTTCCTGGCCGACACCATCGAGACGCTGAACGAGGCCACGCTCTGCTATGTCCTGGCCGCCGACATCCTGGGGCCGAGGCCGCAGGTCATGCCGCAGCCCACGGCGGCCGGCGCGAAGAACTTCCTGCAGCTCAAGCAGGCGGGCCTGGACCGGATGTCCGACGCGCTGGTCAACCTCGAGTCCCAGTTCCCTTTCAACCTCGTGTCCGCTCCGGCCACGGGCAGCGGTGAGGCTGACGATCAGAGTGGCGCGCTGTTCGGCATTGGGCGCTCGCTCTATTTCTGCGTGCCGCAGAACCAGAACCTGCTCGGCTACTGGGACACCGTCGCGGACCGGCTGTTCAAGATCCGCAACAGCGAGAACATCCAGGGCGTGGTGCAGCAGCTCCCGCTGTTCGATCCGCCGCTCGATCCCGGCATGCTCGTGCAGGCAGCCTCGGCCGGGATCGACGTCGGCAGCATCGTCAGCGGCCTGAACCAGCCGCTTGGCCCGGTGCGCTCGCTGCTGCTCATCGGCAAGGCGCTGGAGATCGCCGCCGAGGTACGCGCACTGGGCAGCGAGCTGCTCGCCGCGCTGGAGAAGGGGGACGCCGAGCAGCTGGCGCTGCTGCGCCAGGGACATGAGATCCAGCTGCAGCAGCTGACCCAGAACGTGCGCTACCTGGCGTGGCAGCACGCCCAGGAGACAACCAACGGATTGCTGAAAACGCGTGCGGCGGCGGTCGAGCGCTATACCTACTACCTGCGGCTGCTCAACCTGGCCCCGGACCAGGCGACTGTGCCGCCCGACTTCAGCCCGGACCGCCGCGAGCTGACCGAGGCGAACTTCGCCGACATCTACAGCGCGCTCGTGGGCGAGTACGACCTCGCGATTGCGACGCTCGCCTACAACCCGCTGCGGCCGGCCCAGGGCACGTCGCCATCCACCCAGTCCGGCGCGACCGGCCAGGGCCAGCTCTACCTGAACACCAACGAGGATGAGGAGCTCAATAGGGATTTGCCATTGGCAAGGGACTCGCATGTCGGAGCGAACGTATCGAACAGCATCGCCGGAGGACTCTTCGCGGTCCCGAGCGCTGAGATGCACCTGGCGTACTGGGGAATCGGCGGACACACAAAGTTGTTTGACGGCACCAGCCTGGCCGGTATCGCGCGACTTGCGGGCGACATCCTGAAAGTCACAGGCGACTACTTCCAGGATCAGGCAGGGATCGCCTCGCGTACCGCCGGATACCAGCGGCGGGCGGACGAGTGGACGCTCCAGGCGAACCTGGCCGCGCGCGAGCTCGCCCAGATCGGCCGCCAGATCATCGCCTCGCTGATCGCCGAGCAGATCGCCTACCACGACTACCAGACGGTCAAGACCCAGGTGCAGCAGGCGCAGGACATCCAGGCGTTCCTGCAGAGCAAGTTCACCAGCGCCGTCTTCTACACCTGGATGCAAAGCGACCTGTCCGCCTTGTATTACCAGTACTACCGGTTCGCGTGCGACACCGCCAGGCAGGCCGAGCAGACCATGAAGCGCGAGCTCATGCGGCCGGAGCTGGACGCGACGCAGTTCATCCAGTTCAACTACTGGGATTCCGGCCATCAGGGCCTGCTCTCCGGCGAGGCCCTGCATCTCGATATCAAGCGGATGGAGATGGCCTACCACGCCAGCAACAAGCGGGAGCTGGAGCTGACCCGCCACGTCTCGCTGCGCCAGCTCGACCCGCTCGCCCTGCTGTCACTGCGGATCACCGGGTCCTGCACCGTCACCGTGCCCGAATGGCTGTACGACCGGGACTGCCCGGGCCATTACATGCGGCGGATCAAGAACGTCAGCTTGTCCGTGCCGTCGGTGGTGGGGCCGTACACCAGCCTCAACTGCACGCTGAGCCTGCAGAACAGCACCGTCCGCACCTCGCCGCTGCTGGCTAACGGCACCTACGCCAGGGACACCACACAGGCCGATGACCGCTTCGCTGATTACTTCGGCGCCTCCGACGTCATCGTGACCAGCGGCGGCACGAACGACGGCGGGATGTTCGAGACGAACCTGCGGGACGAGCGGTTCCTGCCCTTCGAGGGCGCGGGCGCGATCAGCACCTGGAACCTGTCCCTGCCGTCGCAGCTGCGCTCGTTCGACTACACGACCATCTCTGATGTCATCCTGCACATCCGATACACGGCCCGTCAGGCGGGTGATCCGCTGGCTGCGCAGGCGACCAAAGAGCTCACCGGGATGCTCGACACCGCTGGCCAGAGCAGTCAGGCCTTGCTGTTCTGCCTGCGCTATGACTTCCCGACCCAGTGGTCGGCGTTCGTGAACGGCACCGGGGACTTCACTGTCGCACTGGACAAGCAGTTCTTCCCCTATGCCGTGCAGAGCGCCAGGAAGCTGACGATCGACGGGCTGACGCTGTACGCGGAGAGCGCCGGGACAGTCGCATCCGTGAGCCCAGCGGCCGATCTTGCCGAGTTGTCGGCCGGGCTGAGCGGTTCGAACGAGCAAGCCCTCATCGACCTGCCGGCCGACAGCATCGTGCTGACCCGGGATCTGTCACAGCAGGTATTTCTCATGCTCCAGTATCATTTTGGCAGTTCGTAACCGCCGGATCGGCACTCCGGTCACGCCTTCGCATGCAGCTTCGCGGCCGAAGCGCAGGTCGCCGGGGCTATGACGCAGATGCCTCCCGACGGCAGCCGTGCCGGAGCCAGTCCTGCGTTCAGCGCGATCAGCACGCCCGCGAGCACCGTCACCGCGGCCGCGATGGCTATCCGAATCAGTCCGGGCTGACGGTTCGCCAGCCTTGCCAGCCTGGGCAGGACCAGCGGGCGGCTGAGATTGGCTCTGGTGCGCATCAGCACGACCGCGGCCACGACCAGGACAGGCAGCGGCAGGAACAGGTGCAGGAAGTAACCGGCCTGCGCCGGCGACGTGAACGGGTTAGCCGGACCTGAGACGTTCAGCGCGGCCCGGTAGTCTCGCGGGTCACCCGGGCCGATCGCCGGGAGCAGCACGTCGATGGTGACCAGGAGCGAGGCGAAGGCGAGCAGGACCAGCCCGATCGAGCCGGCGACATCGCCGAGCACGCTGCGCAGCGCGAGTTCGCCGAAGCCGCGCATGCCGTGCGATCGAACCCGCAGGACGGCGGCAGCCGGCCGGCTGACCGCCAGCGTCACCACGAAGCCCGCGGTCAGCGCGTACAGGGTCTCCAGCGGGGCGACGAAGGCGGCCACCGCGAGGAACAGCAGGACCGGCAGGCCAAGCCAGCCGAATCTGTACGCCTGCGGCAACGCCTGCGCCGTGGGCCGGCCGACTCTCGGCT
>OCZU010002674.1_pt1 | contig 11344 bp, 11 predicted proteins | sample 1539001 | NCBI WGS metagenome assembly OCZU01 (sample SAMEA3539306, study PRJEB22396) | soil metagenome | biome: tundra; feature: field; material: soil | place: USA | collected 2010-05 | depth 0.15 m
GGACACGTCAAACGGCGCGAGGCGGCTCCGAGGCATAGCAGCAAGCGGTCATAGGACAACTGCGCGCCGTCCGCCAAGGTGACGCTCCGAGCGCCGGGATCCAACCGGGCAGCCCGGCTGCCGAGCAGCAATTCCGTCCGGTGCTCGTCATAGAATGCGCGGTGGCGAAACAGCAAGCGCTCCTGGGCCATTTCCCCGGCAAGGTATTTTTTCGACAGCGGCGGCCGCTGATACGGTAGTTCCGGCTCTTCCCCGATCAATACCAGGCGACCGGTAAAGCCCTCTCGGCGCAGTGTATCAACCGCCTGCGACCCGGCTTGGCCGGCGCCGATGACTAAAATTGTGCTTATCATGGATTCCGAAATCGACTATAGGCCCCGGAATATTGCGCTTTGGGGGGGCAGATGCACCAGGAAGGGGCATGGCGCGATGCGTTCACCGCGTGCCCCGTGCATGCAATAGTAATAGTATTGCGTTGTTGGCCACATAATATTCCGCGGAGACTGGGATGAAACTGATTACAGCCATTATCAAGCCGTTCAAATTGGATGACGTTCGTGCGGCATTGTCGGAGATTGGAGTATCCGGTATGACCGTCACGGAGGTAAAAGGCTTCGGTCGTCAGCGCGGTCACACGGAACTGTATCGAGGTGCGGAGTACGTCGTCGATTTCGTGCCGAAGACACGCATCGAAGTCGCGGTCAAGAATGAGCTCGTGGACCAGGTCTTGGAGGCCATCGTCGGCGCATCCAAAACCGGCAAGGTCGGCGACGGCAAAATTTTTGTCACCGACATCCTGCGCGTTTTGCGTATTCGCACGGGTGAGACCGACCACTCCGCGCTCTAACAACGCCGCCGGCGCGGGACTGTAATTTTTTCATTTCGCCTAGCAGCGCTTGCGGTATTGGTCGCGACACTGGCCGATCTCGGCGTGGCGGCGAAACTCATCGAACTCGAGCACACGCGCATCGAGGAGCTTCGGCCCGCGGGAGTGCCTAGCGATGCCGAGCTCGAGGCTTCTCACGCGGTGATCGGCGAGGTCGAGATCGACGTCCGCGATATTTTCGATCAATCCGACCCCCGCGAAAACAGCGGCCTCTATCGCCTCGCCAATCGCCTGCATCGCAGCAGCAACCCCGCGTCGATTCGCGCGCAATTGCTGTTTGCGAGCGGCGATCGATATCTCGGGCGGAAATTGGCGGAGACCGAGCGCAATCTGCGCCTGCTGCCGTATCTATACGACGCGCGCGTGGTGCCGATGCGCTTCAAGGACGGCAAAGTCGATATCAGAGTCACCACCAAGGATGTGTGGACGTTGAGCCCGGGCCTTTCCTTCAGCCGCGCAGGCGGGACCAACAATTCGAACGCGAATATTCAAGATACGAACATTCTCGGAACGGGCAAATCCTTGCAACTCGGGCGCACGGTCACCGTCGATCGCTCCAGCGACGGCCTGACCTGGGCGGATCCGAATACGTTCGGATCGCGATGGACGACGGCGCTCGCGTACATCGATTCGAGCGACGGCGAGCAGCACACGCTGCAGATTGCTCATCCGTTCTATTCGCTCGATACCAAGGGCAGCGTCAACATCCTCGGATCCATGTACGATCGCACCGTGTCGCGCTATAACCTCGGCAACATCGTCGACCAATTCAACGACGATGAAACGAGCTATGAACTCAGCGGCGGCTTATCCAAAGGCGTAGCGAACGGCTGGGTCACGCGCTGGACATTCGGAGCGCGCTACGACCACAGTCTGTTCGTGCCGACACCCGTGACGACTTTGCCCGCTCTGCAGCTGCCGCCGGAGCGCATCCTATCGTATCCATTCGTCGGTTTCGACGTGCTTCAAGACGATTACCGCAAAGTCGCCGATTTCAACCAAATCGGCCGTACCGAGGACTTGTACTTCGGTACCGAAGTCAGCGGCGAGCTGGGGTATTCGAACGCCAGTTTCGGCGCCGATCGCAATGCGATCATGTTGGCCGCGAAGGCCCGCAGCGCCTTCGAGATTTCGCATACTCAAAATTTGTTTCTGACCAGCACGTTCAGTTCCCGCATCGAGCAAGGCGATCCACGCAATCTGATCGCTATGGGCAATGCGACCTATTATTGGAGATGGCGTCCGGACTGGCTGTTCTATTCGAGCCTCGCGGCGACCACGACCGATGCGTTGGATCCCGACGCGCAGCTGCTGATCGGCGGCGATACGGGGCTGCGCGGCTACCCGTTGCGCTATGAGTCCGGGACCTCGCGCGCCCTGTGGACCGTGGAACAGCGCTTTTACACCGATTGGTATCCGTTTCGCCTGGCACGTGTCGGCGGCGCCATTTTTTCCGATATCGGGCGCACCTGGGGCCACGGCGTGATCGGCAACAGCGATCCGGGCTTGCTCAAGGACGTCGGCATCGGCTTACGGCTCGGCAATACGCGTACCGGTCTCGGCAACGTGCTGCACATCGATCTTGCGTTTCCGCTCGACCACCTCGCAGGCATCAAGAGCTTTCAAGTCTTGATCCAGGCGCAGCAGACGTTCTAGCCGTCGGCGGCCTTGCGGCGTCGTTGGAACAGCACGAGCGCGCCGATGCAGACCCCAAAATTCAGGATCCACCAAGCGTACTGGCGGACACCGTTTGGGCCGTCGTCCTTGCCGGCGGCCTCAGGCGCCTGCAGCGTGGAGCGCAGGCTCTCCTGCGCGCCGGCTTGCACGACTTGGAACTCGATCGCCGCCGATCCGGGTAGGGTCAGATCCTTGGCCGAAATTGCATAGCCGCCGTCGACCTGTGCGGTTGCGGGGTATGGCGTGCCGCGCAGGAGAACCGTGACTTGCGCATCGCGCACCGGGGAGTTGTCGAGAATGCGGCTCAAATGCATGTTCATCGAATCCCCGTGTACGATCCCGATCAGCAAATAGCTCGCCGAGCGCGCTTCGATGCGCGGTTCAGGCACCGGATCCGCGGCCGCCGCGGCACCGATGCCGCCGACAGCATTCCAGCAGACGCACAACAGCACCGGAACCAGACGCACGCTCAGCCTCACAGCAGGAATCCCGCAATGCCGAGAGCGGCGCCGGCGGTGCTTGCAATGAGTCCGAACACCGGGAAGAACGGCTTGCGGGCCAAAAAATACAGGGAGCACAGCACCAAGCCGAGTTCCAACAGGCCCTCGCCGATATCGAACCGCAGCGCGCGCCGCTCCTCGAGCTCCGTTTCCTTGTCCTTGGCGGCGGCATCCTTTTGAATGTCCTTGGCGTCGTCCGAAAATTTGTCGCGTGCCCCTTCCAGTTTTCGCAACGGTGCTTCTATCCTCGCCGAATCCGAGCCCAACGCTTGCAACACCGTGATGCCGATCTCGCTCGTGTTCTCGCGGATTTTCTTCGCTTGATAATAGGTCCATTGGTCATTCGACTCGGTTCGAAGCATCACCGCATTGGTGTGCGCACGATGCGACGCGATCGTGACCACCGACAACAAAATGCCGACGATTCCGACCGCGATTCCCACGCGGCGGGTATTCGGGTCTTCCGCGTGTTCCGGTTTCAGTTCAAGTTCCGCCATTATTCAGTTACCTTTATGAAGTGAAGCAATGATTGCGCATGAGCCGCCGGACTTCCACTGCGCCGACATCCGTCACATGCTCCATACTGTAACATTCGCATCGAACTCGAGTTATGGCACGCCTCAGCAACATCTCGCGGCAAATATTAGCGCAAAACGCCGGCCGGGACGTCGAGCGACTGCTGCTCAAATTACAGGCGATGCGGCGGGATCCGTTTGGTTTTTTCCGGGGCACCAATCCGCTGTTCCTGCAATTCCTGCCCCGCGGCAGCGGATTATTCCGCGCGCCCAGCACTTTGGTGTGCGGCGATTTGCATTTCGAGAACTTCGGCGCGTTCAAGGGCGACAACCGCCTCGTTTACTTCGACATCAACGACTTCGATGAGGCCTGCGTCGCGCCGTTCACGGTCGACATCGTGCGCTTTCTCGCCTGCATCGGAGTAGCAAAGGACGGCCTGTTGCTGGATCCGTCGCAAGGCAGGCAGCTCATGGATGCATTCATGGCCTCTTACTGCGACGCTGTCGGCGACGGCAAGCCGCGTTGGATCGAGCGCTCGCTCGCGACCGGGGTTTTGCGGGCGCTACTGCGCCAATCCATGCGCCGCACGCGAAAAGACTTGCTCGATCGATTCAGCAAGGTCAAGGGCGGAAGGCGGTATATTCGCATCGACGGCCGTCGCGCGCTGTCGCTGCACCAAGGCGAGATGAAGCATCTGCAGAAATTCCTCAAGGATTTTCGCCGCGACGCGCCCGATCGCGGATTCTACCGCTTGCTCGATGCGTCGCGGCGCATAGTGGGCAACGGCAGTCTGGGGCTGCCGCGATATTTGCTGCTGATTTCGGGCCGCGGATCCCCGAATCAGAATTTCGCGCTCGATTTGAAATATGCTGCGCCATCGGCGGTCGCGAATTGGCTGGGAAGGAAGCAACCGAATTGGTCCAGCGAGGCGCTGCGCGTCGTGGCGATACAGCGCATCATGCAGGCCATTTCGCCGGCGCTGCTGCGCGCGGTCAGTTTCGAGAAGCGCCCGTTCAGCTTTAAAGAGCTGCAGCCGAACGTCGATCGGCTCGAATTCGCGCGCTGGCGCGGCAAACCGCGGCGAATTCGCGAGGCCGTGTGCGGCATGGGACATGTCGCCGCATGGGCGCATTTGCGCGGCTGCGGTCATTTCGACGCGGCCAAGGTGGAGGCGCTGCAAACCTATGTCGCGGCGGCGGCGTGGCGCCGCCGCGCGGTCGCGATCGGCGAATCGGCCGCCGCCGACATGCTGCGGGCCTGGAAGATTTTCTCGAGGGATTACGACGCCGGTGCGGTGGTGGCGACGATACAGCAGCCGTAGCGGCTCACCTGATGACGTGCAATCGCTGGTTCGCGCGTGAAATTCCCAGCACGCCGCTGCGCACGACTTCCACGATCTCGCCGAAAGCGCCGACGTTCGCAATGAATTCGCCGATCTCGATTTCGGTGCTCGTGAGTTCCACGATGGTGCTCGATGGGCTGGAGGACAACACCCGGCCACCCACGCGCCGCACCAGCGCCGCCACGGCTTCGGCATGCTCCGCCGCAATCTGCAGCTTGATGAGCAGCAACTCTCGCGCCAGATGGTCGCCGCTGGTCATGTCCTCGACGGCCACGACGTCGACGAGTTTGAGCAGCTGCGCGTTGATCTGCGCAATCACCGGATCGGAGCCGGTCGTCACCAAGGTGAGTCGCGACACGGTCGGGTCATTCGTGGGTGCGACCGACAGCGATTCGATGTTGTAGCCGCGGCTCGAAATCAAGCCGGTGACGCGCGTCAGCGCGCCGGCCTCGTTTTGCAACAGGATGGCAATTAGATGGCGCATAGCCTTTAAGGATACGGGACTGCGCCGCTGCTGCGCCAGGGGCCGGACTTGGGGGCGACCAAAAGAACTGCTAGTCTTTGTGGGTGAAAGACCGATACGACATGCTAAATCAGGCTGCTCACCCCTTGGCCGGCGCCGGTATGACGGGAGCGGAGATGGTCGTCCAAGTCCTTGCGGACGAGGGCGTCAATACCATTTTCGGCTATAGCGGCGGTGCGATTCTGCCGATCTACGACGCCGTGTTTCGCTATAACGCGGAACACGGCGCCTCAATGCCGCTGATCGTGCCGGCGAACGAGCAAGGCGCGGGTTTCATGGCGGCCGGTTTCGCGCGGGCGAGCGGCAGGGTCGGCGTCGCGGTGGTCACCTCGGGACCCGGCGCAACGAACATGGTCACGCCGGTACGTGACTGCATGGCGGACTCCGTAGCCGTCGTCGTCATTTGCGGGCAAGTGGCGACGACCTCGATCGGCACCGACGCATTTCAGGAGGCGCCGGTACCGAGCATCATGGGCGCGGTCGCGAAACACGTGTTTTTGATCACCGATCCCGCCAAGCTCGAAGCCACGGTGCGCACCGCATTCGAAATCGCGCGCACCGGTCGGCCGGGCCCCGTCGTACTCGATATCCCGAAAGACGTGCAGAATTGGAAGGGCGTGTTTCACGGGTCGGGCCGGCTGCCGGTTCCCGGCTACCGTCAGCGCATGAATCGGCTCGGCGCCAACAAGCTGCCGGATGGCGCATGCGCCGATTTTTTTGATGCGTTGGGCAAATCAAATCGGCCGTTGATCTATGCCGGCGGCGGCGTGATCAACGGCAACGCGTCCTACGCGCTGCGTGAATTCTCCAAGACATTTCAAATTCCGGTGGTCACGACGCTCATGGGTATCGGCGCCGTCGATACCACCGATCGCCTGTCGATGCGCATGCTCGGCATGCATGGCGCGGCATTCGCGAACTACGCCGTCGATGATTGCGATTGCCTGCTCGCCATCGGCGCACGCTTCGACGACAGGGTCGCCGGCAACCCGGCCAAATTCGCGGGGGGCGCGAAGTTCATTGCGCATTTCGACATCGACGGCTCGGAGATCAATAAGGTCAAGCGCATCGATTGGAGTCATGTCGGACTCGTCCCGGACGCGCTGCTGGCCCTGTTGGACTATGGCAAGACCAAAGGTTTCAAGCGCGACTGGTCCGAATGGCATCGGCATTGCGATGCTCTGCGCACGACCTATGCGATGAACTTCGATCGCGCCAGCGATCTCATCCAGCCTTATTACGTCATTGAGGAAATCAATCGCCTGACGCGCGGCGAGGCGATTATTACGACCGGCGTGGGCCAGCATCAAATGTGGGCCGCGCAATATTTCGATTTCTGCAGCCCGCGACTCTGGCTGACCTCGGGCAGCATGGGCACGATGGGTTTCGGCTTGCCGGCGGCGGTCGGCGCGCAGTTTGCGCACCGCGAGCGCCTGGTCATCGATATCGACGGCGACGCGAGTATTCGCATGAACATCGGCGAACTCGAGACCGTCACGACTTACGACCTGCCGGTCAAGGTCATCGTGCTCAATAATTGCGGCGACGGCATGGTCAAGCAATGGCAGAAACTGTTCTTCAAGGGCCGCTTGAGCGCGAGCGACAAGAGTCTGCACACCAAGGATTTCGTCAAAGCGGCGCTCGCCGACGGCTTCAAATATGCGACGCGACTCGACCGCAAGGCCGATGTGCCGCGCGTCGTCGAGGAATTCATTCGCTTCAAGGGGTCTTCATTCCTCGAAGTCATGATCGATCCGGATGCCGGCGTATATCCGATGGTCGGCCCCGGGCAGGCCTACGACGAGATGATCACGGGCGAACACATTCCGTCCCGCAAGCCGGTCGTCATCAAGACGCCGGACGCCTCGAAGATGTTTTAGCCCGCTCGTCTCTCGGCCCTGGGTTATCCGGGACTCTTTACCCGAGACGTTTTTCGAGCGCGTTCACCAGGCGCCCGTGTTGCCCATCGACACCCACGGCTCGGCCGGCGCCAGTGCGCCGCCTTGCTGCAATAGCTCGATCGAGATGTTGTCGGGCGAGCGAACGAACGCCATCCGGCCGTCTCGTGGCGGGCGATTGATCGTCACGCCATGCTCTTGCAAGCGTTTGCAAGTCGCATAGATGTTCTCGACTTGATAGGCAAGATGCCCGAAATTACGGCCGCCGGCATAGGGTTCCGGGTCCCAGTTGTAGGTCAGTTCGACCTGGGCTTCGCCATCGGCGGGCGCGGCCAGAAACACCAGCGTGTAGCGGCCCTGGGGGTAATCGCGGCGCGATAACTCGGTCAGGCCCAGCGCGTCGCGATAAAAGCGCAAGGATTGTTCGATGTCCGTGACGCGCACCATCGTATGCAGATACTTCATCGCGAATCTACCCCCCTGCTAAATGGCCATCGGGCCGCAGCACACTGCCAGCAGTGTGCCTAAGCGCTGCCAAAAAGCAAAATCCGCCCCTGGAGCCCCGCTGTTGCTTGAGTGTCACTACTTATGTCTATAGAGGGGAGCCGAAGCAGAGGTAGATAAATCGCTTAACTATTGGATTTATAAGTTATATCCGGTAATATACCAAGTGCGGAATAGAGCATCGGTTTGGGGCGTCACTTAGTCGCCACACTGGTCGAGATTGAAGAAGGTCGAGCGTACAGGCACCGTTTGGGCCGCGTATCTACCATACAGGACGTGTAGGGTTATTACCCAGCACCTGTTCCACTCGGATCCCCGGCATGCCCGGGGATTCTTTTCTAGATCCTCGGCGTCTTGACCCGCAAACCGAACCTCGACACCATTCCGCGCGAGTACCTTAGGAGTCCTCTGATTCGAACCGTACTTGTAACGGGCGCCGGTCGCGGCCTGGGCCTCGAATTCGTGCGCCAATATTCCGCCGCGGGCTGGCGGGTGTTGGCCTGTGCGCGAACGCCGGCCAAGTCCGCGTCGCTTACGGCATTGGTCCAGGGCTCGGCCGAGAAGATCATCGTGCATGCCTTGGACGTGACCGACCACGCGGGGATCGACGGCCTCTCGAGACGACTCGCCGATACACCGATCGACGTGCTGTTGAACGTCGCCGGCATGCAAGCCTCGTCCGGCTTCGGCAAATCCAATTACCAGGTTTGGACCGATGCGTTTCGCGTCAACGTGCTGGCCCCGATGAAACTCGCCGAAGCGTTCGTGGCACAGGTGGCGGCGAGCGATCAGAAGAAAATCGTGACCTTGAGCAGCACCCTCGGCTCCATGGGCGAGAACGATTCGGGCGGCCTCTATGGCTATCGTTCCACGAAGGCCGCCGTCAACGCGATCATGAAATCCATGAGCATCGATCTCGCGGCGCGCGGGATCATCGCGGTGCCGATGCATCCGGGCTGGGTGCGAACCGACATGGGCGGCCCGCGGGCGCCGATCGACGTACAAACCAGCGTCGCCGGCATGTTGCGGGTCATCGATGAGCTGACGCAGGCGCAGTCCGGAAAGTTTCTGACCTATACCGGCGCGACCTTGCCTTGGTAGGCAGCGCGCTCACAGCCGCCATCACGAGGAATTTCGATGCCTATTCGCGAAGGGTTTGTCGGGGCCGTGGGCAACACGCCCTTGATTCGCCTGCGTCGTTTGAGCGAAGAGACCGGTTGCGACATCCTCGGTAAGGCCGAATTCATGAATCCGGGCGGGTCGGTCAAGGATCGCGCCGCGAAATGGATCGTGCTCGATGCGGAACGGCGCGGCGCGCTGAAACCGGGCGGCACCGTCGTCGAGGGCACGGCCGGCAATACCGGAATCGGCATCGCCCACGTCTGCAACGCGCGTGGCTACCGCTGCGTGATCGTGATGCCGGACAATCAGTCGGCCGAGAAATACCAGATCATCGAGGCGCTCGGCGCCGAGCTGCGCAAGGTGCCGGCCGTGCCTTACAGCAATCCGAATCAATACCAGAAGGTTGCCGGCCGGCTCGCGCAGGAATTGCCGAGTGCCGTTTGGGCCAATCAGTTCGACAACACCGCGAATCGCGACGCGCATTTCGAATCCACCGGGCCCGAGATTTGGGAAGACACCGAGGGAAGGATCGACGCATTCTGTGCCTCCACCGGTACCGGCGGGACGCTCGCCGGCGTCGCGCGCTTCCTGAAATCCAAACACAGCGCGATTCGGGTCGTACTCATCGATCCGCCCGGCAGCTCGCTCTATCATTTCATCAAGGACGGCGAGTTGAAATCGGATGGTGGTTCATCGATCACCGAGGGGATTGGCACCGGCCGCGTGACCGCAAATCTCGCGGGTGCGCCCATCGACGATGCGATGCGCATTCCCGATGCGGAGACGATGCATTACGTCTATCGGCTATTGCGCGAGGAAGGCTTGCTGCTCGGCAGTACGGCGGGCATCAACGTTGCCGGCGCCGTACGTCTCGCCAAGCAATTGGGCCCTGGACATACGATTGCCACGATCCTATGCGACGGCGGCGCGAAATATCAGTCGCGCCTGTTCAACAAGACGTGGATCGCCGAGCGAGGCTTCAGCGACGCCGTGGCCTGACGCCCCTAGCCGGGACGATTCGTTGACGCGAGCGGCCAATGGTGAGGGCGCATTAGCATCTGCCGATCCTTTAGATGGGTGACAAGCACAGTCCAGCCCCTGCGAGGTCCCGTTCAAAGCGCTGGATTGCGGCTGCTTTGGGCGTCGTCGGCTTGCTGCTGCTCGTCATGCTGCTGTACAACAGGCCGCATGAAATCGCCGGGTCGCAGGACACGGCCGCGCCGCGCGACCGCGCAACACCGCCTCAACGCTCAGGCGAGATCGAACTGGCGTCGCCGCGCCAGTCGATCGTCGAAATGCTTGCTCCGTTGCCGGACAAGTCCGGCGGCCTCGAAGTTTGCGGCTTCGGCGATCTCAAGCTGGATCACAGCGATCCCCTCGGCGTCGCCAGACCCGTCGGGGCGTTGGCCCGGAAAGCAGATGCACAGTGGAAGTCCGCATTGCTCGACAGCGATGATTATCGCGCCCGCGCGGTGGGCTTGATGCTCCAAGGCGGCAATCTCGACGGCGATGCGGCGAGCGTCGAACAAGCGCGCGATGCCTTGGTTCAGCTGGCGACGGGCGCAGCGGACCCGGCCGTCTACGCGATGGCCGTTCACCTCTGCGATACCTACGCCGACCCCAGCCCAAGCGGCTCGTGCCAACGCATCTCCTTGCGCGAATGGGCGAATATCGATCCCGACAATGCGGTGCCCTGGCTTTACGTCGCCGACAAGGCACGCGCCGCGAACGACGCGGCGGCGCTGACCGATGCGCTCGGCCGCGCGGCCGCGGCCCATAAGACCGACAGCTATAATTGGTCGCTGTTCGCCTACGCGCAGCCGGAAATGCCGGCCGCTGCGACCCCGTTCGAGCAATATTACCTGGCCACCGAACTCATTGGTTACGAAGCCACCTGGTTCGGGCCTCAATATACGGTAGCGAGCAAACTCTGTTCGGCCGACGCGGTTCAGGACGAGCGCGTGCGTCAACCCTGCGATGCGCTTGCCGAACTGTTGGTCTCCCGCGGCACGACGCTGCTCGATCTCGGCATCGGTGAATCGATCGGCGCGCACGTAGGCTGGCCGAGCGAGCGACTCACCGCTCTGACACAGGAGCGCAACGCCTTGATGCAATCGCTGATGCAGCCGATGGCGACCGGCAGTACCGACCCCTGGGACTGTACCAGCGTGCGTCTCGGCAATGAATTAGTGCGACAGATCGCGCGCTTGGGGGAACTGGGAGCCGCGCGTGATGCGCTCGAGCGCTCGGGCGAGACCGTGCAAGAAATGGCGCAACGCCAGACCGAGCTCATGGAAAAAATCAGACGCGAGGCGGCGGAGCGCCGCGAGCAACAGGAGGACGCCGCCGCGAGCACGGCGCCTTAGCGCTCGCATT
>OCZU010002675.1_pt1 | contig 11339 bp, 7 predicted proteins | sample 1539001 | NCBI WGS metagenome assembly OCZU01 (sample SAMEA3539306, study PRJEB22396) | soil metagenome | biome: tundra; feature: field; material: soil | place: USA | collected 2010-05 | depth 0.15 m
GATAGGGTTTGTCACTTGCCTCTCGGGAAATGCCTATCGCTGCAATCCGTTCTGGGATTTCGCGGGTCTACGCTCCATTGCGCTGGGTCTACAACCGGTGATCTTCCCGGAAAGATGCGAACCGCTGTGCAATGCGGTGGTCGAGGTGTGGGAATACGTCACCTGCTGCTGGCCGTTCCCGATCGTATACGTGCCGCAGTTGATCGATAACCTGGCCGCGTTCCTGGCCGCCAACCCGATCATGTTTCCAGTGCCGCCGCAGCCCGGTCCGGGGCCGGTGGAAGCGAACCTGGCCAGGAACGTCGATGCCGCGCTCGGGGCGGGCAAGCTCTCCAACACTTTCGTTCCGAGCAGTACGCTCGCGGTGCATCTGGCGACCCTGCGCAGCCTATCGCCGCAAGATGCCGTTACCTACTTCGAGGCCAATCCCATCCTGTGGCCACATTGGTGCACCGGCGGATCCGCGAAGCTGGGTGAGACCACTCTCAATCCGGACGGCAGCTTCAGCTACTGCTACCATTACTTTCCGTTGTTCCGCTTCGGCTGCCGGAATAGCTATTTCTACAAGGTCAAGCAGTTGGTGAACGGCATCTGGACCTACGTTTACGACGGCTCGGCCGCAAACCAATATTTCTCCGCCGACGAAGTGGCCAATCTCTACACCCAGACAGGACAGACCTGTTTCCAGCCTCCGCCGTTGCCAGGCAAAGACTATATCGCCTTCCAAGCGATCGGCGCGACCAACACTTGGAACTTGAACAGCAACTGGAATGCTGCCATCGGCGGGGTCGACCAGAACCAGACCGGCGACACGTCAATGGCAACGCTGATCCAGGACGCTGGCCTGGAGGTGGGCGCCGGGGCGCCTTGGGCCACCACTTTGGCGTTGCTGCTCAACTACGATCCGGCTCTGCAGACCGCCAACCCCAGCCCCTATTACTACCGGTTGAGCATCGTCCAGTCGGATGCCAATGGCAATCCGCTGGGAGGCGCGGCGCCGGTTCCGCTGATGACGCCAATATCCTGGTCCTATTTCGACCTTGCAACCAACCCAGTAAGCATCGGAAGCCAGTCCCTCGGCCCGGTGACGGTCAACGGCAACCAGGGTCTCTATATGATCCCCTACTTCGGAGCGGGCAACCCGAGTTGGCTGGGCAACCAGTTTCATCAGTATCTGGACACGACGAAGTTGGCGAACAACATTCCCGGCGGCCCGGGCGTTGGCAACGGACAGTTCCTGCTGGTGCTCGAAGTCTTCGATGCCGGCGGTAACCGTCTGGTTCCGGCGGATGCGACGAAGCCTGCGCCAACTGACACCGTTGGAACGTTCAACTATGTCCGGCTGATGTACTCCTCGACCACGGCGGATGTTCCCTTCAACTCGCTCACTCACATACTATGGGTGGACAACCGCTGGGTGGTCGCGGCGATCGGGTATTTCATGAACTCCTCCGGGGTTCAGATCTGCCAGTACTATGAAGGGAACAGCGATACGCCCTTCTACGTCGGCTTCCAGGCCTACCACGCCGTGATGTGCGACCCCGCACCCTCACCGCGACCCGCGAACTCGTTCATGAGCTCATTCGACTTGAGTTGGCAGGAAGGGCTCGCGGGAACCAGCGGAACCTTGGCGTCAGGCGCGGACACGAACTGGAGCAATGGGTGCACGGTAAGTGGTGTCACCAACGCCATCTCGACTGCGTCCCCGCCGCCTTCGGTGCCTCCCTTCAACGTCCCCAGTGTGACCTTCGGGGAGATGCTCGGGACGCAAACCACCTGTTCGTTCGCCATCACGCTGGGGGTCTATCCAAAGCACACCAATGGGTATGGCACCATCTGGGGTTACGAGGCGTTCCAGACCGCGGCATTGGCGTTGTCCGACGCACCGCCACCACCACCGTGCCTCCCACTCCGAGAACGCGCCACTGGTCTGGTGACTTAGCACCCCCACCCTGGCAAACGGCCGCCCCGACCAACCAATCGGGGCGGCCCAAGCGCGGGAAAGTAGCCGACATGCACCACCCGATCTTTCCGACGCAGATGGAAGACTTCCTGGTCGCCGCGCTGTCTCTGTGGCGGATAACCCATCTGCTCAATGTCGAAGAGGGTCCGTTCCGATTCGTCGCGAGGCTGCGCCTTTACGCCGGGAGCGGATTTTTCGGTGGGTTGCTCGATTGCTTCTATTGCCTAAGCTTGTGGCTCGCCATCCCGCTGGCGGTGCTCGTAGGGGAAGGCTGGGCACAGCAACTGCTGCTGTGGCTGGCGCTGTCGGGCGCCGCCTGCCTGCTGGAGAAGGCCACCAGGCGCACGGATTTTCCAGGCATCTTTGAAGAAACCAAGGAGTAGAGAAATGTGCTGCAGCAGACCTAGACAAGCAGTTTCGGCCGGGGCGCGACGCCTCGCCCGGCCATTCGCTGTCAATCCGCAACCCAGCGCGCCGGCCTCGGTTCCGGTTCGCGCCGTACTCGCACTCCCCAAACCGGTCTTCGAATACGTCGGCGTTACCGCGCTTACTGTCGTCAGCCCGTTAACTCGCAAGACCTACCGCTTCGAGCGGCCCGGCGCGCGGGTTGAGGTGGATGTGCGGGATCGCTCCTGGGTGGCCTTTGTGCCCAATCTGGCGCCGGTGGGCTGAATGACTCCTAGATTGTCGGCAATGCGGAAGTAAGCCGAACACCTTTTCAGCACTAGGACTAACCTGGGCAGCCCTACCGCGCCTCACCCACTAAATATCAACAATTCAGTGAAACGATCCAGGCGTTCTCGACACTATCCAGATAAGTGGGAAATGTTGCGCTGTAAGGCGACGACCCCACAGTTTAGGATCCCAACTTAGCAGCCACGGGCTGGGATCCCGTTAAAGTGCCGGAGCCGACGGGGGAAGCGGCTCCGGCACTCTTGATGCCTTCTCTCAGCGTTGTCTTTTTGCTGTAAGTTCAAAGGAGTTCCGCTATTTCCGTGGGTACTTCTCGCTCCATCCCGCCCGCTAGCCACATGCATAGCCGATGCATTGCCCTGAAGCGCACATTGCCTGCACCCGTTCCGGAAAATGGCCGCAGTTCCCCTTCCCCAGTGCTACACTATTTGCCAACTCAGGGTCTGCGGGGCAGGTCCTTGCAATTTCAATCCTTTGACCAAGCCTACATCGAGCGTCTGCGAGCCGGCGACTACCGCGCTCAAGAGCATTTCGGCGCCTATTTCAGCGCCCTGATCCAGATCAAGCTGCGTTCACGCCTGAAGTCACCGGAAGCGATCGAGGATGTCCGTCAGGAAACCTTCGCTCGATTTTTCGTGGCTCTGCGCGACGGAAGAATCCTCCAACCGGAGCGCTTGGGCTCGTTCGTGAACTCCATTTGCAACAACGTCTTGCTCGAGCATTACAGGGTGGGATCTCGCCTCGATTCTCTGGATGATGAGAATCAGCAGGACTTTCCCGCCAAAGGGACCGATCTGCTCGGCGTCCTCGCTGCCAAGGAAACGGAAAAGAGAGTTCGGGAGATACTGGAGCAACTTTCAGAACGCGACCGGCGGCTGCTGCGCGAAGTTTTCCTTGAAGAAAGGGACAAGGACGAAGTATGCCGGGACTTCGGTGTCGACCGGGATTATCTGCGGGTACTACTGCACCGCGCGAAGCAATCCTTTAAGTCGTTGTATTTAAAAGATATGGGGGATGACAGGCCGGAGTTTACTCCGGCCTGACGGCGGTGAAACGCTGGATCGCTGCGGCTCACTATACTATCAGGGGGCATTAACCAATGGACCACGATGTGGTGGTTCGTCAAAAAATGACGGAAAAGTATCTGCTCGACGAACTTGATCCCGATGCGCGTCACGAATTTGAAGAGCATTTTTTCGACTGCTCGGATTGCGCTCTCGACGTCCGCGCCGGAGCTTTGTTCGTGGAACAGAGCAAAATTGTGCTGGCAGAAAACCCTCGGCCGGTTTCTGCGGGCTTGCCTGAGCGTGTTCCGATCCCGGCAAGACCGGGATGGCTTGCGTGGTTTCGTCCGGTACTTGCAGCTCCTTTGATAGTCTTGTTGCTGGCGGTGATCGGGTACCAGAATCTGGTTACGTATCCGCATTTGCAGCAGGCATTGAATAGCCCGCGGGTTTTGCCGTGGGCGGCGGTGAATGTCGGAACCTGGGGCTCTGGGGGACCGGTAATTCCGACCCGCCCGGGCGAAGGCTTTCTGCTTTTTGTGAGGATTCCGCCGGATGGCAGCTACTCCCGGTACGTGGCGGAGTTATATAATCCGGCGGGAAAGCTGGAATGGTCGCTCACGATTCCCGCATCCTCCGCGCAAGATCAGTGGCCAGTCCAGGTGCCGGGAGCGAATCGGGAAGCTGGTTCTTATATCTTGGTTGTGCGCGGTCTTACGGCCGCGGGGGAAAATAAGGAAGTTGGTCGGGCTTCATTTGAATTGCAAATTCTGAAGTGAGCTCATGCGGAAGGAGCTAACAACATGGCGACATTGGCGAAACCATCTGTTGACCCGGTCCCCGTCCTGGAACGCTATCACGTGTATCATGCCGAAGCCCACGTACTAAGTGGACACCTGGAACATCCAATCAAGCAACCAATCGAAAATTATGGGCGCGTCGTGCTGGAAAATACCCGCCGCGAAAGCCTTTTCACCGAGTCCGTCGGCGAGACCACCGTCGAAGGCTTGATCTCCTTCAAGGCGGGCCGCACTCGCGTGTCCGGCAGTCAACTCAAGAACAAGAAGGACCTCTGGGGCAATGATCACTCGGGTTGGGTGACGCAGTCGACGTCGGTGCTCGAGGGATTCAATGTGGTCGATGTAATCACGGTTGATCGCGTGGTGGCCCAGGTCTCCACCGAGCACGCGCTGATCTACGGCCATGTTCCGAGGGTCACGTTTCTGGGCACGCGCTTTGAGAACCTGCGGATTGCCGGATATCCGGTCGAGGTGGAACTCGATCTCAGCATTTGCGGCAACAAGCCGGAAGGCGACCTGCCCTACCTCCAGGACAGCGGCTTCCTCGGTCGCGTTCAAGGCCAACTCACTGGCGTCGCCGATACCGAGGGTCTTCCTGAAGGCATGAAAAAACAGTACGATGCCAAGATCGCCTACATCGACGATCTCAAACAGCGTGCCAATGGGGGCGCGAACGGTGGGCGGAACGGCTATTCCAAGTTGCAATGCTCACTGGTGAAAAGCATCGGGCCGATTCCAATTCCCGGGGTCAAAACGTTCGGGAATATGATCTTTATCCCGAACTTCGGGACGGTATCGCTGGCCGAAATCGAAGTAGGCATCGGACCCTACGACGGTGGCTTTCACGACAAGTCACGAGATGGTTCTCCGTCGGAGCCGGGCGGCAGCAACTACTTCACACTAAATATGCTGGACATGCACCTGGGCTGCCCCGTGGGCGCGACCACGCAAGCCGGAACGGCCACGGCCAACGGCAGAACCAAGCCCTAGGTTCTTCTTTTCTCGTATGCCTGATCATCGCCTGCGGGCTGGCCTGTAGTCGTCGGGAGAGCCCGCAAGCTGTTTTTGAACATACCTACAATACGTTTCTGCGCGGCAATCTGACACAAAGTCAGGAAGACGCGGGTCGAGAATACCAGCGACTGCGCGATTCAAACCCGGAATGGGCTTGGAAGTTCAGGATTCTGGAAGCCAAATCCCTCTTGTGGCGAGGGATGTACCAGCAGGTGCTGACACTCCTCAGTCCTCCGCTGACTCGACCCAGCAACAGAGATTCGCTGATTGAGATTCTTGCGCTTGAAGGCGCTGCACACGCACGACTCCGCCAGTTCCCCGAAGCTGAGGAGAAGCTCCGAAAGGCGGAAAGCTTGTGCGCGGAGTTTGCGGATCCGGCTTGCGGCGGCGTAAGCCGCGCACTTGGCGTCCTGGCCATCGAGCGCCGACAGTTGGTTGAAGCCCAGCGGCACTTTGAGGACAGCCTGTCATTTGCTAGGGCGCGTGGTGACCAATTTCTTGAAGCCACAGCCCTGTTGAACCTCGGAGCCACAGCACTTCTCGAAGAGCACTTTGACGAAGCGGCCGATTGGTCAGATGCTGCTTATCAAACCTCTAAGGCCTTAGATGCGGCCGACCTTGCGCAGAACGCTTTGGGTAACCTCGGTTGGGCTTACTACAAGCTTGGGGATTCCGAGAAATCCTTGGCCTTGTTTCTCGAAGCTGAGGCTCGCGCCGTTCAACTTGGAGACGTCAGTGATCAAGCGTCGTGGCTCACGAACGCAGGCTACGTGTATATGGACGCTCGCAATTTTTCACTGGCCGACCAGTCTTTCAGGCGAGCGCTGGAACTTGAGCAGGAGGTTAACAGCAAGGAAGACGTCTACAACGCTCTGCGTGTCCTGGCGCGGCTCTCTTTGCAGACCAGCGACTTGGTGAATGCGAGCCTGTATGCCCAGCAAGCTCTGAAGATCGCTCGGGACAGCGGGAACCGCCTCGACGAACTATATCCCATTGTTGTTCTAGGACAGGTGGCTGCCCGGCGCGGCGATGCCGCAGGGGCCGAGAGCATGTTTCGCGAGGTCGAACTGGACAAGACCTGTCCCGTTTTTCTAAAGTGGGAGGCAGAGCACTCGCTGGCCCGACTCTACGAAGACGAAAGCCGGCCAGGTTTCGCGGACCGTGAATATCGCGCCGCACTCGCCGCGTTCGAGGCGGCTCGCGATACGGTGCGGCATGAAGACTCTCAGCTTTCTTTCCTAACCAACGCATCCTACATCTACGACGACTACGTTCACTTTCTGGTGGCGCGTGGAAAGACGGACGAAGCTCTGCGCTGGGCCGATTTCAGCCGCGCTCGTACTCTGGCCGAGGGATTGGGGCTGCTGGCTCAGGGGACTTCCTCCGGGCTTCCGCCACTGCACCCCCAGCAAATTGCGCGACAGGCCCAAGGTGCGGTTCTTTTTTATTGGCTGGGCGACAAGCAATCGTACTTGTGGGCAGTCACGGCGCAAAAGACCAGCTTGTTTACGCTTCCTCCCGGCGCGGACATCGATGCGGCTGTGCAACGCTATCGCAAGGCTCTCGCCGGACCGCAAGATGTTCTCACCTCCGCCGATGGGGACGGCCAATCGCTCTATCGCATGCTGATCGCGCCGGCACACGCCCTATTGAAGAAGGACGCACAGGTTTTCGTCATCCCCGACGGCAGCCTGAACAACCTGAACTTCGAAACGCTTCTGGTTCCTGGGCCGAAGCTGCCCGGACCAGAGCAGTCCGAACCGAAGGTGCATTATTGGATTGAAGATGTGACGGTTGCGAACGCCAGCTCATTGCGGATTCTGGGTGCCGCACACGCAGCGAAAGCAAAACGCGACCGCACGTTGCTGCTCGTGGGTAACAGCGTCGCCCCGAACGATAAATATCCCGAGCTTGCAAAAGCCGCAGCCCAGATGGAAGGCGTGGCCAAACATTTTCCGGAGGTGGAACGGAAGATATTTGCGCGGGCGGGTGCCACACCAGCAGCATATCTGGCCAGCAGTCCGGAACAGTTTTCCTATATCCATTTTGTGGCGCACGGAACGGCCAGCCGGCTGAGTCCGCTCGACTCGGCGATTGTGCTGTCGAAAGGCAGCGCCGAAGACGACTCCTTCAAACTCTACGCTCGCGACATCATTCGCCATCCGCTGCGGGCCGACTTGGTTACGATCTCGGCATGCTATAGCGCCGGCGAGCGCTCATACTCGGGCGAGGGTCTGGTCGGGCTCTCGTGGGCTTTCCTCAGAGCCGGCGCCCACAACGTGATCGCGGCCTTGTGGGAGGCGACGGACGCTTCCACCGAGTTACTCATGGATAAGTTCTACGACGAACTGGATAAAGGGGCGAGCCCGGACGCCGCCCTTCGCGCCGCCAAACTGTCCCTGCTGCACAATAGCAGGTTCCACGGTGCTTTTTATTGGGCGCCTTTTCAACTCTACACGCGGTTGCGCTGAGGTCCTGGTGCTGCCGGGCTCACTCGTTGACTTGATGCAGCAGTGCAGCATGATCGACCGTCCGGGTTCAGTCGCTGTGGGAAGAGCGACAAGAATCCACTTGCTTTCGCCCAGTCATCGGTTTGTGATCACATTGCGTTCGCTTCGTGGATTTGGTTAGTGATCGCTCGGTATTGCCATACGAAACTTTGAAAGTCGGACTGCTTATCGCGGCTCCAGAGAAACGCCGATTGACGGTGCGGCTGGTCGTACAATCCTTCGGGTGAGCGATGATGCCGAGGCGCATATTCAGTTGTGGCTCGCAGGCGATCCGCTATCAGGCACTCCGTTCGTTTCCAACGGAGACCGAAACCGGGGACAAAATCTTCGGCAATTCCGCCCTATTTCCGCGCCTCGCCCAGAGGTACGCGCCAAAGGCAAACGCGTAACAGATGAAGCCACTCCAGAATGTGCTGGCGATTCCCGCATTCATGGCGATGGCCGCCGCCAATACCGAGCCACAGATCGATGTCGCCCCGTTGACTCCCCAGAAAGCAGGCGTGAGCTCATCGATTTGGCTGGCCGCCAGCTTCAACCCCAGCGGAAACGCCATCCCCATAAAAAAACCTAACGGGAAAAGAATTCCTGCCGCGACAGCGATGCGCACCGCATTCACCGACGAAGCGAAGGCAGACGTCGCGTAGGGCGTCAGTACTCCAAAAATAAGCATCGCAACCAACAAAAACAGCAGGCGGGTAACCGCGCTCCGGCTGGCTTGGGTTAATCTCCGGGTCGTATAGCTTCCTAATCCACCCGACAGCAGGAGTGCGAACAGCACTACCGAAAGTGCGTAGGTGGGATGTCCGAGGAAAACGATAAGCCGTTGCATTTGAGAAATCTCGATCAGCATGAAGCCGAGGCCAATGGCGGCGAAAAACAGAAGGTGGGGCAGTACGCTGCGAAGCACTTCTCTTTGCATCGAGCGGAGCGGCAGCAGGATACAAATCAGGGTGGGCAGGGTGACGAACAGCAGCAGTAATCCGACCACGGCGCCTGACGTGGCATAAATCGCGGCGTTGCTGTCTTGTAACAGTTCCCTCATGTGGAGCAGGTTCCGAAACTTCATCATGTAAAAAAAGAAGGGAGAATTATCGGTCGGAGCGGATACGTTCACGGGCAGGGATTCGATAATCTCGCCGGTGTCTTGTCCCGAGGCCAGGGCTGCGAAAACCGGATCGAGAGCAAAGCGCGGACTCAGGATCACGTCGAATTGCATCTGCTTGGAGATAGCTTCAATACGATCGATCTCCGTGGGGGTGAAGGGTTTTTTCCCGATCAGGATCGTTGCCGCTCCAATCGGCTCGCCCTGCAAATCCCGCCGGAAATTTCGCACCAGCAAAATATGAGAACGTGGATCAGCCAGGCCGTCTGCGCGCAAGGCGGCAGCCGCTAGAGATGTGAGCCGGTAGGCTTCGGCCGGCAATCCAGGCAGATACCAACGCGAGAAGGAGAGTATGCCATCCGGAGTCAGGCGATGGAGAAACAGATTCCAACACTCGACGGTGTACAGCGAGTTCTCGGTGAGAGTTAAAGCGCCTGCAGCGGTTGCCGCCCAGGTATCGATGAACGAGGCTTCCAGGATGTCGAAGCGCTCGTCGGTGCGTGCCAGATAGCTGCGCGCTTCATCATTCACGAAGGTCACCTTTGGATTTCGATCCAAATGACCCGTGAAATCGCCGAACCTGCCATTGACCGTGCTGAGTATATTCTGATTGATCTCCACGGCGCGAACAGACTTTTGCTGGAACAGGAGAGCGGACAGCACATCTCTTCCCCCGCCGGCGCCGACAATCAGCACTTTCGCGTCTGACCGGATGTAGTGGACGAGGTTCTTTACGTCGTATCGAAGATAGTCGAGGCTGTCGATCGGGACTCCGTTCAATGCCGTCAGAGTCGTCTCGGCATCGGAGTCGATCTTCAGATGGAGTTGCCGGTACGACCGGTCCGTGGGGTAGGTAACGCTGATTCCTTCCGTAATGACTTTTGACGGAGTATCGGCGTCGCCGCGCACCGTGATCCGGGAAAACGAATTCCACTTTTCGTACAGAGAAGGTGGTTCGTGTTCGCCCTTGGCCCAGGTTAGCCGCAGCAAAGATGCCTGGTTTTGAGCCAGGATTGTATTGATGATGACAAAAATGCCGAATGCCGTCCCTAGTATCAAGGAGGCTGTTCGGAGCCGGCGTTCAGCCGCATCGGCGGCAAACAATACGGCTCCTATGCATCCCAAGAGCCCGACCAACACCACTGCTGTCGGCGCATCTGTTACCCGCAACACATAGATCAGCACGATACAGCCCATGGCGGCGCCGAATAGATCGGCGGCATAGAGTCCGCTGACACTTCGGGGGAATTTGGTCAGAGCAGCGCAAACGCACACGCCGCTGAAGTAGAACGGGAACGCCAGCACGAAATAGGTGACGGCGATCCAAACCACCGCCAGGGTGGGTTGTGAACGGAATGGCACAAGTACGTGCGCCAGTACGCTGACGATGGCAGTGATTGCGAACCACAACGCGCTGAGCGCCATTTGCCGCTTGGTGCTGGTTTCGTCGTAGAGTTCTGGGTGCCTGTAGACCTTCAACGCCCCCACGGTCATGCCGAACATGGCCAGCGAAATGGCAACGAAGGCAAAGTGGTACCACATGGTGACACTGAAGATCCGCGTCAGCAGGATCTCAAGCATCATGGTAGCGAGTGTGATAAAGAAAAGACCAGCCAGTGTCAGGCGCGTCGCGCGCACATCCGTCATCGCAGATTCGGCTCCTTCCGAACTCCCGGCGATCCCCCTAACGGAATCGCCCTTTTCTCTCGACCAATTATTCCGTCCCTTGTGCCGTGAGCAGAACTTCTCTTATTTATGGAATTCAAATTCGACTACTCTGCGCTCGACTGTTCCTCACCGCTTGGCCAGCGGTGAAGGTGAAACTGGAGGATTGGGGAACGGCCCCTGGCTTTTCACCAGTGACACTTCCTCAAACAATAACGAAGGCACCACGCAGGAAACCACCGGCACATTGGACGAAGCGGACATGCCCAGGGAGAAGAGAGCGCCGACGCGGGGAATGAACTCATCGGTGAAGACGACGGGCGTGTCGCCCACGGCCACAATGTCCTTAAACGTGCCGGGAGTCATCTCGGAGATTCCCACACCCTGAACAAGTTCTTCGTGGCCGTCGGGGTAGAGTTTGTAGACTTCGGCCAGCGAGTCTGAACCTTGCCCGCCTTGCTGCGCCATGCGGGACGCCATCTTCATGAACGACGCGGACGCGCCTCCGCCCACGCGGCGCACGACGATACCGTAGTCGAGGCCACGATCTTTCGCGCGGCGCAGCAGTTCCTTGCGCAGTTCGTCAGT
>OCZU010002677.1_pt1 | contig 11335 bp, 9 predicted proteins | sample 1539001 | NCBI WGS metagenome assembly OCZU01 (sample SAMEA3539306, study PRJEB22396) | soil metagenome | biome: tundra; feature: field; material: soil | place: USA | collected 2010-05 | depth 0.15 m
GCTACGACCCCGAGATCCCCGTCAACATCGTCGACCTCGGCCTTATCTACCACGTAAACTTCGCGCCGGTCCCCGCCGATACGCCTGAGCCAGACAAGCAGGACGTCGTCATCGATATGACCCTCACCGCGCAGGGCTGCCCGGAACATGTCAACATCAGCGCGCAAGTGAAATCGCGGCTCGAGCAGTTGCCCGGCGTCCGCAACGCGGCAGTCAATATTGTCTGGACTCCGCCCTGGACCCCCGAGCGCCTAAGTCCCGACGCCAGGAAGCAGCTCGGCATCGAGTAACCGGCCTTCTAGCCGCCGATCTCTTCCCATGCGTCGTGAGCCGATCGACCCGCCGCCTCGGTAATGCGCCTGCCGGCGCGCGCCGCCATCTCCATCACTTGCATGCCACGGTCAAAATAATCCGGTAGTGACTTGCGCACCTTTTCAAACTTCTCCGGAAACTCCGACGCCAGCACCGCCAGCCCCACACCGGTGGCCAGCACACCCGCCGGATATTTCTTCTTCAGAAATAAAACTGTCGCCGCCCCAACCGAACCCGCCACCGCCGCCTTCTTCCAGCTTTCCATGTTCCCCCCGCGAAACATTTTATTTGCGAACGATTATACTTCTTCGTTCTCTCGGAGGCCCCATGTCCCTGCATCAAGCCGGCCGCGCTGCCCTAGCCGCACTGGTCATCTCCTGGACGCTCGTCGCGTCAGCCCAATCCAAGCCCCGTGCCCGCGATCTCGGCGTCCCCTTCGACGGCAACCCCGGCCCCAACAACGCGATCACCGACGTAAAGGGCGTCGAGGTCGGCCACACCACGCTCATTTCCGGCAGGGGCAAACTCGAAGTCGGCAAGGGCCCCGTCCGCACCGGCGTCACCGCCATTCATCCCCGCGGCAAGACCAGCAACGACGCCGTCTTCGCCGCCTGGTTCACCCTCAACGGCAACGGCGAAATGACCGGCACCACCTGGGTCGAGGATTCCGGTTTCCTCGACGGCCCCGTGATGATCACTAACACCCACAGCGTCGGCGTCGTCCGTGATGCCGTAATTGCCTGGAAAGTCAAGCACAGCACGCCTGATATGGAGGGCTACTTCTGGTCGCTGCCCGTCGTCGCCGAAACCTGGGACGGCTGGCTCAACGACATTAATGGATTCCACGTTCATCCCGAAGACGCCTTCCACGCGCTGGACGTAGCCCACTCCGGCCCGGTCGAAGAAGGCAACGTAGGCGGCGGAACAGGAATGATCTGCAACGAGTTCAAGGGCGGCATCGGTACGTCCTCGCGCGTGCTCGACGCCAAAGCTGGAGGCTATACCGTAGGCGTTCTGGTCCAATGCAACTACGGACGCCGCGACCAGCTCCGCATCGCCGGTGTTCCCGTCGGCAAAGAAATTCCCGAACGCCCTGCCTATGGCAATAGCGATGACACCGGCTCCATCATCGTCATCGTAGCCACCGACGCTCCGCTCATACCCACGCAACTCAAGCGCGTAGCCCGCCGCGTCTCTCTCGGCCTCGGCCGCGATGGCAGCTACTCCGGCGACGGCTCTGGCGACATCTTCCTCGCTTTCTCCACCGCCAACCCCGGCGCAGTAGGCCCCAAGGGCATCCACCAGCTAACCATGCTGCCCAATGATTCCCTCGACCCAATCTTCCTGGCCACGGTCCAGGCCACCGAAGAAGCGGTAGTAAACGCCATGGTAGCCGCCGAAACTATGAAAGGCATCGACGATCACGAAGTAATCGCGTTACCCCACGACCGCCTCCGCGAGGCATTAAAGAAGTACAACCGCCTGACAAAATGACGTTAAAGAAGCTTTGTCATTCCGACGGGAGCTGGAGCGCCGGCGACGGCGGGTGGAGGAACCTGCCTTCCGCCTGCAGCGGCACAGACCGTGTGGGGACGGGCGCCTCGCCCGTCCAGCCAAGTGCAGCGAGGCGGCACCTTCCTCCGGCGACGGGCAGCCCACGCGCGAGACCTCAAGAATTCCCCATTCCCACTTTGGAACTCCCTCGCACCGCACGCTCATTACCTTCGCTGCCCCACCACCGTGCGCGCCACTCTCCCGCCAAAGGACTACACTGAAATTGTGAAGCGGCACTACACCATCGGACGCATCAAAGGCGGCATGAAGTTCACCTGCACGCGTTGCGCGCATCAGGTCAGCACACTTGATTTCGATCTGCGCGACGGCAACCTCCGCACCCAGGCCGCCACCGCCATCAATCGCCACGCCACCAGCGTCCACCACGAGCCTGTAATGTTCTCCTCCCTCGACACCCAGCAGCGCATCTGGCGCACGTGACTCTGCTTATGTAGCGACAGCCTCCTCGGCTGTCCAGGGAGCGAAGCGACGCTACTCCACACAGAACTGGGACCGGGTCCGCGGCCCTGAAATCTGAATCCCACCCATAGGCAATTTCGATTGGACTTGGCCCAGCCCGCCACTTAGAGTTCTTGGTGCAGCATAGCCGTACCCGACCCGCGGCGTCCTGCGGCGGATGACAATGCCGGAGCCCGCCCATGCCCTGTCTCGGCCTCCTTTCCGGAATTATCAATTTGACTCCGCCTACGACGAAATGTTCGAGTCCCCAGGCGTGCCGCGTCCGCACTATCGAGCTCTATTTCAGACCCTTCTTGATCTTCCTCCCGAAGAATTGCGCAAAAGCCAGCAAGCCGCCGACCTGTCTTTTTTGCATCAGGGAGTTACCTTCACTGTTTACGGCAACTCGGAAGGGACCGAGCGCGTTTTCCCCAACGATCTTCTGCCGCGGATCATTCCCAACGCCGAGTGGCGAAAGATCGAAAGCGGCCTGACCCAGAGGATCGCAGCCCTGGTCAGCCACCAAAGTCGATTCGCCATCGACGATGCCCTCGAAACCCGCCAGGGCGTCTGCCAGGATTTCGCTCACGTCATGCACGCCCTGGTACGTCCGCTGCGCATCCCGTGCCGCTACGTCAGCGGCTACATGTTCCACCGCAATGAAGATGAGGAAACCAAAGACCGCTCTCTCGAGGGAGCATCCCACGCCTGGGTCGAAGCCCTCGTGCCCAATCTAGGATGGATTGCGTTCGACCCCACCAACAACTTAATCGGCGCCGACCGCCTCATCCGCGTAGCCTTCGGCCGCGACTACGCCGACGTCCCTCCCACAAGAGGCGTCCACAAAGGCGAGGCGCACAGCGAATTGAGCGTAGCAGTAACAGTAAGCCCCTCCGACGACCCGCTGCCCGAAGAATAAGCCCCCGTAGTAGTGATCCAATCCCGCCCCACCTTCGCCCGCGGCAACCCCCGCATGGATCACGAACAACAACAGCAACAGTAGGCTCCCGCCACGTCGGGATGGGGAGTGTGAATTGTGAATGTGCGACGGCCGCCCTCGGCCGGCCGCGTCGCGAAGCGACGTCTGCGAGTGTAGAGCGGGCTCCCCACGCCCGCCTTCGCAAAGGGAGCAAAGGACGGGCCTGCCGCGAGGTCGGCTGTGGAAACTTAAGCAGACGTTCAGATGGAAAGAGGCGGACAGGAGTGTCCGCCCCACACGAGCAACTCGGTACTAGTCGACCACCGCTTTATCCGTGATCTCAAGCCCGCGGTCGATGATCGCAAACGCTTCGCGCATCTGTTGCTCGTTGATGCAGAGCGGAGGGTTGGTGAAGAAAGTGTTCCAGCGCACGAATGTATAGAGGCCTTGCTCGCGGAAGAAGCGGCCGAGCGCAGCCATCTCCTCGGACGTGCCGTTGAAGGGAGCCATGGGCTGACGCGTCGTACGACTGCGAATGAGTTCGACGATGCCGAACAGTCCGATCGAGCGCACGGCGCCCACCGACCGATGCTTCGCCTGCAACTCCGCTCCCAGCGCTTTCAGCACGACGCCCATTTTTTTCGCGTTGTCGATCAGCCCATCTTCTTCATACACGCGAATCGTGGCCAGCGCCGCCGCGCATCCCATGGGATGACTGTTGTACGTCAGTCCTCCGTAAAACACCTTGTCCTGAAAGTGCTGCGCGATGTGATGCCGGATGCCGACCGCTCCCAACGGGAGATAGCTGGAAGTCAATCCCTTCGCCATGCAAAGCAGATCGGGAACCACCTTCCAGTGGTCGACCGCAAACCACGTTCCAGTTCGTCCAAAGCCAGCCATCACTTCATCGGCAATCATCAAGATGCCGTACTTGTCGCAGATCTTGCGCAGGCCGACAAGATATCCATCAGGAGGAACAAGAATGCCGTTGGTTCCCGTGACCGGCTCAAGGATGAACGCAGCGATCGTGTGTGGACCTTCAAGCTGGATGGTCTCCTCAATCATGGCGAGAGAAGACTCAGCCGATTCCCATCCGCGCTCGATGCCATGATAAGGATCGAGCACGTGCACGACGCCCGGAATGCCAGGCTCCGCGGCCCATCTGCGCGGATCGCCGGTGAGGCTCATCGCGCCCGCGGTTGCGCCGTGATAAGAACGATAGCGTGCCATGATCTTGTGGCGTCCGGTGAAGAAGCGAGCGATCTTGATGGCGTTCTCGTTGGCCTCCGCGCCGCCGTTGGTGAAGAAGAACGTGTCGATATCGCCCGGAGTAATTTCGGCAAGCTTCTGGCCGAGCCGCGCGCGGACTTCCGTCGCCATGAAAGGATTGGCATAAGCGAGCGTCGCCGCCTGCTCGCTGATGGCCCGGATGACGCGCTCATCGCCGTGTCCGATGTTGACGGACATGAGCTGGCTGTTGAAGTCGATGAAGCGCTTGCCTTCCGGCGTGTAGAAATAGATTCCCTTGGCACTCGCGACTGGAATTGGGTCGACCTTCGACTGCGCGGACCATTCGTAAAGCGTGTGCTTGCGGGCAAGGTCGACAATCTCCTTGCCAGACATCGTGGGCGTGGTGAGAGTTGTGGTCATGGAATCCTTCAAGTTTATTGCCACGGATCTTCACGGATTTTACTGATCAATGACTTGCTGTATCCGTGTGAATCCGCGGCTAGAATTTTCGGCTGTGCTCTTTAGCCCAGCGCTCTACTACGACTTTCTTGTCGGTGTAGAACTCGATGGCGTCGCGGCCCTGGCCGTGGAGATCGCCGAAGAAGCTGTTCTTCCATCCGCTGAACGGGAAGTAGGCCATGGGCGCGGCGACTCCGATGTTGATGCCGATATTTCCTGCCGGAGCTTCGTAGCGGAAGCGGCGCGCGGCGGATCCGCTCGACGTGAACAGAGATGCTTGATTGCCGTACGCGCTGCGTTCGAGGAACGCGAGGGCTTCATCCATGGTATCGGCGTGAACGAGGCTTAGGACGGGACCGAAGATTTCTGTATCAGCAAGATCGCTGGTCGCGGGAACGTCGTCGAGGATCGTGGGCTTCACAAAGTTGCCGGACTCGTATTTCGGGATCTTCGAGTTGCGGCCATCGAGCAGGATCTTCGCGCCCTGCTTTTCGCCGAGGTCGATGAGCGACTCGACGCGCTCTTTACTCTGCGACGTGATCACGGGCCCCATCTGCACGCCTTCGTCGAGGCCGTTACCGACTTTCAGCTTCGAAGCAGCGTCGGCAATGAAGTCACGGAAAGTCTTCTGCGCTTCTCCGATGGTTACGGCGACCGAAACGGCGAGGCAACGTTGGCCGGCGCATCCGAATGCGCTGTCGCTGATGATCTGCGTAGCCATGGGCATGTCGGCGTCGGGGAGAACGACGACGTGATTCTTGGCTCCGCCCTGGCATTGGCAACGCTTCCCCTTCTCGCCAGAGCGCGCGTAGATGTAGCGCGCGACCGGAGTCGATCCGACGAAGCTGATGGCGCGAACTTTGGGATGGTCGATGAGCGCGTCGACCACGGTCTTGCCGCCGTTGACCAGACTCACTACGCCCTTGGGCAATCCGGTTTTCTCGAGAAGTTCGTAAACGTAATGCATGGTGAGCGGGACGCGCTCGGACGGCTTCAGAATAAAAGTATTCCCGGTTGCGATGGCGTAGGGCAAATACCAGAACGGAATCATCCCCGGAAAATTGAAGGGCGTGATGGCGGCGACGACGCCGAGCGGTTGGCGAATCATCATCTCGTCGATGCCGCGGGCAACATCCTCGAGGTTGTACCCCTGCATCATCATGGGAATGCCGCAGGCGACTTCGACATTCTCGATGCCGCGGCGCATTTCGGCTTTGGCCTCGGCGAAGGTCTTGCCGTTCTCCTGGGTGATGATGCGGGCGATGTCGTCGATGTGCTGTTCGAGAAGCATCTTCAGCTTGAAGAGTGGCTGGATGCGGTCTTCCGGCGGAGTGCGGCGCCATTCAGGGAAGGAGGAGGCGGCGGCTTCGACCGCCTGGTTAACTTCTGCGGTCTCGACAAGAGGAACTTGGGCCAAGATCTCGCCCGTGGCGGGATTCACTATGTCGCGCCATTCCGAGGCGCGTGAGTCGGTCCATCGACCGTTGATGTAGTTGGTGAGTTTGATGACAGGAGGTGCTGCGACTGACGTCATGAGTATTGCCTCTGCTATCGCGAAGAGTTCCGTGTACTTCGACCGTACACTTCGTCCGTACATTCAAGGATCAATGATACCAATGCTGGTAGAGATCCTTCGGCTGCGGCTGTCCTTCGCACTTGGTGCGCGAAGGGCAATCCTCGCTCCGGATGACAGATCTCATCCTTACACTAACTGCGCTACCGCGCCTTTCTTGTCGCACACCGCGGCTAGCGCGGATTCCAGCACATCGAGGCCTTCGTCCATTTGCTCGTTGGTTGCTACGAGCGGGACGAGGACACGAATCACGTTCGAGTACGAACCGGCGGTGATGGTGATCAGGCCGTGCTCGTAGCAATACTGCGTGATCTGTTTGGTTTCGTCGGCGGCTGGAGCCTTGGTTTCCTGCGACTTTACCAGTTCGATGGCCTGCATGCCGCCTAGGCCGCGCACGTCGCCGACGATGGGCCAGCGGCGCTGCCATTCCCGGGCGCGGCGCTGGAATCGGTCCCCGAGTTCGTTGGCACGAGCCAGCAGATTTTCTTTTTCGAACAGATCAAGTACGGCCAGAGCGGCGGCGCAGGAAAGCGGATTGCCGGCGAAGGTTCCACCGAGTCCGCCAGGAGCGGGAGCGTCCATGATTTCGGCGCGGCCCGTGATTGCGGCAAGGGGCAAGCCGCCGCCGAGAGACTTCGCGGTTACCACAATGTCAGGCTCGATGCCGTAGCGTTCGCTGGCGAAGAGCGCGCCGGTGCGTCCGAAGCCGGTTTGGATTTCGTCGGCGATGAAGAGTACGCCGTGCTTGTGGCAGAGGTCGATGAGAGCTTTGAAATAATCCGGCGGCGGAGCGACGAATCCGCCTTCACCCAAGACCGGTTCGGCAATCACTGCCGCTACTTCTTCGTCGGCGACGACGCGCTTGAAAGTATCTTCGAGATGGCGCGCGCAGTAGAGATCGCACGACGGGTACTTCAAGTTGTACGAGCAGCGGTAGCAGTAGGCGAAGGGGATGCGATAGACCTCTCCGGGGAACGGCGCGAATCCCGCTTTGTAAGGATGCGTTTTGCTGGTGAGCGCCAGTGTCATCATGGTGCGGCCGTGGAAGGCGTCTTCGAAGGCGATGATGGCGGGACGCTTCGTGTAGGCTCTGGCAATCTTCACCGCGTTCTCGACCGCTTCAGCGCCGCTGTTGACGAAGAGAGTTTTCTTAGGAAACTTGCCGGGCGTTACTTCGTTCATGCGCTCGGCGAGGCGAATGTAGTCCTCGTAGGGCGTGACCTGGACGCAGGTGTGGAGGAATTTGTCGAGCTGGCCGCGGATGGCGTCGACGACGGCTTCCTGTCGATGGCCAGCGTTGGCGCAGCCGATGCCTCCGGCGAAATCGATGTAGCGGTTACCGTCGACGTCTTCGAGCCACGCATCTTCGGCTTTGGCTACGTAGATGGGCGTACCGTGAGAAAGGCCGCGGGGCACGGCTTGGGTGCGGCGCTCGGAGAGAACCTTGGACTTTGGGCCGGGGATTTGGGTTTTGATGCGAATCGTACTCATAATCAGTTTCTCGTGACAGGTCCCAGGACCTGCGGCAGCAGTGCAAGCCAGCAGAGATCCTTCGACTGCAGTTGATCTTCGCGCTTGGGCGCGAAGATCAATCCTCGCTCAGGATGACAATGGTTGAGAGTTTGCTTCATCAGTACCAACCGATTGGCGATTCGTTCAGATTGATATAGACCTGCTTGGTTTCCAGATATTCTTCGATGCCCCAGGGACCGAGTTCACGGCCGAAGCCGGATTGTTTGTATCCGCCCCAGGGGGCTTCGACATAGGTCGGTTGCATATGATTCACCCAGACAATTCCTGCGCGCAGTGCCTTCACGGAGCGCATGGCCTTGAAGATGTCGCGGGTCCAGACGGCGGCGGCGAGACCGTAGGGTGAGTCATTGGCGATCTTGAGCGCGTCTTTCTCGTCTTCAAACGGAATCACGGCCGCAACCGGTCCGAAGATTTCCTCGCGCGCAATGCGGGCAGAATTTGTGACGTCGGAGAAAATGGTGGGCTGAACGTAGTAGCCCTTCCCCATCTTCTCGGGGCGTCCACCGCCCGAAGCGAGCTTGGCTTCTTTCTTGCCGATCTCGATGTAGGAATTGACGCGGTCGTATTGCTCTTTGCTAACGAGCGGGCCCATCTTGGTTTCGCGGTCGAGGGGCGGCCCGAGTTTGATTTTCTTTGCTTTTTCCGTCATGGCCTCGACGAAGTTCTTGTAAATCGATTTCTGTACGAGGATGCGGCTTCCGGCGGAGCAGACTTCGCCCTGATTGATGAAGACGCCGAAGAGCGCGCCGTCGATGGCGGCTTCGAAATCGGCATCGGCGAAGAAGATGTTTGGCGACTTGCCACCGAGTTCAAGGGTGACACGCTTTACGGTGTCGGCGGCCTGTTTCACGATGATCTTGCCGACGGCGGCGCTGCCGGTGAAGGCGATCTTGTTCACGTCGGGATGCTGGACGAGCGGAGCGCCGCAGCTTTCTCCGAAGCCGGTGATGATGTTGACCACGCCCGGAGGCAGGCCGCAGTCGGCGAAATAGTTGGCGAATTCAAGTGCGGTGAGCGGAGTCTGTTCGGCGGGCTTCAGGACGCAGGTGCAGCCTGCTGCGATGGCGGGTGCAAGCTTCCAAGCCGCCATGAGGAGTGGATAATTCCACGGGATAATTTGTCCGGCGATGCCGACCGGCTCCTTGAGAGAAAGGGACATCGCGTTGTCGGGGACGGGGTTGACGTAGCCGACAACCTTGGTGGCGAGACCGCCGTAATATTCGAAGCAGGTGGCCGCATCGTTGATGTCGAATTCGGCCTCGACGATGGGCTTGCCGGTGTTGCGGCATTCTAGTTCGGCTAGTGAGGGAAGGTTGGCGCGGATTTTTTCGGAGAGACGGAAGAGGACGCGGCCGCGTTCCTGCGCGGTGGTGGTGGCCCATGGGCCTTCTTCAAAAGCGACCTTGGCGGCGGCTACGGCGCGGTTGACATCGTCGGCGCTGGCGTCGGGAACTTGCGCGATGACGTCTTCCGTAGAGGGATCGTAGACGGGGAATGTCTTCGTGGATTTGCTCGCGACCCACTCGCCGTTGATGTACATCTGATAGGTACGGACTTCGGTTTTGACTCCGCCGGGCATTTGTTTCGACCTCCTGCTTACCTCAGGGCCTGAAGGCCCGATACTCGTTTCCTCACAACGGCACGACTGAAGTCGTGCCCTTCCCGATCTTTGGCTGCGGGCCTTTGTGGCGACCGTAGACGAAAAAGAAAAATGCAGCCAAAGCCAAAAAGAACAACGTGAATCCGAACATCTTCGCTTCGTACTTCCACACCGAAGTGATTTGTTTGGCGGGAAAGAACGCCAGCACGATCCCTAGGAGCGTAGTCAGAAATCCGCAGAACCCGGCAAACAGCAGAGTACTGCTGCGATAGCGTCCATTCCCCAGATCGTCCTTGCGAGCAAACTTCAGAAGTGCGGCAAACACGTACAGGAACGGAACCAACTGCAAGACAACGGCAAGGGATAGCATTGTCTGAAACGCCTCCTGCACGCCTCCCGAAGCGTAGAAATTGATGACGATCAATATAAGCGAGACCACCGCCTGCACGATCAGAGCCGCATACGGAGTGGCGTACTTCGGATGCACTCTCCCCAACCACGACGGCATGTAGGAATCAAGACCAGCGACAAACGGAATTCGTGCCGACCCTCCCATCCACGCCGAGCCAATGCCTGCGATCGAGAGGCTCAGCATCAGCGCAAACGGCGTGATGATCCACGCCACACCAACTTTGCCAGCCATATGGCTGACAGCCTGCACGATTCCCTGCAGCACATTGATGTCGTTCTTGCTCACCGCGACAAGCAGGGTCAAAGTTGCGCCGATGTAGAGCGCCCCGGATACTACGCCGCCCCAGGCCACAGCACCGGGGAGCGTTTTCTGGGGATCCTGAATCTCGTCGCCCATCACGGAGGCAAGCTCCAGCCCGACCAGCCCAAAGCAGATCACGCCGAACGAATTGAGAACGAAACGCGGGTCCGGTGGGATACGAAAGTCTGCCGCCGTCACCGTCGTCCCAAATCGCGACCACACCGTGGCTCCTAATCCGATGAGAACTGCCGCTGCAAAAAACGTCCCGATGGCCCCTAGATTGTTGAGCCACTTGCCGACGCCCAGCCCAACGATATTGAGGACAGTGAGAACGGCCAGCAACAAGAGGGAAGCAGCCATCGCGAATGTTTTGTTGTCAGCCAATCCGGCGTGCCCGGAGCCCATGGCAAAGACGGAGACGCCCACGAAGTAGAGCATGACCGTCGGCACGTAGAGCATGTTATTGGTCCAGTAACACCAGCCGGAGAGGAATCCGTTGAAGTCGCCAAAGACCTCTTTCGCCCACAGATAGACGCCGCCCTCGCCGGGATAACGGTGGGCGAGTTCGATGACGGCGATGCCTTGCGGCCAGAAGAACAGGACTAACGAGATGATCCAGAGCCAGATGGTGACGCCGCCGTTGGCGGCGATGGAGGGGACTACATTCAGATTGAAGACGGCGACTACGAAGAGGAGGACGAGGTCGCGGCGTCCGAGGGCGCGGATCAGGCGGGGCTGGACGGCGGGTTGGGTCGTGGTGGACAAAGTTTCTAACGCGGCTGGTGTGCCGGCCGCGGAACAGCAGGTTCCTCACCGGGCTTTGGCCCGGTTCGGAATGACAAGGTCTTTTTAGCTTCCGAAGCGACAGCCGAGGGCGGCTGTCCCCACATAAGCATTTCTGGTCCACACATCTAGTGAGCAGCCAATACCGGCTGGCCGACACGCTCTTGCTGGGCTTTCGCTAACGATGCGGCTATGTCATCG
>OCZU010002678.1_pt1 | contig 11327 bp, 12 predicted proteins | sample 1539001 | NCBI WGS metagenome assembly OCZU01 (sample SAMEA3539306, study PRJEB22396) | soil metagenome | biome: tundra; feature: field; material: soil | place: USA | collected 2010-05 | depth 0.15 m
GGTCACCGACGCTGGTGTCCGGCGTGGCGAGCTTCTCGCCGTAGCGGTCGCTGCGGTGCCGCCAGCTGATCGCCAGGTCGTCGCCTTGCTCGGCGGCCAGGCGGCGGCAGCGGGCGCAGACCGGCACGTACGGATGGTCGTTGATCTCGCAGCCGGCGACGGTGGGCGTCCATTCGTCGAGCAGCCCGGTCAGCGTCCTGATCAGCCGCGTCTTGCCCTGGCCGCGCTCGCCGAGCAGGATCACGTCATGGCCGGCGATGAGCGAGCGCTCCAGCTGGGGGAGCACGGTCTGGCCGAATCCGATGATGCCGGGGAAGGCGTCCTCGCCCGCGCGCAGCCGGGCGAGTAGGTTCTGCCGTATCTCTTGCTTGACGGTGACGAACTTATGATCACTGGCACGTAGTTCAGCCAGCGTCTTGGCAGCGGGCCGGGCCGGCCGGGCCGGCTGGGCTGAGCGAGCTGACGGCGCTGACCGGGCTCGCGGGGCGACTACTGACTGGGATTCGCTCTTCGGGTCCACCGTTCGACACTATGTGCATGTTGGCTCGACGCGCATCTCGGGAGGCTGGCCGTGGACACTGCCCGACCGGCGCTTGCGATCGACATCGGCGGCACCAAGCTGGCCGCCGGGGTGATCGAGCCCAACGGCCGGCTGATCAACTGGGAGCAGACGCCGACCCGCGGCGGCCTTGACCTTGACGCCGAGCAGCTATGGCGCACCCTGGACGGGCTGATCAGCCATGCGCTGGCCGGCGCGGGCATCAGCGGGCCACGGCAGCTGGCCGGTGTCGGCTGCGGCTGCGGCGGGCCGATGGAGTGGCCAGCCGGACTCGTCTCCCCGCTGAACATCCCCGCCTGGCGGGCGTTCCCGCTCCGCGGCAGGCTCGAGGAGCGATTTGGCGGCATGCCGGTCAGGGTGCACAACGACGCGATCTGCATGGCCGCCGGCGAGCACTGGCGCGGCGCCGGGCGAGGCACCAGCAATATGCTCGGCATGGTGGTGTCCACCGGGGTGGGCGGCGGCCTGATCCTCGAGGGCAGGCTGATCGAGGGCACGTCCGGCAACGCCGGGCATATCGGCCACGTGGTGATCTACCCCGACGACGGCCCGCCGTGCGTCTGCGGCGGCGTCGGCTGCCTGGAGGCCATCGCGCGCGGCCCCGCCCTGGTGACCTGGGCGCAGCGGGAGGGCTGGCGGCCGGGACAGGCCGATGCCACGGCCAAGGACCTCGCCGACGACGGCGCCGCGGGGCATCCGGTCGCCGTGGCCGCCATGCGCCGTGCGGGAAAGGCCATCGGCATCGCCGTCGCCTCCGCCATGTACCTGTGCGACCTTGAGGTGGTCTCCGTCGGCGGCGGGCTCTCCCAGGCGGGCGCGCTGCTGTTCGACCCGCTGCACGAGGCGCTGCGCGCGCACGCCGGGATGGCATTCACGAAGGAGGTCCGCGTTGTCCCCGCCGAGCTCGGCCAGGGCGCCGGCCTGGTCGGCGCCGCCGCGCTGATCTTCGCAGCGGACCGCTACTGGTCCGCCGGCCCGGACTCGTGACCATGACGTCCGCGCCGGTTGGCTTCGACGACGTTGTCGCGGCCAGGGAAGTCCTCCGCGGCGTCATCAGGGCGACGCCGATGCTGCACTCCTGGGTGCTGTCGGACCGGATCGGCGGACCCGTCTACCTCAAGTGCGAGAACCTGCAGCGCACCGGGTCGTTCAAGGCCAGGGGCGCCTATCTGCGGATTTCCCGTCTCACCGACGCCGAGCGCAGCCGCGGGGTGATAGCCGCCAGCGCCGGCAATCATGCGCAGGGGGTGGCATTCGCCGCCGCGCTGCTCAAGGCCAGGGCAACCGTGGTCATGCCGGAGGGCGCCCCGCTGCCCAAGATCGCGGCGACCAGGTCGTACGGCGCCGAGATCATCCTGCACGGCGAGCGGGTGGAAGATGCGCTCGCGCACGCCAGGGTGCTGGCGCACGAGCAGGGGTCGGTCTTCATCCACCCGTTCGAGCATCGTGATGTCATCGCCGGCCAGGGCACGCTCGGCCTGGAGATCGTCGCGCAGTGCCCGGACGTGCGCACGATCGTGGTTCCGGTCGGCGGCGGCGGCCTCGCGGCCGGGATCGCGATCGCGGCCAAGGGCAGCAACCCCGCGATCCGGGTGGTCGGCGTGCAGGCCGAGGCGGTGGCGCCGTTCCCCGCGTCACTCGCGGCCGGCCACCCGCTGGCGACGGAGTCCCGGCCGACAATGGCGGACGGCATCGCGGTCGCCCGGCCGGGCGACCTGACGTTCGCCGTGCTGGCAGAGCTCGCCGACCAGGTAGTCACCGTCTCGGAAGAGACCCTGTCCCGCGCGCTGCTGCTCTGCCTGGAACGAGCCAAGCAGGTCGTGGAACCAGCCGGCGCGGCCGGTGTCGCCGCCCTCCTCGATGACCCGCGCTCGGTCGAGCCGCCGGTGGTCGTGGTGCTGTCCGGCGGCAACATCGACCCGCTGCTGCTGGCCAAGGTGCTGCAGCATGGCCTGTCGGCGGCCGGCCGCTACCTGACGTTCCGCTGCCGGCTGCCGGACCGGCCGGGCGCGCTCGCCACCCTGCTCGCCGAGCTGGCCGGGCTCGGCGCCAACGTCCTCGACGTGGTGCACGCCCGGTTCGCCCCCCACTTGCGGGTGGACGAGGTCGAGGTCCAGCTGCAGGTAGAAACCCGCGGCCCGGGCCACTGTGACGGGGTGATCGGCCAGCTGCGCAAATCCGGCTATACGCTGGTCTTCAACTAGCCAGCCGGGGTCAGAGATTCCCGCGGCGATCCTGCTCGCGCTCGATGGCCTCGAACAGCGCCTTGAAGTTGCCCTTGCCGAAGCCCTGTGACCCGTGCCGCTCGATCAGCTCGAAGAAGACCGTCGGCCGGTCCTGCACCGGCTTGGTGAAGATCTGCAGCAGGTACCCGTCCTCGTCCCGGTCCGCGAGTATGCCGAGTTCCCGCAGCTCGCCGGTTGGCACGCGGGTCTCGCCGACCCACTCGCCGAGCGCGTCGTAGTAACTGGCCGGCGTGTCGAGGAATTCCACCCCGGCAGCGCGCATGGCCCGCACGCTGGCCACGATGTCGTCGGCGGACAGGGCGATGTGCTGGACGCCGGGGCCGCCGTAGAACTCCAGGTACTCGTCGATCTGCGACTTGCGCGTCCCGACGGCAGGCTCGTTGATCGGGAACTTGACCTTCCGGCTGCCGTCGGCCACCACCTTGCTCATCAGCGCGGAGTACTCGGTCGCGATGTCGTCGCCGACGAATTCCTTCATGTTCGTGAAGCCCATGACCTGGTGGTAGAAGCCCACCCATTCGTCCATCCTGCCGAGCTCGACGTTGCCGACGCAGTGGTCGATCTCGGTGAAGAAGGGCCGTGCCGCAGGGGTGACGAGCGGCTGCGCGGCGACGTAGCCAGGCAGGTACGGTCCCGCGTAGCCGGCCCGCTCGACCAGCGTGTGGCTGGTGTCGCCGTACGTGGCGATCGAGGCGAGCACGACCTTGCCGCCCGCGTCCTCGAAGACCTCGGGCTTGTCCAGCCCGGTGGCGCCGTGCGCGGTCGCGTACTCGTAGGCGGCGCGGGCTGACGGCACGCCGATCGCGAGGTCGATCACCCCGTCGCCGTGCGCCGCCACATGCCTGCCCAGGGCGGTGCCGGCCCGGACCGCGCCGCGGAACACGAACCGCGCCCGGCCAGACTCCAGCACGTAGGCGGCCTCATCCCGGCAGCCGGTCTCCGGCCCCCGGTAGGCAACGCATCGCATGCCGAAGGCGGCCGAGTAGAAGTGGGCTGCCTGCTTCGCGTTTCCCACCGCGAAGACCACGGCGTCCATGCCGGTGACGGGGAACTCGTCGGCGCGGGCCAAGTCGGCGCGAACCAGAAGGTCATGATCGCTCGTGGCTGTCATCGTCCACGCTCCCTGCGGAAAGTAGTGGCCCTTGCTGGCAGGATCGACCAGAGGATGCAAGGTGCGCAATAGCTGAGTGAGAAGCTAAACATTTTGTATATAAATAGTGCTGATAGCGCGGTATAATTGTGCACCTGTTCTAGGAGGTAGCTGTTGCTTGATGAACTCGACGCGCGGCTGGTCGGGCTGCTCGCCGCGGAGCCGAGAGTCGGCGTGCTGGAGGCGTCGAGGCGGCTCGGCGTTGCCCGCGGGACCGTGCAGGCGCGGATCGACCGGCTGCAGGCGCGCGGCGTGATCACCGGCTACGGCCCGGACATCGACCCCGCTGCGCTCGGCCACGGGGTCACCGCGTTCATCACGCTGGAAATCCGCCAGGCCGGCGGGCACGACCAGGTCGCCGACGGCCTCACCGCGATCGCCGAGGTGCTGGAGGTGCACACGATCACCGGCGCAGGCGACATGCTCTGCCGTGTCGTCGCCAGGACCAACGCCGACCTGCAGCGGGTCATCGACGCGATCGTCGATGTCAGCGGGGTGGTGCGGGCGTCAACGGTGATCGCGCTCGACACGCCCGTGCCCTACCGGGTACTGCCCCTCGTGCACGCCGCTGCCGCCCGCGGCGATGTCCGCGGCAATGGCGAGCACCGCGGCGGATAGCTCGGTGCGGTCAGTCACCTGGTCGGCGAAGAACATCCAGCCGACGCTGACGCCGCCGATCGCCATGGCCGCGCGCAACTGCTCGCCGATCGGGGCGGCGGGCCCGGTGAGCAGTTCGATGAGGGCGCCCATCCGCTCGCGGAACAGCTCGCCGCGGTTCTTCGCGGCGGCGAGCGTGTTCACCGCCGCCTGGTTCTGGTGCAGCATCCGGAACACCTCGTCGCCCTCGGCCACGATGCCGACGTACCGGCGCAGGATCTCACCGCGGGTGCCGGCCGTGGCGGGCTGGGCCCGCGCCCAGCTGATCAGCGCGTCGATCTGGCCGAAGTAGTCCTCGACCAGGCTGCGGACGATGTCTTCCTTGGACTTGAAGTGGTAGTAGAGCGCTGCCTTGGTGACGTCGAGCTGCTCGGCGATCTCGCGCAGCGAGGTCTTCTCGTAGCCCTGCTCGGCGAATAGCGCAACTGCGACCTCCTGGATGCGCGCCCTGGTGCCGCCGCGGCTGCGCGCGCCGTGGATAGCCCCGTCCTGCCCTTCCTCGTTCATGATCTTGCGCCGCGCCTCACTATCCCGCATCCCACTTCAGCTGACCCGGAACCTACTTGACGGCCGGTTAGCTAGCAGTTTAGCCTGGCACCGGGCCAGATGCTAGCCGGTCGGCAAGTAGGTTGAAAAGGACCGCGCCGCGCATGCCACCATCGAAGGGGACATCGACCATGGCAGAGAGCCAGCCGGCAGCCACGACGGCCAGCCAGGGGACCGCGGCCAGGCGGGAGATCCTGATCGTTCTCCCCGGCCTTCTGCTCGCGCTCATCCTGGCGATGCTCGACCAGCTGGTCGTCTCCACCGCGCTGCCGAGGATCGTCGGCACCCTGGGCGGGGTCACGCACCTGTCCTGGGTGGTGACCGCGTACGTGCTCGCGTCCACGATCACGACCCCGCTCTACGGCAAACTGGGCGATCTGTACGGCCGCAAGCGGCTGCTGATGTTCGCGGTTGTCCTCTTCCTGATCGGCTCCGCGCTGTCCGGCCTCTCCGCTTCGATGGACCAGCTGATCGCGTTCCGCGCGCTCCAGGGCCTAGGTGCAGGCGGGCTGATGGTCGGGGCGATTGCCACCATTGGCGACCTGGTATCGCCACGGGAGCGCGGCCAGTACATGGGTTACATGATGGCCGCGATGATGCTCGCCATGATCGCCGGGCCGCTGGTCGGCGGCTACATCACCGACAGCCTCTCGTGGCGCTGGATCTTCTACATCAACATGCCGGTCGGCGGGGCCGCGCTGCTCTACCTCGCCGTGACCCTGCACATCCCCCGGCGCAAGGTGCGGCACCAGATCGACTACCTCGGCGCGGCGGTGCTCGCTGTGGCCGCCACCGCGATCGTCCTGCTGACCACCTGGGGCGGCACGCAGTACCCGTGGCGATCGGCCCAGATCATCGGCCTCGGCGCCCTGGCGGTCGCTGCCGCCGCGGGTTTCCTGTTCATCGAGTCCAGGGCCGCCGAACCGGTGCTGCCACTGCACGTGTTCACCAACCGCAACTTCTCGCTCGCAACCGGGATGAGTTTCCTGCTCGGCCTCGCGATGTTCGGCGCGCTCACCTTCCTGCCTATCTACCAGCAAACCGTGCAGCATCTCTCCGCGACCGGCAGCGGGCTGATGCTGATCCCGATGATGCTCGGCGCGACGGTGACCTCCCTGATTGCCGGGCAGGTGACGACGCGGACCGGCCGTTACAAGGCCCTGCCGATCATCGGCAGCGCGATCATGGCAGCCGGCATGTTCCTGCTGACCGGGCTCGGGGTGAACACGACCCTGCTGACATCAGGTTTCTTCTTCGTGGTGCTCGGCATCGGGATGGGCTTCCTGATGCAGACCACCACCCTGATCGTGCAGAACAGCGTCGATCCCCGCGACATGGGCGTAGCGAGCAGCTCCCGGACGTTCTTCCAGCAGATCGGAGGCTCGATCGGCGTCTCGATGTTCGGCGCCATCTTCGCCCGGCGGCTGACCGAGGCGATGACCGCGAGGCTGCCGGGAGTGCACCTGAACGCGTCCGGCGGACAGCTGGACCCGGTAACGGTGCAGCGGCTGCCGATGGCTGTGCGCGGCGATGTCTTCTTCGCCATTTCCCATGCGGTCGACGGCGTCTTTATCTGGGCGGCGCCCTCGGCTGTGCTCGTGTTCGCCCTGGCCTGGTTCATCAAGGAGGTCCCGCTTCGCGGCCGGGCGCCGTCCAACGCGCCGACTGGCGAGCCCGAACTAGTGCACTGACCCGCCGGGTCACATCCCGCCGTACGGGACCGCCTCGAGAATCTCGACGGACGCCGCGCGGCCGTTCGGCAGGGTGTACGTGGCCGTCTCGCCGACCTTCTTGCCCGAGATCGCGTTGCCCAGCGGGGACCGGGGCGAGTAAACGTCGATCGGTGAGCCGCTCTCCTCGCGGGACGCGAGCAGGAACGTCACCTCGTCCTCGTCGCCCTGGAACCTGATCGTCACGGTCATGCCGGGACCGACCACGCCGTCGGTGCGCGGCGGGTCCCCGACCCGGGAATTGTCCAGGATGTGCTGCAGCTGGTGGATGCGGCCTTCCTGCTTGCCCTGTTCCTCTTTGGCCGCGTGGTAGCCGCCGTTCTCCTTCAGGTCGCCCTCGTCCCTGGCGGCCTCGATCTTCTTGGCGATCTCGATGCGGCCAGGCCCGGAGAGGTGGTCCAGCTCAGACTTGAGCCGGTCATACGCGTCCTGAGTAAGCCAGGTGACGGTGTCATCGCGGGTCTCGGTCACGGGTACTCCTCGCATGCGGTGCGGACTCAGGCGTCCGCCGGGCCCTGGCAGGGCCCTTGGGGGTAATCCTCCGAGCGTACACGTCTCAACAAATCGCCAGGTCAGAGCCATGATGATCTTGGAAGTCCGGTACTTCTGGCTCGTTTCCTGCGGTCCATCGATCGTGCCAGCTGGACGTAGGGTCGGATAGAGAGCGTAAAGGACGATTCATGCCGCTGTACAGGGCGCCGGCCGTTGGTCACGCCTCGGCGGGCATTCAATGTACCCGCAGCCGCCGAAAGTCCGCTCACTCGCCGGCCGGGTGTTGAGCCGGGAGTAGCCTTCGGGACGTGGGAATGACCGTGGACTACCTCGCTCACCTCGCCCAGGAGTCGGCGCGCTTCGCGGAGGTCATCCGGGCGGTCCGGCCGGCTGCCCGGGTGCCGTCGTGCCCAGACTGGAGCGGCGATGACCTGCTATGGCACCTCGGGCAGGTGCAGTGGTTCTGGGGCACGGTCGTGCGCGAGCAGGTGACCGGTCCGCAGGCAGCGCAGCTCAAGCCGGACCGGCCGGCCGGCCGGGCGAGCTTGCAGGCGTTTTACCAGCGCGCGAGCAGCGATCTGGGGGAAATCCTTGCGGCCGCACCGGCGGATGCTGCTGCCTGGACGTGGTCGGATGATCAGACCGTCGGCTTCATCCGCCGGCGCCAGGCTCACGAGGCCCTGATCCACCGAATCGACGCCGAGCTCGCCGCGGACCGCAGCGGCCCGATGGACCCGCGGCTGTGCGCCGACGGAGTCGATGAGGCGCTGCGGATCATGTACGGCGGTGTGCCTGAGTGGGGCAGGTTCACCCCGGACCGCGCGAAGACGGTCCGGCTTCGGGCCACCGATACCGGGGAGTCGTGGTTCGTCACCGTGGGCCGGTTCACTGGCACCGACCCCGATGACCAAACCTGCTACGAGGAGCCCGATATCCACGCTGCCGACAGCGACCCGGGCGGAGCGGCGGCTGCCGCGGTCGCCGGCACCGCGGCCGACCTGGATTGCTGGCTGTGGCATCGGCCGCCCCTCGGGCCGATCGAGCGCTCAGGCGACGAGGGAGTGCTGAGCGACTTCGACTCAGCCATCGCGCCCGGCATCAGCTGACGGCCCACGTCCCGGCCACGCCGCCTCAGCCCTCCCGGCCGGGCTGAGGCCGTTGCCTGGCTGCCGTCGCTGCCCGGTTTGCCCACGCAATCGCGGCCATACCGCCCAGCCGCATTCCCCGGGCGCCGCCGCTCGGGGAATGCGTGCGCGCGGCCGGCTTGTTGTGCTGCACAATGACCTCTTGCCGCCGTCCGACGAGGCAATGGCAAAGGCGCAGGTGATCAGTGATACGCCTTACCGGTCTTGTTCGTCACCAAAGGTACCGAGGGGACTCCTTGTCTGCCGTGACTACTGATCCCGCTGGCAACGCCGCTGATCCCGCCGGCAACGCTGCTCGCCAGGAGAATGCGGCGGCCGCAGCGGCAGGACGCCCGTGCGGCGAGCCGCTCCGGCTGATGGCGGTACACGCCCATCCGGACGACGAGTCGAGCAAGGGCGCGGCGACCATGGCGCGTTACGCGCGCGAGAACGTCGACGTCCTGGTCTGTACGCTGACCGGCGGCGAGCGCGGCGACATCCTGAACAAGGCGATGGAACGGCCCGAGATCCGCGCAGACCTGACGAGCGTGCGGCGCGCGGAGATGGACCGGGCCAGGGAGATCCTTGGCGTGCAGCAGCGCTTCCTTGGCTTCATCGACTCCGGCCTGCCGGAAGGCGACCCGCTGCCCCCGCTGCCTGAAGGCTGCTTCGCCCTCCAGCCGCTCGATGTAGCGGCGGCACCCTTGGTGCAGGCGGTACGTGAGTTCCGCCCGCATGTCATGCTCACCTACGACGAGTCCGGCGGTTACCCGCACCCGGACCACGTGAAGACCCACCAGGTGACGGTGGAGGCCTTTGAGGCGGCTGCGGATCCCGATCGCTACCCCGGCCGCGGCGAGCCGTGGCAGCCGCTCAAGCTCTACTACTTCGTCAGCTTCCATCGGGCCAGGTTCATCGCGCTGCACGAGGAAATGCTGCGGCGCGGCCTGGAGTCGCCGTATGCCGACCGGCTTTCCTGGCTGGATGAGAACGACGGGAGCAGGCAGGAATGGGAGATCACTACCAGGGTGCCCTGCGCCGACTACTTCGGTATCCGCGACCAGGCCCTGATCGCCCACGCCACCCAGATCGACCCGGCGAGTTCGTGGTTCGCCTGCCCGCCGGACGCCCAGCGCGCAGCGTGGCCGACCGAGGATTATCACCTCGCCAGGTCGCTGGTGGATACTGAGAAGCCGGAGGACGACCTGTTCGCCGGAGTCAGGGAGAGAGCGAGACTGTGATGGTCCTGGCGGGATCGGCGGCGAGCGACGCTGCGCCGGGAGTGCTCGGCTTCCTTGTCGTCGCCGGGATGGGCGTCATCCTCTACTTCCTGTTCCGTTCGATGACCAAGCACCTCAGGAAGGTCTCCGTCGATCCGCGCCAGGATCCGGCCGCGGCCAGCGGCAGTGGGGCGGCGGGCGGTGTGGCGGCGGGCGGCGTCAGTACCGGCAGCAAGGTCAGTACCGGCAGCAAGGTCAGTACCGGCAGCAAGGTCAGTACCGGCAGCATGGTCGGTGATGCGCTGGCGAACCGCAGCGGCGCGGCGGACAGCACCAGCAGCCCCGCCGATTCCGGCACCGACTCCTGACACCGCACCCTGCGCTGGCTACCGTCCGTCCGCTAGGACCAGGCCGTAGGCGAGCAGGGGCAGATCCGGAGTGGGCCACCAGTCCCGTTCGGGCAGCCGGCTGAAGCCGGCTTGCCCGTATAGCTGGTGCGCCGCGCGCATATCGGTACGGGTGCAGAGGATCAGGTGCCGCACTCCACTGGCGACGGCCCGGTCGATGACGGCGTGCAAGAGTGCCCGGCCGGTACCCCGGCGGCGCCCGCCCGGGAGCACTGCCAGCGCCCTGATCTCGGCCTCATCCGGGCCGGTCAGCAGCTCACCGCCGTCCGGCCAGCTCTGCAGCATGACGGTGCCGAGAAGCTGCCCGTCAGCCACGGCGACAAGAACGTCGCCAGCGCCGGCAGATCCCAGGTCACGAAGGGTCGACTCGTACCCCGAGGTGCCCGGCAAGAAGCCGTCCGCCCGGTAGGCGGCAACCCGGATATCGCCAACCTCGGCGAGTTCGGCGGAAAGCGCGGCACGGATTATCACGCCCAGCCAAACAGGCCGCGGTGGCAGAAGATTCCTGGTCTCGCGCTCGGCGCCCAGGACGCGCCGCGGTGGCCGGGGCGTCTCGATAGCACGGCAATGCGGCGAATTTGTGGCACGCCGCAATAATGTCGCAGAGTGCCAACCACCGGCATCGTGGTCGTGCGCCGGTTGAAGGGAGCAGTAAGTGAGCATGTGGAATGCGGTTCCCGGCGTGCCGGCGACCGGCGTGCCGGATGATGCGTTCCTGCTGGACGTGCGCGAGCCGGACGAGTGGGAGGCTGGCCATGCGCCCGGTGCCAGGCATATCCCGCTCGGCGAGCTCAGCGAGCGCAGCGACGAAGTCCCCAGGGCGGGCACGATCTACGTGATCTGCCGGTCCGGCGCGCGGTCGGCGCGCGCGGCGCAGGCCCTCACTGGCGCGGGCTGGCAGGCGCTCAACGTAGACGACGGAATGCACGGCTGGGCGGCCGCCGGCCGCCCGATGACGACGGATTCAGGCGCCCTGCCGTTCGTAGCGTAACGACAGCGGCCGTCCGGGCCAGCGGCGACGGGCCGTTCGTGGCGTGGCGGCCTCGCCGCCGGCCGAAGCTGGCCGCACCCCTTCGGCCCATTGCGCGGCGGCGGCCGGCCGGCGTTGCTAGCGTGCAGGGAAGTCAGTCGGGGCCGCTGCTGGAGTGTTGATCATGCTGGCAATCCACGGGATCTGGGCGTATGGCGCGCTGAGC